>Ga0208190_1000574_pt1 | contig 15001 bp, 10 predicted proteins | sample June2015DPH_13_1_FD_184708 | JGI IMG/M metagenome (GOLD analysis project Ga0208190, IMG submission 184708) | Peatland microbial communities from SPRUCE experiment site at the Marcell Experimental Forest, Minnesota, USA - June2015DPH_13_10... | ecosystem: Environmental > Terrestrial > Soil >... | reverse complement strand
GATCTTTCGCAGTCGAGGAACCTGCTGTTCGCCGACGCCATCACGACCCGAGGGTGCCCCATTCTTCGCGCACTTTGCGAAGAGTGGGATTCCACGGCCCCTTCCCTCTGAAGATTCGACAGCGCCACGATCGGGAAGGGCGCGACTTCGGTCCCGCCGCAGGCCCCAGAGCGAGCGGAAATCGGACGCCCGCAGCACCGTGGAAGAGCGGCGCTTCAGCGCCGCGCCAAGCCCCAAAAGAGCAGCCGGGGCTTTAGCCCCCGTGGACGTGGGACTCCCCAGCCCCATCCCTCTGAGGATTCGGCAGCGCCACGACCGGGAAGGCCCAACTTCATTCCCACCGCAAGCCCGTTCGATTTTGGATGGCGCAGCGCGTCAGCACTTGCGATGAAGGCCTTAGATTCGTATCAGAGCGCGACTTCAGTAGCGCCACAAGCTCCCAAGAAACTCTTGTCATTCCGAGCGGAGAAAGATCATCCGCGAAGCGGACGATCTTTCGCAGTCGAGGAACCTGCTGTTCGCCGACGCCATCACGACCCGAGGGTGCCCCATTCTTCGCGCACTTTGCGAAGAGTGGGATTCCACGGCCGAATCCCTCTGAGGATTCGGCAACGCCACGACCGGGAAGGGCACGACCTCAGTCGTGCCGCACGCCGATCACTTCCCAGGCAAATACTCTGACCGACTGATGCACCGGATGCACCAAACCATTCCGCCGGCATTCAGCCCGTTCCGATAACTCGATGCATGCAACATGCTTTGCAACCACCTCGAACGATTCGATCAAGGGTGTGAGGTCAACTTTGGGCGGTACGTGCTCGTACCCAACGACAACCACCGCCTTACGCTCCGGGCACTGTAGCTTCGCCAGTTTGTAGCAATCGCCAATTGTGCTCACGTTACCCTTATAGGGATGCAGAAGATTCACCGACCAGTTTTCTGCTTCGCGTCCGTTATCTCCAAACGGACGCGCAATCTTGAACTCCATCGCCCACTCGTTAGGGATAAGGAGATCTGGGGTCCTCTTCGTGCGCGCCGCACCACGGTATTTCGGTAATTCATTGAGATACCCCGCAAGCAGTTTGACCAGCTGCGGTTCGCCATAAGGCCCAACTCCGGGCTGAAACCCTCGGAACGGCACCCTCCCCGCATCGATTTTGGCCAAGCCATCAGCTATGTCGGCAATCGTCTCTTTCATTTTCATTTTGACCTCGAAACAGTAAAGGGCCACAACAGGTGGCCCTTTACTCTAAAATCCCGATCAAATCCTCCACAACAAGCACCTACGAGCACCCGCTCGTGCTCCCGCAACTCCCACACCGATAGCACGAACCGTTCCGCGTCATGATGCTGCCGCAGAAGCTGCAGGTGGGGGCGTCGCCCAGGTCGATGATGCCGGCTAGTTGGTCGGCCGCGTGCACGGAGCCGATACCCGGCTCCCGGCTCCCGCCCTCCGAATGCCGGACGCCGGACGCCGCATCTTCCGGCTGAGGTCCGGGGGCCGCGGGCCGGAGTCTGAAGTTCTCGAACAGCATCTGCTGCTGCCCGGTGAGGAAACGCAGCCGGAGCCAGCGGAAGATGTAGTCCATGATCGACTTGGCATAGCCGATGTCGGGATTGCCGCTCCAGCCGCTGGGTTCGAAGCGGGTGTGGGCAAACTTCTCGCAGAACAGTTTCAGCTCAACGCCGTGTTGCAGGGCGATGGAGACAGCCAGGGCAAAGCTATCCATCAGGCCGCTGACCGTGGAGCCTTCTTTGGCCATGGTGATGAAGAGTTCGCCGGGCTGGCCGTCAGGATAGAGGCCGACGGTGATGTAGCCCTCGTGATCTCCCACCTTGAATTTGTGGGTGATGGAGGCGCGCTCTTCCTGCAGCTTGTGGCGGACGGCGCGTGGAGGCGCGTTCAGGTTTTCTTCTTCTTGTGCCGCAGCCGTCCCGGGCCGCGGATCGTCTTTGCTGGAATTCGCAGTCTTGGTGCCGGCCGCCGAGAGCGGCTGAGACTTCTTGCATCCGTCGCGATAAACGGCGACCGCCTTCAGGCCAAGCTTCCAGGCCTGCAGATAAGCCTCCATAATGTCTTCGACCGATGCGTTCTCGGGAAGATTGACCGTCTTCGATATAGCCCCGGAGATGAACGGCTGCGCCGCCGCCATCATCTTCAAGTGGCCCATGGGAGCGATGGAGCGCGTGCCCTTCGCGGGTTTGAAGGAGCAATCGAACACAGCCAGATGATCGTCTTTAATATGCGGCGCCCCTTCAATCGTCCCAGTCGCATCGATGTAACTGACAATCGCATTCGCCTGATCGTGGTCATACCCCAGCTTGAACAGCGCCGTAGGCACAGTCTGATTGACGATCTTAATCATCCCCCCGCCAACGAGTTTCTTGTACTTCACAAGCGCAAGGTCAGGCTCAACGCCTGTAGTGTCACAGTCCATCATGAAGCCGATGGTGCCGGTGGGGGCTAGGACGGTTACCTGGGAGTTGCGATAGCCAAACTTCTCGCCGTGGGCTAGGGCTTCGTCCCAACAGGCTTTGCTGGATTCGTAGAGGGGGGTGGGGACGTTGTTTTTGTTGATGTTATTCACCGACGCGCGGTGCATGCGGATTACGTCTAAGAAGGGTTCGCGGTTGATGTACCAGCCGGGGCAGGCGCCGCCGGGCATGGTCTCTGCCGGGGAGCTCGCTTCGCTTCGCTGGACAGCCGAGGCGGCTGTCCCCCCATGGACCGTGCCGGTCGTCATGCCGAGACGAGTTGCGACGGTGTCGGTTGCGGGAGTGAGCGGGGCGCATTGTTCGGCGATGCGGCTCGATTGCAGGTAGGCTTCGCCGCACATGATGGCGGTGACGCAGGCGGCGTAGTCGCGGCCGGCGTCGGAGTCGTAGGGCAGGCCGGCGGCCATTAACAGAGCGCCGAGATTGGCGTAGCCGAGGCCTAGCGGACGGTAGTCATGCGAGTTGCGCATGATCATTTCAGTGGGATAGCCCGCGTTGTCGACCAGAATTTCCTGCGCGGTGATTAAGACGTCGACAGCGTGGCGGTAGGCTTCAACGTCGAAGGTGCCGTTGGGGGCGAACTTCAGCAGGTTCAAGCTCGCGAGGTTGCAGGCGGAATCGTCGAGGAACATGTATTCGCTGCACGGGTTCGAGGCATTGATGCGGGCGGTGTGCTTGGAAGTGTGCCAGCGGTTGGTGGTTGTGTCGTACTGCATGCCGGGATCGCCGCAGTGCCAGGTGGCCTCGGAAATCTTCTTGAGTAGGTCTTTGGCTTTGTAGGTCTTCATGACGCTGCCGTCGCCGATCGCCTTGGTGGAGAAATCGGTGTCGCGGAGTACGGCGTACATGAAGTCGTCGGTGACGCGGACGGAGTTGTTGGCATTCTGGAAGAAGATGGAGGAGTAGGCGTCGGAATCGGGATGGGAGCCGTCGTATCCCTGGGCAACGAGGGCGTGGGCTTTGGCCTCTTCTTTCTGTTTGCACTCGATGAACTCGACGATGTCGGGATGGTCGACGTTGAGGATGACCATCTTGGCGGCGCGGCGAGTCTTGCCGCCCGACTTGATGACGCCGGCGAAAGCGTCGAAACCTTTCATGAAGCTGAGCGGGCCGCTGGCGGTGCCTCCGCCGCTGAGACCTTCAGTGGAACCACGCAGCGGGGAGAGATTGGTGCCGGTGCCGCTGCCCCACTTGAAGAGCATGCCTTCGGTTTTGGCGAGGGTGAGGATGGAATCGAGCGAATCTTTGACCGAGTTGATGAAGCAGGCGGAGCATTGCGGCTTGCTGTAACCGGTGACGCCGAATTCGACTTGCTGGGTCTGGGGATTCCAGTGCCAGTTGCGGGCGTCGGAATTGGGCTCGATGCGATCGCAGCCGACGTTGAACCAGACGGGCGAGTTGAAGGCGGCGTACTGGCGGACGAGGATGTGGACGAGTTCGTCGTGGAAGGATGCGCCATCCTCGGGAGTTTTGAAGTAGCCCTGAGCCAATCCCCAGTCGCGGATGGTCTCGGCGACACGGGTGACCAGGGCGCGGACTCCGGACTCGCGCTCGGGGGTGCCGACTTTTCCATGCAAGTATTTCGAGGCCACGATGTTGGTGGCGGTCATGGACCAGTCTTTGGGGACTTCGACGTCTTTCTGTTCGAAGATGACGTTGCCTTGCGCGTCAGTGATCTGAGCGAGGCGGAGATCCCATTCGAGTTCGTCGTAGGGAGAGACGCCGGGCTTGGTGAAGAAGCGGCGGAAGGAAAGGCCGGGAGCGGTCTTTTTGACGGCGGTGACGGATGAGGGGGCGACAGCGGTGGAATCGACGGAAGTAGTTTTGACCTCGGGCATTGATCTCTCCATTAATAATTAGATTCTATCTACGGTGGCCCGATTCGGCGTCCATGGGGGTGGAAGGGGGGAATTGGGCCGTACCCGAACGGGAAATTGTTCGGGGTAAAGCGGTTTGTTTTAAAGAACGTTTCTATCGCCCCGTTGGGGCTGGTGACTCAGGGGCTAAAGCCCCGGGTTGTTTCTGCTTCTAACGCGGCGCTGAAGCGCCGCTCTTCCACGGTACTTCATTGGTCACTTTTCAGGCGTCCCTACGGGACGCGGCTCTCTTCGTTCTCCTTTACCCGGCGTTGAAACGCCGGGCTATTGTCGGTCGTCCCTACGGGACTTGCCGAATCGCAGCGCTGAAGCGCCGCTCTTCCACGGTACTGCTTGGGTCAGTGGTACTCGATACATCTAAACCTCAGGGGCTAAAGCCCCCATTCATAAACGCATTTGACGGCACGACTGAAGTCGTGCCCTTCCCGGGCCTTGCCAATTCCCGGGCCTTGCCGACTCCTTCGGTTTAGAAACCGGAGGGGAGGGGGTGAGGACAGTGAAGATTTTTGTCGGCTCCGGAATCGGGATGCGGGGGTGCGGGCGCAGAGTCCGTTTCTCGACCCGGCTGCGTTGCCCGGGCGGGGGATGGAATGCTGACGGCAGAGTCGGACAAGAGTGTCCGACCCACACGAGAGGCGCTCGCTTCGCTCGCTGGACCCCTCGACTCCGCTCGGGGCAGGCTCCCGAATGCGTCCGTCCCCACACGGGCTGTGGTCGCCACCCGGTCTGCGGTGAACTCCAGGGACGACTGGAAGTCGGCGGACAGGCCGGAGGCTTTTTCAGCGGAGGAAAGAATCCAGTGGTTGAGGGCGGTGCAGATGCTGCGGCGCTGGGTCTGGTCTTCGATCACGACGAAGCGGAGGAAACAGAGTCCGGACGCGAGACGGTCGCGCATGGGATTGATGCGGGTGAACATGCGGTCGAGGGTGAAGGCCATGTCGTCGTCCTCGGAGAACTGGAGGATGGCGAGCATGCGGCGGACGGGGGGCTCAGCGGCTGAAGCCGCATCTTTCAGGGGGAGCGAATCGCAGCGCTGAAGCGCTGCGCCACCCAAAGGCCGCGTCGCGGTTCCCGCAGGAGTCGAGGTGGTGGATGCAACTGCCGAGCTTTGCTCGGCTGGACAGCCGGGGGCGGCTGTCCCCACATGGCCGGTTGTCCCCACATCGGTGTTGATGGGGCCGAGGTTCGCAACCTCCTCGGCGAGGGCGAAGATGCCGGGTTTGCTGGGGACGACGAGGAGGCTGTGAGGGGAATCGCAACGGAACCAGCGCGACCATTGCAGGCGGCGCGGGTCGATGGGACGATCAAAGCCGTGGCGAACCAGGGAATCGGTGACCAGGCGGGTTAAGGACTCCATCTCGGGCTCCTGAAACCGGGCTTCGGGCTTCGGCTTTCGGGCTTCGGCCAGAAAGTTCAAAACTACGGTCCGGTGAAACAAGTTCTTGCTTACTGACTTAATTGCTTTTAGTCGTCCGCCGGGGGGAGGATCCGGGGGACGGCCACCGCACTGAAAAAACCCGGCTTCCGGCTACCGGCTTCCGGACCAGGAAGCCTCCAAACTCAGCCTTATGCCTTCGTTTTGTTACATTTACGGAGATGGCGCCGAGTCACCTCTGGCTTGGCGCCACGCCGCAAGTCCTACGGACTGCTCTCTTCTACTTCACCAGCCTGAAAGCCGCCCCGTTCCCGCGAGACGAATTTCAAAGGGCTATGGGATTGCAAAGTTACTCCCGCTTATTGTGCCTGTCAAGAGGGAAACACCACAGGTTGTATCCTCAGCAATGACGGGCTTGGTGCGGGGGTGGGGGAATCGTTTTCCACAAGGGGAATTCATGGTGTGTTCATAAATGCAGTGGCCAGCGGCCAGTTGCCAGTTGCCAGTTAATTCCCTTTGGACTCGGCATGGGGGAACGCTTAGAGGGAGCGAAGGGCTTGGGTGGGGTTGCGGCGGTCGGGGTGGGGTTGGGGAGATTTGCGGGTTAGCAGAGGCGAAAAAGTGGAGAGAGTCTTGGTGCGCTCGGGAGCTTGGTTCTGGCCGGCTAGCAGGGGCACGTAGATGTCTTCGAAGATTTGGCGAGGGGCGATGCGGAGAACGCCGTCGGAGGATTCGACGAGATAGTCGCCCTTGCGGCCGGAGTGTTGCCGGCCGAGAGAGTCGGTGAAGGAGAGGCTGGAGGTGAGTTGTTTGGCTTTGACGAGGAAGCGGGTGCGATAGGTGATCCATGGGTTCGTTGCTTTCATTGGTGCCAGCCGGTTCTTGCTCAGTTCTCAGTTCTCAGTTTTTTTGGTTTTTAGTTTCGATATTGAATTTACGACTGGTCTTGGCGCTGGTGGCAGCCGGTTCTTGTCGTCGGCCGACTTCCCGATTCATTCTCGATGAGAGGGCGAAATAAAATGTACGGGCGAAAGGGCGCGCGGTCAATTCAGTATTTTTGGTGCAGTTGAGGAAAATGTCAGGCGGGAATTTTCGTGGAGGTGCGGGGATTAAGGGCGTGGTCGGATATATCGCGCTAAGCGGCTTGGAGGGCGCGAGTTGGGTCTATGGGAAAGCGGAAGGGGAAAAATTTGGGAGAGTGGAGCGGCGGAATGTTCACAGGGGTTGCACAGGAAATGCAGAAGAGCAGCTGCCAGTTGCCAGCCCAGTTGTCAGTTGTCAGTTGTGGAGTGGAGGTCCGCTCGCTTCGCTTCGCGGGACAGCCAAGGCGGCTGTCCTTACATGAGCAGGGGAGAACCATGCTTGCAATCGCTGTTCGAACTGTTGTGGGGCTGTGCTGATGGCGCCGCAGTGATCGGCGTTGGGGACTTCCCAAAGGACTACGTTCCCATTGCGGGACTGGATGCGGCGGGAGTGGCGAAGGGGGATGTTGCCGTCGATCTGGCCGTGAATCAGGAAGACGGGAACGTTGGTGGCCGCGACTGCGTCTTCTGGCGAGACTTGCCACATGTCGAGGTGATATTTCCAGCGGACATAGAGGAAGGCGAATTCGACGACGGGCCGGAAGAGGGTGCGTCCGAACCAAGGGCCGAGGTGAAAGGGCTGACCCATGCGGTCATAGGCGATCTGGCGGAAGCTGGAGAAGGAAGATTCGGCGACGACGGCACAGAAGCGGGTCTCGACGGCGAGAGACTGGAGGAGTTCGGCTGCGCCCATGGATTCGCCGAGCCCGAAGATGCAGTGGGGGTGAACCTGAGCGGAGAGAAAGTTGAACCACTGATGAATGTCGTTGCGTTCGAGAAGGCCGTAGGTGGCGAGTGAACCTCCGCTGATGCCGTGGGCGCGCGCGTCTGGGAGAAGAACGGTGAAGCCGTGAGCGAGAAGGAGCTGCGCGTATCCGGTCATGCCGATGCGATTATCGGCGAGGCCGTGGAAGAGAATGACGGCGTCGCCGTTGCTGGGATGGGGACGGATGATCCAGGCTCGGAGGGTGATGGCATCGGGCGTGGTGACGGAAACGTCATCGAGATCGGAATTGAGTTGGTGAGCGAGGTCATGCATGGTGGTTTCGTCTTCCGCGGATAGAGGACGGCGGGCGGGGTGGAGAGTTCCGTTGGCGACGAAGCTGGCAGCAATGAAACAGAATGTGAGATAGAGGGCGAAGAAGAGAATAAAGCGGCGGGATCGTCGGGTTAGGCGCATGGGTGCCTGGAGGATGATACGAGTAGAGGGTGGTAGCAGTTCAGCTTTTGCGCGCGACGATGAGAATAATGTTCGCGGGAGGTTCCACATGAGTTGGGAAGAACGCCTTGAGACTGCTGAGAGACTGCAGGAGGTGTAGGGATCCTTCGACTGCGTGGCCGCTCCGCTTTCGCGGAGCGGCCACTGCGCTCAGGATGACAGTTTTCAGCAGAGATTCTCTTTCCGCTGAGGGTTTAGCGGTGAGCGAGAGCTGGTTCGTGGACGGATTTGCCGGACTTGTAGGCTTCGTAGCGGGCGTTGATTTCGTCCCAGTTGATTACGTTCCACCAGGCGGCTAGATATTCGGGGCGGCGGTTGTTGTATTTCAGGTAGTAGGCATGCTCCCAGACGTCGTTGCCGAAAATCGGGAAATGGCCTACTGAGATGGGACTGTCCTGATTGGGAGTGCTCATGATGTGGACTTCACCGCCGCCTTTGCCGGCGAGCCAGACCCAGCCGGAGCCGAATTGTTTTACTCCGGCGTCGTTGAACTTGGTTTGGAAATCCTTGAAGTTGCCGAAAGTCTTGGTGATGGCTTGAGCGATGGGGCCGGTGGGATCGCCGCCGCCTTTGGGCTTCATGATCTTCCAGAACATGGAGTGGTTGACGTGGCCGCCGCCGTTGTTGCGGACGGCGCCGCGAATGTCCTCGGGGATGGCGTTGAGGTCACGGATAAGATCTTCGGCGGACTTGCCGGCGAGTTCAGGATGTTTTTCGAGGGCCGCGTTGAGATTCTTGACGTAGGCGGCGTGGTGCATGTCGTGGTGAAGGGTCATCGTCTGCTTGTCGATGACGGGTTCGAGGGCGGCGTAATCGTAGGGCAGGGGCGGTAGTTCGTGAGCCATGATCTTTCCTCCAGAGTTTCTATTGTACTGATGACGGGATCGCGAGTGCGGATTCAGACGAAGCGGCGTCCAGCTTTGGATGACGGGGACGGTGGCACGGTTGCGAGGGATTGTATGTCTGCAGCGATAAAGACTGGGAAAATCTAGTTGGCAGGTGGGCCGAGGACTTCGCGGACTTTGCGGGAGAGGCTTTGCAGGGTGAAGGGTTTTTGCAGGAAGGCTCTGGGGGCATCGGCGGAGGCGTTGCTTTCGACGGCGTCCTGGGCGTAGCCGGAGAGATAGAGGACTTTGATGCCGGGGCGAGCGTGGACGAGTTGCTGGACGAGTTCGTGGCCGCTGAGACCGGGCATGACGACGTCTGTAATGACGAGGTGAAGGATGCCGGGGTGGCTGGCGGCGAGGGCGAGACCGGCGTTACCGTTCTCGGCTTCGAGCACGCGATAGCCGCGGGCTTCGAGAGTTTCGCGAACGAGCTGGCGGACGGACTCTTCGTCCTCGACGAGCAGGATGGTTTCCGAACCGCCGACGGCGGCGAGGGAAACGGGAGTGGTGCCGTGAGCCTCGGAGGGCTCGTCGACGCGGGGGAAATAAATGGTGAAGACGGTGCCGCGGCCGAGTTCGCTTTGGACGAAAACGTAGCCGCCGCTTTGTTTGATGATGCCATAGACGGTGGAAAGTCCGAGGCCGGTGCCTTTGCCTTTTTCCTTGGTAGTGAAGAAGGGTTCGAAGATGCGGGCCTGAGTGTCGCGGTCCATGCCGAGGCCGGTGTCGCTGACGGAAATCCTGATGTAGGGGCCGTTCCGGATGAAAGTATTTTCGGGGCGGTAGGAGTCGTCGAGGATGACGCTGGCGGTGCGGATGGAGATTTTGCCGCCGTTGGGCATGGCATCCTTGGCGTTGACCACGAGATTCATGATGACCTGTTCGAGCTGGCCGGCATCGGCGCGGGTGCAGCCGACGGCGGGGGCGAGATGGGTGACGAGTTCGACATTCTCGCCGATGAGCGGGCGCAGGAGACGCTCCATGTCTGCAACGATGGAGTTGACGTCGATGACTTTGAGTTCGAGAAGTTGTTTGCGGCTGAAGGCGAGGAGTTGGCGGGTGAGCGTGGTGGCACGATCGGAAGCCTGCTGAATGGCTGCGGCTTTGGAGTGGAGCGGGTCGCCGGGCGTGAGGCGGTCGAGGAGAACCTCGGTGTAGCCGCTGATGACCATGAGCAGGTTGTTGAAGTCGTGAGCGATGCCGCCGGCGAGGCGGCCGACGGCCTCCATTTTCTGGGCCTGGCGGAACTGGTCTTCGAGGACGCGGCGCTCGGTGATGTCTTCGGCGATGGCTTCGAGGACGTCGGCGGGCTCGTTTTCGGTGGCGACGGCGCGGCCGCTGATGCGGACGGTGATGGCAGCGCCGTCCTTGCGCTTCCAGCGGACTTCAAAACCGTCCATGCGTCCGGTGCGGCGGAATTCGTCGACCAGGCGGGTGTATTCGGAGGGATCGAGGAAGACATCCTTTTGCGGATCGAGGGCCAGGACTTCGAGAGCGGAGTTATAGCCCAGCATTCCGATGAGGGCGGGGTTGACGTCAAGAAACTGGCCTTCGAGGCTGGAGCGATAGATACCGTAGACGGCAGTCTGCACCAGGGAGCGATAGCGAACCTCGGAGCGGCGCAGGGCCTGCTCGTTGCGTTTGTGATCGATGGCGGCGGCTAATTGCCGCGAGATCAGGGTGAGGACTTCTTTGTCGCGGCCGGAAAGACGGGTGTTTTTGGAATAGCTTTTGAGGACGAGCGCTCCGAGGACGTGGTGGTTGACCTTGAGCGGGACGCCCAGCCATTGAAGCGCAGACGGGGTGCTGAGTTCGACTTCGCCGCGCTGCTGCAATTGTTGCGCGAGTTCGGGAGTGCAGAGCAGGGGCTCGCCGGTGCGCAGGACGTATTCGACGAGACCGCGGGCAAGTTTTCCGGGCGCGGGAGCGGACTCCCGCTCATCGACGAAGTAGGGGAAACTGAGCACTTGCGATTCGGGATCGTGAATGGCGATGGAGAAGTTGCGGGCGCACATGAGTTCGTCGACGATGCCATGGATGGCGGCGAAGAACTGCTGGAGATCCTGTGAGGCGCTGGCTTTTTCGGCGATGCGATAGAGAGCGGAGTTGAGAGCTTCGGCGCGTTTGCGTTCCGAGATGTCGCGATAGGTGGCGTAGAAGGCGACGACGCGGCCGTCGATGATGAGGGGCGCAGAGAAGGCGGAAACATCAACCAGGGTGCCGTCTTTGCAGCGGCGCTGGGTTTCGAGGGAAAGCTGCTCGCCGCGCTGCAGGCATTGGGCGATCCATTGGGCTTCGGCAGCACGATCGGGAGGGAAGATCAACGAGTCAATGGGCTGGCCCAGAATCTCGGACGAGGAGTAGCCGAACACGCGCTGAAACTCACGGTTGACGCATTGCGTGCGGAAGGAGGGATCGACCACGATGAGAGAGTCGGGCGAACCTTGAAAGAGTTGTTCGAGATACTGGCGGCGGATGTCGAGGGCGGCCGGGGAAGGGATTCGCTGGGAAGACAGGGCATCGGAAATGATTGTTTCGGAGATCGCGGCTTCGGAGGTGGGGACCTCGGCCGGCGAGCCCAGGAGGTTCCAGGAGAGAGAAGATGGCGGAGCGGCGGGGCTGGCGACGTCGGGTGGAATGAACGAGGGTGAGGCTCCGCGCTCGAGCGCCTGTTGCAGGCTGCGGGCACGCACAAGTTCCCTGGATCGCTTTGATCGGGTGACACGATCACCCATCCGGTAGGCTCCCCCTCAAAAGCCCAGCACAGAGGTAATCGTAGAACGGGGAGCGTTTACTCGAAAGTTACTGAGGTAATTGGGGAAATTTCGTAATTGGGTAATTTTGTAATTTGGGAATTTTGAAAACCTCAAGGTCGCAGCAGTTGTTTTTAATTTACAAATTGCCCGATTACTCAATTACCAAATGGGTTTAGGAGTTGGTGGCTAGGACTTCGCAGACGCGGCGGAGGATGTCGCGCTGGGTTTCGTTGAGGGTGAGGAATTCAAAACCGTAGCGCAGGCCCTGGCGGTAGCGCACAATGGCGCGGACTTTGACGGGGTAAGGACTGAGGGGCAGAGGAATGTCGAGAGAAACGATCTCGCCGGTTTCGAGTTCGCCGGTGAGGGTGGCGCCGATGCCATCCTGGCCGAGTTCGGTGGAGCGTCCCCAGCAGTTGCGGAATTCGCCGTTCTGAAACATGCGGACCTGGAGACGGACGTCGATGGCAAAGCGCGGGAAGCGGCGAACGTAGGCCGGGGCTGGCGGCTTGGTGGGCTCGAGTTTTTTGCCTGGAGCGGACATAAAATCAGTGGCCAGCCGCCGGTTGCCAGCTGCCAGTTAAGGTGGAGGCAAATTTGGTAATTGGGTAACTTTGTAATTTAGTAATTGAAAAGCTGCGCGCCCCGGGGTTTTTAAATTATCAAATTTCTCAATTACCAAATTACAAAATTGCTTCTTCTTAGTTGCCGTGCAACAGGTAGCCGGGTTCGAGAGGGAGTTTGCCAGCGATCTTGACGACGGCGACACTGCTGTTGATGGAATACACGTCGACGACGCCGACGGCGCCGGGAGTGGAGGCCACCCGATTCACGAGTTCTTCGTCGGAAGTAGCGATGAGGATGGCGGGATGGGTGGGGCGTCCGTGATTGGAGGTAACGATGAGACTGCTGACCTCACTCTGGGACATGCCGTAGACCTTTTCGAGAACCATCTTCATTTCTGGAACCGAGGGAGCGCGCATCACGAAAGTGATGGGCTTGCCGTCCGGCCAACGGTCGGTCTGGGCTTTGCAGAGCTTGACCAGTTCGGGGACGGTGATGGCGCCGACTGCATTGGATTTGTTGGACACCAAGGCGATGTCTCGCGCGGCGGCCAGCGAGGCGCTGATGAGTACGAATATGGCAACAGACAGAAAGCGTTGGCGAAACACTCTTTATCTCCACCTTAGTGACACGAATCTGAGAATGATTGTGCTTGAAGAGGGGGTATTCATTAAAGGTAACTAAGGTCACGAAGGGGAGGGGGAAAGTGGGACAGCGGGGGCGGGTTCGGCGCGGCGGGGGAGCGAGGGGGAAGAGAAAAAAAGGCGCGGCTTGGGAAAGCCGCGCCCGGATGGTTGAGCGATGGTTTACGACTATTTCTGCTTCTTCTTCATGGCCGTGTGTGGCCGGACCAATGGCCGAAACATGGAGACTACTGGCTGCGCCGATCCAGGAGACGAGGAAGCACTCTGCACGGCGAACGTGCCTGCGGCAACCTGACCGGAGTCGCCCTCGATAAAGAGCATGGTTGAACCGTCGATCACGTAGTACTGCAGCGTTAACAAGCCGTTGAGCGTTTTGATGTTGGGGACGGAGATCCCGCCGCGGCCGTCCGGAGTCGAATCCGGCGTGTAGGTTCCGGACAAGGACACGGGAGAAGCCGGGGCGCCAAGGTCATTCTCGTCGAGAATGCCGGTCATGTTGGGGCTGCTGGTGGCGCTCGCTGCGTTGAATTGGGCAATATCGTCGACTTCATTCCCGTTGGTACCGGAGAGGTTTAGTCCGTAGCCCTCCGACGCAGCAAACGAAGTGGCGCTCTGGTTGTAGGCGGTACCCTGCAATTGTCCGAGGCTGTCGACTTCCAGCAATTGAATGCCGCCGCTGGAAGGATAGGCAGCGAACACGAACGGCCCCGAAGAACCGTTGCTAAATCCCGTCAGGGCGAGTAGACAGCGTCCGGCAACAAATGACGTGCAGGTCCCGGTGAAGCTGGGCACGGTGGAGATTGTGGTACCGGCGTCGTTGAAATCTTCAATGCCGGCGGTGAGATTACCGTTGACGTCTGTGGTTACGAAACCGCCGGCAACGAGGGCAGCGCCGGTAGAGTCGGAGCCTGAAAGCGTGAAGACCAACTGGCCAGCAGTAAAGGAAGTCTGCTGGGTGAAAGCATCGCCGGCGAGGACCGCAACCGCGTCGGTCTCGATTAACTTCAGGTGGGTAGAGTCGATCACCCAGACGTCGAAGGAAAGCGAACCGAAAATGCTGGACGTGGCAAGCACCGCCGTCCCGGAGGTGCCTGAGGTCAGAACCAGTGAGCCGCCGAGAGCCAGATCCGAGAGCCCGGCGGAACTACCACCCTCGTTGAAATCCTGGATGCCAGTGCCAGGGGTAATGTTGCCGGAAGAATCGAGGGTGAACCCTCCTGCAGAGCCGAGCAAAAATTCGCTGGTCGCATCAGTTCCGGTGAGAGAGAAGGTGAGCGATGTGAGTGAGCTTTGGGAAGTGCTGTTCTGAAGGTCGAGGGTGCCACTACCGCTGCCAGCGGAGTCGAAACGGGTGATCAGGCCGTGACCGTTCGAGGTCAGGACGAAATCGAGGCCGAAAGTCCCCTCGGGGGTCACCAGACTGCCGGTGCCCCGACCGTCGGCGCCGAGTTTGTACGTGCTGGCGGTGAGGGTCTGGGCGGGGAACACGCCGCCGATATCCGGGTCATTGATATCGACCGTGCCTCCGGTGATGTTGCCGTTGCCGTCGGCGTTGATGGTCCCCACAATCGCGAAAAAGGACTCCGTGTCGGCGCTGTTATTGACGTCACTGCCCAAGATAGAAATTACGTACGTGCCTTTCAGGTTGCTGTTGCTGAAGCCACCGGTGGGAGGGGCGACGGCGGTGGGAGAGCTGCTACCGCAGGCGACTAGAAACGTGAGAGTGGAAAGGGCGAGGAGCAGGGCGATTCCGTTGCGTACTGACATAACTTCCTCCGGGGAGCGACTGGATCGTGGAGCTGGCCATCTTTGAGTTGCTTAGTTTCGAGGTTAGCACAGACTAATTCCCTTGTATTGAACCCGAACCATGAAAATAAGTAGCGGGGGGTTGCCGGAAAACTTTGGGAAGACGCAAGTTATACATATCTTTACATTCTGGAGCAGAAGGGGCTTCCGGCTCCGGGCTTCGGGCTTCCTGCATCTTACTTCGCACATCTGCCGAGAGCGGGGCGACCTTCGGGGGAGTGGAATTGTGGGGTGGGGGTGGAGAAATCCGGTAGCATGGTGGTAATGATGACGTGGGGATTGAGATTTGGGTGGG
>Ga0208190_1000570_pt1 | contig 15032 bp, 17 predicted proteins | sample June2015DPH_13_1_FD_184708 | JGI IMG/M metagenome (GOLD analysis project Ga0208190, IMG submission 184708) | Peatland microbial communities from SPRUCE experiment site at the Marcell Experimental Forest, Minnesota, USA - June2015DPH_13_10... | ecosystem: Environmental > Terrestrial > Soil >... | reverse complement strand
CTTCGCGCCGCGCACTACAAGCAGCGGCGCAGCTCCGGCGCTGCGATCCACGTTCTCGATCGTGCCCACAGCAACTGCCTCCGTGCCGGCCACATCCACAAGCGTACAGCCGATCAGGTCGCCGACGTAAACTTCGTCTTCGCCCAACTCCACCCGCTCCTCGCGCGGAATCGCCACGGTGAGTCCGGCCAGCAGCTCCGCCGCCGAGATTGAATCGACGCCGGCAAAGTGCAGCACCACGCCGCCCTTGTGCAGCCAATGGTTCTTGAGCTCCACCTGCCGAGGCGCCTGCGCAGCCGCCCGCGCGCCTGTTTCGGCTGCCGCGCCCGCCGCCGCAGGCACTTCCGCGGCCAGCAGCCAAACCTGCCGCCTCTCTGAAAACTTGTCAGGAAAGTCAGTAAGAATCTCGGCGAAGACCTCGCCCTTTCGGCCCTGCGGACGGCGAATCCGCGCCAGCCCAACCCACGCTTCGGGCGGTTCCGGCACGGCTACCTCCGGCTCCGGAATCGAGCGGCGCGGCCAGAAAACACGCTAGCCCTCGTCGTCCTCTTCCAGAATGTCGAGCGTAAAGCGATGGTGCAGCTTCATGCTCACCGCACCCAGGATGGTGCGCACCGAGCGCGCCGTGCGCCCTTGCTTGCCGATCACCTTGCCCACATCCTGCGCCGCCACGCGGAGCCTGAGAACAGTGTTCTCATCCCGGTTCACGGCTTCCACTTCCACGGCGTCCGGCTCATCCACCAGGGCCCGCGCAATCTCGCGGACCAGTTCGTCTACCTGCACCAGATCGACTTGGGTCATGATCGTGCCTTTGACCTCTTGCGTTGGGGTTTTGATGACATTGAATCTGTGCGCGAATAGTAACACTTGAAACCCGCTCGGAGCAAAGACTTCGAGCCGAGCCTGCCGCGCCTCGTCCCGGGTCTTGACCCGAGTCCCGTCCCGCTCAAGCGGCAAATCAGGCTGCGGCCGGGTCTGCAACCTGGGTCGCTGTCGGGGCTGCGGCCTCGACAGCGGGCTCTGCCGCCGCGGTCACCGGGTGTTTGGCGACGAGCTTCGCCAGAGTGGGTGAGAGCGTCGCGCCCTTGCTGCGCCAGTACGCGATCCGCTCGTGCTTCAGGTCGACGGTGGCAGGATTGGTGCGAGGATTGTATGTGCCGACAACCTCGATGGAGCGGCCATTGCGGGCGCGGTCCTTCTCAATCACGACAATGCGGTAATAGGGCTGCTTGCGGGCGCCGAAACGCGCCAATCGGATCATAACCACGATGAATCGATTCCTTTCAGCTTCCTGAGCTTGAGTGAGCCTGAACTTGAATGTGCCTGAACTTGAGTGAACCTGAACCTGAGTAAAATCATCCGGAGAGTTTGCCGGCTTGTTCCGGGCTCGCATTCACCCGCCGGGCGAGCAAATCGCAGGGGTTCCGGCGCAACAACGGCCAGGCAGATGCGCCCGGCCGCACAAATCACAACACCTAAGTATCGCCGAAACAGGGCAGTTGAGGCAAATCCGCGCCCCTGGCCGGCAAGACGCTGCAACGCCGCAAGATCCGCTTTCCTGCCCCCAGCCAATCCGCGGCGCTCGCTTATGATGGCAGAACCGGCTCCCGGTCCATCCGAATGGCGGATTCGGGATCGGGGCTCTCGAACCGAAACCATGAATCGCGAGTATCAAAAATGCCGATCCAGCCGGTTGGGCCGCGAGATGGAACTGCTTGTCTTCGGCCACGCAGGCTTGCCCGTGCTGGTCTTTCCCACTTCCGGCGGGCGCTTTTACGAGTTTGAAGACCGAGGCATGATCGCGGCCTTCGCGGCCAAGCTCGATGCCGGCCGCGTGCAATTTTTCTGCGCCGACTCAGTGAATGACGAAAGCTGGTACAACCGCAAAGCTCGGCCGCGCCAGCGCATCGCACGCCACATGCAGTATGAGCAGCACGTCTTGGATGAAATTGTCCCGTTCGTCCGCCAGAAGAACCCCGACCCGCGCCTCGTCGCGCTTGGGTGCAGTCTCGGCGGCTATCACGCGGTCAACATCGCCCTGCGCCACCCGGAGATCTTCACTGGATTTGTGTCCCTGTCGGGCACATTTGATCTCACCGGCTTTCTCGACGGCTATTACGACAACGATTGCTACTTCCATTTGCCCACACACTATCTGCCCCGGCTCAACGACCCGTGGTTTCTCGATCGCTTCCGGCGCAACAAGTATGTGCTCGCCACTGGCTGGGACGACCAGTGCCTGGGCCAAAATCAGGAACTTGACCGCATTCTGAATGACAAAGGAATCCCGCACCAGATTGACGTCTGGGATTCGCCCCATTCTCATGACTGGCCTGCCTGGCAGCGAATGGCGCAGCAATATTTGTGACGGTTGACCGCGAGTTCCGATGAATGATTTTCGCGAAGACCTTTTGAGGGAGGACTTTCAATGAGCCAACTCAACCCATACGAGAGCTTCCTTGACGGACAGCCGGTCGATACGATTCTGGCCTCAACCGAGGACGCCATCGCCGAGTGTCTGAAGGCGATTGGCCCAAACCGGATCAACCTGCCGCCTGCTCCCGGCAAATGGAGTGCGGCAGAGATCGTCTGCCACTTCGCCGACTGCGAGATTGTTTTCGCATTCCGGCTCCGTCAGACTCTCGCCGAGGATGGTCCAACCATCGAGCCGTTCGACCAGGACAAATGGGCCGCAGGCTACTCCGGCATTCCGGCTGCCGAGGCGCTTGCCGCCTTTTCTGCCTCGCGCAAATGGAATCTGCGATTGATTCGCGATGCACTCCCCGGCGCCGCAGGCAGAACCATGACCCATCCCGAGCGCGGAACCATGACTTTTCAAACAATCGTCGAAACCATGGCTGGTCACGACTTGAATCACCTCGGCCAGTTGCGCCGCATCGCAAGCCAAGGTTCGTGACCAGCGAAGGGCCGCCACGCCCTGACGTACACTGTTGCCGGGCATCCGAGCCGGACGAACCGTGCCGAACGATCCCGATACCCGATATACGCCCGCCACGGGATGTGCCGGGGGGACAACTTCATGAAGAAGATTGGCGTGCTGTTCGGTGTGGAGAACAGTTTCCCCAGCGCGCTGGTTGAGCGGATCAACGCGCGAAATCCTTCCGGAATTCAGGCTGAGTTCGTTCAAACGGGAGCAGTCGATCTCAATCAAAAACCGGGCTACACCGTCATTCTTGACCGTATCTCCCATGAGATTCCGTTCTATCGCGCGTTCCTGAAAAATGCCGCGCTGAACGGAACGGTCGTAATCAACAATCCCTTCTGGTCCTCGGCTGACGACAAGTTCTTCAACTACGCGCTGGCCGCGCGGCTGGGCGTAGCCGTGCCGCCCACCGTGCTCCTTCCGCACAAGGACTCTCCAAACGGAACCACCGCGAAATCGCTGCGCAATCTGGAATTCCCGCTCGATTGGGACGGCGTGTTTGCCGCCATCGGCGAGCACGGATTCTTGAAGCCGATCCACGGCGGCGGCTGGCGCGATGTGCAAGAAGTGCGCGGCCGCGACGAGTTCTTTCGCGCTTACGACCAGTCGCGCGACTTGTGCATGGTTGCCCAGAAGGCCATCGAGTACACAGAGTATTTCCGTTGCTTTGTCGTGGGTCCAAAGAAAGTTCGCATCATGCCTTACGATCCAGGGCGGCCGCACGCCGAACGCTACCTCGAAGACGCTCCACGGGCCGGAACGCTCCGCGCCAAACGGCTCTTCCGCCGCATGGAAGAAGATGCGCTCAAGCTCTGCCGCGCGCTTGGCTACGACTTGAACTCGGTGGAATTCGCGGTCGAAAACGGAATCCCCTATGCCATCGACTTTTTGAATCCAGTGCCCGACGCCGATGTGCATTCGGTCGGAGCGGCCAACTTTGAGTGGATTGTCGATCAAGTCGCCGATCTCGCGATCGCCCGGGCCAATGCTTCATCTCCGGCGCTTGCGCTGCGCTGGCCGGAGTTTCCGCGCGCCGCAAAGCCCGCGAATCCCCGTGTTGCGAAAGCGCGAACCTCGACCACGCCGAAGCGAAACACGCGCAGTGCAACCTCAGCACTTATCGACGCAACCCCAAAATAGCCGGGCGAACGGGATTGAAAGTGGCCGCGAAATGCTACGCGTTTGTGCGGACCAGGAGGCAAGTAATGTTGTCGTGGCCACCGGCCTGATTGGCGGCAGCAACCAGGCGCGAGCAGAGGATCTCAAGCGGCAGATCGAGCTGCAGCAAAGATTCGATGAGCGGGTCGGAGATCTCGCGGGTCAGGCCGTCGGAGCAGAGCAGAAAGAGGTCGCCGGGCTCGGTCTCGAGTTCGAAAACGTCGGGTGTGACGAGACTTTGAGTGCCCAGGGCGCGGGTTATGACATTTTTGAGCGGCGAGCGAAGAGCTTCCTCCAGGCTCATCTGGCCCAGGCGCATCTGCTCCTCGACTAACGAGTGATCGAGTGTGATTTGCTCGAGTTTTGAATTGCGCAGGCGATAGCCGCGGCTGTCGCCGACATTGAGCATCCATGCGTGTCGCTCTTCCACTAGCAGTGCCACCAGGGTCGTGCCCATGCCGTTGAGCTTCTGGCTGCGCTGCGAGCGGGAGAAAATGGCTTCATTGGCGACGGCGACGGCTTGCTCGGCATCGGCCGGGAGGGGATTCGCGCCGGACCGGTTGGTGAGCAACTGCATCACCTCGGCGACGGCCAGGGAACTGGCAACCTCCCCTGCGGCAGCGCCGCCCATCCCATCGCAGACCACATACACGCCGTGCTCGATGGAATAACCGAATGCATCCTCGTTTGAAGGGCGCTTGCGGCCGCGATCGGTAAGCGCCGCGGCCGTATAGTGAACGACAGCCGTTGCCAAGAAAGAAACCCCCGTCGCTCAGTGTACCTAAAAACGGGGCCGTTGGGACGTTGCGACGGTGGAAGACTAGGTACTGGCGTGTTGGGCTGTTGAGCAAGTTGGGGCGGCAACAAAGAATCGTCGCATCTGCGTTCGCAGGACCGACGCGATGAAAGATGCGCGCCTTCACGGCTTCTTTACATTCGCGGCTCCATTATTGGCCAGATGCGCCAGCTGGCAGCGGCGTGGCCGGGGGAAGGTCGAAGACCTGGATAGCGCCTGCGTTGAGCAGAGCGACGCGGCGGCCCGAGGGTGAGATGGCGACGTTGCCGCCGGCGTCGAGGATAGGACTGACCGGCGAGACCAGGGCGATGTCGCCGTTGGCGGCGTCGAAGATGGTTACGGACTGCTCCTTCACGTCGCTCGAGTCCATGGGCGCGTAAGCGTCGATGGAGTGCGTGGCGTCAAGAGTTTCCCACGCAAGGCGCGAGCCGTTGGCCGCGAGGGCGAGTTGCGGCCACACCTCAGTCGGCGGTGCCTGCGACTTCCAGAGGGTTCGGCCTGCGGTGGTCATGGCCACAAGATTGCTCTCGCCTGATGGGCCGCAGCCGGTGGCGAGGATCTCCTGCTCCGTTAGAAATTGGTCATCAGGCTCGCAGGTGGATTCAACGCGGCCAAGCATTCTGCTGCCGCCGGAGAAGTAGCTGAGATTCAGCTCCCACTCTGTCCCGCGGCTGCGCAGATTCTCCAGGTAGCCCACCGAGTTGATGGGCAGATGAACGGCGGTCCGCACACGGCTAACCAGCATCACCTCACCGGAGTCGCGGCGCAGAATGCGGACCACCAGATCGGGGTGGTCACCTTCGGCGGCGGAGTCCTGGTCGGAGGTAACGGTGGCTGACGCGGTCAGTGGGCTGGAGACTTCCCCGGAATCGGCAGCCTTTGTCACCGGCTCGCGGGAATTCGTGACGAGGAAATGCTGGCCGGGATCGACTTCAAGCCAGAGCAGCGAACCGGGGAAGTCGAGGTACGGCTTGAGCGTGAGCGTAGCGTCGCCCTCGAACAAGTTATTGCGGTCGCGCAGCAGAAAATGACCGTCCTTGAGCGGCCATAGGTAGCGAACGCGATCGTGCACGGTCCACATCGCATCGGCCTCTACCGTGCCCTGGGGCAGCGTGAGCACTACGGCGCGAATCTGGCGTTCGACGGCCACTTCGCTGTTATCCACATCGCGATGCAGCAAGCCGGGCACCCGGAAGGTGAAGAGCAGCCGGTTCTCGTCGAGGAAATCGAGCGAGGCCATCGAATTCCGCGCGCCCATATAGCCGGGGCTGGGCGCAGTAAAGCCCAGCGGCTCAATGGGAAGGCTGAACGTGGGCGGCAGAGAAGGCTTTTCGGGGAAGCGCCCGATGAGGAATCGCTCTTTGACCGCGGGCGAGTCGTGAGGCTCGGGCGCGGCTACGGGCTGCTCCGGAGCGGTTGAGTTTGGCGTCGGTGCGGGTGGAATCTGTTGCTGAGCAGCCGATCGGATCAGTGCGAACGCGGCCGCCAGCGCAATCGTCATCGCGGCGCGGGCGAAAATGGCGCCTTGCCCCTGGCTGCACCGCACGTTTCCGAGCCCGATCACCATCGATGAGTATTCTCGCCGATGCGGGGTTGACGGCGAAAGTCCGCAAGGCTCTAATGTTCCAAAGCTCACGTTTTCCCAGGCAAGGAGGTGAAACGTATGAGCCGTTCTGCTGCCCGGCTGCTCTTCTGGTCGCCAAGAATCCTCGCTATTGCCTTAGCCATCTTCTTAAGCCTCTTCGCGCTGGAAGCCGTCAACGAGTTTCACGGACTGTGGCGTACGGCGCTCGCATTTTCGATCGGTCTGGTTCCGGCATTGATCGTGGTTGCCGTGCTGGCTGCCGCCTGGAAGTGGGAGTGGATTGGAGCCTTGGCGTTCGCAATGCTGGCAGCGTGGTATTCATTGACCGCGCTGCATAGACACTTTCCTTTGTCGACGTTCCTGGCCATCCCTTTGCCTCTGCTCGTAATTGCCGGACTGTTTGTGGCGAACTGGATGGAACGCGCGAAGCTGCGCACAGCCCTTTGAGCGATTGAATTGATGCGGCCTCGTGGCGGCCACGAGATGCAGCGTGCCAAGGACGGAACCCGGCTCCCGCTGCGTGTGCGACAGTAAATGAGAGATGGCAGAGCGCACCACGGCCCGACGAAGCTTCACCGCGGGAACAAACGGCGGCAGCTTTAGATTTCTGGGATACGGCGCGTGTGCCCTGGCGGGAACTCTTTGGGGCACGGGGTTCTATTGGGGAAGGCTCGCGCTCGATGAGATGAATGTGGAGCACATGGTGCTCTACCGCTTTCTGTTTGCTTGTTTGGGCATGGCGCCAGTCATGTTCACGCACCGCGTGCGCCTCACGGCAAGTGAAATGAAAACGCTCCTGCTGGCTGCGCTGTTCGGCATTCCCATCCAATTCATGCTCCAGTTTCATGGCCTGGCGCTTACCACGGTAAGCCACGCTTCGCTGATGGTTGGCGCGATGCCGGTGTTTCTCGCCGTGACCGCCGTGCTGTTTGCCGGCGAGCATCTGGATTGGTTGTGTTGGCTTGCCCTGTGCGGATCTACCGTGGGCGCGGCGATGGTGGTTTTGGGCGGCAACCACGCCACCACTGGCCGCGAGACGCCAACGCTTGCCGGCGACCTGCTGGTGATTATCTCTCTCATTTCGGCGCTGGCCTGGATTCTGCTCAGCAAGAAACTGATGCAGTCGCACAGTCCTCCCGTGGTGACCGCGTACACCATCTATTCCGGAACGGTAATGCTGATGATCTGGATGGCGTGTTCGCGAGTGTTCGCTTTCATGATCCACGCGAATGTGGAGCCAATGCCATTCGCTCACGTGAGCATGACAGCGTGGGTGGCGCTCGGGATCAGTGGGCTCCTGTGCACGGCGACGACGACGCTGCTATGGAATTGGGGCATCCATCACGTGCCGGCCTCGCGCGCTGGTGTATTCCTGAACATCGAGCCGGCGTTGGGATCGATCCTGGGCGTTGAGCTGTTGGGCGAAAAGCTGGGTCCGTATGCGTGGCTCGGTGGCGCTCTGATCCTTGTCGGCGCGATCACGCTCACCACGCGCGGGCACGAGCCGCCGGTCATCCTGGAATAGTTGCGTGAGCATGCGTTAGCATCGGGGTCATGGATGGGCCCGCAGAGCCGCCACAAGCGCAGCAGGAATCCGTTCCCGCGCCAGGGAAGCGCGACTGGACGGAGATCGGCGTCGTCTATGCGATGATCCTGGCTGTCGAGTGGACGCCGCGCCCGTGGCAGCGATTGCTCTGGCTGGTGGCCGCCGCCGGTGTCGTCTTCATCCTGTCCAGGTCGTTTGATGGCTGGAAAGCGATGGGCTTGCAGGCGGCGAACTTCGGCCGCTCATTGTGGATCGTAGGCGCTGCGCTGGTGTTGTCCGGCGTAGCGATCGCGATTGCGGCGTGGAAGCACACGCTCCTGCTGCCGGATGGGCCCTTCGCTTTTGTCGGGACCTACATCGCGTATGCCGTCTGGACCGGCGTCCAGCAATTCCTGCTCCAGGGCTTCTTTCTTTTACGGTTGGAGCGCGTGATTCCCGGCGGTTGGCAGCCGGCGATGGCGGCGGCGGTGCTGTTCTCGGCAGCGCATGTGCCCAATCCTTTCCTCATGCCTGCGACGTTGCTCTGGGGCTTTGCGTCTTGTCTGCTCTTTCTTCGCTACCGCAATCTTTATCCCCTCATGATGGCGCATGCCATCCTGGGAATCACTGTGGCCATCACTATTCCCGGGCCCGTCGTTCACAACATGCGCGTCGGATTGGGTTACCTGACCTATCGCTCGCACATGCATGCGCCTCACATGCATGTGCTATCGCAGCCATAGCGACCAGATGGCGTCGACCGTAGCGTGCGTAACGGCCGATGCCCCGACCCGGCGTTGTGCACGCCATGCACGGCCGTAGAAGATGCCGGCGAGCGCAGCCAGCAGTACGTAGCGCCAGTTAAAGTTCGTGGTGCGCTTGTTGAAGTGAGCCAGGCCGAAGAGGCAGGCAGTAGCGAACAGCGCGCCGTACCGGCCGATTCGTTTTTCAAGCAGGTTCTGCAGCCAACCGCGAAAAAACAGCTCTTCGGGAACCGCAACAAAAAAGAATGTGAAGAGCCACGCGCCGGCGATGGCCCAGAGTCCCGGCCAGACCCTGTGGAAGTGCAGGAAGCCAAGAGCCAAACCAAGTGCCAGAGCGATCGGCGTGTAAATGGCGGCCTCTCGCAATCCGATCCCGAAGTCCTTGAGGCGCAGCCGCAGATCGAAGCCACTTCCATTGAGCTGGCGGATGAGGACGAAGCCGTAGATTCCGGCGTCGAGAAGAAGAATTTTGTTGAAGATCGCCAGATGCGCCGGCCACGCGCCCTCAAACCAGCGGAGATCGACAGCCAGTCCCAGAGCGGCCAGAACCAGGAAGTCGCGCCAGTTGCCGTGTTGATCGGGATCGGTGCGCGCCGCCTGCCACAGCAAAATCGCCACCACCACGGGCAGCAAGGCGTACAAGGCGAACCACTGCGCCCGGAAAATGCCGGCGCCACACGCGACCAAAGAATAGGGGACGCACAAAACCGCCGGACACGCGAGCTGCACCCAGACCGGGAGGCTGCGCACGCGAGCGCCGATGGCCTGGGGAAAAAATGCTGCGGCCAAAAATGGGGCCAGCGTGAGCAGTGCGGCAATGAGGTTGGCGAGAGTGAGCATCTGCGGTACATCCATTGTGCTCCTGAGCGCTGGCCCGCAGCGGCGCGCAAAACCTTGGTCACCGATCAGACGTTTTCGGTGGTCATGGCGCGATGTTCTTTGCCGATACCTCCTTTGGTCATTCATGGAGGCTCATTTGGCTCTTCTCACCTGGAACCACACCTGCTCGGTCGGCGTTCGCGCCATGGACGATCAGCACGGCGTCCTCATGGACGCCATCAACGAACTCCGCCTGGCGCTGGTGCGCGGCTCCGGCCACGAAAGGATTTGCGAACTGCTCGACCAGTTCATCGAATTCACGCGCATGCACTTCTGGAGCGAGGAACAGTTGATGGCGCAGACCGGTTTTGCTGGCCTGGATGAGCATCGCGCGGAGCACCATCGAATGTTGGCTGAGATCCTGCAGGCGGCGCACCGGCTGCAATACGGCGAGGCGATTCATCTGCGTCCGCTGTTGTGCCAACTGCACGATGGGTTTCTCGAGCACATCGAGCGGGTGGACCAGGAATACAGCCCGTGGCTCCGCGAGCGCGGCATCTGCTGATTGGTGCTGAGGACCGCCATATCCGGCAGTCAGGAGCGCGACCAGCCAGGATTGCGGATTCGCCTCAGGTTGACTGATTTCCTGCCGATAATCCTCACGCCGGCAATTTCCGGCGGGAGGATGCGCATGGCGCTTCTAGCGTGGGACGACGAAAAGTATTCCGTGGGGGTCAAATCCATCGATGGACAGCACGGCGTGCTTTTTGAGCTGATCAACGATCTCTACGAAGCAATGAGAAAGGGCCAGGCGAATAAGCTGACTGGTGCGTTGCTGAAGAAACTGGTGGACTATACGCAAACTCACTTCGCCGCGGAAGAAAAGATGATGGCGGATGCGAAATATCCCGCACTGGCGGAGCACCGGGTCAAACACCGCGACCTCATCAAACAGGTCGGAGACTTCACCTCTCGGTTCGAAAAGGGCGAAATTGCGCTGAATCTCGATTTGATGAGTTTTCTGCGCGACTGGCTCACCAATCACATTCAAAAGGTGGACCGGGAGTATAGTCCCTGGATGAACCAGCACGGCGTGCAATAAATACGATCGAGCGACTCCCCAGGCGCGTTGGCTCGGATGGAGCCCCCAGCCGGCATCAGCTCTCGAAAGAAAGCTGCGCTGTCGCCCACACCGGTGCGGAGAGCTTTGGCTCAGAAGCAAGCTCGTAGACAAGCCGCTCGAGCACCAGCCGTTTGTCCGGCGGCGAGGAACGCAGCTCGAGATCGGCCCGGGCCACAAGACGAAGCGCGCGAGTAAGCTCGCGCCGGCTTTTGTAACGGCGCGCCTGGCGGATAAGGTCGTCGGCGGCGAACGGCGGCATGCGAAAGCCTTGCCACAGCGCCTGCCAGATGGCGCGCGAGTCGCGCACATTCTTTTCCAGAATCACCAGCATCTGGCGGAAAGTGCGGGCCAGCATGTAGAGATGTCCGATCGCGGCGTCCTCGCCGGCGTCGGAGCTGTTAAGCAGGCCTTCGAGCAACGCCAGCGCCCGCACGCGATCGCGGGCGCTGATGGCGTCGGTCAGCTCGTAGAGCGTGCGCTGCTTGGCGCTGAGCACCATGGTTTCCACGTCGCCCAGGGTAATTCGACCGCGCCCGGAGGTGTAGTGCAGCAGCTTCTCCAGTTCCGACGACACCAGCATCATGTCCGCGCCCAGCGCGTCCACCAGTTCTCTCGCGGCATCGGCTTCCAGGCGAAGTCCGCCGCTCTCTTGCGCTTTGGCCGTCGCCCATCGCATCGCGTCTTCCTCGCTCACCCGGGCCAGCTCCACCATGCCGCAATGAGCGCCCAGCGTTTCGGTTAGGCGCTCGAACCGGTTCTTGTCGTCAAGCTCCATGCGGCGCGTGTCCGCGGGGATACGCAAAAAGTCCGCAATAAACAGCAGCATCGCTTGCGGGTTCGGGGATTTGAAGTATCGGTCGAGCGCGGCAAACTCATCCTTCTTGGCGCCCCGCGTGTAGAGCTGGCGCACGTTGCGGACAAAGATCACCTGAAAAGGAGCCATCAAAGACGGCGTTTGCGCGCGGTCCAATACTTCGAAGATCGAGGTTGACGTCAAATCGAAATCGGAGAGGCAGAAGTCGCGGAGGTCGGGCGGGACGAAAGCTTTGAGCACGGCGGCTCGGCACCGGTCGAGGAGAAAGATTTCATCGCCGGCCAGCACGTAGCCGGGCCGCAGCTTCCCCGTGCCCGCCTCGGCACTTTCAATCTCCGCGATAAAGCGGGCCACGGAGCTGAATCCCGCACCCCAGCGTAAGCCGCTCAAGGCTCACGCTCCATTTCCGCGCGCTTGCACGCCGTATCCGTCATGCGGCTACAGAATACAGGCCCTTGCAGCTTGTTACCAGCGCGGAAATCTGGCCCGGAATCAAGAGATGCGCGGTTTGGGGATGCGTTCAAAAGCCTTCGAGGACGTCGGCCACAAGCTGGCGCGCAAACTGGCTGGAGAGCCGCTGAATGGCAGCCGGGTCTTCCTGGATGAACGTCGGCAGGTTGGTTGAGGATTGATACTGCTCGCGGAAGACATAGTTGGTGTTCTGGTAGAGAATTCTGCCGTCATGCGCAGTGAGCGTTACAGACGCCACGATGGTGATAACGAAGCTCGAAGACTGCTGCGTGGCTGCGTTGTAGGTCAGCGGCGTCGTGGTCTGTTTCAGGATTGTGCCGTGCAGCACCGCGTCGGCGTCGTCGCCGGCATCGGGTGTGACACGGAAGGGGGTGCGCGTGGCGAACTCGCGAATCACAGCCTCGGTCAAGGCCTGTTCGGTGCCGCTCGCCTCGGTCCGCGTAGCAAAGACGGGCACGGCAAGCGTTTTGATGCCGGGAGGGAGATGCGTGGCTGTGCCCAGCGAGTGATAGCCGCATCCGCTCAGGGCGAGCAGGGCGAACGCGGCCAAGAGAGCAGCGACGGGCAGGAATGCGTGCGGACGCATGAGGCCATTCTATCCCGCGAGATGACGGCGCCGCCCAAGCGGGCAGCGGCGCCGAACGGGTATGCTGAGGTCCATGAGCTGGACGACGAATTGGATGGGAAGCTGGATTGGATGGGCGCTGCTTTCGGCTGCATTTGCCGCGGCCACCGCGCTTCTGGCCAAAGTAGGCGTGGCGCACGTTGACTCGAACCTGGCCACTGCGCTGCGCACCAGCGTGGTCCTGGTGTTTGCGTGGGGCATCGTGCTGGCGCTGGGCAAGCACGGAGAAATTCGGTCGCTCGACCGGCGAACGATGCTGTTCCTCGCGCTGTCGGGACTGGCGACTGGATTGTCGTGGCTCTGCTACTTCCGCGCGTTGCAGCTTGGGCCGGCCTCGCGCGTGGCGCCGCTGGACAAGTTGAGCGTGCCGCTGGTGATGGTGTTTGCGTGGCTGCTGCTGGGAGAAAAGCTGAATGCCGCGCCGTTGATCGGAGGAATACTGATTACAGCGGGCGCGATGGTGATGGTGTTTGGATGACGGTAGTCAGTTGTCAGTGATCAGTTGTCAGAAAGCAGGAACCAGGAAGAAGATGCTTCATTGCTGTTCGTGGATCACTCATCACTAACCACTGACAGCTGACAACTGACAACTGTCCTTATACTGGAGCGAATGAAAACGCCGGAGAAAGCCGTAGATGCGCGGAACGTCGAGCCGCGACCCATCGGGCCGCGCCGCATCGTCCTGACCGGATTCATGGGTTCGGGAAAGACGACTGTCGGTCCGCTGGTAGCCGAGCGGCTGGGCTGGAGCTTTGTCGACGTGGACGATGTGATCGCGGCCGAGGCCGGAACAACGATTCCCGAGATTTTCAAGCGCGAGGGCGAGACGGAGTTCCGCAGACGAGAGCGGGCGGCGATTGCGAGCCTGGCGCGCGGCGATGGGCTCGTGCTCGCTCTCGGAGGCGGGGCCATCGAGAATGCGGCGACTCGCGAGCTGCTGCTGAGCGCGGCCGAGACGCTGATGGTTCACCTCGAGGTCGAGCTCGAGACGGCGCTCGAGCGCTGCCGAGGCTCGGAGTTTCTGCGGCCTGTTCTTGCCGATCAAGCCAACCTGGCCGGCCGCTACGGGCGGCGCCTGCCGCTCTACCGCATGGCGCATGTCACGCTCCATGTCGACACGCTCACCCCGGATGAGGTTGCGGAAGCGATTGTGCGCGCCGCCGGGCTGAGGGCGGCTGTTTAACTTGTGCGGTTTTCTATCGCCAGCCGAGGGCCGGAGCGACCTGAGTCAGAATCGCCTGCATGACATGCACATTGTAGGCGACGCCCAGTTGATTTGGAACGGTCAGCAAAAGCGTATCCGCCTCCGCAATCGCCGTGTCTTTCCTGAGCTGTTCAATCAGAACATCCGGCTCGGCAGCATAACTGCGGCCGAAGATGGCCCGCGTGTTTTCGTCGAGAAAGCCGATCGAGTCCTCTTCCTGACCGCGCCCGAAATAGGCGCGATCGCGATCATCGATCAGCGCGAAGATACTGCGGCTGACAGAGACGCGCGGAGTGCGGGCGTGGCCAGCCTCTTTCCAGGCTGCGCGGAAGGCGCGAATCTGCGCTGCTTGTTGGATGTGGAGCGGCTCGCCCGTCTCGTCGAACTTGAGAGTTGAGGTCTGCATGTTCATTCCCAGCTTCGCGGCCCACTCGGCCGTGGCGTTCGAAGCAGATCCCCACCAGATGCGATCGCGCAATCCTTCGGAGTACGGCTCAAGACGCAGAAGCCCAGGCGGATTGGGAAACATGGGACGTGGATTGGGCTTGGCGAAGCTCTTGCCGCGCAGCAGATCGAGAAATTCTTCGGTGTGCCGCCGGGCCATAGCCGCATCGTCTTCGCCTTCGTTAGGGCGGTGCCCAAAATAACGCCAACCGTCGATGACCTGCTCGGGAGAACCGCGGCTGATTCCCAACTGCAGTCGGCCGGTAGCGATGAGATCCGCAGCCCCAGCGTCCTCTGCCATGTAATGAGGATTCTCATACCGCATGTCGATGACCGCGGTGCCGATTTCAATCTTTCGCGTTCTGGCGCCGACCGCCGCAAGCAGTGGAAACGGTGATGCAAGCTGCCGCGCGAAATGATGAACGCGGAAGTAGGCTCCGTCCATTCCAAGGCGCTCAGCCTCGACGGCGAGATCGATGGACTGCAGGAGCGCGTCAGCCGCGGAGCGCGTTTCCGACTGCGGTGAAGGTGTCCAATGACCGAATGAGAGGAAGCCAATTTTCTTCATATTATCCAGATTCGCATCCCCGGCCAGGAGATGCGAACCTCCGCCAACAATCTCCACCTGGGTATGAGCGGGCGAAGCCGAATTCTTGGAGAGATTGAATTTAAGAAAAGTGCTGCCAGCCTTGAGGAGCGAGCGAGACTGCGCCTTTGCGTGTGATGAGAGTGATGGGTGGGCTGGAGCGTTTCGACGCCC
>Ga0208190_1000564_pt1 | contig 15122 bp, 10 predicted proteins | sample June2015DPH_13_1_FD_184708 | JGI IMG/M metagenome (GOLD analysis project Ga0208190, IMG submission 184708) | Peatland microbial communities from SPRUCE experiment site at the Marcell Experimental Forest, Minnesota, USA - June2015DPH_13_10... | ecosystem: Environmental > Terrestrial > Soil >... | reverse complement strand
CTGTCACTGTGACGGAGAAATTCGTCGTTTGGGTGGAGAGCGAATCGGTGTACGTGCCGGGGACGACGTATTGCCCCGCCAGGATCTGTCCATAGAAGGTGATATTGGCGTCGCCGGTTCCGGTCACCTCTGTGCCGGTGGTGTTGCCCCAATTGATGGTCCGCGCGGCATCCTGAAATACTTCGTAGCTCAACTCGGCGCCGCCCGGGCCTGTCATCTTTCGAACGGTTTCGGTTGCACCTGCGCCCGTTCCGGCATCGAGGGGAATGTTCCAAGAGCCGGCGCAGGTGACCTTTCCGGTAGAGGTTCCATTGAGCAAAACGCCGGTGTATGTGCCGAAGTTCATGGACGTGTCCGTTAGCGTGCAGGTCTGGGCCGCGGCCGGCCAGGCGGCAAAAGCGAATAGAAGGAACACCGTAGACGCATGTATGCGGATCATGGCTTTTTCTCGACACAGCGAAGCGGTCCAATCAGAGGAATATCTCCAGCGATTGATTTGTAGTCAAAGGCGGCCGTGCAGCGCCGCCCGTCCGGGAATTCGATGGCAAGTTCGTTATGGGGACTGAGATCCTCAACGTAGGCGTCGCCATCGTAGCCGACCGGGACAACGGTTCCGGTGGCCCGCAAGGTTGCGGTGCTGCCCAACGGGACCGCTTCCCCGGTGGCATCGACCAATTTCAGCAAGGCGCCATGGCTGAACTTAATCGGAAACTTGACGACAACACCGGAGCGATCCTGGGGGCGCAATTCGCGCGTGGCGGTGTTGATGGTGGCCTCAGGCGGAATGTCTGTGGGCTCAATGGCAATGCGGTTCAAATCAAACGATCGCATGTCCGGCACCAGCAGCCGCCCCGAGGAGCCGGTAGTACCGACGTCGCGGTTCTCCTGCAACACATGGACATGCGCCACGGGATTGGTGTCCACAATGGCGAAGCTGTCATAGATGGTGTTGGAAGGGAACAGGCCGCGGTCAACGAGCGAGACCGCGCCTTGCGATTCCAGACGCACAGTGGTCAAACCGCCGTCGTTGTCGACGCCGGCCGTAAACAAGCCTACGGGCGACTTGTGCTGCACTTGCGCGAACACGTGGGTCGTCCCGTCAACGGAGAGATAGGCCTGGTAGCCCCAATCGCCGATCATGGCCGCCGGCTGCTGCACCTGAATCTGCGCCGAGCCATTCGACGACCCACTGGCGGTGATCGAGTTGCGCTTGCCGAAGGGGATGGTCAGTCCAACTTGCAGCCCGCTGGCACCCTTGTTCACGAGGTCGCGAAACTCGGTGGCATAGACATACGCGTGGTGGATTTGGAGCGAGTAGTTGGCAGAAACGACCTGGGAGTGTTGGGCAGACGCGAAGTTTGACTGGAGCGGTGTGGGTGAAGCGTCCATGTCGACCGCCGCGTAGGCCAAGCCACCGGAGCCGAACCGCCGGGGAGACAAGCCAGTGAATGCGCTGAGCTGCTTCCGCGGTACCCCGCTTCCGTTCATCGACGCCACATCCCTGTAGTTACGGTCCGCCATGATCGCGGCGCCGCCTAAGCTGAAGACTCTGCCGATGCGTTGAGCGCCAGCGGAGAACTGTACTCCGGCCTGCCCGGAACCGACGCTGGGCGCAACGGCGAAGTTGACTATGCCAAGATTGCCGACCTGCACGACACCGCCCGCACCCGCCATGAACGCCCCCGGCGTGCCCTCGACGCTGCCTTCAAATGTGAATTTCGGGGTTAGACCGCGGCGATAGATGGCGGCGCCTGCAAGCTTTCCGTAATCGTAGCTTGCTGATCCCCAGTTGCGGCGCACCAGGCCAGACTGCACGGCGAAGGTCTGGAGCCTAGGGGCCAGCATGGTGGAACTGGCGTAAAAGGGCTGCGACAAGGTCACTTGATGACCCATTGCATCCGTCACCGTCATCGAAATCGTGCCTGCGCCCTGAACCACAGGAAGCTGTGGAATCTCGAAGGGGCCAGCGGAGACCTGGCTCGAAACCGTAAGGTTACCGTCCGCAAGCACGTTCACGGTGGAGGGAACTGCGGCCGAGCCTGCGATCGACGGCATTGGGAACGTCACAAGGTCGGGGCGCATGCTGAAATCGGAGATGATCTGGATACCCTCGAGATGAATGGGACGGGTCCAGGCAAGACCGCCATTGATGTAATCGCCGACACTATAGCGGCGCAGCGTATTGACGTCGGCAAAGGTATAGGCCGAGTCGAGTCGGATGGCCGTGTTTGCGCCGGTCGGGCCCGCAGTCGCGCCGGCATAGCCAAGCCATTCGGAACTGAGAATGCCCCGAGGCGAGAAGGCTCTCATCTCCATTGAGCCGCTGCCTCCACTCTGGCCGCCGGAGAATGTGCCCACGGTGTCGTAGTTGAGCGTCATGCCGGTGCCGCTTTCGATCGCTCGACGGCCTTCGAGCGCTCCACTTCCAATGGGTTGCAAAACTGTCGGCAACAATGCACTATCGGCGGCTGTCACTTGCAGCACCTGGTTTCTCACGTCGAGAGTCCAAGAGAACCCGGGCAAGTCAGACAAGGCAATGAGACCTCCGGTTCGCGAAGCACGAGACAGCGGAGCCCGGAAACCGAGATCGCGCAACTCGTCTGGCCGGGCCATCAACATGCCGTGACGCAGAGTGAATTCGCCGATCTTCCCGATGAAATGACCGTTGACCTGAACGTCAAGATACAAGGTTTCGTCGTTGGCTGGGCCAGCAGCCGAAGCGGAAGTGGCGGGCGTAGACGAGGAGACAACTGGGCCGGAGGCTGCGGCCAATTGCGGCACGACGGCCATCACAATAAAAACGATTTCAGCACAGCCAAGCCACCTGGCCATTGCACCTCGACGATTATGGCGCCGTGACGAAGCCGACCTGCTCCTGGATGACGCCGGCGTCCGAGTGGGCTGTCAACTGCAGGGTTTCGCCAGGCAGCGGCAGGGGGCCCTGCGCGGCGATGGGCCAACGCCGTGTGGCACCGGCAAGAATGTAGGGCGATGCGCTGGTCTCTTCCTTGAGCTTTCTCCCGTCGCTGGAGGACAGCACGATGTCGTGTATCACTTCGTGGCTGAGGCCATCGTTGATTCCCACGAGGACGAGCTTTCCAGAATCGATTTCCAAGTGAAACTGCACATGCGCAACCGCGCGCGTTGGCGGCTGGGCAAATATAGGAATCGACAGGCGCAGCACCATATGCACAATCCCCGGCTCAGCAGGAGGTGGAATCTGGTCGACGAGAATGCGGTAGGTTGCCTCACGGCCCTGCGGCGCCTCACGAAGAATGAGGCGAATCACCTGAGAGGCTCCCGGAGCCATTCTGGCGATCGGAGGACTCAGCACCACTGCATCCGAATCCGCCAGTTGATCGTCACCATCCTTCTGACTCCAGGCGTAAGCGCGAATCTGAATTGCGGTTTCGCTGGTTCCCGTGTTGGTCACAGTCAGGGACGAAGCCTTCTGTCCGGGCGAAAAGAGAATGTTGACGGGCAGAACGGACAACGACTGCGCCGTTGCTGCCGGAAGTGGCAAAAAGAGAATGACGGCTGCGCTGGCGAGCGCCAGGGCCGCCGCCATTCGACGGAATGAGTTTCGCAAAGTCATGGGGATCCCGACTGCAAAGGTTCAAAAACAACAGTTAATAGGTGACGGAAACAGTGATCGTGTCGGCGTAAGAACCCGGTGTCACGTATTGTGCCGCAGGTATCTGGCCGTAGACCGTGAGCGGCTGGGCAGCACCATTGCCCGTCCCGCTTACCCAGTTGGTGCCGGAGGTGTTACCCCAGTTGGTTGTCCACGTCGCGTTCGAATACAGACCATAGTTAAGCTTGACCGTGCCGTTTTGCATTTGCCGCGTGGTAACGGTGCCGCCGCCCAGTCCTGCATCAAGGCCGACAGTGTAGGTTGTGGAGTTGGTGCAGGTGACCGTGACAGTGGAAGTGTTGGTGTTGACCGCTCCTGTGTAGTTTCCGAATGCGAGGGCGGTGGCGGAGACGCCGCAGTCTTTGAGTACTGTTGCAGAAACCTGGAACGTGGTGGTTGCCGGGTTGGTTTGCGCAACGGCAGATGTAGAAGTCAGACCGAGCACTACGAGTCCCAAAAAGGCGGAAAGCAATGCGGTCTTCAGGGGGTTTGAGAACTTCATGACGCTCACTCCTGAACCATAAATCGTTTGAAATTGAGGTCGACGGCCGTCCGACGATGAGTCGAACAGGATCAGATCATGTCTGAATCAGGCAAATCAGAATGAGAGCGGACGAATTACCAACGGGGCTCTCGAATCATTTACCGCCGAGGATCGAACACAGTTTTGCTGTGTTCGTTGCTCACGTGCTCGCAGGAACAATGAATGCTCAGGCGCGGGCAGTACTTTAACGATGCCCTCGCCCAACAATTTGTCATTGAGCGTTATTGGGACAATATCCGTTCTAAAAATAGGCTTCAATAATACCTTTGGGTGACTTTGGGGAGTGTACCAAGGTAATAAACAGGAGGTTGAATCAACGCTGGCGACGATGATCGGATGCAGTGATGCTGCCGCTTGTACGCATGCGATTCATCGAGGTATTGGCAATGATCCGCGTGACGCTTAAGGCCCTGGGCTCGACCGCTCAATAGGCCACTACGACAATCATCGTATCGGGGTATGTGCCAGGCACAGTGCACTGCGCCGCCGGAATCCGGCCATGGATGGCGAGTTCCAGAGCGGAGCTGTTGCCAAATCCGGTTGGATCGTAATTCCTGGCTTGGCGCCCATTAGCAATGCCTGTGAGATTTGAGCCGAGCGCATTGCCCAGCAGGGCGAAGCCGGCACCAGGCATCGACCGAAGTGCCAGGGCGGCGTCGTGCACCGGCCCTGAATCGACGCTAACGCTGTACGGTGCGGAGTTGCTGCAGGCGACTGAGACGGCGGATGCCGCGTCCGCTGCCGCATTGTAGGTTCTGAGCGCCCTTGCGGTGACGGCGGCCAGGCAGGAAGCTTGAACCGTCGCGGAAACACTGAATGAGGCGCTGGCGGTCGCCGCATGGATGGATCCGATGGCGAGGGCTGGCGCCAGAATGGCCAAAGCGAAGACCGGCGATGGGAATCTCACCGACACTGCGATTCTCCCGACCGAGAAGAACCCATGATATTTCTCTTATCGGCAGGTCTTAGAGAATCCTTAAAGATTCCGGTGGATATCTCGTCTTGAATTCAGACAGCAAACCGAGCGGGAGAGCCGCGAGGCGGCGTGCAGCGGACTCCGGCCGCCAGGACGACGGGACCGGAAATGCAGGATGGGGGTGCGGAAATGCAGTTCCTGCGACCACGTCCGCTCGGGCGGACTATGTTCAAGAGGCGGCGGGGCTCAGGAGGCGACGAGGGTTGGACGGCGGCGGCGCGTGAGGAGCGGGAGCACCTGGGCGAGAGCCGCTTCAGCGGTGAGGCCGTAGCGGGCGCGGAGCTCATCGATCTTGCCGTGTTCGATGAACTGATCGGGCCAGCCGATGCGGACGACAGGAACGGAGAGACCCATCTCGTCGAGAGCTTCAACGACGGCAGTACCGAAGCCGCCCATTTTGACGTGATCCTCGAACGTGACGAATGCGGCCACACGCGAGGCATAGCGCGCGAGAACTTCGCGATCGAGCGGCTTGATGAAGCGGGGATTGATGACGGCGGCGGAGTAGCCATCGCGCTCAAGAGACGCGGCGAGCCCGCGCGCCAGAGCGATCATGGGGCCGAGACCGAGAATGGCCACATCGGAGCCGTCGGAGATGACTTCGGCCTTTCCGACGGGGAGGGATTGCGGCTCTGACTTGCGGGCCACTCCGGCGACAGCGCCGCGGGGATAGCGGATTGCGCTGGGGCCGGGCAGGTCGATCGCAGTCTTGAGCATATCGGCCAGCTCGTCTTCGTCTTTCGGCGCCATCAGAACGATCTCAGGAATTCCGCGCAGATAAGCGATGTCGAAGAGGCCATGATGCGTGGGGCCGTCATCGCCGGAGAGTCCGGCGCGATCCATGCAAAACAGGACAGGTAGCTTCTGCAGGCAGACATCGTGGACGACGGGGTCGAAGGCGCGCTGAAGGAACGTAGAGTAAATCGCGCAGACCGGGCGATAGCCGCGCGTGGCCATGCCCGCGGCAAAGACGACGGCGTGCTCCTCGGCGATGCCTACGTCGAAATAGCGTTTGGGGTGGCGGAGCCGGAAGTGATCGAGGCCGGTGCCGTTGGGCATGGCCGCAGTAATGGCAACGATGCGCGGATCTCTCGCAGCAAGATCGGCGAGGGTGTTTGCGAAGACCTCAGCGTATGTGGCCGAGCCATCAGGGGTCTTGCCAGTCTCCGGATCGTATGGCCCGAGACCGTGAAACTTCTTCTGGCCGTCGAGTGCGGGCTGAAAGCCGCGGCCCTTTTGCGTGAGGATGTGGAGCAGAACAGGGTGGTCGATTGACTTGAGAAATTTGAAGGTCTCGACCAGCAGCGGCAGGTTGTGCCCGTCGAGGGGGCCGAAATATTCAAGGCCGAACTCCTCAAAAAGAATGGAGGGCCACAACATGCTTTTAGCGGCCTCCTCGGCGCGGCGGACAACCTTGATCGCAGTCTTGCCGCCGAAACGCTCAATGAGACGCGTGGCGCGATCGTGCATATGCTGATAGTGCTCGTTGGTCACGATGCGGTGGAAATAGCGGGCCACGGCGCCGACGTTGCGGTCGATGGACCACTCGTTGTCGTTGAGGACGACAATCATGCGCCTGGTTTGGGCGGCGATGTTATTGAGCGCCTCAAAGGTGATGCCGTTGGTGAAGGCGGCGTCGCCTGCGACTGCGATCACATGCTCGTGCCCACCGGCGAGGTCGCGAGCGACGGCCATGCCCAGAGCGGCGGAGAGCGCGGTTCCGGCGTGGCCTGCGCCATAGCAGTCGTGCTCGCTTTCGGTGCGCAGCATGAAGCCGTTGAGGCCGCCCGGCTGGCGGATGGTCTGAAAACGGTCGAGACGGCCGGTAAGGATCTTGTGAATATAAGCCTGGTGGCTGACGTCGAAGAGGATCTTGTCTTCAGGCGTAGAGAAAACGGCGTGCAGAGCGAGGGTAAGCTCGACGACACCGAGATTGGGGCCGAGATGGCCTCCGGTTTTCGAAAGTGTCTGGATGAGGAAGGTGCGAATCTCCTCGGCAAGCGAGGCCATTTGCGCATAGTCGAGGCGTTTGAGGTCGGCGGGAGAATGGATGGACTCCAGCAGTGTTCCCATGCACTTCCTTTCCCCGGGGAAATCAATACGACCGGGAATCCAGGGAAAAGTAACCGGCTCGAAAGCGCCCCTGAAACAGGGTCTGCGGTTCCGGGAAGAGAACCCGAGGATCGCCTGCGTCAAGTATACCTGCGGGGCGGAAGGCGACTTTGATGGATTAGACGGCGGGATTGAGCCGGGGTTTGGGGTGAGAGCGCCGCAGCAGTAATTCGAAAGCGTCTATACTTATGCCTCGTTGGAAAGGACAAGGTCTGGATGCGGAAATGCGCCATTGTGCTGCTTCTTTGGGGAATCGCCTTCCCTGCAATGGCGGCCAGGATCATGTCGATCGATCAGATGGAGCAGTTTCTGATCAAGCTCCACGGCAAGCCGGATGGGAAGGTGGCAGGGGAGCTCGAGGACGCGCGGTTGACGGAACGGGTGAGCCAGGCACGGCTGGCGCGCTGGGAGGCGGATTTTACCGGCAAGCGCACGCAAGAGGAGCTTATGAAGCTCGCCGATACGTCGGCCTTTTTGAATCCTCCCGCAAGCGACGTGCTTCGCGATCCGCCGCCAGACGAAGACACACAGCGGCAGATGCTGGAACACGCCGTCGAGTACATCAAAACTACGATGACGCGGCTGCCGAACTTCTACGTTACTCGCGAAACGACGCACTTCGAGGAAACGCTGTCGCAGCACGCAACTTCTTCCATGGCGCCGGCTGCAATGGGAACCCGATCGGGTGGAATGCCAGTGCAGACTTCTGGCGTGTCCACCGCAACCGAGGTCAAGGCGCTGCACAGCACAGGCGAAACCCGCACAACGGTGACCTACCGTGATGGGCACGAGGTACGCGACACGGGCATGGCAAAGGACGAGATGGAGGATCAACCGGCGTTAGGATTGACCACCAGCGGCGAGTTTGGCCCGATTCTCGACGTGGTAATGGGCGATGTGGTGCAAAGCCAAGTGACGTGGCTGCGATGGGAGCCCAGCGTGAGCGAGCCGGCAGGCGTGTTTCGCTACGTCGTGCCCCAGGATCATTCAGATTATGCCGTGCGGATACCAAATGGGGCGAAAACAATTGAACTGCATCCCGGCTACCACGGCGAGATCGCGATCGATCCGGCCACGGGCGAGATTCTTCGCATAAGCGCGGCGGCGGATCTGCCGCAACCATTCGAAACGATGCAGACCGCGATCCTGGTGGAATACGGGGCGGTGACGATCGGGGATCGAACCTATATCTGTCCGACGCACGGCGTCGCGTACTCGAAGGTTCCGGTTGCGGGCGCCGTAGCAGAGCCCCAGGGCTCGACGGTGACGGTGCAAACGCAGTTGAACGATGTGGCGTTTACGCAATATCACCTGTCCAGCGCGGAGGCGCACATCGTTTCAGGTGGGAGCGGGCCGGAAGGCACCACGCCACCCGCCCCGGACGCTGCTGCCGAGCCCGCGGCAACGCAACCTGCAAGTCACCCGTAGTAGCGTTTTGGCGAGTTGGCCCGAGCGGGTGCAAGGGTGTGACGCAAATCGATGCGGCCGCGAAGCTCAGCGTTATAGGATGAGCGCATAGACTTCAAGCTCATTGGAGGGCGGGAGCGTGGCTGCAATGCGGTATCTTCTTTCATCATTCATTTTGATTGCGGGGTTGGCGGGGGCAGGCTCGAATGCGGCGTGGGCCCAGTTGCTGGAACCTGGGACGCAATCGCAGACGCCCAATCCTCTGGCTGACTCGACGGTAAAGCCAGGCAAGATGATTCTCTACGACCTCGAGGCGCGCTTCGCCAAAGATGTGCTGGCGCGTGGCGGCGCGGGGTTCGCTTCGTGGTTTGCCGACGACGGCGTGGCGCTGGGAAACGGAGCGGCGCCGCTGATCGGAAAAGTCGCGATCGCCAAATCCGCAAACTGGTCGCCCAAGGACTATCAACTGATCTGGACCCCAACCGACGCAATGATGGGGCCTTCGGGAGATATGGGCTACACCTGGGGGCATTTTGAGGGACATAGCAAGGACGCGAACGGAAATCCCGTGGTCACGAGCGGACGGTACATCACCATGTGGCGAAAGGAGCCTGACGGGAGCTGGAAGGTGGTTCTGGATGCGGGCGCAAACGATGCTCCTGCAGCGGGCGACTGCTGCAAACTGCCCTCACAGTGAAACAGTTGGGCGCTGAACGGTAGAGTTCTCAAAGAACGTCGCGCGGTAACGATGGAAAAGTGTCCATAGTAATCAAGAAATAAATCGAGTGGTGCGAAAGATTGCGGGTACTTCAGTTGTACAGCTTTTTCCTCTGATTGGCCGGATAGTGGAAGAGCCAAGTTCGTCAATCTCTTTGATACTTGCAACCAGGAAAGTCTATCCATATGTGCGCGATGGTTGGTTCGCATGCGGGAGAGAACCAGGAGGCGGTGGCACGTCCGGAGATCGGCATCTTCGACCGTAACCCCGATCCTGCGCTGGACGAGCTCGTCGAGCTCGCAGCGGTCCTGTGCGACGCGGAATACGCCTACATCGGGTGGATGGACTTCAACCGGCTATGGTTCAAGGCGCGGTTCGGGTTCAGAGCGACAGACCAGCCGCGCGCCAGCACCGCATGCCAATGGATGTTGGAGAAGAGTGAGCCGCTGCTGATCGCGGACGCGAGCCAGGATCAGCGCTTCCCTCCCGAAGGCATTCCGCTTGCCGGCGCGGGTTCCTGCCTTTCTTACGCGGCCGTTCCACTTTTCAGCAGCGACGAGCACCTGATCGGCACGATGGCGGTGCTGTCGCGGAGGCCGGAGCAGTTCAAGCTGGAACATCTGACCTTGCTGGAGATTCTGGGCCGCCAGGCGGTGACGCGGCTGGAGCTCTACAACCGAATCCGGCTGCAGGAGCAGGCGCAGCGGCAGCGGCAGCGGACCGAACGGGCGTTGGCCGTCGAACGTTGCTTTGTGGCCGCTACGCTGGACTCAATTCCCGCGCTGGTTGCGGTGCTGGATACGGCGGGGCGCGTGGTGCGAATGAACTACCCCTGCGCGCAACTGACCGGATTGAGCCTGGCGCACGCCGTGGGCCGGCCGTTTGTGGAGGAGTTTCTGGACACGGACGACCGCGGATGGGCAGCGGGCAAACTGCGCGAAGCGGCGACCGGACAGGCTTCAGGACCGCATGAGACGTTTTGGCGAGCGGCCGGCGGCGAAGGCCGGCGCGTGAGCTGGACCCTGCGTCCGCTGCTGGGCCCGAACGGAGAGATCCAATATCTGATTGTGAGCGGGCAGGACGTGACTGACCAGCGTGAGATGGAGAAGACGCTGCTCAAGAGCGAGGCCCGTTATCGCGAGGTGGTGGAAAACAGCCTGGGTTTTGTTTTCACTTGCTCGATGGAAGGGCGGCTGACCTCGCTGAATGCGTTCACGGCCGAGACGCTCGGATACCGCGCAGAGGCCTTGATGGGGCGATTTGTGACGGAGCTGTCCGACGCCGAGGGCGCAGCGGCATTCCAGGATTGCCTGAATACGCTGGAGAGTGCGGAAGAGTGGCAGGGTGCATTGCCGTTGCGGCGGAGCGATGGCGTGTACCGGCGCATCGCCGTGCGTAGCCGTCGCATGCAGCTGCCCGGTGAACGGCCTTTCGTGTTGAACCACGGCATGGATGTGACCGAGCAGTACGAGGCCGAAGAAGCGCTGCACATGGCTACGCGGCAGCGCGAGTTGATCCTGGAAGCGGTGGACGACGGCATTTTCGGCATGGACCTTAACGGCAAGATGACCTTCATCAACGAAGCCGGGGCCCGAATGCTGGGATACACAGCCGAGCAGCTTGTCGGCCGCGATCTGCACGAACTGATCCACCATAGCCACGCCGACGGGACACCGTATTCGAAGTCGACGAGCCCGATCCTCCAGGCGCTGCGGCGGTGTGAGCCGGTCCGCATGCGCGACGAGGTGTTCTGGCGCCAGGACGGGACAGCAGTCCCCGTCGAGTACAGCGCCACGCCTTTGCTTGAGGAGGGCCAGGTTTGCGGAATGGTGGTTGCCTTCCAGGATGTGAGCGAGCGGCGTCGCCTGGAGAAGATGAAGGACGAGTTCATCTCCACGGTGAGCCACGAGTTGAAGACGCCACTCACCTCGCTGCGCGCGTCGCTGGGATTGATTCAGTCCGGCACGCTGGACAAGCGGCCGGAGAAACAGCACCAGATGATCGAATTGGCGATCGGGAACTGCGATCGGCTGGTCCGGTTGGTGAACGACATTCTGGACTTCGACCGCGGAGAAAAGGGTGGGCTGCCGCTGAAACGCGAGGCGGTGGATCCGATGACGCTGCTGCGGCGAGCAGCCGACATCGCGCACAACGCGGCGACGCAGGCGCGCATCGAGTTCCGCTTCGAGGTCAATGCCGCACCGGTCTTTGCGGATGAGGAGCGGGTGTTGCAGGTCCTGAATGAACTGGTGGGCAACGCAATCAAGTTCTCGCCGCCGGGCACGGCCATCCAGCTGGCGGCGTGGAATGTGGATGGAGTTGCACCGGGCGCCAGCGCTTCAGAAGCCGGCGCAGTGTGTTTCATGGTCGAGGACCAGGGGCGTGGCATCGATGCGGAGAAGCTGGAGCGCATCTTCGATCGATTCGAGCAGGGAGACGCCTCGGATTCGCGCGCACTGGGCGGGACAGGGCTGGGATTAGCGCTGTGCCGCAGCATCGTGGAGCAACACGGCGGCCGCATCTGGGCGGAGAGCGAAGTGGGCAAGGGAAGCCGGTTCCTGTTTACGCTGCCCGCGGCAACAGCGGCTGAGACGCGATAAGACAAGACGGCGCAAAGGAGCCAAAACCTGCCTCGTCGCGTGCTCGGCCGATTGGAACCGTCGCTTGCTGCGCCGTGAGACACTGGCATCGGCGGCGTTCCCCGCAGTGAGTCCACCACGGCCGCCTAATTCCTTATGGGTGCATACACGCGTTTCTTGAATCTGCTGTTTGGGCGGCCGCTGCCTACCACGGCCGCACGCGCCGAGTGCATTGGACCCATCGCCGGAATTCCGGTCTTCGGGCTCGACGCACTCAGCTCGGCAGCCTATGGACCTGAGGCGGCGCTTACGCTGCTAATCCCGCTCGGCCTGTTGGGCGTCAAGTACATCGTTCCGGTCAGTACGGCCATTGTGATCCTGCTGGTGATTGTGTTCTTCAGCTACCGGCAGACGATCGAGGCGTATCCGCAAGGTGGAGGCTCCTACACCGTGGCCAGCCAGAACCTGGGAGAGGGCGCTGGGCTGCTGGCTGCGGCGGCGCTGATGATCGACTATGTACTGACTGCGTCGGTTGGCATTTCTGCGGGCGTGGGCGCGCTGATTTCGGCTGCACCCGGCCTGCAACCGCACACTCTGGAGATTTGCCTGCTTGTGTTGGCGATTCTGACCATCGTGAATATGCGCGGCGTGCACGACACGGGCGTCGTATTCATGATTCCGACCTACCTGTTTACAGGAACGCTGTTGATCGTGATTGCCGTGGGCGGATGGCAGGTGGTGCATGCGGCGGGTCATCCGTTGCCGGTGACGCCACTGCCCGCGATTCCGCCGGCGACCGCGATGGTGAGCTGGTGGCTGATCCTGAAAGTTTTTTCTTCAGGATGCACCGCGATGACGGGCGTTGAGGCGGTGAGCAACGGCGTGACGGCTTTCCGCGAGCCGACGCGCAAGAATGCCAAGACGACGCTGACCATCATCATCGCGCTGCTCATCGTCCTGCTGGCTGGCATTGCGCTTTTGTGCCGTGCTTACGGCATTGCGGCCACCGATCCCGGCAAGCCGGGCTACGAGAGCGTGCTTTCGATGCTGACGCGTGCGGTGATGGGGCACGGGTGGTTTTATTACCTCACCATTGCTTCTGTACTGCTGGTGCTGGCGCTGAGCGCGAACACCGCATTCGCCGATTTTCCGCGGCTGACCCGGGCCATTGCGCTCGACGATTACATGCCACACGTTTTTCTCATTCGCGGAAGGCGGCTGCTGTATTCGTGGGGTATTTACGTCCTGGTTGGGTTGACGGCTCTCCTGCTCATCCTTTTTGGCGGCGTGACGGACCGGTTGATCCCGCTTTACGCCATTGGCGCGTTCATGGCTTTCACGCTGTCGCAAGCCGGGATGGTGGTGCACTGGAAGCGTACGGGCGGCTCACGGGCGCGCATCATCGTGAACGGCCTGGGCGCAGTTGCTACAGGCATCACGACACTGGTGGTGCTGGTGGCCAAGTTCGCTGAAGGCGCGTGGATCACAGCGATGTTGGTGGTTGTGATGATCCTGTTCATGCGCGTAGTCAATCGCCACTACGTTCGCGTTAATCGCGAAATCGATCTTGACCGTCCCTTCATTCCCGCCGAGGTGAGCGAGCCCATCGTGGTGGTGCCGATCGACCGCTGGAGCCGCATCAGCGAGAAGGCGCTGTCATTCGCGCTCTCGATGTCGTGCGACATCCACTGCGTTCATGTGCAGACCAGCGACGATCCCGATCCATTTAGCGATGTATGGGAGAAAGACATTGTGACGCCGTTGAAGGCGGCCGGCCGTTGCATTCCCAAGCTGGTGACACTTAAATCGCCATTCCGCTACGTGCTCTATCCGATCGTGGACTATGTGCTGAAAGTTGAGCGCGAGCGCGAGAACTGCAAGGTATGCGTGCTGATCCCAGAACTGGTGGTGCGCCACTGGTGGGAAGGATTGCTGCACAACCGGCGCTCGGATCTGCTGAAGGTGGTCTTGCTGATGCGCGGCAACCGGCGCATCGTGGTGATTAATATTCCGTGGTATCTGGAGAACGGATGAACTCCGTGCCGGACGCCCGGCCGGCGCACCTTTTCGCGCGGATTTCAGTCCAAGATGCCAGAGCCTGCTATTCACGTCCGGCGCCGATGGGCTTCGTGAAAGGCGGGGGGAGAGGATAGTCTAGGGAGGTACCGGAAACCAGCCAGTTGCCTCCTCCGGAGCTCATGTCCGCATCCGGGATGGTTCGCTTGCGCGCGGTACCGATTGAGGAGAATTACAAGTTGAAGAGGACGTTGTTGTTCTTGCTTTTAGCCGTGGTTCCAGCCGCCCTGGCGCCCGAGAGTGCCTTGGCCCAAGTGAACCCGGAGGCGGCGCCCGGCCCGGCGCAGGCCGCACCCTACAAGTACGAGGTATTCGCGGGCGTTGCCTATAGCCGCCTCAGGCAGGTGCCTGTTTCGTTCAGCGGATTGGTGGGCGGAAAGATTTCGGTGGCCCGCGATTTTGGAAAATATTTTCAACTCATGGGATCGGGGGACTACTACAAGTTGGGGACCGGCCACGCCGGCCTACCGAATCCCGGCGACCCGTCGGTTTACACGTTCCTGGTTGGGCCGGCACTCCACGTTTCGCTCTTTGAGAACCTCAGCGGAGTGGTTTTCGGCGAAGTGGGCGGAGAGCATACCGGGGGCGAACACATGACGCCCAGTATCTCCTTTGCCGGTGGCTTTGGCGGAGGGTTGGCCTATAGCCTGGGCCGCAATTGGGCCGTGCAACTTACCGGCGACCGCGTCGCCGCGTCGTTCTCACTGCCCAACAACACTCCTCAACTGAGCAACTCAACGAATCGCACCTGGAACGCGCGCGGGACGTTTGGCGTGGTGTACCGGTTCTAGTTCTGCGGGCACGAATCTGAGCGCCGAGGCATTTGTGCGTCAGTTGACCGCAGCGCACTCGATCATCCGCCAGAGCGAAACGCGCGCATCGTATGTGAGCCGGGTCTCCAATGCTGAAGGCGATGCGTGCAAGCCTGCTCATGCTCGACCTCGTAGCGCGGCAAGGATTTCGTTGAGTGCGTTCGGCGAGCCGAAGTCGCCGGACTTAGTGACGACGGTGCATCCATGCGCATCGCCGCCCTGCACGACGCCCCACGGAATGCCCGGCGCGAACTCACCCTGGAG
>Ga0208190_1000562_pt1 | contig 15168 bp, 13 predicted proteins | sample June2015DPH_13_1_FD_184708 | JGI IMG/M metagenome (GOLD analysis project Ga0208190, IMG submission 184708) | Peatland microbial communities from SPRUCE experiment site at the Marcell Experimental Forest, Minnesota, USA - June2015DPH_13_10... | ecosystem: Environmental > Terrestrial > Soil >... | reverse complement strand
CTGGTGGACGGCGCGGATGAGGTGCGGGCCTCCGGCATCGGTGAGCTTGAAGGTGAACTTGCCGGCCGAGTCGGTCTTCGTGTTGGCGGCGACGTCCATGCCATTGGCGATGTTGATGAGGATGACCTCGTCTCCGGCAGCGGGCTTGTTGGTGGTGCCGTTGGTGACGGTGCCGGAAAGGGTCTGGGCGGCCGAGACCGTCGCTAGCGAGAGAACGCACAGAGCGAAGGTCGCGGCGAGCAGGGCATACTTTGCGAGTTTGGTCAAAATAACTCCTTGACGGATTAAGTGAGTAGACGAAAACTTCCACCGGCTCGTCATCGTGCTAGAAGATCAACGCGGTTACGCGGACGAGACAGCCGCCTGCTCCAGCCGTGCGATCTCGGCCATGATGGCAGCGGCTTCTTCTTCTAACGAGGCGCGCATGGACTGGTAATCCGCGTCAGGCACCTTGCCGGCTTTGTATTCGAAATTCAGGTCGCGCAGGTTGTCGTAGACGGCTTCCTTGCGCTCGCGCAGATAGCCGAGGCGCGTCTTTTCTTCTCCGGCATAGACCTCTCCGGGGAAAAAGAAGACGTAGTAGAGCGCCGCGAAGGTGAAGACGGCGCAGACGAAGATGATCATAGATCGGTCTCCTGGCGATTGGCTGTGACTGTGTGGGAGCGGGGCTTTGCCCCGCTTGGACGGGGCGGAGCCCCGTCCCCACACCACCCGTCTCCACACCACTTCGTGATCATCATTGGTCGGTCTCTTTTCTTGCCTGGGCGCGGAATTCGTCCAGCTCGTTGCCTTCGGGGACGACTATGCCATCGGCGAGGGCGGGTTCAGGGCGCTTCTTCCAGGCTTGGACCAGCCAGATGACGAAGACGATGCCCACGGCGAGAGCCAGGAAGGGCATGACCCAGGCGATTTTATTGAAGCCGGTCGCGGTTGGCGCGGCGATCACCGTTGGGCCGTACTCTTGCACGAATCCCTGGAGGATGAGGTCGTCGTTGTCGCCTTTGTCAATGGCTGCCTGAAGCTGGTCGCGCATTTTGGTGGAAGACTGGCAGCCGACGTGATTGCATTCCAGCAGGACCTGGCCGCATCCGCAGGTGCACATCATGCGGTGGCCGAGGTCTTTGAAGCGGGCATCGGTGTCGGCTCCCATAAACAGGAAGATGGCGGCAAGGAGGATGAGGATCGATCCCAGATTAGCGCGCAACGAGCGACCGCGAACCTGGGGTGCAGCCGGATTCTTTGTGATGAGGAATTTCATTAGTCTCCGGCTCCTGCGTGAACGGTTTCGCGGATCGGCTTGGCCACACTCACCGCGACCGGCATCGTGTTCGGCACCATCGCCACCACCGTGCCGAAGACCATGATGATCAGGCCGATCCAGATCCAGGGGACGAGCGGGTTCAGGTGCGCCTTGATGATCGGGCGTCCCGTCGTTTCATTTTTGCCTTCGTAGACGACATAGATGTCGTTCACGAGGAAGAGATCCTGCGCAAAGCTCGGGTAGATGTTGGGGATGGTCTGCGGCTGACCGCTTGACTTGTAGAAGCGGCGCTCCGGCGCCATGGTCGTGATGAGCTTCGGGCCGCGATAGATGTTGAACATGGCCGACTCGACGGCATAGTTGGGGTTGTCGTCCTGCGTGTAGGACTGGCAGACGAGCGTGTACGGGCCAAGAGTGATCTTGTCGCCGAACGACATTTCCTTTTCGACTTCTTTGTTGAAGGGCTGGCCGAGGATGCCGATGATGACCAGGGCGACGCCGAAATGGACGATGTATCCGCCATAGCGGCGAGTGTTGCGGCGCGTGAGTTGCAGCATGGCGGCAAACAGATTCTGGTCGGTCTTGCCGGCGATGACCCGGCCTCCGCGCAGGAATTCGGCGATGACGGTGAAGATGACGAGGGCGCTGAGGATGGCGGCCATGGTCGCGTAGAAGTAAGAAGGATCTTCCCAAGGTTTCACGCCGAAAAGAATCATCATGAGGCCGACCGCAATGGAGCCGATGGCGGGGAAGAGGAAATTCCGCTTCAGGCTCTCGACTGATGTCTTGCGCCAGGCGAGCAGCGGGCCGACGGCGGTCAACAGCATAAGAAGGAGAGCGACCGGGACGGCTACGCGATTGAAGAATGGGGGGCCGACCGTGACTTTGTGTCCTTGCACCCATTCGGAAAGGATGGGGAAGAATGTTCCCCAGAGAATGGTGAAGCAGACGACCAGCAATAGCAGATTGTTGAACAGGAAGCTGGATTCGCGCGAGACCAGAGATTCGAGTTTGTGCTCGCTCTTGAGGTGCGAAAGATTCTTGACCAGAAAAAAGACGCAGACCGCGCTGCTGAGCGCGATGAAGACGATAAACCAAGTTCCGATGGAAGATTGCGCGAAGGCGTGCACGGAGCTGATGACGCCGGAGCGTGTCAGAAAAGTTCCTAATAGAGAAAGTTCGAAGGTCGCGAAGATCAGCGACATGTTCCAGACCTTCATCATGCCGCGTTTTTCCTGCATCATGACGGAGTGAAGAAACGCTGTGCCGGTGAGCCACGGCATGAGCGAAGCATTTTCGACCGGATCCCAGCCCCAGTAGCCTCCCCAGCCGAGGACGGCATAGGCCCAGTGCGCGCCTAAGAAAACTCCTACGGTCAGGAAGCACCACGTGACCATCGTCCAGCGGCGCGTGATGTGGATCCACTTTTCGCCGGGATACTTCATGATTAACGCGCCGAGCGCGAAGGCGAAGGGGATGGTGAAGCCGACGTATCCGAGATAGAGCATGGGCGGATGGATGACCATCTCGGGATATTGAAGAAGCGGATTGAGGCCGGTGCCGTCGGGAGGCAGCGCTCCTTGCTCGAGGGCGAAGGGGTGCGCGGAAAAATTCAGAATTGCAAGAAAGAAGATCTGAACGCTGGCGATGATGACGGACGCGTAAGCAAACAGGCGCTGATCGGTCTTGTAGCGGAGACGGAGAACGAATCCGTAGCCGGCGAGCAGGAGCGACCAGAACAGAAGCGAACCTTCCTGTCCGGACCAGAGCACGGCAAACTTGTAGGCTCCCGGAAGCTCGCGGTTGCTGTGGTGATAAATGTAGGCGATGGAGAAATCATCGTTGAATGCGGCGGCGACCAGGATGAACGAGGCGAGGACGACGGCGCCGAAGCAGGCGATTCCGGCGCGCCGGGCGGTCTCACCGAGGCGGGCGGAAGCGGCATCGCGTCCGAATAATGAGAGCAGGCCGGCTCCGAATGAATAAACACTCAGGCCAAGGGCGAGCAGAAGCGCAAAGCTTCCTATTTGAGCCATAAAAGATGAAATTCCCCGATGTGGCTATTTTTTCAGAGATGGGGGAGGGATGCAATGCGGGGAGTTGTCAGTACCCAGTGGGCGGTTCTCGACTGCGAGGGAAATAGCAGCGTTGTGGGCACTGGCGCCTGATAACCTCAGTCATCTTGAGTGTCCAGTGTAGAAGTGATGCAATGTATCCCGCAGCGTGGGATATGGATAACGACCGCACGGTAACAGTTGGCAGCAACGATCCCAGATGGGACCGGGTAGGCGGGGGCACTCTGCGTGATCGTTTCTTGCGATACACACCACTTCTCGGGGTGGTCCTCGCGGGGGTAGGCAGCATTCTTGGAGCGGCTTACCTGTTGGGCGGTCGCGACCTTGTGGACATCGCGTTCGCCTCTTGGCGTCGATGGAACCCACTGTGGATGATGCTGTCCGTTCTCGCCTTCTACCTTATCGCCCACGAGATCACCCAGACCCAGTGGTTCCGGCGATTTGGCATTGAGATGGTGCCGGAGCGATTGCAAGGGCTGGTTCTTGCGTCGGTACTGGGCAGTTTTTGCTTAGTAGTTCCGTTCCGCAATGCTTGGACGAACTACTGGCTGTTGCGCGATGGTCGAGAAGTGAGAGCGGTTGTCATTGATTTCCGCGACCACGGAACAGTGGGGTACTGCTATCGCGTTAATGGGAACGAGTACACGGCATCCGGCTACCCGTACAACTTCCCGAGCGCGGGGCCAAGTGAGTCCATAACAGCTTATTACTCGGCCTCACATCCATCGGTCTCGGAAACCCGGCATCCAGTGTCGATCATTGACGGCGCCTGGCCAGCAATAGTCCTTTTTACCTGGCCCTTCGAATTCATGGCAATCGCAACCCTCATAAGCCCACGATGCAAATGGGCCTATAGGTTCGGGAGTCGGAACGTCCTGCCCCCGGCGATGCGTAGGACTGAATAGTGATCGGCGGTTGCTAATCGGCGGGAGTGGAGCTAACGAATCACCTCCCCTTCTCTAGCGGATACGCCTTCTCGCGCCACTCGCGGATGCCGCCGTCCATGGAAATGACATTCGTGTAGCCCATCTTCTGCAGATTGTCGGCGGCCAGGGCGGAGCGGAATCCGCCTCCACAATAAAGGACCAGCTCGGTGTCGAGGGCGGGATACCTGGCTTCGATGTCGCGCTCGATGATGCCTTTGCCGAGGTGGATGGTTCCGGGAATGTGGTCGGCGTCGTATTCGTGGTCTTCGCGGACGTCGACGAGGACGAACTTATCTTTCTTGTCGAGGCGGGCTTTGACTTCGTCGACGTTAGTTTGGCGGACGCGGCTCTTGGCGTCGTCGACGATCTTGAGGAAACGCGGTGGGTGATTGTGGGCCATGGTCTTTCTCCGGGGAAAATATTAGCAGGAGCGACAGCGCTCAGCCATCAGCCATCAGCCATCAAGTGACCGCTCGGGATTGGCAGCCGAAATGAATTTTGGGACTTGCCTCCATGCCCGCCTCGTGTGCTAAAGATAGAGGACACGTTATGACTCTGGTGATTCGGGAATCGCGCATTCATTCTTACGGTTGCTACACCACCAAGCGGATCCGCAAAGGGGCCGTGATCGTTGAGTACTGGGGCGTGCCGCTGACCCACGAAGAGGCGGACGACCTCTATGACGACTTCGAAAACACGTATTTATTCGGGCTCGATGGCGGCAAGCGGATTATTGACGGGTGCGGGGTGGCCGCATTCGTGAATCATTCGTGCAGGCCGAACTGCGAGACGGATCAGATCGGCAGGAAGATGTGGATCATCGCGCTGCGCGACATCGAGCCCGGTGAAGAGTTGACCTACGACTACTGTTTGTACGATGGAGAGGATGACGCTCCGTGTTTGTGCGGGACCAAACGTTGCCGCGGGAGTTTGTATTCGGCAACGCATTTGCGGAAGCTGAGGAAGAAGCGCGAGAAGACGGCCGCTGCCGGGGCTGCAAAGACGTCTGTTGAATCGAAAGCCAGTTAATGTCTTGTGGTGAACGCTCGGGAGAGTGGTGCTAATCCCCATCGTGAGCGTGCCGGTTCGAAGCCTGCTTGTTACAATCAAACCTTCCTGATCTTTCTTGAGACATCGTTCTTGAAATCTGCTTTCGATGCTGGAGTGACTCATTGAATCGCGCTTCTGCCGGATTGGAATCTGTGATTGCGAAGGCGCTGCATCGCGCTCCGGCGGAGGAGAGTGCGCTGCTGGCTTGGCCGGTGGCTTGCGGGAGCGCAGTGGCGGATCGAACAAGAGCGCTGAGTTTTGCCGATGGTGTGCTGCGCGTCGAAGTTGCCGACAAAGGATGGCAGCGGGAGTTGACGGCGTTGGCTCCGCGATACGTGGCCGCGATTAATCGGTATGCGGCGACGACGGTGCGGCGAATTGAGTTTGTGGTGAAGGGCTGATCCCGATTACGAGGCAACGCTGGCAGAACATCCACCACGGAGACACAGAGTCACGGAGAAAAAACCATAAGAAAGATCTCCTCCGGCCTCTGTGTCTCCGTGGTAGAAGTTCCGTTGACGTCAATCACGATGAAAGTTACCGACAAAGATGTTGCGTATGTAGCCGATCTGGCCAACCTCGAATTGACAGCCGAGGAACGCGAGCGCATGCTGCGCGATTTGAATTCGATTCTTGAGTATGTGGATCGGCTGGGCGAGTTGGATACGAATAATGTTGAGCCGATGGCGCAGGTTTCAGACCGCTATGGCGTGGACGAGTCGCGGCAGGGAAGCGAGCGGTTTGCTTATGCGGCGCGGGAGGATGTGAAGGAGGGTCTGCGGAAATCGCTGCCACATGACGAGGCAGTGGGAAATGCTCCGGAGACGGATGGGACGTTTTTTGTGGTGCCGAAGGTGATTGAGCGATAGCGCGTGACCTCAACGAGAGAAAATACCGCGCTTTCGATAGACGCGATCCGGATGGCGATCGCGGAACGGCGGACGACTGCGATGGCTCTCGCCGACGAGTTCTACGCGCGCATCAGGAAGGAAGATGCCGAAATCGGCGCGTTTCTATCGCTTTCAGAAGATCGCGCGCTTGCCCAGGCCGCGCGCATCGACAAGATGGCAGCCGATGGACAGCCTCTACCGCCTCTGGCGGGAGTTCCCATTGCGATCAAAGACGTGATGGTGATGCGCGGCGTGCGCACGACCGCGGGATCGAAGATTTTGGAAAATTTTGTTCCTCCTTATGACTGCACGGCGGTGTCGCGGCTCGAAGCGGCGGGAGCGGTCGTGCTCGGCAAACTGAATTGCGACGAGTTTGCGATGGGATCGTCCACCGAAAATTCGGCGTACCATCCGGTGCGCAATCCGCGGGACAAGACGCGTGTGCCGGGCGGATCGTCAGGCGGATCGGCTGCGGCTGTCGCTGCAGGAATGGCGGTCGCGACGCTGGGATCGGATACCGGCGGTTCGATTCGGCAGCCTGCGTCGTTTTGCGGAGTGGTCGGGCTGAAGCCGACTTACGGGCGCGTTTCGCGCTACGGGCTGATTGCGTTTGCTTCGTCGCTTGATCACATTGGGCCGTTTGCGAACTCGGTAAAAGATGCGGCGCTCATGCTGCGGACGATTGCGGGGCGCGATCCGATGGATTCGACTTCGGCGGACATGCCGGTGCCGGATTATGTGGCGGAGTTGGAGAAGCCGGTGCGCGGGCTTCGAGTGGGAGTCGCGAACGAATATTTCGGCTCGGGATTGGATGCAGAAGTGCGAGCGGCGGTGGAAGCGGCGATCCAAAAGCTGGCATCGCTTGGGTGCGAGATTGTGCCGGTGTCGTTGCCGCATACCGAGTATGCGATTCCGACCTACTACATTGTTGCGACTGCCGAAGCCTCGGCGAATCTGGCTCGCTATGACGGGGTGCGTTACGGATTTCGCGCGCGCGGCGCAAAGACGCTGAGCGAGATGTATCGGCAGACGCGCGACGGCGGATTCGGGATGGAAGTGAAGCGACGCATCATGCTCGGGACTTACGCGCTGAGCGCGGGTTACTACGATGCTTATTATTTGAAAGCGCAGAAGGTGCGGACGCTGTTGACCCGTGATTTCGACGAGGCGTTTAAGAAGGTGGATGTGATCGCGGCGCCGACTGCGCCGACTCCGGCGTTCAAGCTGGGCGAGAAGGTGGATGATCCGCTGGCAATGTATCTGGCGGATATTTACACGGTGACCGCGAATCTGGCGGGGATTCCGGGGGTTTCGGTTCCGTGCGGCGAGAATCACGAACGGTTGCCGATTGGGCTGCAGATTTTTGGGCGGTGGTTTGATGAGGGGACGGTGCTGCGGGTGGCGCATGCATATGAAGGAGTAAGGAAGTAGAGGTCAGGCTGATGGTGAAATCACTTAAGCTCGTTGGAGCATTGGTCGTTCACACGATGTCTGCAGTGATAGGCACTGCGGTTCTGGAATCCGAAATCTGGAGATTGGCTCCCTCGCGTTCGATTGCTGGTGTCCTTTGGAAGGAATGGTTATTCGGACTCGCGTGTGCTGGAGTCATGGGGTTTTTTATGTGGCGACTATGGAACAGCAGCGCTACATGGGCATGGCTGCTGCCTAGCGTCTGCTTTTTTCTTGGGTTAATTTTCTTAAACAACCAGAACTCGAGCGTTTTCACAGGCGGGAGCTTGTGGAATCGACTCTCAGGCATCGCATGCAGCAACAATAGCCCGGCAGGTTGTCGCAACTTCTTCGTGTTTACGGTTCCGCTCATTCGCGGAATTTCATATTCTCTCGGCGCTTATGTGTCATCGGTAGTGAGCAAGACGAAGTCTCAGCCCGCTGAACTGTGATGTTTGGATTAGAGGCTTTCGTAGTAGCTCTCCCCCACGCACGCTCTACACAACACCCTGCCGTCGCGATCCACTTCGCGGTGGAAGTTGATTCCTTCTCCACATTTCGCGCAGTTTATGCGGTCGGCTTTGTAGCCAGGGAATTCTTCGGGGGGAAGTTCTACTTTTACCCACTGGGTTGAGAACAGGTCGTCGTCTGACATTTCCCGATAAGCGAGCATCTGCTGCTGGTTTTTGTTTTCGATTTCGGGGTGGAGTTCTCGGGCCAACTTCTTCGACGATTCTTTGGCGGCGACGCGGACGCCCTTGTACCAGTGATCGGCTGCGGACCCACTCAAGCCAAAAGAAGGCTTGAGTGGGGCACCCTCCGGAACTGGGGCGCCGAGGGCCGGAAGTTTGGCGGCGAGATCGACGAACGTCGCGGCCATTTTTCCCCAGTCGCGGAATTTGAGGGCGCGCTTGCCGAGACGGCATCCGGTGACGACGGAGATTGCGTCGGTGGCGCAGCGGTCGATTTCGACGAAGGTGACCAGGCGCTTGCGGTCTTTGCCGCGCGGGTCTTCGATGCCTAGTTTTGCCAGGCCCAGCATGGCTAGGCGGACGCCGAGGATTTGTCCGGCGCAGAGGTGGCCGTGGGCCTGTTCGGCTTCGCGGATAAGATCTTCTAAGAAGCGCATGGGCTCACTGTGTTTTCTTTCGCCCCTCCGGGGCTTTATCGCGCCCCGTTACCTTACCCCCGGCTTGCGCCGTGGGCTGAAATCTTTCGCCGCTTCCCGGCTTCTTACTTTCTTCTCCAGCGCACCCCGTCTTTTGTGTTTTCTACGATGATTCCAGCTTCTGTCAGTTCGGCTCGGATTGCGTCGCTGGTTTTGAAATTTCGCGACTTGCGCGCGGCTTCCATCTCGGCCAGCTTTTGATTCACCTGCTCGTCGGCTAGCTGCGCCGAGCCGGCGATGGTTTGCAGTTCGGGGCTGATTTCTTTTTCGCGGCCTTCGGCTTTGGCCCAGTCGAGGACGGCTTTCATCTTCGGTTGATCGTCATCTTTGAGGACGGCGAAGATGGCGTCGAAGCGATCGAGCGTGGCTAGCAGGGCTTTTGCGTCTTCTTGCTTCACTTCTCCGGCATCGAGGGCAGTGTTGGATTTGCGCAGCATTTCGAAGATAGCGCCCTGGGATTCGGCGGTGTTGAGATCGTCGCTGAGGGCACTGGTGACGCGCTCGTCGGTTTCGACGGCGAGCGCGGAGATCGCTGGGTTTGATCCGGGCTGGAACTGACTGCTCGTCAGGCGAAAGCGGAAGTTGCGCAGCTTCTCTACGGAACTGGCGGCGGCGGTCAGGCCGTCGAAAGTGAAATTGAGCTGGTTGCGATAGGGGACCTGTGTTAACAGCCAGCGGATCGATGACGGCTTGTGTCCTTTGAGGACGAGATCGCGCAGGGTATAGAAGTTACCGAGGCTCTTGGACATCTTCTGGCCTTCGACTAACAGGAAACGGGCGTGGAACCAGTAACGGGCGAATTGCTGTCCGGTAAGGGATTCGGATTGCGCGATTTCGTTTTCGTGATGCGGGAAGATCAGGTCTTCGCCCCCGGCGTGCAGGTCGAAGCTCGGGCCTAGCTCTTCCATCGACATGACGGAGCACTCGATGTGCCAGCCGGGACGGCCGGGACCGATGGGCGTATCCCATGAGGCTTCGCCGGGCTTGGGAGCTTTCCAGAGGGCGAAGTCGCGCGCGCTGTCTTTTTCGTATTCGTCGAGGTCGACGCGGGCGCCGTCGGTCATGCCGGCGAAATCTTTCTTGGAGAGTTTGCCGTACTCGGGGAATCTCGCGATGCGGAAATAGTAGGAGCCGTCATCGGTGCGATAGGCGATGTCTTTGGCGACCAGCTCGGCGATGAATTCTGCCATCTCCTGAATATGCTCGGTGGCGCGGACGAGGATGGGCTGGTCGATGTTGAGAAGGGCGGAATCCTCGAGAAAGGCCTTGGTGTATTTCGCGGTGTACTGCTGGACGGTGACGCCGTCGCGGGCGGAGTTGCGGATGATTTTGTCGTCGACGTCGGTGATGTTCATGACATAGCGGACGTCGTATCCGGACTGGCGGAGGAAGCGATAGAGAAGATCGACGGCAATGAATGTTCGGAAATTGCCGATGTGGCCGTAGTCGTAGACGGTAGGCCCGCAGGCGTACATGCGGATGCGGCCGGCGTCGATGGGATGGAAGTCTTCGATTTTGGCGGAGAGCGTGTTGTAAAGACGAATGGGCATGGATGAATGAGTGCGCGCGGCGAACGTTTTATTTTAGGGGACGGGCGCGGGAGTTGCATAGCTTCGTGAGAGCTGGAGTGCTGGCGGCGCTGGTTGGATGACCACGGAGGACACCCCTCGACTTCCCCCTCGACTTCGCTCTGGGGGTTTCGGCAAAAACCAGGGCAGGCTCCGGTACACGGAGGAAATCGGTGGTAAAGTTTTACTGGATGGCCCCGTAGCTCAACTGGATAGAGCATCAGTCTTCGGAACTGAGGGTTGGGGGTTCGACTCCCTCCGGGGTCACCAGGGTCTTGCCGCACGCATTCCCTCGGCGGCTGAAAAGCCGCCAGGAACATCGCCGCTCACGGCGCCGCTGAAGCTGCGCCTTTCAAAACAGGGACGAGGCCATAAAGATTTGCGCGGACAGGAGTGTCCGCACCATACCGGCACTCCCGCCACACGATTTAGAAGTGGAAGCCTAACTGCGCGGTCAACGCTCTCGGGCTGACATAGTGCGTGCCGCTGAACGTGGACAAAAAGTTATAGAGCGCCAGCTTGTTAGTCACATTGACGGCGGTCAAGGTGAGGCTCCACTTGTAATGGTCCCCTTTGAACAGGTTGTCGTCGCCCAGCGACACGTCGAACAGGTTGCGCGACGCGATGCGCGGAGGGTTGTGATCATCGTTTTCGGCGTTGATGGCCGGAACTTTGATTAGACTTGACCCGAACTGCGAGGCGAGACAGGTCGAAGGCAACGGGCTCGTCGGAGTCGCATGTACGCCGTTGCAGGTGAATCCGGCTTCATATTCCTGATCAGCGCTGAGTGGGTGCCCGAAAGCGTCTTGCAGCACGACGGCCGGCTGCCCGCCGATGGTTGTTGATTGCGGACAATTGTTAAAAGCCTGGTCTCCATAGCAAGGCGCATTGCCGGCTACAAGTCCGCTGTCATAGCGCCAGTTGAAGCCGACCCAGGGGCCGACCTTCCAGGGCTGATATTGAACGTGGGTTGTCTGGTTGAATTTTTCGTCGTGGTCGATGCGGAAGGGCAGCCCGGCGCCGGTGGAAACGGTGGCTCCTGCTCCACCGATCTGGGGCTGGAAGAAACGCGCGGACACGCTGGAGAAAACCATCTGTCCAGAGAAGCCGTGAAGGTTCGGCACGGCCAGGCGGCCGGCGTAACCCGGAATTTTGGCATTGTGCCATTCGATCGGGAAGGTGATCGGTGTGTTGCCGAGCACGCTGAAATCGTAACCGTTATGGGTGTACTTGGTGATCCACTCACCGGAGAAGACGACGTACTTTCCGAAAGCCTGCTCGAAGCCCGCATGGAATTCATTGCGGAAGCCGGGACTTAGGGGATTGGATAATCCGTTCAGCACGGGACTGCAGGCCAGCAGCGGGGACAGGACGGCGTTGGAGCATCCGATGCTGGAAAGCACAAGGTTTTCGTTGAACGGCGATTCGAGCGTACGCGCGTAGGAGACACGAAGAATCGTGCTGGTCTTTTTGATGTTGTAGGAAATTCCGACACGCGGCTCAGCCTGCCGCGCGACGGTGAGGCCGTTGTAAAAATCGCCGCGCATTCCGACGTTGAACGCCCAATTGTGGTAGGTGATCTGGTCGCGGAGATAGAGAGCCAATTCTTTGACGTCGGTGTGTCCGTTAAAGGTGTAAAGGCCTCCACCGCGGGTCAGGTCGTAGGGGGCCAAGGTCGGATTGAAAACGGGATAAAAGTTTGGATTGGGGTCATAGGGCTGACCATTCGACAAATAGCCCAAAGCTCCGTACTCAGCAAGCGTGTTTGGCAGATTGGCGCCCGCGCATTGCGAAGGATTGATGAGACCAGGAACTGGGACGTACGGCGTCAGTGGGGTTGCCGGGGACGCGGTGATACACGGCGCGTTGTAGGCAGGATCAACGATGCCGAGCGTGTCGTCTTCATTGAGGAGTGTCTGTTCGTAGGTGACCCCGCCTTTGATGTTGTTAATGCCCTTTACGTATGAAAGATCGGAGCGAATGCCAGCGTTGGTGAGGGTACGGTTCTGGCCGACGGACTGGCGTTGAAGGCTCGGAGGACCGAGGTCAGCGAACGGGTCGCTGCTGGGGTAGTAGTTGTACTGGTCGCGTCGCACAAACGCGCCTAGCGTGAAGACTGCGCTGTTGCTGAGAAGACGCGTCCACGCCGGCGCGATATTGAACGTGCCGATTTTGGAACGCTGGTCGGTGGCGCCGACGGCAATGGCGGTACCGGGGACGATGCCTCCATAATTCTCGACAGATGGCAGGACGCCATTAAGTCCGCTCCAGGCGGTAGCGTTTTCTGCGTCGAGTGAATTCGGGGTCTGGAACCAGCTGCGGCTGTAGCTGAAGTTGAAGTGAAGGGAGTCGGCGTTGTTGAGCTGGAGGTCGACACGGTCAAAGACGCTTTGCTCGTTGCCCTTGTCGTGGATGACGGCGAACTCGGGTCCATCGAGGAAGCGGCCGCTGTTCAAGCCGCTGAGCGAGATGAAGTTTCCCCAGTTCTTGCCGCCATAGGCGACGTCGGCGGTGAGGTTGGTTGATCCAAATGAACCGTACGAAGCGGAGATGCTGCCGTGGGGCGCGGTTATGCCCTGGCCGGAGCGAGTCGCGGCCACAATAACTACGCTGGTCTTGCCACCATATTCAGCGGGCGGAGCGCCGGCAATGACCTCAAGAGACTGAATGGAATCGAGCGAAAGCTGGTTGGAGAACACTTTGCTCATTTGATCGGTCATTTGCTGACCATCCAATGAAACCTGATTCTCCGCATGGTCGCCGAGTCCATGAAGCTGTCCATTGGAATCGGAAGCAATCCCGGGAGTGGCGGCGCCAACCATGGAACTCAATTCTGACGACGAGTTTCCCATTGGAATCTTTTCGAACAAATCCCTGTCAACGTCCTGATGGAAAGTCGAATCGTTTTCGACGAGATCGCCGGCGGCTTCGACCGAGACCGTGGTCGAAGAGGTCGACACTTCAAGATTGATTTTGACGCTCACGGGCACGACCGATCGGACCTCGACATCCTGCGCGGTGCTGGCGAATCCTGCGGCAGTCACAGACAGGTGATAAGGGTTAAAGGGCACGTTCGGGAAGGTGAAGCTGCCTTGCGCGTCGGTCACGGTCTTGCGGTCATAGCCGCTGATGGGATTGTGGATTTCGACGTTTGCTCCGGGGACGACGGCACCCGAAGGATCGAGCACGGATCCGGAGATGGATCCAGAACTTCCGCCTGATGCAGCATTGGGGGTAGCTTCGCCCTGACACAATAGGACGGAAAAGGCCAGAATGAGCGCGGCCAGAGAGCTTCTGTAGAACAAGTGCATGAATCCTCCGAAAAATAGGTTCTGAGCGAATCCGATGGATGATCGGAGATCGCTATCCAGTTGAATGCTTGAAGAGGAGCTGGAATCAGAACGACGGCGGAGGACGAATGAAGTGGACAACGGCGGCGCGAAAAACGCTGGGCTGTTCTGGAGCGGCCGTGGCGAGCGCGGCGGAGATCAGGACCGGGGCGGCCGAAACCGTTTCGATGTTCAGGCCTGCGTGCGCGATGGAGCAGATTGAACAGGAGTGATGAGAAGCGGCCGAATCATCCGGATGGGAGTGAACGGCCTGGACAACGCCGATGGCGCAGACCAGCGCGATGGCGAGTATGCAGACAGACCTCACAAACACGCTGCGATTTTTCGATGCCCCTAGCATGAACCTTAGACGTGGCCGATTCGACCCGGATGTTGTTAGACGATCATACCTGCAAATAGTCATCTGCGGGAATGGGCGGCGTGAAAAATGAATCATGAGTAATACGGTCGGGATGAGGTGGAACGTGGGCGCAGGCCATCCGGCCGGTTGGTCGGCAAGGCCGCCAGAATGCGGTAAGCATCGGTATATCAATGAGTTAACTCTGTGATGGTCATCACAGTCGCGAGTGCTACTTGTCACACCGGTACCTTCTTGCAGGGTCGAAACTGAGATTGAGGAACGCGGTCATGATGCTCGCTTATCGACTTGTCCGTCTGATTGAGAACCACTCGGAGAGGCTTGCTTCCACGCTGGTCACGAAGGTGCAGAACTCCGACTTGACGCGTTCCTACCGGAACGTTCCGCCGGGGGATCTGAAGGAGAAGGTGGGTGGAATCTACGGCCATCTGGGCGAGTGGCTGCTCGGCAAGAGTTCATTTGACATTGAACGGCGCTATGAAGAAATCGGGGCGAAGCGCGTCCATCAGGGCGTACCCGTCAGCGAACTGGTGTGGGTGATTATTCTGACGAAGGAAAACCTGTGGGAGTTCCTGCAGAAGGAATCGACACCGGAGCGTCCGGATGAAGCCTTCGGCGAACTGGAGCTATTGCAACTGCTCGACCAGTTTTTCGATCGTGCGATCTATTACGCGACAGTGGGTTATGAGCGGGCATTGGGGGCGCAGGAAAAAGCGCCAGCACGAACCGCAACGCGGTGAACAAGGACAAGAAGAAAAGGGGTTCCATGTCCTGGCAAATCGATTACAAGAAAAAATTGCGCACGCCCGATGAGGCGTTGCGATGTGTATCGTCCGGAATGCGGGTTTACATTCAGCCGGGGTGTGCGGAGCCGGAAACGCTGGTGGAAGCGCTGATGCAGCGCGGTCCCTTCGTCGAAGATGTGGAGATCGTCCACATGATGACGATGGGCACGGCACCGTATGTGGCGCCGGAGATGGCGGGACACTTCCGGCACAACGCGGTGTTCATCGGGGCGAATGTTCGAGATGCGATCAACGATGGGCGAGCCGACTATACGCCGATTTATCTGA
>Ga0208190_1000559_pt1 | contig 15229 bp, 15 predicted proteins | sample June2015DPH_13_1_FD_184708 | JGI IMG/M metagenome (GOLD analysis project Ga0208190, IMG submission 184708) | Peatland microbial communities from SPRUCE experiment site at the Marcell Experimental Forest, Minnesota, USA - June2015DPH_13_10... | ecosystem: Environmental > Terrestrial > Soil >... | reverse complement strand
CGTGCTTTCCAGCAGCCAGCGCCTATGCGGTGCGCGAAAAAGCAATGTGAACTTTCTATTACCTTGCAGGCGAGTCCGACCGATTTGCCCGATTCACAATGCCCTGTTCGATAATGTTCTGGCCGTGTGGCCGGCTTCTGGACATGACTCTGCTTTCAGCGGGTAACTTTCGGGCTGGAGGGCGGGATAAAAAACCGCTCAAACGCGAATCACAGCGCAGAATGCTCATCGATGAGGACAGCCCGGCCAGCAGCACGGCCGCCGCATCCCTTCTTTGAGCTCCGAGCAGACCCTTTCGACATGCTGGCGCCTAGTCTCATCTTTCTTGACCGAGATGGTCCAGCAGATCCACTCGTTGCGCGCGAGCGGGGTTATATCTTCCCAAGCCGCCAGTGCCCTCACGTCGGATGCGAGCGCCTTTCGGAGATCAGCCGGAAGGTCATGTACGACTCCCCCGGAGATTCGGACGGTTGTCATAGAGTTATCTCGCAAGCCAAAGGATCACGCATCTGATACGAGGGTATAACTCGGAATTCGGGGCCGGCTGGCTACTTGACGAGGCCGGCGCGGTGGATGCGCTCGACTGGTTTGTTGTAGCGGCCGAGCAGGGCGTTCCAGCGGACGATGGCGATGTCCTGCAACATTCTCGTTCCGTCGCGGAGGTAGCTGATGCGGGTGCGCTCGTCGTGCGCCCAGCTTACGGGGACTTCGTCAACGCGGTAGCCGCGCTTGCGAGCGATGAAGAGAATCTCGGGATCGAAGCCCCAGCGCTCGATGGTTTGGAGCTGGAAGACGGTTTGGGCGGCGGCGCGGGTAAAGGCCTTGAAGCCGCATTGGGTGTCGGCGTAGGGCAGGCCCATGACGGCGCGCGTAACGGCATTGAAACATCGGCCGAAGAACTGGCGGTAGAGAGGCTGGCGGATGGTCTGGCGGGTGCGCTCAAGCCAGCGAGAGCCGATGGCGATGTCGGCGCCGGAGGCGATGGCGGCAAAGAGGCCGACAGCTTCTTCGATGGGGGCGGAAAGATCGGCGTCAGTGAACATGACCACTTCGCCAAAGGAGTGAAGAAGGCCGTTGCGGACGCTGTAACCCTTGCCACGATTGCCCGGATTCTGGAGCATGCGGATCTCAGGATTGTTTCGAGCGAAAGCGCTGACCAGCGCGGCAGTCTGGTCACGTGAGCCGTCGTCAACGACAACGACTTCGGCGTTCCACCCGTGCTGGCGGATGCAGGCCACGACCGCTTCAAGCGCGCCCAAAATGCGTGCGGCCTCGTTAAATGCAGGTATGACGATGCTGTATTTCGGGTAGGCCATATACCTGTTGGAGGTCCAACGATCAATGTACCGTATGCCGCCCGCGGGAAGGAAAGCTGGACCCCAGGTGGACGGATTTGACCTCGCTCTAGAGGGCGGACGGGGCCGGGAAGGGCAGGGGGTAAGACAACCCGTAGTCGGCCAAACTGCTGATGCGCAAAGGATAATTTCGAAAAAGAGGCTTGCATTTTCCTGCGTTCCTCGGCACAATCCGGTTATGCTGGAAGCGGAGGTCAGTGGGAGATGACAAAGGCGGACTTGGTGGAGAAGGTGACCGGGCTGGGCGATTTGACCCGGCGCGACGGCGAAGTGATCGTGGAGACGATCTTCGGATCCGTGATCGGGGCCCTGCAGAGCGGAGACAAGATCGAGATACGCGGCTTCGGCTCGTTTCGCATCCGCCAGCGCAAACCCCGCATTGGCCGCAACCCCAAGACCGGCGCGAGAGTCGACGTTCCCGCCAAGAAAGTTCCCTACTTCAAGCCGTCAAAGGAACTGCGCGACCTGGTGAATCCGGGCGAAGCGAAGAAGGCTTCGTAGTTCAAAGCCGCAGCAACCAATAGAGCAACTCGACACCGCCCCGGTTCGCACACTGGAACCGGGGCGTCGCTTTTCATTGACCCCCGGCGGCAGACCGCCTTGGCGCGGCGGCCTTTACAATGAGGGCCGCCAAGGCTAACATTTCGCCGTTCCAGAAAATCCGATTCCGCGAAGCTGTTCCCGGGCCCCCTTGCGAGGATAGAGGCTGTCTTGTGTTCATTAGCCGATCCTCGCCCTTGAACTCAATTGAACACTCGGCAACGGTCCCCCCACCCTTGAAGCCGATTGGAGGAGCCATGAAGTCCCGTTCCAAAGCTGTTTGCGTTTTGCACCACGCCAGCGCTTTTGTTTCGCTGGTTTTGCTCGTCGGGGTGAGCGCTGTTGTTGCACAAACTGCAAAACCGGCGACCACTACGCAGCCCAAATCGAAGGCGGCTTCAAGGCCGACCGGACATGCGGTGAAGCCAACGCAGGCGGCGAAGCCAGCGCCGCCCGCAGCGCCCCCCGATCCGGGACTGATTGGCGCGCCTGCCGCCGGGACGGCACCAGCAACGCCGGCGGCTGATGGAGCGACCCCGGCGACAGCGCCCGCCGGAAATCAGCCCACAGACCAAAGCCAGTCCGCAGGGAGTCCGGCGGCTGCGCCAGCCGGAAATCAGCCTGCGCCGGCAACCGAGCCCAAGCCGCCCCAGCGAGGATTCGTGTGGCTCGACAAGGACAAATTTATGGTGGGAAATGCGGCGGGAATCGGATCCGAGGCGGTTTTGCAGATCTTTGGATTCGACGAAAAGAAGAAAGAGGCCGGAGACGTTGGCGGGATCGTCATGACGCTCAAGGATACCCCGGAGCCATTGGTGATTTATGGGTTTGGCGGCAACTTTACCGCGAACATGTCGGGGCGATACTCGAATTTGATCCTCGACTTTTCAGCTGCCAAGGAGAAGATTCCTACGTTCAAGCTCGGAGTTGTGGAGGCGACGGACGGCGGGATGACGCTGACCGAGATCACGATGAATGTTGGAGGCCTCAACGAGTTGTATGTCTCGCCTGATTACATCGTTTTTCCCGAGCAAGCACGCGCGCTGGAAAAGGACGGCCCCTTTGCCCTGCTCGACTTCAGTAATGGGAAAGCCGGCGCTGCCGGAGCGGCGCCCATCGGCTCAACGCTGATTTTGACACGCAACGACGCCGAAGTTTTGCGCACTAAGATCGCTGACGGGCCGGATTTCTCGATCGAACTCAAGCGCGTGAGCACGACCAACGATGTGCTTTCGTGGCGCGTGGAGGACGGCGCGGGAAACGTCACGCATCGGGAGGTTCTAGGGTTTCCTGTGCGCGGGGCATCTCCCGGCGTGGTGAAATACGAAATCAACATCAGCGAGCACTCGGTTACCGCGGCGAATTAAGGGGAGGGCCCAAGTCGCGCGGACCGCGGGCAAGAATGATGCGGCAATCCAGTCCCTTCATCGCCGCGTCGCGCGCTGCCGAATGCCGATGACGGCCATCATGCGCCCGGCGTGGCCGCGCGAGGCGCGATGGGAGAAGAAGAGATCGTTGTGGCATTGCGTGCAGCCGCCGACGATTTGAATGGATTGGGGGCTGAGGCCGGCCGAGAGAAGCTGGCGGCGATTGGCTTCGACGAGATCGACGTGAAGGCTGGGGCCGATGGCAGAATGGCCGGGTGCGCGCTGAGTGAGAAAAAGCATTGGGTATTTCTTGCGGACGGGGTCAGAGTCGTAGACCTCGCGGAACAGGTCATGTGCGTAGAAGAACTGCGATTCGAATTCGGAGAGGACCTCTTCACCGACGGCGTAACAGCAGAGGCCGATGCCCGGACCGACGGCAGCGATAAGATCTTGCGGGCGGGAGCCGAAAGCCAGACGCATGCTGCCAACGCCGGATTCGACGATGCGCTTGACGGTTCCGCGCCAGCCGGCATGAAAGGCGGCGACGGCGCGCTGCCTGCGATCGGCGACAAGGACAGGGATGCAGTCGGCGGTTTGAATGGCGAGGAGGAGGCCGGGGTCCGCGGTCATTTGTCCATCGGCCTTGTGCGGGTGCGCGCGGGAGGCGTCGGCGCTGACGGCCGTGACGATGCGGTTCGAATGAAATTGGCGGAGCGCGATGAGCGGCGTTTCGGGATTTGATGTGATGGCCTCGGCGAGGAGACGCCGGTTGCGAAGGACGGTTTCGCGATTGTCGGCGGCGGTGAAACCGAGGTTCAGCTCGCCGGCCACGGCGGGCAGGCCCAAGGCAGCGGCCAGGCCGGCGGCGTCGGCGACATCGGAGAAACTCTCGGGGCAGTAGGCGCGGGTGAGGCCGCCCCTACGGGTGGAGAAGCCTGCCCAGAGCCAGGGAAGTTCCCAGCCGGGGATCGGCAGCCATTGGACGCCGTTGGCGGCGAGGCGGGCGGCTGGAGCGGGAGTGGAGAGCTCTTCCGAAGTCGAGCGGGGAAAACGGAGGGCGGGGCGCGCATTTCGGGCGGGCTGCGATGCTTTGTGGCGCGGGCTGCGCGCAAGTCCGGCTTTGGCGAAGCGGGAATCTATAGCGTTGAGAACCGGGGCGGGTTTTGCTCGCGAGGAAGACATTGCTCGGTTTGATTTTAGCGGTGGGGCGCGCGGGGAAACGTCCTAGAAAAGCAGCCACAGGTCTTTCGGCTTCGCCCGCTACGCGGACTTCGCTCAAGACGACAGTGGAATTAATGGGGTCGTGCTATCCCAGGTCCCAAAAACGGGACCTGGGGCACCCACTCGTCTCGATGGACGAAAGTGGCGAAAAAAACCACAGGTCCCCGTTCGACTCGTTCGCCGAGGGCGAACTCGCACAGGGCAGGCTTTCGACTGCATCTCGAAGGCGACTCGCTCAGGACGGCAGTGGAATTAATGGGGTCGTGCTATCCCAGGTCCCAAAAACGGGACCTGGGGCACCCACTCGTCTCGATGGACGAAAGTGGCGAAAAAAACCACATGTCCCCGTTCGACTCGCCGAGGGCGAACTCGCACAGGGCAGGCTTTCGACTCCATCTCGCTGACGCGAGATTTCGCTCAGGGCGACATCCGCATACAGAGAGCATGTGGGCCTACCTTCCGGTAGGCCCGCTCGAGAGGCATTTTTGGGAGGGTTACCAGGGGGGATTTTGGGAAGAGGTTCCGAAGAACCCTCAAGTGAGAGTTACAGCCTTTCTTTGGCGGGACGTTTGGGGAAGCCTCTGCTAATTACTTCTTAAGATGCCTAATTTGGAGAAAGGTTGCAAGGCTTAAGTTGAGGAGTTTGCCCGAGGGAGAGGGAAAACGGTCATTTTTTATTGGAATGGCACCTCAATTTGTCCCAAAATGGGCAATCTGCATGAAAATACAGGGTCAAACTGGGCACTCCTGGAGGTGTGAAGCGACCGCTGACCCTCGTTTTTTGCATTGTCCTGATGGCTTGTTTGCACCGTCCCTACGGGACTCTGGAATTTTTAATGGACCTCTTCCCCCACGCTGAAGCGCGGGGCTAACAAACACTGCGCCTACGGCGCGAGTGCGGATGGATGGGACGCGCAGCGATTCACCGCCGCTGCTCACGTCTTTGGGCGCGCGAACTTTTCTACAAACCAGGTGATGAGGTTGACGGGCAGGAAGCGGACCAGAAATGAGCGGAGTTTGCCAGTGAGGTTGGTGCTGATGGTGTGCTGGCCGCGGGCGAGCGCATCGATGCCGACGCGCGCGACGTCTGCGGCCGATTGCTGATTACGGTTCAGGAACTGGCTGGCGTGGGCCACCTCGATGAACTCGCTCTCTGTTGTTCCGGGACAGAGGGCTGTGACTTTCACGCCGAACCTGGCGACTTCAGCTCCGACCCCGAGTGCAAAGAAGCGATCGAAGGCCTTTGTAGCCGCGTAGGTGGAGAGGTAGGGAACCGGCTGAAAGCTGGCTGCGGATGCAACGACGAGCATCCAGCCGCGACGCCGCTCTACCATGCGCGGCAGGAAGAGACGCGAGAGGCGGACGACGGCTTCGCAGTTGACGCGGACCATGGTGGATTCCTGATCGGCATTGTTGGTGACGAATGCGCCGAAGTTGCCGAGGCCGGCGTTGTTGACAAGGATGTCGACGACGAGGCCGGCGCCCTCGGTGGCGTCGAAGATTTGCTCGGGAGCGGATGGATCGTTGAGGTCGGCGACGACGATGCGCGTGTCGATTCGCGTGTTGATTCGCGTGTCAGGGTGCGTGTCGGGGGCCTTGGCGGCGAACTCGGCGGCGAGGGCATCGAGGCGATCGCGGCGGCGCGCGGTGAGGATAAGATTTGCGCCGCGGGCGGCCAGCTCACGCGCGAGGGCCACGCCGATTCCGGAACTGGCCCCGGTGATTAATGCCCACTTGTTTTGAAAATCAGTCGTTCGAACCATCGCCTCATCATGATAGCGGAAAGCCGGGCTGCGACTCGGGCGTCCCTACGGGGCGCGTGTTTGGACCAGCATGCGCGAGGTGAGAGGCGCGATCCGAGCGACCCGCGCACTGGCTGGGTTCGCTGGTCTTGCCCTGACACAAAGCAAAAAGCAACCGCAGGCTTTCGACTCGTCGCGCTTGGCGCGACTCGCTCAGGATGACACCGCTGCGATGGGAGGGGTTCGTGCTATCCCACCCTAAAACTCTCCGCTTCGCGTCGAGATTTTAGGATGGGGCACCCGCTGTTCGCGGCGAGTTGAGAACGCGAGAGCTCCCACCAACCTATTGGGCCGGAGCCGGCGCCTGCGGTTGCGACTTGGAGAAAGTGCGAATGTAGATGATGAGGTTCCAGACCTCATTGTCGGTGGCGCGACCTGACGACTCGGGAGGCATCTTGTCCTTGCCGTTGCGGATGACGTTGAACAGTTCCCCATCATCCTTGCCGGCGAGAGTCTTGGGATCGGTCCAATTGTCGAGGGTGAGCTCCATGCTGGTGGCTATATCGGTCTTGCCGTTTCCATTGTCCCCGTGGCACAAGGCGCAGTCCATTCGATAGAGGGTTTTGGCCTTGGCCTGCGATTCGGCGGTAGGCTTGACGGGATTTCTGACTGCCGCAACCGGCGCGGTGGTGGCTGTCTGTGGGGGAGCAAGAGCGGGAGCGGGAGCAGGAGCGGCCGCTGGCTCTGGGGCAGGCGCAGGCGCAGGAGCAGGAGCAGGCGCGGTTTGCTGCGGACTGCGGCCTTGCAGGGGTAAACACGCTATGGCCAGCAGGGCCACCGCAAAAAAGAGCAGAAATGACTTCAACATGTAAGCCTCCTCGCAAGATGTCAACGATCGGGCATCTTTTGACTTAAGCGGAATTCTGGGAGGAATTATAGGCGGTTTGAGTGGAAAGGGCTATGCAAACGGGCACAGGGTGGGGCGTTAGTGCACGCCTCCGCCGCCTCCGCCTTCGCCAGGGCGGTTCTTGCTGAGCATGAAGGCGAGGAAGACGAGAACGATGGACGCATAGGAGAGCTCCATGTAGACGTCCTGGTAGCCCTGCATACGCGCCTGATCTTTCATCTGGTTGTAAATCTGGCCTAGCGCCATGGCGCTGCCGTTGGCCACGCCATATGCATGGTTGAAGGCCGCGGTGAGGGCTTGCCGGTGCTGGTCGAAGCCGATGGTTCCGGGGAGCATGGCCTGCTGCAAGTGCTGCTCGTGCCACATGGCGCGGCTTGTGACCTGGGCGTTGGTGATGGCAATGAGGATGGAACCGCCGATGTTGCGGACGAAGTTGATGAGTCCGGCGACCTGGTTGCTCTGCTCCTTCGGCATTCCGACATAAGCCGCGGTGGTAATGGAGATGAAGCAAAACGGAAGCGGGAACATTTGCACGACGCGCAGCCACGACGCCTCGGCAAAGCTCATCTGGAGATTGGTGACGATTGCGGCGTAGCGGAAGGTGATGACGAGCATCATGAAGCCGAAAGCGGCGAGGTAGCGCGCGGAGATTCTCCCGGTGGCAATTCCGGCCAGGGGCATCATGAAGACGAGCGTGACTCCGCCGTAGGTGAGAGCGAGGCCGGCGGTGGTTGCGGTGTAGCCGAGCAACTGCTGCGTGAATTGCGGCTGCAGAACGGTGTTGGCATTGAGCACGCCGCCGACCAGCATCATGAGGAAGCAGCAGATGGCGAAGTTGCGGTAGCGGAAGAGGCGCAGGTTGATGAGCGGCTCTTTCTGTCGCCATTCCCAGACGAAGAGGCCGACGATGCCGATGATGAAGAGCGTCGCGAAGAGGCAGATGAAGGACGAGGAGAACCAGTCGTTCTCTTCACCCTTATCGAGCATGATCTGCAGGCCGCCCATGGCGAGGGTGAGAAAGCCGAGGCCGACATAATCCATTTTGAACAAGCGGGAGCGATCGGCTTTGATCCACGGCGGATCTTCGACGAGGCGCGTGACCAGGACGAAGGCGAGAATGCCGACGGGAATGTTGATGAAGAAGATCCAGCGCCAGGAGAAGTTGTCAGTGATCCAGCCGCCGAGGGTGGGGCCGATGGACGGCGCGAGCACAGCGACGAGGCCGTAGAGAGCGAAGGCCTGACCGCGCTTGTGCGGCTCGAATGAGTCAGCCATGATGGCCTGCGCCATGGGCTGCATGCCGCCTCCGCCGGCTCCTTGAAGGACGCGGCAGAGCAGGAGGATGGGCAAGGAGGGAGCGATACCGCAAAGAAAGCTGGCGACGGTAAAGAGGGTGATGCAAAAGACGAAGAAGTTGCGGCGGCCCATGACCGAAGATGCCCAGCCGCCGAGTGGAAGCACGATGGCGTTTGAGACGAGGTAGCTGGTGAGCACCCACGTGGCCTCGTCGGTGCTTGCGCCGAGTGCGCCTCCAATATGCGGCAGGGCTACGTTGGCGATGGAAGTGTCGAGCACTTCCATGAACGCGGCGAGCGCCACCGACATTGCGATCAGCCACGGATTGACCCTCGGCTTCCAGGCCACGGGCAGCGCGAGATTCGGATTCTGAATCTGCGCGGGCGGGGCACCGGCTCCCGATCCGTTACGCTTGCCGTTGGCAGCGGGATCGGAAGGGAGGGCGGGTAATGTGGAGTCGATCGCGGACAACAGTTTCTCCTCTGTTGTTTTGGGTTTTCTAATTTTGTTAGGGCCGGGGAAGTGCGATGTGCAACAACTCGAGTGTACTTCTATCTAGATTCGCATAAGCGCCAAGAGGGTGCACGGAAATGCGAGAGAAGGCGGCGGTTGCCGCGGAGGGCGCGGCGATTAATAGAAGAGGTACTTGCGCCAGCGGTCGTCGCTGCGGCCGAGCATGCGCATGATCTGGCGGCTGGTGTGGAGCGAGAAGGGGCGCGGCTCGCGGAGCAGGATCATGTCGTCGATTTCGCTGAGCAGGCGGTTGCCCTTGTGGCGGTTGCACTCGTGGCAGCAGGCGACGAGATTCTCCCAGGTGGAGTTGCCGCCGCGCGAGCGCGGGACAACGTGGTCGAGGGTGAGCTCGCTGGGCGGCATGGCTTCGCCGCAGTACTGGCAGGTGTTGCGGTCGCGCAGCAGAATGTTTTTGCGCGAGAGGGCGCGCGTCTGGTGGGGGATGCGGCGGTACTCAAGCAGGCGAATAACGGAGGGCATGGCGATGATGGTGCGCTGCGCGTGCAGCGAGAGACCGTGCTCCTCCTCAGTGCGGGCGATGCCCTTGAGAACAAGAACGAGAGCGCGGCGTGCGCCGCAGATGTTGATGGGTTCGTAGGAGGCGTTCAGCACCAGAACCGGCATCTGCAGGATGTGCGCGTGGACATGCGGAGCGGCGCCGTAGTCGGCGGCCATTACGACGGCCTTGGCGATCGCCTTTTGCTTGCGCGCGTGAATCATGGCTTTTCCCAACGACATCTCTTTCCCCCGGGGTTAAGAAGATGGCTGTTTCCGCAAAGTCGATGAATCTGCCGATGCTGCGTTTGGGTCCACTTGCATTGCTGGGCCGGTTAGGATCTCGCCGTCCTCTTCGCTGTCGTCGTCTCTTTCCTGGTCGCGGGCCGAGTTGATGGGCCGTCCAAATCCCGTGGAGCGCTGCGCGCGCGCCAACGTGGCTACCCAGACGGAAGCAGCCCCGGCTTTGAGCAAGGTTTGCGCAGCGGCTCGCGCCGTGGCTCCGGTGGTGAGAATGTCGTCCACCAGCAGAATGTGCTGCGCCGTAACTTTTGACGGATCGGAGACTGAAAATGCGCCGCGTACGTTGATCCGCCTCTCGCGCGGGGCGAGGCCGGCCTGGCTTCCGGTGGCGCGCAGGCGCATGAGGGTGCTGGGAGCGAGCGCAAGCTGCCATTGCGGGTGGCTCGCGTGCAGGAATTTGAGCGCCTCAACGGCGAGCGAGCGCGACTGATTGAATCCGCGCTGCGCGTACTTGGAACGATGGAGCGGCACGGGGATTACCAGCATTTCAACTGGCGCTTCGCCGGCCAATTGAGCGATTGCGCCAGCCAGCAGGCGGCCGAGCTCGCGTGCGGCGGAGTGCAGGCGGTCGTATTTGAGAGCGTGGATGGCCTCACGCATCCGGCCTTCGTAGACGCCGTGCGACACGGCGCGAACAAAGGGCGGCGGGGCAAGGCGGCAGGTGCGGCAAAGCATTGAAACCGTGGGTGTTGCAGGTGCGGTGATGGCGTCGCCGCAGCGGGCGCAAACGGAGCCGGACTGGACGGGGAACTCCGACCAGCAAACAGGGCAAATTGGAACGGAAGAAAGCTCGGGCAAGGGGGAGCCGCAAAGAGCGCAGGAAGTGGGAAGGAGGGCGCAACTTAAACTATCGATTGGACTTCGGAGTACCCGGACCACGGCGCGCCAGCGCGTTGTCTGCGCTAATGGGACGTCGGCGGTGCGGATGGCGGTGTCTCTCGAGAAGACGCACCTCGCTTCGGGGCAAAAACCGAACCGATGCAGCCCGATGCGGCAAGTATATCGCATGGCCGGAATTCTGGCTTGCGGGCCAGAAGAGATTGTGGCGCTCAGTCGTGGCCTGAAGGGGCTCTTTTCCACCCCTCGCCGGAACGAAGGCGAAGGATGGGGCACCAATTTTTTGAGGATTGGTAAGAGCGGGCCACGGGCGGGGTTGGATTCGTGCAATCCCCGGTCCCCAAATGCGAGGGACCGGGGGCACCCATTGTTTGCACCCATTTTTTGTGGTGGGGACAGGGCGCGAAAAGCAACCGCAGGTCCTTCGACTCCGCTCAGGATGACAGCGCTAAAAATGAGTTTCGTGGTATCCCACCCATCGCCGAAAAAGGCGATGGATGGGGCACCCATTTCCTGTGGCGGGTGAACGTCGCGAAAAGCAGGTCGGGGGATAAAAGCGGGCGGAAGTACGAAAGACAACGGGCAGGAAACTGAAAGAAGCGGTTTCGACTACGCTTCATCCTGTCGCCTGCCCGCGAGGTTCTAGTTTTTTAGTTTTAGGTTGATGGATCAAGTTGCATCGATAGGCCGGTGACAGCTTTCGGCGCCGGCGACCGACGGAACTCAGTGTCTAGCCATGGTGCGCGTGCTCACGCTCGCTTTCGCGCTGACGCTCCCGCTCCTGCTCTCTTCCCTTCTCCTGTTCGTGCTCGCGGTCGACTTTCGCCACCGCGTCGCGGGCCGCGTCCTTCACGTTGCCTACCACTTTCTGCGCCTTGCCCTTGATCTGCTGCGCGGCTCCTTCCACCTGGGCATTGGTGTCACCGGTCCACTCGCCAACCTGGCGTTTCGCCCGTCCTGCTGCATCGTTGACTGCTCCTTTTACCTGATCCTTATCCATGATTCCACCTCCGTGGGTTTCTGTTTCGGTTTAACTCATTAACTAGCGGACCCTGTTGATGCCCTCTGACCATTCGGGCGAGACAGAGACGTCGTCGAAAATTGCCGCCGACGGAGTCGCGCCTAGACGGTCCTACGTCCGGTGATCAGCTGGATCACAAGCACTACCAGCGCGAGCACGAGAAGGATGTGAATGAATCCGCCGAGGGTGTATGACGAAACAATGCCAAGCAACCACAGCACGAGAAGGATGATAAAGATGGTCCAGAGCATCATTCACCTCCCGGTGATTCGTCCTCAACCACAGACGCTTTGACGCCGGAGTGAGTGTACGGGTTGTTCGCCGCGCTCGGCATCGCAATGGACAAAGCGAAGCGCCGATGCGAAGCAACCACTGCGGCTTTGCAGGCATCGACCGGGAAGATTCGCCGACTTTGATGGGAACAATGATTCTCTTTTCGGCGAAGCAGCCGTGAACGCGGACCCGGCATCACAGCAAAAGGTTTGTGTGAAGGCGAGTTGCGCACGCGACAGGCACGCGACAGGCACGCGACATGGCGGAAGGAGAGCGAAATGCTATTGCTGATTATTCTTATCGTGCTGATTTTGGGATTTGGATATGGCGGCTATCGAGTGGGCCCGGGGTGGGGATACTACGGCGGGGGCGGTCTGAGCCTGATCCTTACGATTGTGCTGATTCTGCTTTTGCTGAAGGTGATCTAGGATCGCGGGCGGGAAAGCGAGACAGGCATACACACTCGCTTAAGCGAACGTGAATGCTCGATTCGCGGAAAGTAGCTAAAATACGCCGGCGATGTAGGCTTCAGCCGGGCTGAGGCTCTCCACCTTCGACCCGAACTCGGCGAGAACTACGGGCGAAAGCGTGATGACGGGGCAGTGCGTGTGGGCGAGGGTCTTGTACACCACGCCGTGGCGGGTAATGGCCGCAAAGGCTGTAGCACCCTGCGCGCCGAGGACGATGAGGTCGGCCTGCTGCGCGCGGCTCTGATAGAGGAGCTCTTCAGTCGGGTCGCCGGGCACAACAATGGTCTGGATAGCAACCTGGCCCTGCAACTCCCTGGGTACCAGCGCGATCATGTCGGCTTCGACGTCGTCGAGGGAACGGCCGGCAAGAAACTCGGCGCGGTCCTGGGGCCGGATGACATGCTGCAGAATCAGGCGCGCGCCGTGCTGCGAGGCCAATTCCGCGGCAAATGAAGCGATGACAGGGCTGGCCTCATGCAGGCTGACAGCACAGAGGATGGTGCGGGTGGCAAAGTTGCGATAGGCGCCGTCGACGACCTCAGGGCCGACGATGAAGACCGGCGAAGTAGCGGTGCGCAGGACAGCCTCAGCGACCGAACCCACGAGCAGCTTGCCGATGGGACCCGGAGAGTGCGTGCCCATGACGATGCGGTCGATCTGTCGCTCGCGGGTGAAGGCGAGGATCTCGTCGGCAGGCAGGCCGGGCCGCACAACGACTTCACATTTGAGACCGGCCTCGCGGACGCGCAGCGCGAGCGGCTCGAGGTGCTGCTTTTCAGAGCGCGCGGCGGCGGCGTAATCGTAATAGCGAATGCCCGAGGACTCCGACGCGGCTACGATGAGCGTGTCATAGGCGTGGAGGATGATGAGATCGGAACCGAATTCCCGGGCCTGGGCAAGCGCGAATGAAAAGGCCTTCTCGTTGGGCGGTATCTCGGTGGCGAAGAGGATGGTGGAGGGTTTCGTCCAACCTGGCTTCAGAACGGCGGCCATAGATACCTCCTTACAGTGAGTTCAAATAGTCTCATGGGCAAAGGTGGATTTGCGGTGCTTTGCCGCACACGAAAAAGTGACCCAGCTCACCTTAGCGCGAATTGCCAGAGCCGTTTGCCGGCTGCGGTACTCCCTCACACTCACTATAGGCGCGGGCCGAGCAAGTGACGCTGCCGGTGACAGAAATTGTGTTCCCGATTCCCGATTTTGTCCAGCGAGGGTTTCCAATTGTCCCGAATGAGGGCCATAAAGTGATCCCAATCACAGCCTGACCCGCCCGGAAGGTGTTCTTCTGGACCGGAATCGTGGCCCTCGGGGGCGGTTTCCTGGTTGTGGTGCGGACGGCAAGTGAGTCGGCTGGCAAAGGATTCTCAGCAGGAAACCAGTCAATTCCCCCCTTGCCCCAGGCACCTGACGAGTTGGCGCCGTCGCCTCGATTCGAGCGGTTTGTGTTTGCGCGTTCGCGCAGGGAGGTCCCATGACGATGCAGCCGATGCAAAACATTCCCGCACGAGGCGGGATCGACTACGATGAATCGCCGTTCCTCGCGATTTGGGAGATTACGCAGTCCTGCGACCTGGCGTGCAAGCACTGCCGTGCGGCGGCGCAGCCCATTGCGCATCCCGACGAGCTGACCCATGAAGAAGGCAAGGCGCTGATCGACCAGATCGCCGATATGCATATTCCCATCTTTGTGTTTACCGGCGGGGACCCGCTGAAGCGCAAGGATCTTTTTGAGCTGATCCGCTATGCGGCCAGCAAGGATGTGCACGTTGCGGTGACTCCGAGTGCCACGCCGCTGCTGACCCGCGAAGCGATCTTCAAGATGAAGGATGCGGGGCTGGTGCGGCTGGGGATTTCGCTGGACGGCTCAACGCCCGAGATTCACGATGCGTTTCGCGGATTGCCGGGAGCGTGGGCGCGGACGATTCAGGCCGTCGAGTGGGCCAATGAGGCGGGGATTCCGATCCAGGTGCATACGACGGTGAGCCGCCATAACGTCCACGACCTCGACAACCTGTGCGATCTGTTCGAGAAGCTGGCGATCGTGATGTGGAATGTGTTCTTTCTGGTTCCCGTGGGACGGGGCCAATTAGACGATCTTTTGAGCGGCGAGCAGTTTGAGCAGGTCTTCGGCAAGATTTACGAACTTTCGCGGCGGGCGAATTTCCAGATCAAGACGACGGAGGCGATGCACTATCGGCGCTACCTGCTGCAACACAATCTGGAAGAGAAGCGCATGGGGCATGGAGCTGCTCACGGCGGGGGAAATGGAGCGGGGAACGGAGCGGGCCGGGCGAATGGAGCCGCGTATGAGCCGGGCGCGCCGACCGCCGACGCCAAGACGCGCAACATGGGCTGGGCCACGCGCCGCGTGAACGACGGCAAAGGATTCATGTTCATCTCGCACATGGGCAATGTGTATCCCAGCGGATTTCTGCCGATTCATGCGGGCAATATACGCGAGACGCCGCTGGCCGAGATCTACCGCAACGCGCCGATCTTCAAGGCGCTGCGCGACACAGGACGGCTCGAAGGCAAGTGTGGCGCCTGCGAGTTCAAGGAGATCTGCGGCGGGTCGCGTGCGCGGGCCTACGCGCTGACGGGCGATCCGCTGGCCCAGGAACCGTGCTGCATTTATCAGCCAAAGAACTGGGACCGGGAGCTTGACAGCCAGGCCGAAGCGTTTCGCCACGCGGCGGCGGCGCGAACGCTGGTGACGCTGTAGGCAGTTGTCAGTTATCAGTCGTCAGATTCGAAGCGCGGGAGCCGCGCGGATCTTTCAAGACCTTACGCAAATTGCGCAAATATTTACGCTTTTTGCGTAGATACTTTTATTTAGCAGGAATGCGATGCGCTTCGACGTGGGCGACCCTAATCGACGAGGGGGCGCGA
>Ga0208190_1000557_pt1 | contig 15263 bp, 10 predicted proteins | sample June2015DPH_13_1_FD_184708 | JGI IMG/M metagenome (GOLD analysis project Ga0208190, IMG submission 184708) | Peatland microbial communities from SPRUCE experiment site at the Marcell Experimental Forest, Minnesota, USA - June2015DPH_13_10... | ecosystem: Environmental > Terrestrial > Soil >... | reverse complement strand
ATCATTTCTTCAAAGAGGTAAAAGAGGTCGCTCAATTTCAGGTCATCTTGCGCAAGGACCGCACCCTTCAAATTCTGCTACGCGGAGAGGGTTTCTCCCAAGAGCGTGACGCCGCAGTTCGCGGGTTGCTTGCCCATTTCCTGGGTGACATGCAGGTTCACCTCCAATGGGTAGAGCGGATTCCTTTGACCAAGGAAGGAAAACTGGTTCAGGCCTATCGGGAAGTTTGAGTTTGTTTCGGCGCAGATGTACTCAATATCGAAAGTGTGCCCTGACATTTGACGCTTTTGCTGATTTGTCGCGTCTCGTACACCACCTTGCTTCTGCCGGAGCATTACCTCTATCATGCCACTTGAAGAAAAATCGAAAGATGAATCATTCCATTAGCATTTTCGGTCTCGGGTATGTAGGGAGCGTAAGCGCTGCCTGTCTGGCTCACAAGGGAAACCGCGTCACCGGCGTGGACCTCAATCCGGACAAAGTCGAGGCTCTGGAAGGCGGCCGTAGTCCCATTGTAGAAGCACGTATCGCCGAGTTGATTCTTGAGTGCCACGAGTCCGGCCTCTTGCACGGCACAAGCGATGTGGCGTCCGCCGTTCGCGAAACCGATATCTCCTTCCTCTGTGTCGGCACACCCAGCTTGCGCAACGGCAGGCTCGACCTCGGACATATCGAACCTGTCTGCCGCGAGATCGGCGAAGCCCTGAGGAAGAAAGATTCCTTTCACCTGGTGGTACTGCGCAGTACGGTTCTCCCGGGGACGGCCGAGTCCGCGGTGATTCCAAGTCTTGAAAAAGCCAGCGGCAAGCGAGTGGGAAAAGACCTGGGAGTATGCGTAAATCCGGAATTCATGCGGGAAGGCACAGCTGTTGCCGATTTCCTGGAACCAGCGATCACCGTCATCGGGGCCAGCGATGCGGCTCACAGTTCCTTATTGCGCAATGTGTACGACTGGGTTCCAGGCCGGGTGTTTGAGACTTCTTTCCGCTCCGCTGAAATGTTGAAGTATGTCTGCAATGCATGGCACGCGGTGAAGGTGTCTTTCGGCAACGAGTTGGGAACGCTGGCCAAGGAACTCGGAGTGGACGCTGAAGTAGTCATGCAAATGTTTACCGCAGACACCAAACTCAACATCTCACCGCAGTACTTGAAGCCCGGTTTTGCTTTTGGTGGATCCTGTCTGCCCAAGGATGTGCGTGCGCTGAACTATCGAGCCAAAGAACTCGATCTCAATCTGCCATTGTTCCAGTCCATACTGCCAAGCAACGACGAACATCTCGAACGTGCCGTAGAGATGGTGCTGGAAACCGGCAAGAAGAGAATCGGCATGCTGGGCTTGAGCTTCAAAGCTGCCACCGACGATCTGCGGGAGAGTCCTCAGGTCCAGCTGGTGAAACGCCTGCTGGGCGAAGGCCGGCAGATCCGCATCTGGGATGATAACGTGTCCCTGGGCCGGCTGATCGGCTCAAACCGCCAATATATTGAAGAAGTGATTCCGCATATCGGCTCCTTGCTTTCAGCCAGTCTCGCCGACGTTCTTAAGGATGCAGAAGTAGTGATCATTGGAACCCGAGGCGTGGACCGTGGTGAATTGCGTCGCTCGCTTCGGCCAGAACATACTGTCATCGATTTGGTGAATCTGGAACGGGCGTCTCGGCCCGCAACATCGGGTGTCTACGAAGGGATCTGCTGGTAACGCATTCCTGCAATGAAGATTCTCTGGGTGAAAGCTGGCGGACTCGTTCCGCCCGATACCGGTGGAAAAATCCGCAGCTATCACATCCTTCGGGAGCTTGCGCGTCAGCACTCGGTCACTTTCTTTTCCTTCTATGCCGCGCACGACGGTGACTTGCACCCGGACTTAAAGGACATGTTTGACCGTGTGGTTTGTATCCCGCTGAAGCTCCCTGCACCTAAGAGCCTCGCGGAGATCCGCGACTACGGTATTCATTTGCTCTCTTCAGAACCCTACAGCATCACAAAGTATTGTCGTCCCGAGGTTCGCCGCAGATTGCACGCTCTGCTCCAGCAAGAAGCCTATGACGTCATCCTCTGTGATTTCATGTTTGCCGCCGGCGTTATCCCGTGGGATTGGCCTGCTCCCAAGGTGCTGTTCACTCACAATGTGGAAGCTACGATATGGCGGCGTCACTATGAGGTGGCCACCAATCCAATCTGGAAGGCTATCTCGTGGTGGGAATGGCGAAAGATGGAAGCCGCTGAACGACGATATCTTCGTCTTGCTGACCAAGTGCTCACAGTGTCTCAGACGGATCGTGACGCATTCGCAGCTTTCGGGGAGCCTGGAAAACTAACTGTGATTCCTACCGGCGTGGATGTGGATTATTTCCGACCCATGCCTGTGGAAGAAACTGCCAATTCCCTGGTGTTCACAGGTTCGATGGATTGGCTACCGAACGAAGACGCAATTCTTTATTTTGTCGACGCCATTCTTCCCTTGATCAAACAGCAGTGCCCGGAAGTGTCTCTTGAAGTAGTGGGCCGGAGTCCCTCCCGCAAGCTGCAGGCTTTATCCGAGGCGGAAAAGAGCATTCGCCTCACGGGATGGGTAGACGACATACGGCCGTTCGTCGCACGAGGCTCGGTTTGCATTGTGCCTCTGCGCATCGGCGGTGGTACTCGTCTCAAGATCTTTGAAGCTATGGCGATGAATAAAGCGGTCGTTTCCACATCAGTGGGCGCCGAGGGCCTGCCCGTGCGACCGGGTGAGAATATCCTTCTGGCCGACGCGCCCCAGGATTTTGCCGACTCTGTGGTATCCCTGCTGCGGGATCCCAACCAGCGGCGACGATTAGGCACGGCCGCGAGAGCCCTGGTACATGAGAGCTACGGCTGGCCGAGAGTGGCGGAGAGCTTTGCCCGCACTCTACACTCCGCCGTCGTTTCCTGGAACTCTCGCGGCGTTTCGGGGTAACTGAGAGAGACGACGTGAGGTATTTGTTTAGCGGCTTGATCCCTTCTTGCAGAACGTGGTTGTGCTGAAACCAGAAGACTAATTCATCCCTTTCGCAGGAGCCATTGTCGAACGGCCAGGTAAGGCCGACCTGCGACTCTCTTGGCGATTTTCTTAACATTCCAATAGAGCCATTGCCTCGAACGCGCTTCGGAATGAACTGAAACCAAGTTCCCAGAAACGCCAGGCGGCATTCCTCTGATGATGTTGTACCTGCCGACCACCAGACAGCCGAGAACAGCATGAACCGCTGTCGTGGGTTCAGAATTAAACAGTACTCGAACACCTGCCGCAGCGGCTGTCTCACCAACCCGATTCGAATAATAGCCTCCTGGGACGGAAGCGGTATCAACCTGTTCGCCGAGGATATCGGAGAGTATTTTGATGCTCCTGGTCCATTCGTCGGTCAATTCCTCCTTGCTGCAGTGTGACATCCTCACGGGATGAGAAAACGAATGGCTGCCAATCACATGACCCTCTCTTCTCAAGAGGCGAATCTGCTCCGTGTTCAGGAAGCCCTTCCTATTAATTTGGCCGGCGGTGACAAAAAAATGCCCGTGCCACCCATATTTCTCGAGAAGGCCCGCGACGCGCGTGACAGCGCTTTCCCCGCCGTCGTCGAAGGTCAGAAGAAAAGGAAGCGTCTCATCACTGGCATTTGCGAGTTCGTGTGCAGTGCTCGAAGGGGTGTCGCGTACCTTTGCGATGGCCGCAAGATGGGCTTCGAATTGAGACCGACTCAATTTGTATTTTGCCGTTCCGGGACCAGTGAAACCGCTCGAATCCCAGTCGGTGCTCTCGATTACATCATGATAGAGCAGACAGGCGGCTCTCATTGAGGACCCCTTTTCGCGCGGGATTTCCACTCCAGGTACTTGGTCAACCAAGGTTGCCCCCATGCGGCAGACGGCCGTCCTGAGGTATTCAGTGGGATGGCAGAGCCATTAAAGATCTCAAGGAACTTGCTGCGCAGAGCGTCGAGGTTCTCCAGCACTACCCGGTGCTGGATGACGATGTGCGATTCATGCATTTCGTCAAACGGATAGGTGTAGTAGCCGAATGCCGGTCCAGTATCGACGCCCCTGTCGATTCTGAGGAGCGTCATGCCAACCTTATTCAGGTCGCGATTGGCGAGCGCCCAAAAACATCCATGTGCGTTTCGATACTCGGGACAAATCCCGGGATGCATGACAAATGTTCCCCTGGCCGAAATCGAAAAAACGCTCTCTTTCAGTAAGACCTTGCAGCGCGCCAAAACAATGTCGGGATTCAGATTCCTGATAAATGTGTCTGCCGCCTGACTGTTCGGGCTCGATGTTTTCAAAATCGCAGTGTCCGAGGCAATGTCCCCATAGATAAGGCACTTCTGTCGCAGCTCTTGCCGCTCCCAGCGCTGGTCTTTGCCGGCGAGAAAAACGCGGTAGTAAAATCGGAACGCCAGCACGTCCAAGAAACGAAGGATCCCAATTCGCTTGACCTCGCGCCGTATGCGGCGCCATATTCGGCTCTCGGGCTCCTGGATAATAACTATCCCCACAAGATTCGAGAACGAATTCAGCCACCGAGCCAAAACCACCTGATCCAATTGAGCATCGTCATGGCATATCAGGAGTGTTTTCATTCGGTCCAGGATCACGATCAAAATGGCGCCTGGATGATTTTAAGCCACGGAAATGAAATACACACACAGAGCATACGACGGGAGATGGGCCGCCTTGTTCTGGCACGCAGCAAGGTGTTGTCAGAGTGATGCGCAGACACCGGCCTCGGCTGAAAGTGCCGCTCGCAATTCTCTTCATGCCTTATCATGGGCGGAGTAAAACCTGCTGAAAGGGTAACTATGACGGACTCCCGATGATCAGAACGCGATCAGGCCGAGATCGAACGCAGTGCGACCGAAGCCATGAAGTTCGTTCTGACGCCCCTTGAACAAGCGCAGGTGAACCCCTACTTGAATCCTCCCGCGGACACGCCTTACGGACTTGAGTATGCTTTTCACTTATTGGGGGATGTCCAGCCTTTCAGGGTCGAGGGGACTAGCTATTTCCGGCTGCCCTTCGTACCGCTAGTCGCCCACGTGCTGCCCTCGAAGAGCGATGCTGCCTGGAGAGTCAGCAACGTGATACTCCAGCATTGGACGGCAGCTGAGCGTTATGCCAGAGTAATAGCCTCGAAGATACCAAAGCCGACTGATTAAGACCCTCGTGAGAAAGGTCGACAAACATGAAGATTTCCAGTCGCAGTACGGCTGCCCCAAGACTCGTTTTTTCCTTGCTGATCCTGGCCGCTCAACTTCGGGCCGCAACTTCGGGGCAGTCCTCCATACCGTCCAATGGCAAGAATTTCGATGGCCCCGCCGAGATGCCAAGGGAGCATGTAAAGAGCTCTTTGAAAGATACTCCTTCAGCCGGAAAGACTTGGATGGTACGTTCCGGGCAAAGTATCGAGCAGGTTCTCGCTAGCGCATCCTGCGGCGATATCATTCAGTTGCAGGCGGGCGCCACGTTCAGCGGCAACTTTGTTATACCAGCCAAGAGCTGCGATGACTCGCACTGGATTATCATCCGCACCAGCGCGCCTGATTCCAGTCTGCCTGCCGAAGGCGAGCGCCTGACTCCTTGCTACGCAGGCGTGTCGTCTCTGCCGGGCAGACCTCGATTGAATTGCGCTTTCACCGCGAACGTCCTGGCCAAAATTGAAATGGATGGCAAGGGCGGCTCAGGACCGATCACCTTCTCTCCCGGCGCAAACCACTACCGGCTGATCGGGCTGGAAGTGACGAGAGCCGTATCTCCGGCTCTGGTTTACAACCTCATCCAGTTTGAAGGTCCAGCCGATCATGTGGTATTCGATCGTCTCTGGGTACATGGCTCTCCCCAGGACGAGACCGTCCGGGGCATCCTACTGGGCCCTAGCCGATATGTCGCGATCGTGGACTCCTTCTTTACTGACATCCACTGCGTCGCTAAGACCGGATCGTGCACGGATACGCAAGCAATCGCCGGGGGGTTTAGCGACAACCCTATGGGTCCCTACAAGATCGTGAACAATTTTCTGGAGGCAGCGGGCGAGACCATTATGTTTGGTGGCGGCCATGCCACCATGACCCCGGCTGACATTGAGATTAGCCGCAATCATATGTTCAAGCCCTTGACCTGGATGAAAGGGCAACCTGGATACGTGGGTGGAGCAAACGGAAATCCGTTTATCGTCAAGAATCTCCTCGAACTGAAAAACGCGCAGCGCGTTTTGGTCGATAGCAACATTATGGAAGACACCTGGGGTGGTTTCTCCCAGGTCGGCTTTGCCATCCTGATCACCCCCAAGAATCAGTCGGGCAGCAACGGCAGCAACATCTGCCCCATTTGCCAGGTGACGGATGTGACCATTCGCTACAGCACCATTAGCCATGTGGGAGCCGGACTACAGATCGCCAACGCTTTGTCCGACAATGCCGGCCCTCCACTCGACGGGCAGCGCTACAGCGTTCATGACATCACCATCGATGACATTAACGGTGTGTTGTACACCGGCCCCGGCCAATTCGCCCAGATCTCGGTGAGCGCAGGCGCCCCAGTCCTGCAGAACCTGACCATCAATCACGTGACTGCTTTCCCGTCGTCCACTATGTTCATCATTGGCGACACGGTCGGCGTCACCACCCAGATGAAGAACCTTGTCTTCACGAACAATATCGTGAATGCCACCACCTATCCCATCTGGTCGACGGGCGGTGGATCTCCCAATTGCGCCTATTACGACATGCCGCTCACCACCTTCAATGCCTGCTTCAGCCCCTACTCATTCACCAGCAACGCCATTATTGCAAGTCCCTCTTCCTATCCGCCCAGTGTGTGGCCCTCCGGAAACTTCTTCCCCGCCACCACCAGCACCGTTCAATTCGTCAATTACAACGGTGGCAACGGCGGCAACTATCAACTGCAACCCTCCAGCCCCTACAAGGGCAAAGGGACCGATGGCATGGACCTTGGAGCAGACGTGGCTGCGATCAATACGGCTATCGCCGGCGTGGAGTAGAGACCTGAGGGTAGGAATGGCCTTCTGCGGGGTGAGTGAACCTTGTAGCGCAGCCATTCCGCCCATTCGTTGCAGTTCAGTCGGGCACGTAGGCAAGTCGTCCGCGCTTTCGCCTGGACAAAAAATGGCCAACCCCGCTTAGCCAGCTTTCGAACTCGAGGTCGGTGCGACCGGCCGTGTCGACCAATCGTGGCAACAACAAAGGATTCGTCTCAGGCGTCGCGAATCCTGTGTCACAAGTCGTGGCCGAAATAACTTCTTCCTTGGCCAGCCAGCCTAGAAACTCCGGACGGTAAGCGCCACTCGGATAGCAAAAGTGTTTTCTCTCACCCCCAACTGCATTTGCAATCGCTGCACGGTTATCCTGGATTTCCCGCCGGAATAACTCCTCGCTCAACGGCGTTCGATGGCGATGGGTGTGCAACTGGAAATCTACGCCCTCAGCGGCAAGCTGCATCACTTCTTCCCGATTCATCAATTGCAGGATGCGCTTCTGCCGCAGTTTCTGATAGTCGATCCCCAGCCGCTCGGCTAGTCTCGCGGCAATCTGGTCTCTCTCTTCGCCCCTGAGATCTTGCCCGTCCACCCACTGCACCAACTGACTCACTGCCTCTTCCCGGCGCTCCACCGAGCTCAGCTCGACTGGAAGATCAACCCCAAACTCCCTCAGGACGACCCGATCCATATCACGCACCTTCCATAGCATGTACGAACAGATCACGCCGAGGACGGGGCGCTGCAACTGGCTGTAGTACGTCGTCAGGTACACCGTCGCCGGGAAACCACAGCGCTTCAACCGCGGCCAGGCCTGCTTATAGAAATCGTAATTGCCATCGTCAAATGTGAGCGCAACGCTTCGGGGGGGCAAGTCTTTCCGATAGAGCCGCTCGAGCGCTTCGGCCAACGGCAGGACTGCATACTTGCCGTCGCGCAGGATGTTCAAGCGGCATTCGAGTAGCTCGGGGCTCATGTAGAGAAAAGGCCGCCACTGGTTCTCATCTTCGAGGGACACGCCGTGATAGCACAGGATCAGGAGTTTTTGCCGACGCCACGCACTATCTTTCACCAGACCAAAAGCTCCGCAGCTCTTTAGGATTGTTAGCGCTCCGCGCCGCAGGTGCGTTTTCATTGACTTAGTCTTCGGCCCTCCTTAACCCACAGCAACTGGCTTCGAGGAACTGAGATGTGCGGCAGCGGCCTCCACCGGCTCACCATCAATCATGACCCGCTGCCAGACTTCCAGATTGACGAGGCGCCAGATCCGGTTGCCGTGATCCCGCACTTTGGCACGGTGCTCCGCAAAGATTCGCTTCACAACGTCTGATCGAAAGAGCCGGCGCTCTGTGCTCCTCGGTTCCAACAGCATGCGCTCCAGGTCGTCCAATTGCGGCCCTGCGAGCCAATACTCCCACGGAGTCGGGAAGCCCATCTTCCTGCGATACACGATCGACCTGGGCAGCAGGTCTTGTACTGCCCGTTTCAGGATGAACTTGCCCGCCATCCCTTCAATGGAATACTGCGCTGGAATTCTCGCCGTGAACTCCACCAGCACATGATCAAGAAAGGGCACACGGCTCTCAATGGAGGCCGCCATGCTCATCTGGTCCTGTTTCATCAGCAATTCAATCAGGTAGCTGTTAATGTCGGTATAAAGCAAGCGATGCAACAGATCGCCCCGCGACCGCTCCCACGCATTCATCGAGCCCGCGTAAGCGTCACCGGCCGCGGCCAGCGCTTCCGGAGTGAGCAAGCCGGACTGCTCAGATGCCGCAAACGCCGAAAAGAGATTGTCGAAGTAGAAAGATGGCCACGAGTTCCCGTCGCGCGCCAGGAATGTATGTTGTAGTTTGCGATAAAGGGAAGCCGTTAGCGGGCCGCCCTGGAGGGCCCGGCGCACCAGTCGCCGCAGAACATCGGGTGCGATGGAGCGGTAGACTCCGTCCATCTGTGAGTTCAGCAGAGTCCAGGCGTAGCGCGTATAGCCCGCAAGGGTCTCGTCGCTTCCCTCTCCCGTCAGCACAACCGTGACCCTCTCCCGCGCTAGCCGTGCCACAAAATAGAGCGACACGCTGGAGGGCCACGCAATCGGCTCATCTTCATGCCAGATTAGCCGGGGCAAGCTGTCGAAGAACTCCTGCCGGCTCATTCTCACTTCGTAGTGTTCCGATCCGATATGTCCGGCAACTTCCCGCGCGTAACCGAGTTCGCTGAATGCTTCTTCGCCGTAGCCGACGGAAAATGTCTGAATGCGCTCTCCGCGAATCTTGGTTGTCAGCGCCGCGACCGCGCTCGAATCCAAGCCTCCGCTGAGGAACACGCCGAGGGGCACGTCGCTCATCAGGTGCGACGAGACAGCGCCTTCCAGCAGCTCGCGGTATTCCTTAACGTAGTACTCCCGGGGCCGCGCGTCCGGATCCACTTCCGTCGTGAGGTCCCAATACCGCTCAATTCTTGGCTCTCCCTCCGTCAGCTCCAGCGTATGTCCCGGCATCAGCTTCCGGATTCCCGCAAACATCGTCTCGCCTCCGGTGATGTAACCGAAGGCCAGATATTCCGCCAGCGTGCCGCGGTTAAACTCAGCCGCGACTCCCGGATAGGCGAGGATGGCCTTGATCTCCGAGCCGAACAAAAAAGCGTGCCCGTCCCAGCGGTAGTAAAGGGGCTTAATGCCTAGACGATCTCGTGCGGCGAAAAGCACACGCTTGCGTCGGTCCCAAATCGCAAAGGCAAACATCCCGCGCAAGTGCTTGACGCAATCGCGGCCGTACTCCTCGTAGAGATGGACGATAGTTTCGGTGTCGCTGTGGGTGCGATAGCGGTGTCCCCGGGCCTCAAGATCGGCGCGCAACTCGGCGTGATTGTAGATTTCTCCGTTGTAGACGATCCAGACATCATGGTTCTCGTTAGCCAGGGGCTGGTGTCCGCTCTTGACGTCAATGATGCTCAGCCGCCGCATGGCCAGGCCGACATTTTCCTCCACGAAAAAACCGTCATCGTCGGGACCGCGGTGCACGATGCGCTCATTCATGCCCGCCAGCACGTCAGCCTTGACGCGCCAGTTCCGGTCGGCGAAGAAAATGCCGCAGATTCCGCACATAAGGTCTTGAATCAGTTCTTCAACTTAAGGTTGCCGCAAAGCAGATCCGGCTTGCTGCTCTGGGGTTCCAGGCTCTTCCTGCACTGCCTCAGGATCAGACGAAAATACCGTTCTTCCGTTTTCCTCCACCCTGACCTCGCCCCACGAAACGTACCGCCGGAACCGCAACTCATCCCCGCCATCGATTGCGGCATAACTCCCGTTACATAGGATCAGTATCTTATTCTGCTTCTGGCTCCAGCAGACAAATCCAGCATCGCTCGAAACCAAGCCCTTCCGCCACGGTTTCCCAGGCTCGCCAAACAAGAACGAGTACTCCGCTTCTTCGGACGAATATTGGTACTCACTGACCGCCGAATCCGGCTGCCGAGCCACAATTCGCGCGAAGGATCCCACGCTCCGCTGGGCTTCCTCCAATATTACTAGCAAGCTGGCAAACTCCGCCGGAACTGTCGCAGTCGTGCCGAAGTTGAGCACCGCCATCGGGGCTTTCTGCCCATAAACTGGCGACCACTCTCCCTTGCGGACATCTTCCGCCCATCCCTGCCCTTGCGCCGGAAGAATTGCCAGTCCCTGTGACGCCCCTCTCACACGAAATATGTTATCTCTTAACAACTCCAGGTCCTGCCCTAGATGCCAGGAAATATCCAGTTGGTGCTTCCCTTGTCCTTCAACGACATCACGCACCAGGTACACGCCGTTCTTCAAGGACAGCACCCACCGGCAATGGGTCACCGGCAGGACCAAACGCTCATACCCATCATGACTCGCGACCACCAGGTCGAAACCTCTGCCCTGAATCCACTGTTCGACTTTCGAGTGGGTCAGCCGCTTCCACGAAAAAGGAGAAGCAGTTTCGGCCTGATTGTCTCCATCCACTCGCAGCGTGTTGTGCATCGCCGTGCCTCGGAAGAGATCGCGATCATCACCGTCCCCGACATATTCATACGTTCCGGGATCGAGCAAGAGCGAGCGCCCGTGGCTCTGCAGGCACACACTCAAAGAGTCAGCATGGCTGTGCCCTCCGCTCTTTGTCCCCTGAGGACCGGCGTGCACTACTAGTTGCGTCGCAGGTTGTGGCGCCGTGAGCAGATAAAACCCCGCCGCGGACAAGGCCTCCGAGTCCATGGTCGGTGGAGTCGCTTCCAGTTTGTCCCATCGTTCTACTCCTTCAACCCCGAGCAGCCAGATGGTTTCCTCCCGCAGACCCACTGCGGCAAGCTTGTAGTCACCACGCTGGAAAAGAATTGCTCCTGTTGCCAACGGATCTAAGAGATGCTCGCTGCGATTGCGCCGGGAGTCGAAAAGCCTGCCGCCATCGTCATCCCCGAACCGGGGGGGCGAACCGTCACGCCCGAGCAAACACAAAGCCGTCAGCATTCTTTCCAGCGTATCGTCCAGGCTCTTGGGAACGGGAATGTGGTTTGCGCTCGCCAGAACCACGGAGTGCAGGAAGAAATCGAGCGCGTAGACGTGATAGTAGGTCGACTGTTCGAAGTGGAATCCGTCGGCCTGAACCTGCCGGTCCGCCTCTCTTACAACAATCTCCCAGCCCAGCGCCTTCCAACGCTCGGCCGCCGCCAGCTCTGGGCACAACACTCCCAGAAAGAACAATCCGACACCCTCTCCCAGCAAATGAGTATTGGGAGAGAAATACGTGGAAAGATATCGTTCGATGTGTCGTCCGTGCAGCGCCATCCCGCGAAGCCACTCGTTGCGGAACTCGGGCAGTCCCGGCGAACCCTTCAGCAGTTCGTAGGTCCAAATCCAGGACAGGCATCGGAAGGACACTTCCAGGCTGCTCGCCCAGTTGATCCCTATGGGATAGGGATTGTCGCGCTGCCACTGGCGCCACTGCAGCAGAATCTCATCGGCGTAACGGGCATCACCCGTCAGCCGGAATGCCTTCGCCAGCGTCACCAGATGCTGGTGGCGGTTCAACTCCCAGGTGACTTTGCTGTCCCCTACTTCGGCGAAATCCAGATATCGCACTTTGTGGGAGAGTTTGCGAGGGGCGATCTTCCCGTGAACTGCGTCCAATTGCCAGTCAATCGGGTTTCCATAATCGAGGTTTTCGTAGCCCAGCAAGTCGAAGCGGTGACGACAGATACTCTCTGCCCGGTTCACAATTTCTTCAACTTGCCCCGCAGCCCGGTGCCGCAGGAGCGTTAGGATCTCATCGACTGTATCGGCGCTGAAAAAGAAATTACTCGCTTTAATTGGAGCTGAATTGCGCCGGTTCCGTGCAAAACCGTAGCCGATATGCGAGAGCAGACCGTCCTTACGTTTGGCGAGCTCTTGTCGAATGCGGTCGCGGAGCTCCGCCCGATCCATCCTCGCACACCGGTCCTTGATCTCTCGCCAGCCTCTAAGCTTCATCCCCACCCCAACTTTGAAACTTGCACAACCTATCGCATTCGTGTGGCAGCAATCAGTATGAACTCTTCCCTGAGCGATCTTCTCGTGCGGGAGGATACTGCTATTACCATCTTGAGGCACGCATCCGAGACGCGATGGATACCAGCGGGGCCGCCGTCAGGCGGTCCCATTCTTCTCATTTTATGGGGTCCGCGGCCATACGAGAACACCATAAAAATCGACCGATTGACGCCGCGTCTGGCTTATACTCCAAGAAATGACGGGGTCTTCCTTGGAGAATGTGGTTGCGGTCGCGCGAACCAAAGCGGCCTACGAAGTTTGCGAAGACCGTAGCTGCGGTCCTGAGATTGGTGGCGCCACCAGTTCGGCCGAAGTCGCTCTCCACCAGCTGTTCCGCACCTGGCGCCTAGACCTGGACCATTACGGTACATCGGCCTGGAACCCACTTGCCGCATTGATCCCTGCCGGAGCCAGGATTGTTATTAAGCCGAACTGGGTATTCCACCAGAATCAGTCTGGCGCCGGCCTGGATTGTCTTCTCACTCACAGCAGCGTCATTGAGGCGGCCGCCAAATACGCTGGCCTCACCAAACCTGCACGGTTGATCATTGGCGATGCTCCTATTCAGGGGTGCGACTTCGAACAATTGCGCAGGCTCGCCGGCATCGACCAACTCGCCGATCGCCTGCATAAGCATGGGCTGCAATTCAGCATCGCCGATTTTCGTCGCACCATCCTTAAAGGCAAATTTCACGACCAAGAAAGGTCCGAGGGCGTGCGTGATTTGGAGAACTTTGTCCTTTTTGATCTTAGGAAAGACAGCCTGCTCGAATCGCTAAGCGAGGATGCGAGCAAGTTCAGGGTAACCATGTACAACCCTGACCTACTGCATCGCACTCATGGAGCTGGCGTCCATCAGTACTTGATTGCCAAAGAAGTCATCGAAGCCAACGTCGTGATCAATCTTCCCAAACTAAAATCCCACCGAAAAGCTTGTGTGACCGGCGCTTTAAAGAATCTGGTGGGCATCAACGGCAATAAAGAGTACTTGCCCCATCATCGCAAGGGCGGCTCCGCGAGTGGCGGAGACTGCTACGCCGGCCGGCCGGTATGGAAACGGGCTGCGGAGGACTGGTTAGACGCGGCAAACCGCCGCCCGCCGGGCACGAGTCAAGCTGCATTCGCGTGGATGGCTGGAACAGCCGAAAGAATCGCTGTGAAGCTCGGAGCGGATGAGAATCTTGAGGGATCGTGGTACGGCAACGACACGATTTGGCGCACCTGCCTCGACCTGCAGCGGATCCTTCGCTATGGCAAAGCCGACGGCTCTCTGGCCAGCACTCCGCAGCGAACCGTGATCTCTATCACCGACGCGATAATCGCCGGCGAAGGCGAAGGCCCGCTGGCCAATACCCCGATGCCCAGTGGTTTTGTTACGGGCGCATTGAATGCTGTAGCAGCTGAATGGGTCCACGCACGCCTGATGGGCTTCGATCCCGAGAAGATACCTCTGATTCGCGAGGCGTTCGGATCCTTCAACTTTCCGTTGACAGATTTCTCGCCTGACTCGATTCGAGTTTGGATTGCCGATAGGGAGAAGTCCGCCCAAGACGTTCTTCCATTCGAAGGACGGGCCTTTTTGCCACCCCGCGGCTGGCGGGGACATTGCGAACTACTTGAAGCCGGGATCTCGCCACGTGCGGAATCCACTAAACCGGTGTTTGGTCGTGTGACCGAGTAAAGCATGATTCCGCGCACAATCAGCAGCCTGTCGTGGCGTAGATACCTACGGCGAAACGCAACCTCCACAGCCGACCTCGACCGCTTCCCTCAGCTTCGTCCCGATGAGCAGCGCAAGCAAATGGGAGAGCGATTACTTCGGCAAATTCGTTATTTTGGGGGTCGCGATGACGCTCTTCCCGAATGGCGAGAGGCGGCCCGCATCGACAATCCTGAGGATTTGCTTCGCGTCTGGCCCGACCTGCCAGTCGTCACCAAGAATGATCTTCGCACCCGCTTTCCAGCCAAGGAGATTGGGAGGCGCTTTAAGATTCCCGGACAGGCGAATTGCACCGGCGGTTCCACCGGTGAGCCGGTCCATTTCTTTCACGACACGGAAATGCTCAGGAGCATTCCTGCAGCCGTCCACTTTACCGCCATTCGTATGGGATGGCTCCCGGGAATGCCAACCATCATCGTCTGGGGATCCGAACGTGATGTTAAGAAAGCAACTACTTCGCGCAATCGCATACATGGGTGGCTCCGGAACCAGTACTTGGTGGACGGTTACCACCTTTCTGAGGACACGGTCGAGCGCGTGTGCACGCACATCGGTCGCGGGCCGGTTGCCATTTACGGATTCACCTCCATGCTGGAATTTGTCGCACGGCGAGTACTTGAAACCGGGCGGAAAATTCGTCCCGGCGTGGTTCGCACTGCCTGGAACGGTGGCGAAATGCTGTTTGCCGAGCAGAGCGAACTTTTTCGGCAGGCTTTCGGGGTACCCCTTTTCAACCGGTATGGAGGACGCGAGCTTTCGGTAATGGCTTGTCAATTCACCGAAGACGGCCCACTGAATGTCGTCCGCCCATGGCTTTTTCTAGAAGTCCTGGACGATCGCGGCCGGCCTGCGCAACCGGGAGAAATCGGCCGTCTTGTCTGGACGAGTACGGTTTGTCGAGGAACGCCCTTCCTTCGTTACGATGTTGAAGATCTTGGTACCTTCCGCGCGTGCGATTCCAATGAGTCCGGCGTAGTGGCCATCGACGCACTTCA
>Ga0208190_1000555_pt1 | contig 15287 bp, 10 predicted proteins | sample June2015DPH_13_1_FD_184708 | JGI IMG/M metagenome (GOLD analysis project Ga0208190, IMG submission 184708) | Peatland microbial communities from SPRUCE experiment site at the Marcell Experimental Forest, Minnesota, USA - June2015DPH_13_10... | ecosystem: Environmental > Terrestrial > Soil >... | reverse complement strand
TTCAACTTGCTTGTGATCGGGGTGATTTTCGCGCTGGCCATGGGCGTTCTCGGCGGCTTGCTGCCCGCGGTGCGCGCCGCGCTGCGCCCGGTCGCCGTTGCCCTGCGCGAGTTGTAGGGAATCTGTGACCAAGGCACAGTGATACATAGCAATCCATAATTAGAATCAATGACCCTTTTCCGTAGCCAATGACAGGTGTCGGAGTTGGCGTGGTCATTGAGCGGGCCATATATGACCACCGTCCCCGCCGGGAACCTGATCTCAGCTTGCGAGGTTCCGGGCTACGCGATGATGATTCGGTCAGCCGAATCGGGCCAGACCAGAAGTTTTCGGCGCTGATTATCGCAGTCGAGATCGGTCCGATCTCGATGAGCACCTTTACCAACCACAACTACAACTATATGCAATTCCGCACCTCCTTCAGCGGCGTGGAAATTGTTTCCGTGAGCATTGGAGCGGCCCCGAGGATTACACGGCGCCAGCCCGGCCACTTCCAAAGTGAGTAGATGCCAATTCAGTCCTCTCTTGAGTCTGAGTTCTGATTTGGAAAACCTTCGTGTTGTTCCGAGAGTTCTTCTGCTCAAGCCTTGGGCAATGCATGCGAGCATGGGTCACAAACACTGCACATCACTCCGGTTCCCGGAATTCTTGTAGAGCAGTGAGTCGTTTTGCGAATCAGGAGCGGCCCCCGGATTGGCGATGACCTTCGATCGGGCCGCGACTGTAACGCTGTCCGGCACAAATTCGTAGCCGGAATGCCTGATACGGAGCCCGCACATGAGCCTGAAGTCTGCTTCTTCCCGCCGCCCGCGCGATTCAAAAGATAACCTGCATATAATCCAAACCCCAACGCCGCTTTCATCGTGGAAACAAGGCCGAATTTATGCAGCGGGTCTGGCGGCGGTGCTCCTCGCGAGCGCAGTGGGCGCGGCGCAGAGCGCCTTTCCCCCAACTGCTGTAGGTGCGCCGTCCGCGCAACAGGCTGTGATCGTGGTCGCGCAGGCCGCGGGAACGGTCGATCATGCAACGGTTCTGACTCTGGGCCAGCCGCTGCTGGACTTCACAGTGCCGGGAGTTCCGGCATCGAGTTGCGCCGGCGTCACGCTGACCGTGGGCGGAGCAACGCCCAGTTGCAGCCAGTCGGTAGGATTCAAGCCTGCGGCGCCAGGCGTGCGCCCGGGCGCGGTAGTGCTGTTCGACGCCGGTGGCAACCTTTTGGGTGAAACGCTGATTTCCGGCACGGGCGTCGGCGGGCTGGCAGTTCTGGTTCCCGGCAACGTGCTGCCGATCGCAGGCAATGGGAATTATCTCGACCCCGTGGTGGATAACATTCCGGCATTAAACGCGGAGCTCAATTCTCCGACCGGCGTGGCGAAGGACGGCGCCGGCAATCTTTACATCGCCGACAGCAGCCACAACCGCATTCGCATGGTCATCGCCGCGACCGGGCAGATCTCAACCATTGCGGGAACGGGCACGGCGAACTACACCGGCGACCACGCGGCGGCCACGGCGGCCACGCTCAACTCGCCCTCCGGAGTTGCTCTGGACGGAGCGGGGAATCTCTACATCGCCGACACGGGCAACAACGCCATCCGCAGGGTGGATGGTGTCACCCGCGTGATCACCACGGTCGCCGGCAATGGCTCCGGTCTGCCAGGTTTCGCGGGCGACGGATCGCTGGCAACTTCGGCGACTGTGCTGCTCAACAATCCCCAGGGCATCGCCGTGGATACGGCAGGCGACCTCTATATCGCCGACACCAACAATCAGGTGATTCGCGCTGTTTCCGCGTCCACGGGTGAGATCGGCCCGGTGGCGGGCGACTACTTCGGTCCCTTCGGCGCAGGATTCGGCGGCTATAACGGCGACGGAGTGCTGGCTACCAAGGCGACACTGAACCACCCCTATGGCGTGGCGTTGGACCCGTCCGGCGACCTCTACATCGCCGATACCGACAACAATCGCATCCGTGAGGTGAACGCGGGCACCCAGGTGATTTCTACAGTGGCAGGCGACGGCACGCCCGGAGCAACCGGAGACACAGGCCAGGCAATTCTGGCAGAGCTGAACGCCCCCACCGGCATCTCGCTCGATCCGGCCGGAGACCTTTATATATCGGACACGCAGAGCTATGAGATTCGCAAGGTGAACGCCGCAAACACGACCATCAATACGCTGGCCGTGAGCGGAGGAGAATACCTGACTGGCGCCGACGACCTGAGCAACACGGTGGTCATCAAGGGGCCGCAGGGTCTCCTGGTTGACGCAGATGGCAACGTCATCTTCGCCAACACATTGAGCATGCAGGTATGGGAGATTGAGAGCAACCTGTCGGCGCTGGACTTTACGGCGACGCCGGTGCGGCAGGGGAGCTGGTCAGCGCCGCAATTTCAGACCGTAGAAAACGACGGCAACGATGGGGCCGCCCCACTGGCCTTCACCGCGATCAACGCGTCGGTGAACGCGCAGGTGGACGCAGCGACAGGCCTGGGGGCGTGCGCGACTACTCAGCCGCTTGCGGTGGACGCAGATTGCGCGATCGGCGTGATCTTCTCACCGGCCGCCAATCCAGTGCTGGCGATCAACACCACCGAGGCAGGAACGGTGTCGGCCGCTTACTTGAGCGATCCCGGCGCGAACGGCCCCAACTCGCCGCTGGCCATTGTGGCCGTCGGCGTCGCGGAGCCGCTGAACTCGACCACCACAACGGTGATGGCGGCGCCGGATCCATCGCTCTTCGGCCAGACCGTCACTTTTACAGTGCAAGTGACCACGGGAGCCGGAACCGGCGCTCTGACCGGAACGGTCTCCATCACCGACACGTTCGGCGGGAATACCGCACCTCTTGCTACGGGCCTGGCGCTGAACGGCGGCGCAGCAACCTTCCAGACTGCAACGCTGGCCGTCGGTGTGCACACGATCAAGGCGGCCTACAGCGGAGACACATCGCACTCGCCGAGCAGCTCGACCGACAACGGGGTTTCGCCCTGGAGCCAAGTCGTGGAAGAGCAGACGGCTGTCGCGCTGACTTCCAGCGCCAACCCGTCGCTCGTTGGCCAGAGCGTCACATTCACCGCGACCGTGACCGCGCCGGACGGTGGCGGGCTGATGCCCGATGGCTCGGTAACGTTCCTGGACGGAACCACGACACTGGCCGAGGTACAACTGAACGGCGGCGTAGCCACCTACACAACATCGGCACTAACCGCCGGCGCGCATCCGATCACTGCAGTCTACAGCGGCGATGCAACAAAGGAGATCCTGGGAGAAACTTCGGTGGTGCTGACCCAGAATGTGCAGGCGGCAGCAACTCTTACCGTCGCGACATCCGGGAGCCCGTCGAATTACCAAAACCCGGTCACGTTTACAGCGACCATCGCTTCGAGCTCAACGACACCTGCCAGCGGGACGGTGAATTTCTTCGACGCCAACGTCAAAATCGGATCAGGCATTCTGAGCGCAGCCAATCCGGACATCGCACAATACACGACAGCGTCGTTGGCCGTAGGGACGCATTCAATTACGGCCACCTACGCCGGGGACAACTTCAACTCTGCGGCAGCCTCGGTGGCGATCAACCAGGTGGTCAACCCGACGGTGACGTCGGATACGCTCGCCGCGAACCCGAATCCCGGAGTTCAGGGCACGGCGGTGACACTCACAGCCACGGTAAAGATTACCCAGGGTACTGGGACGCCGACGGGGGTAGTCACCTTCACTTCGGGAACGACGGTGCTGGGCACGGCAAACCTGACCGCGGGGGGCACCGCGGCGATCAGCCCGGTGCTGGCGCCGGGGAACTACTCGATCGTTGCCGCGTATGCCGGCGACACGGACGATGCCGGCAGCCAATCGGCGGCGCTCGCGCTGACCGTTGAGAACTCGAGCACGACGACGGTGACGGCGACACCCGATCCGTCGCTTTTCGGCCAGTCGGTGACAGTCACGGTGCAGGTGACCTCGGGCGCTGGAGGCGCAATCCCCACCGGGACTGTGAACCTCTTCGACACATTTGGCGGAGTGAAGAACGCGCTGGCCGCGGGACTGGCGCTGAACGCGTCCGGTGCGGCCACATTCACGACGTCGACGCTGACCGTGGGAGCGCACTCGATCACCGCGTCGTACAGCGGCGATACAACGCACGACGCGAGCACCTCGACCGACAACGGGGCCGTGACCTGGAGCCAGATCGTGGAAGAGCAGACCGCGGTTGCGCTCACTACCAGCGTCAACCCATCGCTCGTTGGCCAGAGCGTAACCTTCACGGCGACGGTGACTGCGCTGAACGGCGGAGGAATCCTGCCTGACGCCACGGTATCGTTCGTGGACGGAACCACGATCCTATTTACCGGCCAGCTCGCCGGCGGCGTCCTCTCCTATTCGACTTCGACGTTAGCGAACGGCCTGCATCCGATTACGGCGGTCTATAGCGGCGATGCCTCCAAGGAGATTCTTGGAGAGACCTCGGCGGTGCTCAACCAGGATGTGCAGGCGACGGCAACCATCATCGTCGCGACATCAGGCAGCCCGTTGTTCTACGGCACTCCGGTCACGTTTACCGCGACCATCGCGTCCGCCGCGACGACGCCAGCTGGCGGTGTCGTGAGCTTCTTCGACGCCGGCGTGAAGATCGGATCGGGCATTCTCAACGCAGCCAATCCGGACACTGCACAATTCACCACTTCGGCGCTGGCCGTTGGGACGCATCCGATCACGGCCACCTACGCCGGAGATAACTTCAACACCGTCGCGGCATCGGCGCCGATCTCGCAGGTAGTCACACAAACTGTGACGGCCACGACCGTCAACGCCTTGCCGAATCCGGGGATTGCAGGCATGGCTGAGACAATCACGGCCACCGTGAAGGTGATGCAGGGAGCAGGCACGCCCAGTGGCCTCGTGACATTCACATCCGGCCCAACGGTTCTCGGCACGGCCAACCTGAACACGAGCGGCACGGCGACGATTAGCCCGCTGCTCGCGCCAGGGAACTACTCGATTGTGGCCATCTACGCGGGCGACACGAACGACGGCGGCAGCCAGTCGGCGCCGCTGGCATTAACTGTGGCGCAAGCGCAAACGGTAACCGTAGTCACTGCGGTTCCCAATCCTTCGTCGTGGCTGGAGTCGATCACTTTCACGGCGACGGTGGCCGGTAGCGGCGCGATGCCGACGGGAACAGTGGAATTCTTTGCCGGCGGGGCCGTGATCGGGGCAGCGCCGCTCAATACGAGCGGGGTTGCGACGCTGACGTTTTCAAACCTGGCGATCGGAACCTACGCCATCACGGCTACCTACATGGGCGACGCCAACGACGCGGGGAGCACGTCGCTTCCGGTCAGCCTGACGGTGGGCAAGATTCCAACCACGACGGATCTGGGCAGCTCGATGACGAGCGGCTCCAACCCACAGGTCGATCTGGTGGCAACGGTCGTAGCCAACGTTGGCCCCACGCCGACAGGAACGATCACCTTCTCGAACGCATCGTCGACGCTGGGCACCGCCACGCTGGATGCGAGCGGGGTTGCCACGCTGGTCTTGAACCTGCCTGCAGGCACCTTTGCCGTGATGGCTGTGTACAGCGGAGACGCGACGCATCTGCCGTCCACGTCGCAGCCGATCACGGTCGCCGTGAATCCGGTCACCTTCGATCTGACAGTGTCGCCAACAACGGTGACGCTCAAGACCTCACAAAATACCCAGGTCGGACTGATCCTGACCTCGGAGGGCGGGTTCACCGACACTATCGCGTTGGGTTGTCTGGGATTGCCTGCTGGAGTGAACTGTCACTTCTCCAGCCCATCGGTAATGCTGGCAGCAAATGGAAGCGCGATCGCGCAATTGACGATCGATACGAATTCGCCGTTGACTGGGGGCACCGAAGCCTTGAACAGGCGCTCTGGGAGCGGCGGGGCGCTCGTGGCCGGCGTTCTGCTTCCTTTCAGCATCCTTTTCGGATGGATTTTCCGGCGGCAACGCAAGCGCATTGCGGTGGCGTTCACCCTGGCGCTCGTGATCGCACTATCGGCGATTGCGCTCGGGACAACCGGCTGTAACGGCATCAGCACCACCAGTGCGCCTCCGGGCACCTACACTATTCAGGTCGTGGGGTCCGGCACAACGACCGGCGTGGTCGAGGCCCAGAATATCTCGCTGACGATCACGCAATAAGACCACAACCGTAGCGGCCGACCGCCGGGAGAGGCACGACGATGTTTTCTGCATGGGAGAAATGGTGGAGCGATCGAGGGGCAGGAGCCGGAGCAATCCGCGTGAGCGCAATTCTGGCTCTGGCATTTTGCCTTGCGGGCATGGCGCAAGCCCAGGCTGTGCCCGCAGGCGACAAGGGCGCCCTGGCCATTTGGGCAGGCGCATCGGGCTCGGGCTATTACGTCCAATACGGCGAACGCAAGATGGTTGGCGTAACGGCATTCGTCGATGCCGACACCCGGCGGCGACTGGGCATTGAGGCTGAGGGCCAATGGGTGGAGTTCCGCCAGTCGGCCGACGTTCACATCGAAACCTATTCGATTGGAGCGCGCTACCACTTCAACGTTGGCAGATTCCAGCCCTACGTGAAAGGCCTCGCCGGGTTCGGCGATTTCAATTTTCCGTATAACCTGGCCACCGGCCGCTTCCTGGTTGCGACGGCCGGAGGCGGAATCGATTACAAGCTCAGCCGCAAGATTGAAATCCGCGCGGTCGACTGGGAGTACCAGAACTGGCCGAACTTCACCTTCGGAAATATGTCAACTTTGAGTGTGAGCATCGGACTGCGCATGCGCGTTTTTTGATCATGCGCGACCTTCTCGCGTGCGGCGGGCAATGCCTCATTTCAGCGAGAGAGTAAATTTGCCCAGAAGGTACCAGTACTCGGCAACCACGACGGCCTGCGCTCCCGCTGAGACGGCGAATTCCAATTGGTTCGACTTGCGCGTGATGGCAACGTTGAGAGTCGCAGCGCTACGGTATACCTGCACAAGCTGGATCACATGGCCCCCAGCCGGGATCGCGAAATCGACGGTTTCACCAATTTGGATCGTTCGCAGGTCATAGCCATCGACAACGATGGTATTCGTGATTTGACCGAAAAATCCTCCATAGTCGACGACTGTGAAGTTGACCCAGGCGGTTGTGGCGGGCGTCTGGATTGGATTCACGCCGGCGCCTGGCGCGGACTGGTAAGCGGGAGTCTGAGGATTGGGAGAAGATTCGTTGACAGCGGCGCCGCACTGACCGCAAAAAATTGAGCCATCTGGAAGCAGTTGGCCACACTTGGGACAGTACTTGACAGCGGCTCCGCACTGACCGCAGAAGGTCGCGCCATCTCTAAGTGGCTGCCCGCATTTCGTGCAGTCTGGCATCAACACGCCTCGATGCAAAAGGTGGTCCGGTAGTCTCGACCATCATAGGTACATGCCCCGTGAACGTCAACGAATTGCGCGCCGCACCAGCGGTCAATTGGTTATAAATTCTGAGAGTGCCTGTCACCTTGGCCTCAAAATGGATTGACGAGAAAGATTACTGTGGCTGGCATGGCGCGTGCCTTCGGCGATGATAGAAGTGGCAACACCTGGAGAGCAGCGAGATCGTGAATGAATTCCAGACGGCCCCGGGAAAGTCGGTGATCGTGGTGGGGGGCGGCGTAGCCGGCATGGGCGCGGCGTGCGCTATGGCCGAAGCCGGCCTGCGCGTAAAACTCGTCGAGCGCCGCGGCTATCTGGGCGGGCGCGCCAGCTCATACCGCCATCCCGGCGTCGATGAAGTCATCGACAACTGCCAGCACGTGCTGTTCGGCTGCTGCACGAATTTGATCGGTTTCTATCGGCGCATTGGCGTCGCTGAGCACATCCACTGGACGAACGCGATGACCATGATCGAGCCGGGTGGTCGGCGCACGCTGCTCAAATCGTCCCGGTGGTTGCCGGCGCCGCTGCACGGCCTGCCCAGCCTGCTCGCCGCCAAAGCGCTCACGCGTGACGACAAGCTGGCGTTGGCGCGCGCGTTTCGGGCGCTCATGCGGCCGGTGCCGCCCGATTCGACAGAGACGCTTGGCGCGTGGCTCAGGCGCAACGGGCAAACTCCCGGCGCCATCGATCGCTTCTGGCGGCTGGTGATTGCGAGCGCGCTCAACGGCGATGTGGACGTGATCGCGCTGCCGTATGCCGCTAAAGTGATCCGCGAGCTTTTTCTGAACTCCGCCGAGGCAGGCAGCATGGGGATGAGCACCGTGCCGTTGAGCGAGCTTTATTGCGGCGCGGAACAGTTTCTTCGCGAGCACGGTGGCGAAGTCGTGTTAAACGCGAGTGCGGAGGGCGCTGCGTGGGACGAAGAAACGTCGCAATGGACTCTGGCGACGCGGGCGGGCGATCAGATCGCGGACTTTCTCGTGCTGGCGCTCCCCTTCGAGGGAACGGCGCAACTGCTGCCTCATATGCCGCCTGCGGACGGAGTTGACGCACTGGCCGGCCAAATCGCAAAGCACGAACACGGCCCCATCTGCAGCGTCCACCTGTGGTTTGACCGCGAGATTACCGAGCTCGATCACGCCGTCCTGCTCGATCGTGAGATTCATTGGATGTACAACAAGAGCCGATTACAGCCATGGCGCAAGACGAAGGGCAGCTACCTCGAGCTCGTCGTCAGCGCGTCGCAGAAATTTGCCGCCCTGAGCCGCGAAGAGGCAATCGAGCTGGCTGTGCGCGAGCTTGCCGAGTTCCTTCCCGAGGTCGCCGCGGCGAAGTTAGAAAAAGCGGCGCTCGTGAAGGAGGTCCGTGCGACTTTCACCGTGCCCCCGGGGATCGATGCGGCAAGACCTACTTCCGCGTCCCCGTGGCCGAACTGCGTCCTGGCCGGCGACTGGATTGCCACGGGATGGCCCTCGACGATGGAGAGCGCCGCGCGGAGCGGTCACTTGGCCGCTCAGGCTGTGTGCGCCGCGGTCGGTGAGCGGCGGAAAATCCTGAATGCCGACTTGAAGCCGCGAGGCCTCATGCGGTTTTTCCGGTAATTCGGCGGCAGACGCGACAGCGCCACCAGTCCGCCCGCTTTTCAATGCGCCAACAAATACACCCCAATGCACACCAGCCCAGCCGCGGCCCACCGGCGCCGGTCGACATTTTCTTTGAGGAAGATTTTGCCGGCGATGGCGTTAGTCACCAGCGTGAGCGAGGCCGAGGCTGGAGCTACGAGGCTCAGGTTGAGGTGGTTGAGAGCGAAGAGCAACGAAAAGAACGCGACCGCAAGGAAAAACACTCCGGCGAAAAAGAGCGGGCAGGTAACGACGGCGCGGATGGCGCCCATCAGGCCCGAGCGTGCGCGAATCAGGTCGAGGTCGCCGATGGACTTCATGGCTGCTGCGGTGAGCACTTCGCCCGTCGTGGAAGCGAGGACGACGGCTCCAATCGCGGTGGCAGCAAGCCAGGGATTAGCCGTTGTTGCGAGAGGCAAAAATGAGAGGGCGAGCGTCATCATCGTTGCCCCCCAGTGGCGACAGTCTCTTCCGGCAATGATTCCTCGGCAACAGGCGCGGAGTGTTGGGTGAGGGAAGGCCCCTGCGCGACAAAGCTTACGCCGAGTGTGATGAGAACGATTCCGGCCCAGCGCTCGATCGAGATGGCTTCATGCAGCCAGAATCGGGAGAGCAACGCGACAATGACATTCCCGAAAGCCGTAGCGGGCAAAACAAATGTTAGATCAGCCCAGGACAGCGCCGTAAGATAGCTGGCGAAGAAGCCAATCAGGAGAGCGATGCCTGCTGCGATCCACGGTGTGAAGACTGCGGCGATCAGCGCGCCCGGATGAGCAAGTGAGATCGAGGGCATCGCAGTCATGCCGCGCGAAAGACAACTGTCCCCGAGAGGCGCGCACACGGCAACCAGGCTCAGGATCAAGTATTGACGCGGCAACAATTTGTGTTGAACCATCAATCCAGTATCTTGCAGTTTGGATGTAGAAGGCCTAAAGAAGTTGAGGGCGGATGTTCGCCGCCGCGGACGCCACCCTCGATGTTAACGCCCGGAGATTGCTTACGCGCCTGCGCCAACAACGGGGGCGGTCGGCGTGGCCTGCTGCCTGCGCGTCTCCTTCACCATCTTGTTGCGCTGCGCGCGCAGCTTCAGGAATGCCTTGGCTTCGACGTACAGACGAGGCAGATCGCGATTCATCATGGCCTTCCACACCACGCGGAGTGCAGCCTTGGGACGGAAGTAGTACTCGTCGTAGAAGCGGTGCACCATCTCCATCACGTAGTCGGTGGGCAGCCCGGGGTACTCGATGTGCGCCATCTGGTGGCCCCCGCCGTCTTGCATATTGTTGTTGGTGATGAAGCCGTTCTGAGCTGCGTACTCGTAGAATTCAGTGCCCGGATAGGCGTGAGCGATGGAGACCTGAATGGTCTCGACGTCGAGCGACTTGGCGAAGTTGATGGTATTGCGTATAGACTCTTTCGTCTCGCCGGGAAGGCCTAAGATGAAATCGCCGTGAATGGTCAGGCCCAGGTCGTGGCAATCCTTGGCGAATGCGCGGGCGCGCTCTACGGTTGCGCCCTTCTTGATGTTCTTGAGAATTTGCGGATCGCCTGACTCGAATCCGACGATGAGCAAACGGCATCCCGCTTCGCGCATGGCCTTCAGCGTGTCGTAGTCGGTCGTTACGCGCGATGTGCAACTCCACGTGAGGCCGAGCGGCTTCAGCTTTTCGCAGAGCTCGATGGTGCGCACCTTTTGGATGTTGAATGTATCGTCGTCGAAAAAGAATTCCTTCACCTCAGGGAAGTTCTCCTTGGCCCATTTCATCTCCGCGGCGACGTCATCGCTGGAGCGCTTGCGCCAGGCATGCCCGCTCAGGGTCTGCGGCCACAGGCAGAACGTGCACTGCGCCGGGCAGCCGCGAGTGGAGTAGAGCGCAATGTACGGGTGGAGCAGGAAAGGCACGTTGTAGCGCGTCACGTCCATGTCGCGCTTGTAAATTTTGGTGGCCCAGGGCATTGCATCGAGGTCCTCGATCTGCGGACGGTCTGGATTGTGGATGATCTGACCGTCCTTTTTGTAGCTGATGCCCAGGATCTCGTTGAGCGGCTTGCCCTGCGCGAACTCCACAACCGAGTAATCGAACTCGCGGCGGCAGATGAAGTCGAGCGCCGAGCACTCATTCAGGGCGCGGTCTGGATCTGTCGTTACCGGTGGGCCTACGAACGCGACCCGAATCGAGGGGTTAGCCGCTTTGATGGTTTCAGCCAGCCGCTGGTCGCCTTCCCAGCCGACCGTCGACGTGAAAAGTACCAGGAATTCGTAATCCTTGCAGATCTCGATGGTTTCCTGAGCGGAGACATGGTGCGGTGGCGCGTCGAGCAGCCGTGAACCCTCAAGCAGTCCAGCCGGATACGTGAGCCAGACCGGATACCAGTATGACTCGATCTCGCGAGTCGCCGGCCAGCGCGAACTTGCGCCGCCATCGAAGTTCTCAAATGAAGGAGGGTTGAGGAAGAGTGTTTTCAGTGGCATGGCCATCTCTTTCATTCTACCATTCGAACTGATTTCTTAGACGCGTTTGCCCAGAAACACGGTACGCGTGAGACAGATCAGAATGCGGGGTCTATGGCGCCCATAACCCAAGCGCAATCAACACCCTCTCTCGAAATATGGAAGCATTAGTTGGACTTTCGAGGGGTTGCTGTAAGGATACCTGCCACAATTACTTGCTATGCAGTTCGTTGAGCCAGTCCTGCATGTGGCCAAGGGCGCGCAGGAGGTCGAGCCGCGCTTTGCTCAGGTCGAACCCGGCGTCGAGCGCGTCGAGGTACTTCTGGCGCTCATCGATGCGAGCCTGTTGCTCGGCTGTGGGTGAAAGCTGCGGCGGCGCGCCGGGAGTGCCGGTTGCGCCATTTCCCACTTCCAATTGTGCGGCGACGCTCTTCAACTGCTCCTCGGCAATCTGTTGTTTCAGGCTGGCGACTTCAGCCTGGGCATCCAGCTCACGCAAACTCGCGGTGAGCTCGCTGATCTGAATGTCATTCTGCTGTTCCGCCTGTTCGGCCTCCACTTTCGCGCGCAGAGCCTCGGCGGCGGAGACCTTGGCTTTTGCACGAATAGCAAAGTCGAAGAAAGGAACCGAAATCTGGAGTCCGAAGCTTACGTTGTTAGGAGTGAAGTTTTTGTAATAGGTGCTGTAACTATTCAGCTCATTGGAGTCGTAGTTATAGACGGCGCCGAATCCGATCGAAGGGCGGCGCCACGCCAGATCGGCGCCCTTTGCCTCCAGCAGCTTGGAACGCGCCAGGGCATTCGCGGATTCAATGCTGAGAACGGGACGTGGCGCTTCGTCAGCGGAGATGGCAGGAATGTCGGGAATGCTGGCGTGATCGGGAGTTATGGAACCGACGGGGAGGCCGGTAAGCACCGCGAGTTGCGTGGCAAGGGTGGCGGATCGAGTTTCAAGGTGCAGGCGGTCGAGCTTGAGCTGCGCCGCCGTCAACTTTGCTTGCAGCAGAGAGCTGAGGGGATCGATCCCGGCTTCAGCCCGCTGCTCCTCGATGGCGACAAGACGGGCCGCGTTTTGTTCCTGTTCGCTGACAGCTTCAAGCTCGCTGCTTACCGTGTCCATCTCGATGTAGGCCGTCGAGGCGTCGAGAGCGACTTGCTCTTTGGCATCCTTGAGACTCAGATTGGCGGCCTCCACGCCGGCCCGTGCAGCCTTCGTGTACTGGCGCTGCGAGAAGCTGAGAACCAGCGACTGCATCGTAGCGCTTCCGACGGAGGGCTGGCCGGTTGGGAAGCCGTGAGAATAGCCGATTTGGGATCCGATGACAAAGTTTGGGATATAAGCGTCTTCAGTCTGATCGAGGGCGGCCTGCGCCTTTTGAAGGTCGGCGACGGCGAGTTTAACGGCACTCGAGTTTTGCTGAGCCATCTCCACCACGGTGGTGAGCGAGACCTGTGCCGGCGCATAGGCAGACGCGGAGCCAAGCGCCAGAGCGGCAAATGCCGGCGCCATCAACCCCAGCGATTTCTGTCGAAATTTCACAAGCGCTTTTCGCATGAGTGTTTCAAGCCTGCGCTGGATTAAACTCTTTCGCCATCTGTGCGGCAATCGCCAACTCTGTCTTGGCGCCCACAGCATCACCGAGTTGTTGCTTGAGCCGCGAAAGTCGAATGTGAGCGATGAATGCCGGTGCTTCCTCGGTCAGGGACGAACTCGACAGATAATTCTCCAGCATCTGCGCGGCAAGTGCCGGATTCCGATTCGCCGCGATAAGCACGCCGGCGCCGTCATAGAGGCCGACGCTTGAGTTCTTGTCCTTTGCCGCGGCACTAACGCAATTCTGAATGGCCGCATCCAGATCGGACCACTGCTGGCGTTTACGGTAAAAATCGGCGAGCACGGTCCAATAGTCAGCCGGCTCACTGGCTACAGTCGCTGCCTGGCGATACTCATTCTCAGCCGTGGTGTAATCCTTTTGGGCCATGGCGATATCGCCGCGCAATTCCTGGGCCCTGGCCGAGTCAACTTTGTCGAGTTGCACGAGGATCGCCTGCGCCTTGTCCGTTCCGCCACCCGCGATGCCGGGAGCCTGGGCATAGTAATCGCCGAGGTCCGACATCGCCGGGCCATTCTTGGGATTGAGCTTTACCGCAGCTTGCATTTCAGACAGCGAATGCTTGGCAATCCCGTATGCTGAAAGGAAACTCGCATGGCTGGCCTGTTGGCCCAGAACGCGCCCCAGCCACATGTGGTAATCCGAATTCTGGCCGTCTAGAGTGACCGCCTGCTGGCACTCCGCAGCAGCTTGCGACCATTGCTGGAGCGTAAATCGAACCCTGCAAAGGATGTTTTGCGCCTCGGCGGCTCCATCGCCAGTGGTGGGCAGCGGCGCGAGCAGCGCGATCGCTTGGTCGGCCTCGCCGGCCTGCAAATCCTTATTGGCCTGGGAGAGCGTCGCAGTGGAAATTTGCGCGTACACCGGTTTCACGCCAGCCCACGTCACGGACGCCAGCGCGAAAATGCACACCATCGCAGGTGAGCGCATCACCGTTGTTCCTTGATCGGTACGCCCTCCTGCAAGGGCTGCCCGTTCGTTGTGCCGATGGCGACCACGTCGCCTTCTTCAAGCCCAGAAAGGATGGGCACTTGGGTCAGGTTTGGGGATCCGATCGTGATCGGAACGCGCACCAATTCGCCGTTCTCGACCTTGAACGCGAAATACTTCCCATTCTGTTCGTGGAGGGCCTCGCGCGGCATGCTCAGAGTGTCGGGCTGGCTTGAAGTCGTGACGGTTAGAGTGACATTGGTGTCGGGCAAAAGTCCGTCTGACGATCCATCGAAGTCGATGAGCACCTCACCCACATTGCGCGTGGTGTAGGTGACCACATCGGAAGGAAGGCGCACAATGTGCCCGTGCCATTCGCTGTCCGGCTTCGCGGCCCAGCGAATCACAACCTGCTGTCCAATTGCCAATCGTCCCAGGTCAGGCTCGTCGAAATAGCCGCGGACGCGCTCGTGGTGCAGATCGGCAATCTGGAGGAGCAGGTTGCCGGCTGCGGAGAATTCCGAAGGCGTTGCATCCATGCTGTAGATAGTTCCTGCGATGGGAGCGCGGATTACGGTCTGCGATTCGATGTGTTGCGCGGCGTTCAGAGCCGCTTGCGCATCGGCCAGCGCTGCCCGGGCGCGCGCCACATCATCCGGCGAAAAACGATGATGCGCGCTCTGTTCGGCGGCGTTCAGGCTTGCCTGGGCCGTATCCAACCGTGAACGCGCCGCAGTCACCTCGCCAGGCGCAGCAGCCCCCGCCGCAACCAATTTGGTGAGCGCATCCAGATCACGCTGGGCTTGATCGCGGGTGAGGCGGTCCTGCTCGATTTCTGAAGCGGAAGCCTGACGCTCCGCCTGAGTTCCATTGTGAGTGACCGCGTCCAGATTTGCCTCGGCCGATCGCACCGCGCTTTCGGCGGTGGCCACCTGCGCCTTCGCCGCCACATCGTCCAACGTAACCAGCAGTTTGCCCGCAGGCACCGTGTCGCCTTCCTGGGCGTACACGGCTTTTACCGTGGTGGCAATCGGACTGTAAAACTGGTAATTCACTGTGGGCTCGACGCGACCATCCGTGCTTACGGTGTTGACCAGCATCGCGTGTTCCACGGCCGCCACGCGCACTGGCAGGCGCTCGCGCAGAAAGTAACGCGCCGTGAAAAACACCGCAAGCAGAACGACGATTGCGCCGGCCCAGAGCCGCCAGCGGCTTGTTTGCGATCTTGCTTCAGACATGTAACTAACCAGAGTCAGTA
>Ga0208190_1000554_pt1 | contig 15314 bp, 14 predicted proteins | sample June2015DPH_13_1_FD_184708 | JGI IMG/M metagenome (GOLD analysis project Ga0208190, IMG submission 184708) | Peatland microbial communities from SPRUCE experiment site at the Marcell Experimental Forest, Minnesota, USA - June2015DPH_13_10... | ecosystem: Environmental > Terrestrial > Soil >... | reverse complement strand
GAAGTGCTGCTGCTGGCGAAAGTCCGGTAGCCGCTCAACGCCACGTCGGTCTGCGCTTGGGCCGTTGCGCCACACAGTGCAACTGCCACGGCCACTACGAACGCGCCCTGCATCCAAATCTTCATCCGAATTTGAGCCTCCTGGGTTAATTGTCTCGTGTTGTACCGTTTGCCGTGAACCTGCCCTCTGCTATCTTCAACGCATTTGGACGCTTAGACAAGTCGAATGGATAGTTTCGCCACTCCATGCTGAACCCAGCCACGTGCAAAAACTGAGCCCGGTAGCTCACCCAACCGCTGGAAGCCCAGCAAGCGCCATGGCAATCTCTTCTGCCGGATACTCGTAATTCTCCAGTTTACCTGCCTGGTAGTCGATATAGGATTGCATGTCGAAGTGGCCGTGCCCGCTCAAGTTAAAGAGAATTGTGCGCGCCTTGCCCTCGGCCTTCGCTTCAAGCGCCTGGCGAATGGCTTCCGCAATCGCGTGATTCGCCTCCGGCGCGGGCACAATCCCTTCGGCCCGCGCAAACTGGATGCCCGCGGCGAACGCATCCAACTGCTGCACTGTCGTCGCCTCGGCCAGTCCAAGGTCGATCACATGCGAGACCAGCGGCGCCATTCCGTGATAGCGCAGCCCACCCGCGTGGATCCCCGGAGGCATAAACGTACTGCCCAGCGTGTGCATCTTGACCAGCGGCGTCAGATGTCCAGTGTCGCCAAAGTCGTACGCAAATTTGCCCTTGGTCAGGCTGGGGCATGCGGCAGGCTCGACGGCGACGATGCGCGCATTGCACTTCCCTTTTAGCTTGCGCCCCAGGAAGGGCATCACAAGCCCCGCAAAATTCGATCCCCCACCGGTGCAGCCGATGATTACGCCGGGTTCGTCGCCGGCCAGCGCCATCTGCTCAATCGCTTCCTGGCCGATCACCGTTTGGTGCAACAGCACATGATTCAAAACACTGCCCAGCGCATAATTCGTCTTCGGGTCCTTCGCGGCAACTTCTACCGCTTCAGAGATCGCAATGCCCAGCGAGCCGTTTGAATATGGATGCTCAGCGAGAATAGCGCGGCCCGACTCGGTCTCCGTGCTCGGGCTCGCAGTGACTGATGCACCGAATGCTTCCATCAGCGCGCGCCGGTACGGCTTCTGGTCGTAGCTCACGCGCACCATGAAGACCTTGCAGTGCAAACCGAGAAATGCGCAAGCCATCGACAGCGCGGAACCCCATTGTCCGGCGCCCGTCTCAGTGCACAAGTACCGCACGCCTTCCTGCTTGTTGTAGTAGGCCTGCGCAACCGCTGTATTCAGCTTGTGCGATCCCGCCGGGCTCACTCCTTCGTACTTGAAGTAGATTCTTGCCGGCGTATCGAGCGCCTTCTCCAAGCGCCGCGCCCTCATCAACGGCGAAGGCCTCCATTGCGCATAAATCTGCCGCACCTCTCCGGGAATTTCGATCTCGCGCTCGCTGCTAACCTCCTGCAGGATCAGTCCCATCGGAAACAGCGGGGCAAGATCGTCGGGACCGATCGGCTTCAGCGTGCCCGGATGAAGCGGTGGCGCCAGCGGCTTCGGCAAATCGGGGAGGATGTTGTACCACGCTTGCGGAATCCGGCTTTGCGGCAGGTTGTACTGGATTGTCTCCATGCGCAACATTCTACAGGGCGCGCGTGGAGGCAATGGTGCTCGATCTCACGCTTGTCAACGTTGGCTGAGCTCTCCTGCGGCCACTCTGCGGTTGAACTCGGCCGACTTGTTCCGCGGCACGCTGAGCGACTGCCAGTGGTCGCAGGCGAAATGCTTCGCCAGCAGCACAATCTGGCCCACGTGATGGGGATAGTGCGCCAACTGGCGATTGATGGCCTGCATCACGCTGTGCGCTTCGCCGCGAATGGTTACGGTGCGACCCAGGTCGGCGTCGGTTAGCGGCTCGATGGCGGAGAAGACTCGATTCCATCCATCCTCCCACAACGCCATCAGGCCTTCGCGTGTTGCCGGCGGCTCGACAAATTCGCTGTCGCGCTCGCGGTCGGGCTTCTCACCATCGGTCGTCAGAAAGTCCGTCCAGCGGGAGAGCATGTTGCCCGCCATGTGCTTCACAATGACGGCGATCGAGTTGGCTTCTTTGTCGATCACGGCGAAGAGCTGCTCATCCGTCACCTGCCCGATGGCGCGCTCAGCCAGCCGCTTGTAGTAGCGAAAAAGCGACTTTACGTCTTCGATGTACGAGGTTGTGAATTCGAGAGCCATGGGGAAAGTGTATTGAGGGATGCCGCGTCAGGCGTTCACCGCTCTCTTCAAGCCGCGAATGTCTTGCTGCTGAGGCTTTGATCGCGCAGCCCGGTAAGAAGACCGGCGACGGAGATGTCCTCGTCCAGCGCCTCCCAGTGCAGGCCGCGCCGGCTGATCCTCACTTGCTTGCGCTGCTTTGCGGTGCCACGCAGCAAACGCGGAAACCACGCCAGCGGGACTCCGATCGTCCGGCCGTCGCTCAAATCGACCCACATGCAATCGGGGTCGAATCTTACTCTCTTTGCACTAACCGAAGAACTCATCCCATGCCCTCTTGATTCGGTCCCTATTTGCCGCCACAATCTCCAGCAGTTCTCGGAGTGTTCGAGGGTCGTAACCATCATTGTAGGCCATACGAATCTCCGGCTCCAACCAGAACTTCGCTTCCGAGTCGCCCTTCTCGACGTGAATATGCACCGGCTCACGAGGAGAGCCCTCGTTTGAATAAAAGAAGAACCGGAAACCGCGTTCTCGAAAAACTGTCGGCATATTACGATTCTATTGTTTTCACTGCCGCCCGTGCCGAAACAATTACGGCTCATCGTTGTAAATCTGCACCTCGACATGCCCGCCTTCCACCTGCCGCGCTCGAAACATCCCGGACGTATTGAAACTCCACGCAAGCTGTCCGTCGGGCGCAATCGCGATCACGCCGCCGTCGCCGTGAATGGGCGCGAGTTGCTTGTGGATGACTTCGTCGGCGGCCTGTTGCAACGTGAAGCCCTTGTACTGAACCAAGGCGCAGATCTCGCGCGCGACGGTGTAGCGGATAAAGTATTCGCCGACGCCGGTTCCCGACACCGCGCACGATTGATTCGACGCGTATGTGCCGGCGCCGATAAGTGGCGAGTCGCCTACGCGGCCCGGCATTTTGCCCTGCAGGCCGCCCGTCGATGTTCCGGCGGCGATGTTGCCACTGCGGTCGAGCGCCACCACGCCCACGGTCCCATAGCGATGCGTGTCCGCTGCTTCTTCCAATTGCGCCACCGGCACGGCCTGGTCCGGCGGCGGCGCGCCTGCCGGGCGCGGCGGAATCGGCTTGCCATCCTTCTGCAGTTGCTTCACCAGCGACTGCCAGCGGCTCTCCGTGAAAAAGTAGGCTGCGTCTTCTTGCTCCATTCCGGCCTCGAGCGAAAACGCATCGGCGCCAGAGCCGACGAGGAAAACGTATTGCGTCTTCTCCATTACCGCCCGCGCCAGGGTAATTGGGTATCGCGTATGAGCCACATCGGCCACCGCCCCCGCGCGCAAAGTCGCCCCATCCATAATGGCGGCGTCGAGCTCCGTCGTTCCTGCCGAGGTAAACACCGCTCCGCGCGCCGCGTTGAAGTGCGAATCGTCCTCCATCATGCGCACGGCTGCCTCAACCGCATCGAGCGCCGAGCCTCCGCGATCAAGCACCGCGGCTCCAGCCTTCACAGCCTCACTCAGTGCCTCGCGATAGGCCTTGTCACGTTCCGGACCCAATTCCGTGCGGTCGATGTCGCCCGCGCCGCCATGCACAACGATGGCCCAGTGCCGGGCCTGTGGCTGCTGTGCCATACCCCATGCTCCCGTCAGAGCGGCCCATGCGCCGAATGTGCCGATGATCTTCTTGATCCTCGTTTGCACGTGCCGATGCCCGTCGCCTCTCCCCATCGACTCTCATGGTACAGCGATGCTACTCACTCGCGCTCAGGTGTTCGCTGGCGCGGCTGGACTTGGCGATCGCATGTCCGGCGATGGACAATGCTTTAGTTCCTCCAGTGGAGTTCCCGGTTGCGCGATGTGATGGTCCGGGGTCTGCGCTCGTCTGGCAAAGTAGACCCCAAAAGGAAGATCTGATGCATTCAATCTGGTTTGGCGAGTTCATGGGCACGCTGGTTCTGGTGCTGCTGGGCGACGGTGTCAATGCTGGTGTAACGCTGCGCAAGTCCTATGCTGCAGACTCAGGCTGGATGGTGATCACAACCGGGTGGGCTCTGGGCGTGCTGTGCGGCGTCATGGTGGCGCAGGCCTTCGGCAGTCCCAACGCTAACCTGAACCCCGCAATCACGCTTGCCGGCGCGGTCGTCACCGGAGACTACGCGCAGCTCCCCGTCTACTGGTCTGCCCAACTCCTGGGCGCTATGGCCGGCGCTGCATTGGTGGCCCTCCACTACGCGCCGCACTGGCGTCTCACTCCCGATCCTGCCGCGAAGCTGGGCGTCTTCTGCACCAATGCCGCAGTGCGCAGCCCATTGGCAAACATCTTCAGCGAGATGTTGGGCACAGCAGTGCTTGTCGTGATTGCGGCTGCCATCTTCTCGCACGGAGTGGCGATGAACGGACCCGCGGCAGGATTGGGTCCGTGGCTCGTCGGCAGTTTGGTGTGGGGAATCGGGCTTTCGCTCGGCGGCACCACCGGCTATGCGATCAACCCCGCGCGCGATCTGGGCCCGCGAATCGTCCACGCGCTGCTGCCCATTCCCGGCAAGGGCGGGTCGAATTGGAGCTACGCGCCAATTCCCATCGTCGGCGACCTCGCTGGTGCAGTGCTCGCAGGTCTGCTGCTGCGTTTCGCGCATTTGTGAGACTCTGCGCGCGTCTTGATAGTTTGTAACGGCTTTTCCACAACGAGCGAAACTGTCCGAGCCGGAAATCGTCCGCTTTCGATTTTCAAGCCGTCACCATCACTCCAGGCAGGAGGCAACGACGGCCAGCGCGGCAATGGCCGCAGTCTCGGCGCGCAGAATACGCGGGCCGAGCGACGCGGCGCGCCAGCCATTGGCGTCGAAGAGAGCTTCTTCCGCTGGAGCCCATCCGCCCTCGGGTCCGATGGCAATCTCTAGCGTGGGCATTTCCTCTTTGGCCGCGGCGATGGCTTCCTCGATCGCGTGGCGCAGCGTGGTGGTGCGCTCCTGCTCAGCGAGCACGATGCGCGTCGCTGTGGATGCGGCCCGCACGCGCGCTGACAGGTCGACAGGCTCGTGAATCACCGGCTCATCGGAGCGGCGAGCCTGTTGCGATGCTTCCCGCACGATGCGCCGCCAGCGCTCCACGCGCTTCTCTGCCGCCTGGGCGATGTGCTTCTCCGTTCTTCGCGCAATCACCGGCACAATCGCCGCAACCCCCAGTTCGGTCGCCTTTTCGATCGCCCACTCCATCCGATCGAACTTGTAAACGGCTACCACTAAAGTAACGGGCAGTGCGGGGTCCGCCAGGAGTTCTCCGGCGAGGTTAAAGCGAACTTCGCTCTCTTCTCCCGCCAGCGTGACTGCTGCAACCTCCGCATGAAACACGTGGCCGCCCGCCACAACATCCGCCTCCATGCCGGGTTGCGCGCGCAGCACGCGCGCCAAATGTTCGGCTTGCGCGCCCGCGATCGTAGCGGTTGCTTCATCCCAATGCTCGGCAATCCAGCGTCGGCGCGTCATGGTGCAGGCCCTCTCTTTCTCTAAAGTGTACGGCGTCGCGCGTTTGAGAGGCGAACTCCAAAATCGGTCGAATAGGTTCAATCACCGCGCCCAGAGCGGATTTTAGCGATTTCATCGTTCGGCGCATCGGCCTTTCGCGGTGCGCGGATTTTTCTCCGCCCAAAACACTAAGGGGAACGCTTTTGAGCGTCCCCCTAGAGTGTTGCCTTTTGGGTTGTTCAGACCGTTACTTTTTCTTCGCGGCCTTCTTGGCGGTCTTCTTTGCTTTCTTCGCTGGTTTCTTGGCTGCTTTCTTGGTTGCCATTTGCCTATTCTCCCTTTTCGATGGGTTGCATCGATTCTGCAATTAGAAACTGCAGTTGAAAAAGGTATAGATTCATGAGACATCGATGTCAAGAAAAAAACGACGTCATAGTGAAAAAAAGATCAACAGCAATCCCCTCGCGAATCGAGGTTCGAAGAGAATCCGGAGCAGAAATTCGAAGCGCGAATGGAAATCCGTGCGCGATCGCATTGCATTCGATGAACGTGCGCATGAAGTGAGAAGCGCAATGCGCGGCGCAGTTCGATGCTGTGCTCAACACTCGATCACATTCAGCGCCAGGCCCGCGAGGCTCGTCTCCTTGTAGCGAGATTGCATATCGAGGCCCGTGAGGTACATGGTGCGGATCACCTGGTCGAGTGAGACCTTGTGGCCCTCAGGTTCGTTGAGAGCCAGTCGCGAAGCCTGCACGGCCTTCGCGGCGCCCACGGCATTGCGCTCGATGCAGGGAATCTGCACCAGCCCTCCGATGGGGTCGCACGTCATGCCCAGATTGTGTTCCATCGCGATTTCAGCGGAGTGCTCGATCTCGCCGTCGTTGCCGCCCAGCGCCGAAGTCAGTCCCGCGGCCGCCATCGAGCAGGCGACGCCGACTTCGCCCTGGCAGCCGACCTCTGCGCCGCTAATCGATGCGTTCTCCTTGTAAAGCACGCCGATCGCCGCGGAAGTGAGAAAGAAACGAAAGATGCCTTCGTCGTCCGATGCGGGAACAAACCGCCGATAGTAGAGCGCAACCGCGGGAATCACCCCCGCGGCTCCATTGGTCGGCGCGGTCACCACGCGCCCGCCCGCTGCATTCTCTTCGTTCACCGCCATGGCGTAGACGGTAACCCAATCGAGCGGGGCCAGTGGATCGCCTGGTTGTCCGCTTGCGTCCCGTGCGCGCAGCCGCTCGGCCAAACGCCGTGCGCGCCGGCGAACGTTCAGACCACCGGGCAGAATGCCTTCCGCAGCCATGCCGCGCTCGGCGCACGCCTGCATGGTTTGCCAAATTGCTTCAATGCCGAAACGGACGCGCCCCTGAATTGCTTCCGCGGTTGCGTTGGGGGCAGCGGCGCGCATCCGTTCGCACTCGTTGGCCAGCATTACGCGGTCGATCGAGAGCGAGTGCGCCCGGGCCGTCTCAAGCAGTTCCGCGGCGCTATGAAACGGGTAAGGGAGGCGAGCGTCCGATTCAGCCGCAGCCTTCTCGTCCGTTCCGTCCTCAACGATGAATCCACCGCCAATGGAAAAGAATGTGCGCTCGGCAAGCACCGCGCCGCTTCCATCGAAGGCGGTGAAACGCACACCGTTGGGGTGCCGCGTGAGCGCACCGGGAGGAAACATTTGGTCGCGGTGAAAAATCGAGTCGCGGGGCTCATCGAATTCGATCCAACGCTTGCCCGCTAGCTCAATTCGCCTGGAGGCGCGAATCGCTTCGACTGTGGACTCAATCGATGCGGGATCGATTGCAGCGGGTTCATTTCCCGCCAGGCCGAGGAGGATGGCGCGGTCGGTTCCGTGGCCAAGGCCGGTTAGTGCCAGCGAGCCATACAAATCCGCTTGCACTCGCACGGTACGGTCAAGCAAGCCGGCGGTTTCGAGGCTCCGCGCGAATCGGCAAGCCGCGCGCATCGGCCCCATGGTATGCGAACTCGAGGGGCCCACGCCGATCTTGTAAAGATCGAAGAGACTCGCGGTCACGCCTCAAATTGTAGCTGGAAATCAAAGAATCAGGCGTAGAAAACCGGCAAGAACACGTTGACGGCTGAAAGCTGAGAGCCGAAAGCTATCCCTCCTGCCTGCTCCCTGCTCCCCGCCTATTCCAGGAATTCGCGGACAAACTTGTTGTCGGTGTGAAGAAGTTCGTGAAGGGAACCATCGAGAATGAGTCGTCCCTCTTCGAGCATCAGAAAAGTCGTATTAGAGTTCGTCTCACCCGCGGGAAGCGGAACCATACAATTCTGCTCGGCATCGAATCGGTGATTGCACAGCGTAAAGGCGTCCTGCAGGCGGTGAGTGACCAGCAGGGCCGGGGTCGCGTGCACGTCGCGCTGCTTCACGATGAGCTCGATGATGGTGGTGGACGTCACCGGATCAAGGCCTCCAGTCGGCGAGTCGTACAGGATCAGCTCTGGATGGTGGATGAGGGCCCGCGCGATGGCCACGCGCCGCTTCATGCCTCCCGAAAGGCTCGCCGGATACTGGCTGAAGGTCTCTTCCAGGCCGACAAAACTCAGCGCCTCACGGACTCGACTGTCGATCTCATCGTCGGGTACGACTTCCTGAATGAGTTGGTAGCCAACGTTGTCGCGCACCGTAAGCGAGTCGAAGAGCGCGCTTTCCTGAAAGACCATGCCGGCGCGCGCGCGCAAAGGAAAGAGGCGTTCCTCCGGCAGGCGGGAGATGTCCTCACCGAAGAGATGGAGCGTTCCCAACCGCGGGCGAAGCAGCCCAATAATCAGTTTGAGCAGGACGCTTTTGCCCACGCCGGCGGGACCGAGCAGCACTCGCGTCTCCCCGGGGGCCACGGAAAAGCCGATGTCCTCAAGCACCGGCGGGCCATCGAAGTCCACTGAAACGCCGCGGAGCGCAACCACGGGCCCGGCTTCCTGCTCACCCGCCAGTGGTGCAGCAGCGGAAATTGAAGTGTCGCTCATGTGGGGAAAATTGTGAGCAGGATGTGGGTGATCACGAAATCAACGGCGATAATCAGCACCGATGAAGTCACCACCGCCGAAATCGTCGAGCGGCCAACGCCCTCGGTGCCGCCGGTCGTTCTCATGCCGTAAAAACAGCCGATGGAGCCGAGAAGGTAGCCGAAGAACAGAGGCTTGACCAGGCCCTGGATGATGTCGGAATAGCGAAGATGCTCGTAGGCCGAGTTCAGGTACTGAGTGCCGTTCTGATGACTGATAAAAACCGTCACTGCGGCGCCGCCGAGGATGCCGAAAGCGTCGGCCACAATCGTCAACAGCAGCAGCATGGCGATGCTGGAAAAAATGCGCGGAGTCGCCAGCTTGCGCAGCGGGTCCACGCCCAGGGCGCGCATCGCATCAATCTGCTCGGTCACCACCATGGAACCCAGTTCGCTGGCCATTGAAGATGCATTGCGGCCGGCCACCATAATGCCGGTGAGCACCGGGCCAAGTTCACGGATCATGGTGAGGCCGACGAATTGGCCCGTGACTGCCGTGGCGCCAAACTCTGACAGTGTGGCTGCGGACTGCAGAGCAAGCACGCCGCCGGTAAAAAAGCCGGAAAGGATGACGATGGGCAGCGACCCGACACCAATGATGTCGGATTGCATCAGGAAGTCGGTCCAGTAGACCGGAGGCCGGAAGAGATTGAGCACTGCACGCCACGCGAACAGGGAATAATCCTGCACGGCGAGCACGATTTGTTTGGCAGTGCGGTCAATTGCGGTTGTAGCCATGGGGTGCCGGTCTGTGGGATGAAAACGTTGTGCGCTTCAGTGGACAGGATAGCGCATGGAACAGGCAGGGTTAAAACTTCGGACCTTCGCCGAGTCGATCCTATGCGATCCGAAATTCATCCGCTTTTGAAAACTATTTGCCGAGTCTAAGTAGCTTTGCTCTCAACAAATAGCTGTTTTGGGTCGCTTGATCGGCTTTGCAAGGTCTTTGAATCGCTGTGGAGCGCATCTAACTCTCTATCGGGAGGTCACGATGCATCTGTTCCGCGTGCGCTTGATCCTTGCTCTGATCGCGAGTGTGACGCTGGTCTCGCTTGCCTCCACATATTTTGAGGTCTTATCCCACCGGCATAGCTTGCGCGAGGATCTGGAGCGCCGCACCACTTTGACGGGCTTGAGCATTGTGCCGGATGTGCGCAGCGCGCTTTCCACCGCTGATCCCTCCGCTCTTCCCGGCCTGGCGCAGCTTCTCAAGAACGGAACCGGCGCGCTCGGACTCGCAATCTACAACGCGCACGGAAATCTTCTCGCTGGCAGCGGTCCGCCCGACGTGATGGGCGCGCTGGGCCAGGGAGTGGTTGAGAAATCGTTGCAGCGAGGCGTCGAGGCCGGTGCATTCGGCCACGCCGGCCAGAGGCAATGGCTACTAGAGGCCTTTCCCATCCAAAACGGAACCCAATTGCAGGGCGCGCTGGCAATTGTGGTGGATGCCAGCTTTATCCGCTCCGAAGGCATCGCCCTGTGGCAGCGAAGCTTTTGGCGCATCGTTGGGTTTGTCGTCGTGATCGTGGCCATCACGCTCCTTATGGTTCGCTGGTTCCTCCTTCGGCCAATGACCCGCGTTGCAGAACGGGTGCGGCTCCTGCGAATGGGCCACTCGGAAAAATCTGCAGCGCCGGACCTGAAGGAGCTCCACCTGTTTTCGCCGCTGGCACGCGAGGTGGAGACAATGGCTGAAAGCCTGAGAGCGGCGCGCGCTGCCGCTGCCGCTGAGGCCCGCCTGCGCGAGGCCGGCGCGCACCTTTGGACCGCCGAGCGGCTCGCGGTGCACATTCGCAACCGTGCCGGCTCCAGCAAGATCTTCGTGGTCTCGAATCGCGAGCCATACATGCACGTCCGGCGGGGGCGCGAAACTATCTGCGTGGTGCCGCCCAGCGGCCTGGTCACGGCCCTTGAACCTGTTCTGCGCGCCTGTGACGGCGTTTGGGTAGCTTCTGCCAGCGGCGACGCGGATGCAACCACCGTAGACGAATTCGATCGCCTGCGCGTCCCGCCCGATGATCCGCGTTACACCCTCCGCCGGGTGTGGCTCTCAGAAGAAGAGGAGACGCGCTACTACGAAGGCTTTTCCAACGAGGGGCTGTGGCCGCTTTGTCACATCGCGCATACGCGACCCATCTTTCGTGCCGCGGATTGGGAGTCCTATCAACTGGTGAACCAGCGCTTCGCGAACGCGCTGCTTGAGGAGATGCAGGACAGTCCGGAGCCGGTCGTCTTTGTGCAGGACTACCATCTGGCTTTGCTGCCGCGCCTTATCAAGCAGGAGCGGCCCGATGCGCGTGTCGCGATCTTCTGGCATATTCCCTGGCCCAACCCTGAGGCATTTGGAATCTGTCCCTGGCAGTCCGAGTTGCTCGATGGCCTGCTTGGCGCTGACCTCATCGGCTTTCACATTCCTCTTCACTGCCACAACTTCCTCGCCACTGTCGACCGCGCCTTCGAAGCCCGCACGGACCGCGACCGCATGTCCGTCCTCCGCCATGGGCACGCCAGCGTAATTCGTTCTTACCCGGTCAGCGTCGCGTTCGACGAAGCCATGCGGCCCGCTTCAACCTGGGACGCTGAAACAATGGCGAATGAGAGCTCCGCCGCGCGCCATCGCCTGTTGAGTGAGTTCGGAGTTCGCGCGGAGTCCCTGCTTCTCGGTGTTGACCGGCTCGACTACACCAAGGGAATCGTCGAGCGCCTTGAGGCCGTCGGCCAACTCCTCGAAGACCACCCCTGGCATCGTGAGCGCCTCACGATGGTCCAGATCGCCGCGCCCAGCCGCACGCGCATCCCCAGCTACGTTGATCTCCGGCATCGTGTCGAGGAGACAGTCGAACGAATCAACTCCCGCTTTCAAACCGCGCATTGGAGGCCCATCGTTCTTATCGATCGCCAGTGCGATCACCAGGAAGTCAATCAGTGGTACCGCGCCGCCGACATTTGCTTGGTCACTTCGCTCCACGATGGCATGAACCTTGTCGCCAAGGAATTCGTGGCCGCGCGCGACGACGAAGACGGTGTGCTCGTGCTGAGCAAGTTTACCGGTGCTGCTGTTGAACTGCGCGACGCTCTGCTCATCAATCCTTACGACGTCGTCGGCGTCGCCGAGGCCATCCACGCCGGCCTGGAGATGAGCCGTGAGGAGCGCCGCGAACGCATGGAGCGGATGCGGCGCCAGGTGATGGAATACAACATTTATATGTGGGCGGCCAAGGTGCTGGGCGATCTCCGTGAGTTGCGCCTTGAGCCCTCGGAAGGATTGGAGCCGGCACGTCTCGCGCCATCCATCGTGCGCGAAGCGGGGATCCGGGCAGAAAAACTGGCATGAAATCGAGCCCCCTGAAAGCGAGCTTCGATTGAGGAACGACGGACGAGCGAAGCTGGACGAATTCTTTCGCGCCTTCACGGGCGCAGCCAAGCCTTTATTGCTGCTCGACTACGACGGGACGTTGGCGCCTTTTCGCGTCGACCGCTTTCAGGCGCGCCCCTGGGCCGGCGTGCGAGAGTTACTCACGCGCATCCAGAATCAGGGCCGGACCCGGATGATCGTCGTTACCGGACGCCCCGCTGCTGAAATCCTTCCCCTGCTCAGCGTCGAACCCACGCCCGAGATCTGGGGATTGCACGGCGCCGAGCGCCTCCACGCCGACGGCGGCCGCGAGTTCGATGATCTCTCGCCCGCAACCCGCTCCACACTCGAAACGCTCCCCGCACGGCTTCGCAGCAGCTCAACCGGCGGCCTGATCGAAGTAAAGCCTAACGCCGTCGTCATGCATTGGCGCGGCGTTTCTCCCGCGCGTGCCAAGGTCATCGAAAGACGCACCCGTTCCCTCTTCGAGCCTCTCGCCCAAATGGACGGCCTGAATTTGCTTGAATTTGAAGCCGGTCTCGAGTTGCGCTCGGGCCGCGATAAAGGCGGAGCGGTCACCGCGATTCTCGAAGAGACTGCCGGCCTCAACTCGCTTTCCGACCCGCACCCCACTGCGTATCTCGGCGATGACCTGACCGACGAATCGGGGTTTCGTGCCGTCAAGGGTCGCGGGCTCGGCGTGCTCGTTCGCCGCCAGATTCGCCCCACCGCCGCCGATGTCTGGTTGCGGCCGCCAGGTGAACTGCGGGGCTTCCTCAAAAGATGGTTCCACGCCTGCGCGCATTTACAATCGAATCTGTATGATCCGCTTCTCCACAGCCGGTGAATCCCACGGCGAGGCTCTCATTGCCCTGGTCTCCGGAATTCCCGCTGGCGTTCCTGTCGACCTCGAATTCGTAAACCGTGAGCTTTGGCGGCGCCAGCAGGGCTACGGCCGCGGCGGCCGCATGAAGATCGAAACCGATCAGGCTCACATCCTCTCCGGCGTGCGCCACGGCAAGACCATCGGCTCGCCCATCGCCATTCAGCTCATCAATCGCGACTGGAAGAACTGGCAGGAGAAGCTGCCTGTCGAGACCGGCGATCCCGCCAAACATCGCGCTGTCACTTCGCCTCGGCCCGGCCACGCTGACCTTGCCGGCGCACTCAAATTCAACTTCCCCGACGCTCGTTACGTCCTTGAGCGCGCATCTGCGCGCGAGTCCGCCGCTCGCGTTGCCGCCGGGGCCTTCGCCAAGCTGCTGCTGCGCAGCCTGGGGGTCGAAGTCGCAAGCCACGTCGTTCGCGTGGGCAGCGTCGAGCTGGAAGGCGACCCATCGTGGGAAGAAATCGCTGCCCTCGCGACAAAGGAAGAAGTCGTTCTCGCCTGCGTCGATCCCGCCGCCGAAGCCCGGATGAAAGACGAAGTCGACGCCGCGTCCAAGGCTGGCGACACTGTGAACGGCATCTTTGAAGTTGTCGCCCACGCGGTTCCCGCCGGCCTCGGCTCCTACGCCAACTGGGATGAACGCCTCGACGGCCAGCTTGCCTGGGCGGTGATGAGCCTGCAAGCCGTCAAGGCCGTAGAAATCGGCCGCGGAGTCGCCGCCGCCGCAACCTTCGGCTCGCGCGTCCACGATCCCATTCACTACGCGAGCGAGAATCCGCTCGGAAAGCCCACACGATTCACCCGCCCGCATAACAACGCCGGCGGAATCGAGGGCGGCGTCTCCAACGGCGAAGACATCGTCGTCCGCGGCTACTTGAAGCCCATCTCCACGCTTCGCCAGCCCCTCGAATCGGTGCGTTTTGACACGCGCGAGCCCACCAGCGCAAGCTACGAGCGCAGCGACATTTGCGTTGTCCCGGCCGCAGGCGTGGCCGCTGAGGCGATGGTCGCTCTCGTCCTCGCCAATCTGGCTCACGAAAAGTTCGGCGGTGACTCATTGACGGAGTTGAAAAGGAATTTCGACGGTTACATCGAACAGATACGGAGTTTTTAGCGGCAGCGATGATTCTGACGATTGTGAAATATCCTGAGCCGGTGCTGGAGCAGCCCGGCGAGCCGGTCACCGAATTCAACGCCGAATTGCGCAAGTTCGTGGCCGACATGTTCGAGACGACCTACGCCTCGCAGGGCATCGGCCTGGCCGCGCCACAGGTCGGCGTCTCCAAACGCGTCACAGTCATCGACCTCAGCATGGGCAAGGATCCCGCGAAGAAGCTGGTGCTCATCAATCCTGAGATCATCCTCAGCGAGGGCAGGCAGTACGAAGAAGAAGGCTGCCTAAGCTTTCCCGAGATCCGCGAGAAGGTCGTTCGCGCCGCCAAGGTTCGCATCCGCGCCCAGGACGAGAAAGGCAAATGGTTCGAGATGGACGGCGAAGAACTGCTCGCACGCGCCTTCCAGCACGAGATCGACCACCTGGACGGCGTCGTCTTCCTCTTTCGCATGAGCGCGCTGAAGCGCAGCCTGAATCTGCGCAAGATTCGCAAGATGCAAAACGAAGGCACCTGGTAGCCACGCCATGACCGATGCTGCGAACGGCCTCAAGCTCGTCTTTTGCGGCACTCCGGAGTTCGCCGTCCCCACGCTTGAGGCTCTGCTCGCGGCCCATCACCAAATCGCGCTCGTCGTCTCGCAGCCTGACCGGCCCACGGGACGCGATCAGCAACTCACAGCTCCGCCCGTCAAGCAGGCCGCGCTCGCTGCCGGTCTCAAGGTCACGCAGCCTGAAAAAATTCGCAGCAACGCCGAGTTTCGCTCCCAGCTTGAGTCCATAGCCCCCGACGCCATCATGGTCGTGGCCTATGGCCGCATCATTCCGCCGTGGATGCTCGCTCTGCCGCGCCTCGGATGTATCAACCTCCACGCTTCGCTGCTTCCCAAACACCGTGGCGCGGCACCCATCCAGTGGGCCATCGCCCTGGGCGACGCCTACACCGGCAATACCACGATGCTTCTGGAAGAGGGCCTCGACACAGGCCCGATCCTGCTCCAACAGACGATGGAAATTGGCCCCAACCAAACTGCGGTCGATCTTTTTCCTCTGCTGGCGCGCGCCGGCGCGCCCCTGGTCGTCGAAACGCTCGCCGGTTTAGCGAGCGGCACGATTCACCCTCAACCCCAGAGTCACGAGGCCGCGACCTTCGCGCCGCTGCTCGACCGCGAAGACGGCCGCATCGACTTTGCCGCGCGCACCGCGCACGAAATCTACAATCGCTGGCGCGGATTTCAGCCCTGGCCGGGCGCGTTCACCACGCTCAATGCGAAAA
>Ga0208190_1000549_pt1 | contig 15369 bp, 16 predicted proteins | sample June2015DPH_13_1_FD_184708 | JGI IMG/M metagenome (GOLD analysis project Ga0208190, IMG submission 184708) | Peatland microbial communities from SPRUCE experiment site at the Marcell Experimental Forest, Minnesota, USA - June2015DPH_13_10... | ecosystem: Environmental > Terrestrial > Soil >... | reverse complement strand
CGCGCCCGGCGTGAAATCGCATTAACGTTCGACGCCTGCCCGCGCAAGGAACGCCCCGAATTCTCAACTGAGATTGTCAATTATCTGCAGCGAGAGCAAATTCCAGCCACATTTTTTGTATCCGGCTTATGGGTGGAGCACTGTCAGGACGGCCTCAAGCAACTTGCAGAAACGCCGCACTTCGAAATCGGACTGCACGGATACCATCATTGGCAATCGAGTGAATTGACCGAGCCGGTCATCGCCTCAGAAATCGAGCTCACCCGGTCGACGATTGTGCAAATGGGCTATCACCCGCAGCCTTTCTTTCGCCCTCCTTACGGCGATTGCCCGCCCAAGCTCGTGAAGGTTGCGAAGAGCCTCGGCGTTCTCACGGTTATGTGGGACGTCGTGTCAGGCGATCCCAACCCGCGCAACACGGCCGACGTCCTGGAGCATAGAGTTCTCACTTTGACGCGCAATGGAAGCGTCGTCATCATGCATGTGAATAACGGCGGCATCTGGACGGCACAAGCGCTCCCGGCTATCGTCGCAGGCTTGCGTGAACGAGGATTTCAATTCGTCTCTGTCGGACAATTGCTGAAACATTTCGACGAAAAGTGACTCCCCGATTGCCGTGACGGAATGGTGTGCAGCCATCTGGCCGAAGCCCGCGGTCATTCACTGTCTTCGGGGGCTTTAGCAGCGACGTTGTCGTCAACATCTTCCGCTCGCAAACAGCAATTTCCAACCTCGGTTCATCAATCCGGGCCGGAGTTGCACAAGGATTTCTAACCGGCCTCGTTTTCTGCCAAAGGACGCTGCCCGGCCCTGTAACCTTACGTTTAGGGGCACCAACATGCTGATCCGCCTTGCATACGACATTCAATTCGATATTCCGGCGGCTGTTGCTATGGTTGCGCTTCTCAATGTCCATCCTTCCCGCGCTTACGATTTGCTGGAGCCGGACGAGTTGCAGACCGAACCGAGTCTTAAAATCACCCATTACATCGACAGTTTCGGGAATCGCTGTGCGCGGTTCGTCGCTCCTCAAGGGCAACTGAGACTTTTCAATTCCACACTGATTCGAGACTCCGGAATTCCGGACGAGTTCAATTGGTCGGCGCGCGAGCCGGCTGTCGGCGATCTACCGCACGAAATCCTCAGCTTCCTGCTCAACAGCCGCTACTGCGAAGTAGATCGCTTCTCGATCATCGCGCTTGAACTATTTGGACAAATCCAACCCGGCTGGGGCCGCGTGCAAGCCATTTGCAATTGGGTGCACGATAAAGTGGCGTTCAACTATCAGCATGCCCGGCCCACAAAGACAGCTCTGGATGTGTTTACAGAACGCGTGGGCGTGTGCCGCGACTTTCAACACCTCGCGATCACTTTCTGCCGTGCGCTCAACATTCCGGCGCGCTATGCAACGGGGTATCTGGGCGACATCGGCGTGCCTGCGAGGCTTCCCATGGACTTCAGCGCGTGGTTCGAGGTTTATCTGGAGGGCCGATGGTGGACATTCGATGCGCGCAACAACCAGCCCCGAATTGGCCGTGTACTGATGGCAACGGGCCGGGACGCCGCTGATGTGGCGATGACCACTTCTTTCGGGCAGGCAGACCTGCGCCATTTTTTCGTAGTCACCGAGGAAGAGAATGCGACGCGCCCTGAAGATCAATCGCGCCAATGACCAGATTCAGATTCACAACGCAACCGGTCTTTGACACTACGAGGCCGGCTTGGTCCTGAATGTGATTTCTTGCGATACGGCGGGCTTGGTTCCCTCGATGAGATCTACCCAGACGTTCACAACCCACTGTGCAGCTGCGCAACCAATGATTGTGCATGCGCGGCCAAATTGCCGAACGAGCTCAAGGGGCCGGAAGAATAGCGGGTTTCTCCGCATTGTGATCAGGCAATTGATCGAGCAGAACCACATTGAGCAGCGACTTATGGATCTGGATGCGGCCGTTGTAACTGACAAAACCCAGCTTGCGAAAACGATTCATAAAGAAACTGACGCGGGACCGGGTGGTGCCGATCATATCCGCCAGCGTTTCCTGAGTAATCGGCGGAATGAAGGTTTCCGGTTCGCCGGGCTTGCCGAATTCCGCCATCAAAAGGAGAATCCGGGCCAAACGCTTTTCGCTGGAGTTGAACAGCTGATCGACAAGATCGGCCTGGGTACGCATGCTGCGGATCAATAGGAACTTGAGAAACAGATCGGCGAATGCGGGCTCATCATGCATCACTCTGATCATTTCGTTTCTGCTGATCTTGAGCGCTGTGCAGGTGTTCACGGCGGTGGCGGTGGCCAAATGCATCCCGACGATTGCAGCCAGAGACTCCTCTCCGACAAAATCTCCAGCGGATAGAAGGGTGATTGTGGCCTCTTTGCCCTTTTGCGAGACGACCGTGACCCTTGCCCGGCCTTTTTGCAGATAGAACACAGAGTCCGCAGCGTCGCCCTGGCCAAAAAAAGTCTGCTTTGGCTTCAACTCGATGATTGTTCTGCCGAGTCCGGCAGTCGCGAGAAAGGCTGCGGAATCGAATGTGTTGTTATCGCTCGTCAAAATGCTACCTCGTTGCGGGCCGGTTCTCTGGCTGCACGGTTCATGCCCAGGAACGCGTCGTCGCTTCGTCCTGGGTTTAGGATTGCTGGCGAATGGATCAAAGGCAGTGGCCGCAGTGCCCGAGGGAATAGGAGCCGAAACCTCTTTGCGACCTGACGCCGGCAACGCCGCCCCGAGTTCATTTTCGAGGACTTGCGCAAAATGGGGACTGCCCACCCCGTGATTAACCGCAATTACGATCAATCTCAATCCATCATCGCCCGCGTTCAAGAGCCGCGTATGGTCAATCTAGCTCATGAACGCGCTGGATGACCCGCACGATTGTGCGCAGCGAAACGGCGTCCCAGGCCTTCTCTACCACCATTCCGTGGAACGTCCCGCCGGAATCTTCCCGTCAGCGTCAGGCTTGGCTGAACGCAGAAGCAGGAGGGGACATTCCACGAGCTTTACGACCTTTTCAGCGATCGACCCAAAGACCAGCGGGCGCCAGCCGGAGATGCCGTGTGTGGAGATCACCACCAGGTCGATATGCTCGTGCTCCACAACTTCCATGATGTTCCCGGCGACGTCGTTTCCAACTTCGACGCTGGAAGTTGACTTCACTCCCCTGGCCGTAAGGGCCGCATGGCACTTTGCCAGATGCTGCTCCGCAAATGTTCTGGCCTCCTGGATAAACTCCGTCTCGGGAACAACGTCAGGAAGCGTCGTGGTGGGAAACATCGGGATCACATTCAATAGATGGAGCTCTGCGTGAAAATGCTTCGCAAGATCGGCGGCCATCTCCAAAGCCGCCTGCGAGGATGAGCTAAAGTCGATGGGCAACAAGATCTTGGTGGGGATATGAGGGGAAGTATGAATCTCTGACATGACGAACTCCGTTCCGAGCCGCGAAAACGGCTTGTTTTCTGAATTGTCGTCTCAACACTCATGCACAGACTGTGCTCATTTGGACACCGGCTCCGTGAACCCTTTGCCCTCATGGAGCGGCTTTCGCCCCGATTGTACGACAGTGTCATTGCAAACGCATATAGATTGCGATTGCGAGCAAATATGACCATCCCCGGAGGCCTCCGCCCTGAAAACATCTTTACGGGTATAGCAATGAATCCGCTTAGGATGGGCAAACTCAGGCCGCCCGCATTTACGGGCGGCAACATTGCCACGGAGTTCTTCTATAGCGGACCGCACGCCTTGATTTCACGTATGCACTTGAACAATACACACGGCTCGCCACTTCAAGGACCGAACCCATGAGTGACCGCGGATTTCCAGCAGTTGCGGGCCTGAACCCTCCACTTCCGGTGCGAGGGATCGAACCCCTGTCTACCGTCACAGGCTATGCGACGAAACTGTTCAACGGGTTTTTCGAGTGGTTCGGCGGCCTGGGAATCTTTTCCTGGCGGGTATTGTGCGCCGCGGTGACTCCGCCGTATGAATGGCGCGAGCTGATTCGGCAGCTCGACGAAGTCGGTTCAAAGTCTCTGCCGCTGGTCGCCATGGCGGGCGCAGCAATTGGCGTTATCCTCTCGCTCGAAGCCCGATACAGTCTAAGTCGATTCGGCGCCAAATCGATGTTTCCCGCCACTCTCGTGTACTCCGTGATTCAGGTCATGGGACCGGTTATAACCGGCCTGGTCGTAAGCGGGCGCGTTGGCGCGGGTATGGGCGCGGAGCTGGCATCGATGAAAGTGACCGAGCAGATCGACGCCATCGAGGCTTCCGCGATCAACCCTTACAGGCTGCTTGCGGCGACGCGAATACTGGCCTGCATCCTGATGCTGCCGCTGCTGACGATTGCCACCGATGCATGTGCATTGATGACTGGGTGGTTTGCACAGGCTATGGTTGAACCGCTCTCATTCCATCAATTCATTGCCAACGGGTTTAATGGCGCCACTTTCAGTGCATTTCTGCCACAGACTCTCAAGACCGCCGTCTATGGCCTGATCATCGGGCTCATCGCGTGCTTTCAGGGGATGCGCACGCGCGGAGGAGCCGCGGGTGTGGGCCGCGCAGCTACCAACTCAGTCGTGCTGGCCTCGCTCTTCCTCATCCTGGCTGATGTTGTGCTGGTGAAATTCATCCTTGTCTTCTTTCCTTGACCGTTGTTTGAAGCACGCGTGAAACAAATATGGCCACGGCTTATGACATTACGGCGAAGCAAGCGGAACCCGAGCAAGACAGTCCTGTGCCTGTCGTTGCCGTCGAGAATGTGTACAAGTCTTTCGCCGGCCATCAGGTCCTCAACGGGATCAGCTTGCGCGTGGGCAAGGGAGAAACTCTGGCCGTGCTCGGACGCAGCGGCACGGGGAAGAGCGTGCTGCTAAGGCTCATCATTGGACTCGATACGCCGGACTCTGGATCAATCTGCATTCACGGGCAGGCGATCGCCGGCCTGGCGCTCGACCGCATGGGAGAAATCCGAAAGAAGATGGGTTTCCTTTTTCAGCAGGCAGCGCTTTACGACTCGCTCACCGTCCAGGAGAACGTGGCCTTCCCCCTCGAACACCATCGCAGAGACATGCCTAAATCCGAGCGGGCCGATCGTGTAAGGCAGTTGCTGGCCGAGGTGGGGTTGGAAACCGACATCGATAAGATGCCCTCCGATATCTCAGGCGGGATGCAAAAGCGCGTAGGCCTGGCGCGCGCGCTGGCCCTCGAGCCGGAGATTCTGCTGCTCGATGAGCCAACTGCCGGTCTCGACCCCATCAGTTCCTCCGAAATCAACGAGTTGATTCTCAAGCTCCAGAAAGAGCGCCGAATGGCGTCCATCGTGGTAACGCACGATCTGCATAGCGCAAGCACGATTGCAGGCCGTCTCGCCCTGCTGAACGAGGGAGACGTAGTGATCGAGGGCACGTTTGAGGACCTTCAACAAAGCGACATCGGTTTTGTGAAGGAGTTTCTAAAGCAATCGTAGGAGGGCATATGACAAGAGTGGCAAGATTGGGAGCGTTCATCGTTGCAACGCTGGCAGTTCTGGCTGCAGGTGTCTTCATCATCGGGAGCAAGGAGTATCTGTTTAGCTCCACCTATCAGTTGAAGACGCAATTCGACAATGTCGCAGGCCTGGCTGTGGGAGCTGACGTGCAGGTGGGCGGCGTTCATAGCGGAAATGTGCATAGCATCCTGCTGCCTCACAAACCCGGCGATAAGATCATCGTCGTCATGGATCTCGACAGATCAACAAAGGAGATCATCAAGAGTGACTCTGTTGCTTCGATCGAAACCGAGGGGATGTTGGGCAATCAATACGTTGCGATTTCGTTTGGATCTGCCGGACAAGCCGAAGTGAAAGATGGCGGGACCATTGGGAGCGTACCGCCGCTGGAGTTGGGAGAGCTGCTTGCAAAGACGAGCGCGATTCTGGATAGCAGCCAGCAGGCCATCCTCAACACAACTTTGGCCACTGCTCATTTGAACTCGGTAAGCGCCAAGATCGATTCGGGACAGGGAACCGTGGGAGCGCTGGTGAACGACAAGCAAGTCTATGAAAACCTGGAACAAACTACGGCCTCACTCCAGGCCACGATGGTGCTGGCACAAGCCGGCGTAACTGACTTCCAGGAAAATATGGAGGCTTTGAAGCACAACTTCTTGCTGAGCGGGTATTTCAAGAAGCGCGGGTACGAAGACTCCGCCAGCTTAGCCGCGAATAAGATCGCGGAGCTTCCGCGATCGACTCCCGAGAAGACTTTCACGTACTCAGCCAAGCAGATCTTTGATGACCGCGATTCTGCCAAGATGAAGGACGAAAAGACTCTTAAAGACGCCGGCGATTTCCTGGCCCAGGCTCCATTCGGAGTTGCGGTCGTCGTGGTCTCGACAGGAATGGATGGCGATACCCAGAAGGATCTCGTCCTCAGCGAGGCCAGGGCGATGGTGATCCGCGAGTATCTGGCTGAGAACTTCGGATTTGACGACAGCCAGCTCAAGACGCTGGGACAGGGCAAGCAGCCGGGCGCGAACCTTGACGCGGATTGGGGCTCGATCCAGATTCTCATTTATCCGGCGGGAACTGAGATACCGGCCGCAGCGCCGGCGCCCGCGGTTAGCTCATCCACCACCGATGTGGACCGGCCAGTCCAGGTCTCTGCCGCTGCGCCCCCAAAGCCATAGCCCCAAAGCCGCAGTCTTCGAGGTCTGCCTCTGAGCTGCATCTAAGACTCATATGCCGCAACTTTGCGGGTTGCGACAACACAACTGGAGGCGATATGACTGGAAACCGGCATTTCACTGAAGGACATAGCGGCGACCATGGTGAAACGAACCCAGGTCCCTACTGGCAGCGGATGCACCGTGACTGGCGCTTCTGGGTGTGTGCATTCCTCATGGCCGTGGCACTTGCCGTCTTCGTTATGAGCGACAATCTCGCTTTCATTCCCCGCCGCTAACCAAGGCGGGCCAAAATGTCGGTCCAGGCAAAAGTTGTCTCTTATTGCCATTTCAGCATCTAACCGTAACAATCGCTCTGTTAAGATGTGACCGAAAGTGTGGCCGCTGCTTGTGTTTCGAACGGTCCGCGGCCAAAGGCGTTGCGAGACTCCAGAAAAAAAGGTGAATCCATGGAACTAGGGATGATCGGCTTGGGCAGGATGGGAAACAACATGGTCCGGCGTCTTATGCGGGCCGGCCACCAATGCGTTGTCTACGATATTCATCCGGATGCCGTGCAATCGCTTGCCAAGGAAGGCGCGGTTGGCGCGAATTCGATGGAAGACTTCGTGAAGAAGTTGAAAACGCCTCGCGCCGTCTGGATGATGGTGCCGGCCGGCGTGGTTGATGCGACGCTCAAAGACCTGACTCCCCTGCTCAAAGCCGACGATGCAGTCATTGATGGCGGGAACTCCTATTATCGCGACGACCTTCGCCGCGCCGCCGAACTGAAACCAAAAGGCATCCACTATGTGGACGCGGGAACCAGCGGCGGGGTGTGGGGGGCCGATCGAGGCTATTGCCTGATGATCGGCGGCGAGAAGGATGTGGTTCAGCGCCTCGATCCCATCTTTTCCGCGTTGGCGCCATCCATCGATTCGGCGCCGCGCACGCCCGGCCGGGAAAAGATGGGCGGCACCGCTGAGCACGGCTACTTGCGCTGCGGCCCCAATGGCGCCGGCCACTTTGTGAAGATGGTGCACAACGGAATTGAGTACGGACTCATGGCCGCGTACGCGGAGGGGTTGAACATTCTCCAACATGCCAATGTCGGCAAGCATCAGCAAACTGTGGACGCCGAGACTACCCCTTTGCGCAACCCCGAGGTGTACCAATACGACCTGAACCTTGCCGACATCGCCGAGGTCTGGCGCCGCGGTAGCGTGATCTCTTCCTGGCTCCTGGATCTGACCGCCATCTCGCTGCTCGACAGCCCGGATTTGGCGAAGTTCGCCGGCCGCGTGTCGGACTCGGGTGAAGGTCGCTGGACGATTACCGCTGCGATTGACGAATCGGTTCCAGCCCCCGTATTGAGCGCTGCGCTGTATGAGCGCTTCAGTTCGCGCGGCGAAGACACCTTCGCCGACAAGCTGTTATCTGCTCTGCGATTCCAGTTCGGCGGCCACCAGGAGAAAACTGCTGACGCGAAGGAAGGCGCCTGATGGCTGAGTCGCAGTCAGATGCGCTGGTAGTCTTTGGCGTGACGGGCGATCTGGCCCACAAAATGATCTTCCCGGCGCTGTACGCGATGGTGAAGAGCGGCGCACTTAAGGTTCCGGTCATCGGCGTTGCCTTCCCCAATTGGAGTCTGGACCGGCTGCACCGGCGTGCGACAGACAGCATCAAGCGCGCTGGCGGAATCGATGACAAACGAGCATTGCAACGCCTTTTATCTCTGCTGAAATACGTGAGCGGAGACTATACCGATAGCAATACATTCAAGGCGATTAAAGATGCCCTCGGGAAATCTCGGCGTCCTGCATACTACCTGGCAATCCCGCCCGCACTCTTCGAGACGGTTATTAAAGGACTCGGAGCCGCGAAGCTGGCCGACAACGCGCGCGTGATCGTCGAAAAGCCCTTTGGGCGCGATTTGGCCTCTGCACGTGAGCTCAACCGGGTTGCCCATGCGGTCTTCCCCGAAGACTCCATTTTCCGCATCGATCACTTCCTCGCAAAGGAAGCGATCATGAATATTCTTTATTTCCGATTCGCCAATTCGTTTCTTGAACCGATCTGGAACCGCAACTACGTGGCCAGCGTTCAGATCACGCTATCGGAAAATTTCGGCGTGGGCAGCCGAGGCGCGTTTTACGAGACGGCTGGCTGCCTGCGCGACGTGATCGAGAATCATCTCTTCCAAATTGTCGCGTTGCTGGCCATGGAAGCACCCGCCGGGCGGGACTTTGGAGACGTGCACAACGAGAAGGCCAAGGTTTTGAAGGCCATGTGCCCTCTCAAATCCGACGATTTGGTCCGCGGCCAGTACGCCGGCTATCGTGATGAGCCGGACGTGGCCAGGCGCTCCGATGTCGAAACCTTTTGCGCACTGCGTCTCTTCATCGATTCATGGCGCTGGGACGGCGTGCCCTGGTATTTGCGCTCCGGCAAATATCTGCCAACTACCGCTACTGAGATTGTGGTGGAGCTGAAGCAGCCCCCGCAGAAGCTCTTTGCCGACGCCGTGAAGCCGGCGAGCGGATCGAATTACCTGCGCTTCCGGCTCTCTCCCAACTCAGCCATCGCGCTCGCTGTCCGCGTCAAGCTTGCGGGCGAGGAATTCATTGGAGAAGAGCGAGAGCTTTACCTTTGTGACGAACAGCCGGGAGAGGAAACGCCTTACGAACGGCTTCTGGGTGACGCAATGAAGGGCGACGGGGCGCTCTTCACGCGCGAGGACGCGGTTGAAGCTGCATGGGAAGTGGTCGATCGAGTCCTCAAGAACCACCATCCGGTTCGCCGATACAAACGCGGCACCTGGGGGCCGAAAGGGGCCGACGCGCTTATCGCCGCCGATGGCGGCTGGCATAATCCAAGCCCCGATGGCGCGCCCGAATAATCGCCCATTTTTAGGCGCAATCATCTTTCACCTCTACCGCATCAGCCTGCGCCGCCGCAAAAGCCGCCCAATCTGTCTCTGAACTTACCCCTCATGTCAAGTTAGATATTTGCCGGATGAGCATTATGGCTCAGCTATTTCTCAGTTGACTTGAAAGAATGCGAATAAAGCGGAGCAATCGTTCCCTCATTCCGATGGCTCCCTCGCTAAGTGAGTCGATCGTTCGCACCTTCCCGGCGATAGGCCGGGCCACCAAACCTAAAGAGTGATTGGAGAACACGATATGCCGCTTACAACTGTACTCATCACAATTGTCGCAGCAGGAATTCTGTTGTGGATTGTGAACAGGTTCATCCCCATGCAGGGACAAGTCAAATCGATCCTCAACGGCCTGGTGGTCGTTGTTCTGGTCTTGTGGATCGCAAATCTTTACGGGGTGTTCGATCACCTCCATCAATTCCGCGTCGGGCGTTGACAGCTCGAACCAACGGAGCCGGCACGGCTTCCCTCCAACCCAGGACATCATCAACGCAATACGGCAGTCCTCTGACTGCAGGAGATATCGTGAAGCACACGCTATTGTTCGTGATTGGAAGTGTATTAAGCTTGAGCGCGTTTGCTCAGGCCAGCGCGCAAGACTCCATCGCCCTCGTCCCTGTCGGCGGAATGCCTGCCTATTCCGTTAACGAGACCAGTCGCACCATCGACGCGATTAATTATCAACATCGCGGCGGAGCCACTGACGTGGATCTGGCCGGAACCGCTCTGCTGCCTTCAGCTGACGGAAAAGCCAAAGTGCGCAGCAAGCGCGGCACCATGGAAGTCGAAGCGACCTTTGGGAACCTGCAAAACCCCACGACCTTCGGCGCAGAATATCTAACCTACGTGTTGTGGGCGATCTCGCCTGATGGGCACGCAGTAAATCTTGGGGAAGTGTTGATTGGCGGCAACGATCGCAGCAAGCTGACCGCGACCACCGATCTTCAGGCATTCGCGCTGATCGTCACCGCGGAACCCTATTTTGCCGTCCGCCAGCCCAGCAATGTTGTCGTGCTCGAGAATGTTGTTGGCGCCGGCACCCAGGGAACATCCGAAGCAGTCCATGCGAAATATGAACTCATGGAGCGCGGTGGATACATCCCGACCGGATACAAATTCGACCCTGTGGTTCTGGATGCCAGATTGCCCCTGGAATTCATGGAAGCACGCAATGCAGTTCGGATCGCAAAATCTGAGGGCGCCGAGCAGTACGCCGGTGAGAGTTATCAGCATGCTGTGCAGCTGATGGATACCGCAGACGGATACGCGATCGATAAGCATTCGGATCAGAAAGAACTGATCGCCAAGTCCCGCGAGACCGTGCAAACCGCCGAGGACGCGCGGGAAATAGCCGTCAAGAAGATCGACGAGGTTCGCAGGGAGAACGAACGCCAGGCTTCCGCGGACGCGCAAGCAAACGCGCAGGCGCAAGCTGACAACGCGACGCGCCAAAAGGAACAGGCACAAGCCGACGCTGACAACGCGAGGCGCCAAAAGGAACAGGCTCAAGCCGACGCAGCCAACGCTCAGGCCGCCGCAGTAACTGCTCAGGCAGCCACGGCAGACGCCCAGGCCGCCGCGGCAAAAGCCCAGGCGGACTCGGTCGCCAATCAGAATGCGTCTGCAGCGGCAATTAGCGCGGCTCAGGCCGACGCCGACCGTTCCCGATCGATCGCGCAGCAAGCGCAGCAGAATGAGTCAAAGGCCGATGCCGACAAAGCGGCCATGCGTGCTCAATTATCAGTGCAACTCAATGAGATCCTCGAGACGCGCGACAGCGCACGCGGGCTCATTGTCAGCATGTCCGACGTTTTGTTTGACACCGGACAGTATTCGTTGAAGCCCGGCGCGCGCGAGAAGCTGGCAAAGGTTGCCGGAATATTGATTGCATACCCGGGGCTCAACATTGCAGTCGGCGGATACACCGACAATGTTGGCGGCGACGAGATGAATCAGAAGCTGTCGGAAAACCGTGCAGGAGCTGTTCGCGATTACCTCGTGCAAGAAGGCGTAACTGCAAACACAGTCAGCGCAACAGGATTCGGAAACAGTTCGCCGGTAGCTTCGAACGATAACTCCGCCGGGCGGCAAGAAAACCGGCGAGTGGAACTGGTCGTATCGGGTGAAGCCATTGGGAGCCCGGTCAATGCTACGACTGGGAGCCTGCGGTAACATAAGCTTCGATCCTCTGCGGACTCGCGAGAGGCCGTAGAGGATCTTGAATCACTCGGCATGGATGGTAAGGCGAGCTCTTGTTTGCCGTGCACCTATATGAGTATTCCTGTTCGACACGCAGGCCTGTTTCTAGCGCTCCCTGTGCATCGCTCGCTGATGCCGCATTGGCTCACGCACCTGGGAGCGCTGGGACTTTTCTTCGTAGCCGTCGTTAACTCCTCGTGGGCCTGCTCGTCGCCGGCACTTGCTTTGGGATTTTGAAGTTGAGTGGCCTTCGCAAGACCGATGCCGCTGAGAAGCTTGCTATGCATCACGCGGCAGCCCGGGCTTACAAAACTCGCGAGGGCGCTTAGTCCTGCGTCTCATACGACAAACATCGCAATGCCCGCTATAAACATGGCCACCGTGGTGATCGCCACAACAATCCATCCCAGGCGGGAACTCGGCTGGCCCTGCATCAGCTTCTTGTTCGCGGCGACAATGAGAATGGCAACAAGAAGAAAGGGAGCCAGCAATCCATTGATGACCGCGGTCCAATAGAGCGCCTTGACCGGATTGATGCCGATAAAGTCCAGCGCGACACCAACCCCCGTCGACACCAGAATCAAAGCGTAAAACCAGCGCGCCTGTCTCAGTTTCTTGTTCAAGCCCTGTCGCCATCCCAGCGTTTCGGCGAAGGCGTATGCGGCAGATCCGGCAAGAGTGGGGATGGCAAGAAATCCGACGCCGACAATCCCAAGTGTAAACACGGCTGTCGCGAAGTTGCCGGCAAACGGCCGCAGGGCCTCGGCCGCTTGCCGGGATGTTTCGATATTCATTATGCCGTGCCGGTTTAGGGTGATCGCTGTGGTCAGGATGATGAAGAACATGACCATGTTCGAGAAAAACGCGCCGACGCCCACGTCGAAGTTCCTTAATTCAAGTTCTTCCTGCGTAGCTCCTCGGCGCTCGGCGAGCGAACTTTGGCCTGCCGCCTTCTCCTCTTCAACTTCCTCGCTTGCCTGCCAGAAGAAAAGATACGGGCTGATTGTGGTGCCGAGGATCGCCACCAGCGTTGCCCACTCGTTTCTGCTATGCGGCATGGAAGGAATCAGGGTATCCCGAAGCACCTGGCCCCAGTCGGCTCCCACCACAAACGCAGTAATGGGATAAGCGAAGAGCACAAGAACCAGCAACTTCAGCACATTCGCGATCCGGTCATACTGGAGCCGAATCGTTGCCCATGAGATGAGCAGTGCGAACGCCACCACAAACCAGTGGGAATTGACGCCGGACAGCATCGAGGCTGCATCTGCCATGCCCGCCAGGTCAGCGGCGATGTTAATTGTGTTGGCGATCAACAGGGCTATGACGAACGCGAGCAACAGCCATTTTGGAAATCGCTGCTTGAAATTTGCGGCCAATCCCTGTCCCGTCACCTTGCCGATGCGGGCGCACATCATTTGCACCGCGGCCATCAGCGGCCACGTCAGCAGTGCGGTCCATAGCAACTTGGTTCCAAGCTGCGCGCCGGCAATGGAATACGTGGCGATGCCCGAGGGGTCGTCATCGGCAGCCCCGGTGATGATCCCGGGCCCAAGCGACTTCAGCAGCGCTCGAATCCAACGGGATGGAGCTGATGTCGGCAAAAAGCAATTGGGGTGGGTGTTCTTTTCGGATCAATCCTGACTCGACTCAGCCTTGTGACCGCCCAGGCGACAGGGCGGCCAGAAGGACAGAATCGCGCGCCGGCCGTTGCCCAAGTTCTTGCGGGCTTCATCGAGGCCCGGCGTCAGGAATCAGGCGTTCTTGCCTGGTTCCACCTTCGCCTGAGAATAACTCGAATTACGGGCGTGTGTCTTGTTGCGACCTGGTTTCCCGGTTGGATCCACGCACGATGTCCTGGGCTTTCCCGAGCGTGTTTTCAGCTTTTCCCTTCACCTGCTGGGCAATGCCCTTGATCTGGAGCGGTGTATTGCCGGTCAACTTGCCCGCCTTTTGTTTGATGCTTCCGATCACTTCGTCGGTCGTTCCGTTCACTCGATTGCTATTCATTGGTCCACCTCCAACCTTTTTGAGCGTAGCGGCTCAAATCATGGGCGTCTGAGCAGTTTCGACCGCTTGCGCCGCAGAGGATCCGGAACGCGGCTTCGCCACTTCGGGCTGAGCGATCCGATCCATTTGGTACCGAGAATGTATTGAGGCTGTTGGCGTAGAAGGTCGGCGAGGCCGGTAGCCAACTCTATCGCCGCCAGCGGCGCATGCGTTCGCGATCGCGAACGGGCTCTTCGGGAACGCGCAAGGCCCACAGAAAAATAATCAGGATCAACAACATTTGCAGGATCGTCATTGCGCCCTCTCCTATCTACTTCAGGATCGAGTGAGTTCACTCCACTCGGTTCATTTGAGTATCAGCCTGCCTCTTTGCTCTCCCTTTCCAACCGTGAGCCTCGGAGCGCGAGTTGTCTGATCGGGCGAAGCGCGGTGTCGCAGAGAAGCGCTCGTGTTGAAACGGCATCAAAAATACCAGATCGTCCGCCTGAAAGATTTCGTATCGAACCGGGCTTCCGCAATAGAGGCAATCTGTTTTACTTGCTGAATGGACCGTGCCGTTCAGGGCCTGGGGAAAAGTTCCCAGGCACTCCGGGCATTCAATCGTCGCGTAACCCTCCCCAGCGGCGTTGCGCTGGTATCTCGCGATCCACACTGGCGAGGGCGCATCACCAGGCTGCTGCGCCCCTCGCTTCGGCTGGGGGAGGGATGTCATCATCTCTAACAAACCAGGGGTGTCGCGGCCTTCTTGAAAGACGGCATCTGCAGCAACGCCGGAATGGATCTTGTCTCGGGAAAACGAACCGCTCATGGCAATGATCCGAGTTTGCGGGAATCCGCGAAGATGGGTACCAAGGCGAGTGTCCCATGCAAGGAATCGCAAGACTGGTCAATTTTGCACAGGGTCTGCGGAGGAAGCGCTCGCTGGTGTTACTCCTCGGGGGGCGCCGGACATGGACGTTTCTTGGGCGTCGCCCTCGGGCAGTTGATCGTGCAGAACTACGTTCAGCAGTGACTTGTGGACGCGAATGCGCCCGTCGTAATCGATAAAACCGAGCTTGCGAAAACGATTCATGAAGAAACTGACCCGGGAGCGGGTGGTGCCGACCATTTCCGCCAGGGTCTCCTGCGAAATCCTGGGAAGCAATGACTCCGGTTCGCCCGGCCGGCCAAATTCCGCCATCAAAAGGAGGATCCTGGCCAGGCGTCTTTCGCTGGAGTTGAAAAGCTGATCGACAAGATCGGCCTGGATGCGCATGCTGCGGGTCAACAGAAATTTCAAGAACAAGTCAGAGAAGTCTCGCTCCTCGTGCATCACGCGGATCATCTCTTCCCGGCTTATCTTGAGCGCTCTGCAGGCGGAGGTTGCGGTGGCCGTGGACAAGCGCAGCCCAGGTGTCGCGGACAGCGCGCCTTCACCCACGAAGTCGCCTTCGGAGAGAATCGCAATGGTTGCTTCTTTGCCAGCCGCCGAGACGACCGTGATCTTTGCCTGGCCTGTTTGAAGATAGAAGACAGAATCGGCCGGGTCTCCCTGCGAAAAGAAGGTCTGCTTGGGTTCCATTTGGACGATTT
>Ga0208190_1000547_pt1 | contig 15401 bp, 14 predicted proteins | sample June2015DPH_13_1_FD_184708 | JGI IMG/M metagenome (GOLD analysis project Ga0208190, IMG submission 184708) | Peatland microbial communities from SPRUCE experiment site at the Marcell Experimental Forest, Minnesota, USA - June2015DPH_13_10... | ecosystem: Environmental > Terrestrial > Soil >... | reverse complement strand
TCCGAACCTGGCATTCAGCAAGAACAGGGACGGCTCCACCGCTCTCCATTCCGCCGCGTTTCATGACTTCTTGGAAATCGCGGAGTTGCTGCTAGCCAAGAATGCCGATGTGAATGCAAAGAACAGCGAAGGCGTCACGCCGCTGCACTATGCTGCGTCGTATGGCCACAAGGACATTGCTGAGCTGCTACTGTCGAACAAAGCCAACGTTAACATCGCAGACGGAATGGGACGCACGCCATTGTATGACGCTGCGGGGAGCGGTCGAATCGAAGAAGTCAGCATACTTCTCGCCGCCAAGGCCGATGTGAACGCAAGAACTCTTGGCGGTTATACCGCGCTAAGCACGGCAGCCGCTCGTGGCCGTGAGGACGTTGTCCGTTTGCTGATCGAGAACGGAGCCAACGTTAACGCAGCAGACCTCGACGGCGGCACGCCCCTGCACTGGGCGAGAATAAGTGGCTACGAGCGCATCGAGGACTTATTGCGCCAGCACGGTGCCTTAGAACTACCGCGTGCGAAGTCAGAGTGGCCCTACCCTTGACCTCGACGTACGACGGCAAATTCAGTTGACGAAATCAGGCCCTAAGCGCTTATTGACCAACGAAGGGTGGGGCACTCAATAAAGGCTGAATGCTAGACTGGGTCCGCTCCAGTTTCGCAGCTCCTTCAATGCCTTCCATCAGGGAAAAGCTCGGCCTCATCGCCGGCAACGGCAAGTTTCCGCTTCTCGTTCTCGACGCGGCGCGGGCGGCGGGATACGAGGTTGTCGTGGTCGCGATCAAGGAGGAAGCATCCGCTGAGATCGAGTCGCGCGGTGCGGCTTCGGTGCACTGGCTGTCGCTGGGGGAGCTTTCGAAGCTGATCGAAACGTTTCAGCGGGAAGGCGTGCGGCGCGCCGTAATGGCGGGTCAGGTGAAGCACAAGCAGATTTTCTCCGCCATCCGTCCGGACTGGCGCATGGCTAAGCTCCTGCTCTCGCTCGCCACGCGCAATACCGATAGCCTGTTGGGCGCGGTGGCCAAGGTTTTGGCGGACGAGGGTATCGCGTTGGAGAGTTCGACTGGGATGCTCGAACCGCTGCTGGTGAAGTCCGGGGTGCTGACACGGCGCGGGCCCACAGAGCAGGAACGCAAGAACATCGACTACGGCCGCGTTGTAGCGCGCCAACTCGCGCAGCATGACATCGGCCAGACCGTGGTGATCGCCGAATCGGCTTGCGTGGCGGTTGAAGCCATGGAGGGGACCGACGCGACTATCGAGCGCGCCGGGCACATTATGGGATCGCTGCACGGGGAGGCTTCGACGCTCAGCCGCGCCCTCACCGTGGTGAAGATCGCGAAGCCCAATCAGGATATGCGCTTCGATGTTCCCGTGATCGGGGTGAAGACCATTGAGGTGATGCGGGCTGCGGGCGCATCCTGCCTGGCGCTGGATGCGGGAAAGTGTTTGCTGCTGGATGGGGAGAAGATTCTCGACGCGGCGAATGGTGCGGGGATCGCGGTGGTGGCGGACTAAGGCCTGAACAGGCTATGCCGCGTAATTCGCGGCTGACTAATTCTTTCGCGGGAGGGAAATAAGAAACATGGCATCTAGCTCCGAATCCGCCCTGATTGCCGACCAACTGCGCCGCGCTTTCGAGGGCGATGCCTGGCATGGTCCTGCACTGCTTGAGTTGCTGGACGATGTGGATGCTGGAACGGCTGCGGCTAAGCCTCTGCCCGACGTGCATAGCATCTGGGAGCTGGCTTTGCATGTGGCCGCATGGGACGCTGCGGCTTGCCGCCGGCTGGGTGGGGAGACGGTGCAGCTTACTGGCACTGCGAATTTCCCGGTTGTTCCTAAGCCCACGGAAGCGGCGTGGCGCAAGGCCGTGGCGCAGGCGAAGCGGACGCACGACGGGCTGGTGAAGACGGTTGCGGGGCTGACGGAATCCCGCCTGCGCGAGCGCGTCCCCGGCAAGAAATACGATTTCTACTTCATGCTGCATGGAGTAGCGCAACACGAGCTGTATCACGCGGGGCAGATCGCGATTCTGAAGAAAATTGGGTAATTTTGTAATTTAGTAATTTGGTAATTGAAACCCGTCTCGGGCTGAGGTTTTCCGATTGCCCAATCACCAAATTCCCCAATTGCTAAATGCTCCCTACCACTGTTTGAAGATCACTGCCACCGCGGCCACGATCATGGCGAACCCGACGGCGTGGTTCCATTTCACGGGCTGCTTGAGATAGAACACCGAAAAAACGGAGAACACGATCAGCGTGATCACTTCCTGAATGGTCTTGAGTTGTGCCGCGCTGAACTCGTAGGAGCCGATGCGGTTGGCCGGCACCTGGAAGCAATACTCAAAGAAGGCAATCAACCAACTGATGACGATTACCTTGAACAGCGGAACCTCGCGGTACTTCAGGTGGCCGTACCAGGCGAAGGTCATGAAGATGTTGGAAACGGTAAGCAGCAAAATGGTTCGCATGGAGAGAAGCGGTCTCCTTTCTTCGCCGAGTGCCGCAAGGGCCGAAACACAGCTATAGAGAGTGATGCTGCGGCTGTGCTCGGGGTTGCGGCATGGCTCCGCTTCGGCCATCACCCAACCGGTGGCTAATCCACTCCAACGGAGACGGGCACGGAGAACGTGGCGCTGCCGCTCGTCCCTGTAACCGTGACGGTGTAGATTCCGGCCGGCGTGGCTTTGGGCGATGTGGATGAAGATGAAGAGCCGCCACATCCGACTGTAGCCGCGAGAAAGGCTAGCAGTAGAAATGCCGGCAAGTTGATCCTTCGGCGGCGGAGGAACGGAATCTCGATCAGGAAAATGCCCGCGAATAAAATCGCCGCGGACAAAGTTCCCGCCAACAAAGTCGGGCCGCTGCCCGGCTGCGATGTGCCTGGACTCGACCCTGGATTCGGCGCCAACCTTGCCGCCGAGGAGCCGGGACCGACGGTGAAGATGGTTACAGTCGCATTCGGGCCGCCGGGGGTGACGGTAGTTGGACTGATCGAGCAGGTGAGCCCCGCAACGCCCGACTGCGGCGTGCAGGTGAGATTCACGGTTCCGGTAAAGGCAGGGACTGCATCCAGAACAATGGCCGCGGTGCCCTGGTCTCCGGGAAGGGCGAGGGTCACGCGGTTGGGGTTCACCGAAAAGGAATAATCGAGGGGCCAGGCATTCACCAGGATGCTGGTGTTAAGAGAACCGAGGCCGGTGGTTTGATCGTAACCAGGGTTCGCAACGTAGCCCAGGAGACCGGCGCTTGAGCCGCTGCTGGGGCAGTCCGGCGTCCCCTGGGTGCAGGGGACTATGTTGCTGCCTGTGGTGATGTCGTTAAAAGCGGTCGGCACACTCATTGCCAAGTTGTAAAGCGTGGGGTTTACGTTGCCCTGGGTGGAACTGGTGCGTTGGTTGATGATGGCAACAATTCCGGCGAAAGCGGGTGCGCCGAAGGAAGTACCTCCGCTGTGGCCGCCCTTGGCGTCGTTGAATCCGACGATGCAAGATTGGGCCGAACAGACTAAGTAAGGATCGTGGTCAGGGGAAGCGGTCAGGGCGATATCGGGGACGTCACGAGCGCCGTCGTCGGGCACATTCGTGGCAATCTGCCAGGCCGGCTTTGGAAAGAAAGTACTCGCGCCCCCGCCGCTGGCGCTGAGTTCGGAATTCGCCACCGAATCGTTCCAGGTTATTTCCGGAATGTAAGAAATGGCGGAGCCTCCATCCGCGGCGTTCGTGGCATTCCAGTAGGTGGAGGTGGTAATGCTGGGCGGATCGGCGGAGAACTCGGTTCCGCCCACGCCGGTGACCTCAGGAATCGCCGCAGGCACGTCGACAGCCAAGCCGTACATGGCTGAAGCTGCGTTGGCGGGGTCGCAATCGGCGGCTCCGGAATCTCCGGAAGCGGCGATCACGGTCTGACCCTGTGAATTGCCCGTTTGTACCCAACCTTGAATCGTGTCGGCTTCCATACTTCCCATATTCTGCTCACATTCGCCGTAGGTGATGCTAATTACTGGAGCAGTATTATTGTCGACCGCGTACTGCAGGGCGTCGATCGCGGTGTAAGTCGGGTTGTTGCCAACGAAAACGAAGATAAGATTTGCATTGGGGGCGACAGCTTCCGACCACTCGAGATCGAGGTCCGCCTCGCCCAGGGCGTTGGTGTTCACCGCCGGGTTGCCACTGTTAGGGACCTGTATCTGTTGAAAGTTGGTGGAGGTTCGAGCCGGGAGGGCCGCAGCGGTCCGGAAATCATCGATATCCTGAGTGTAGATCGCCGTCTGTCCCATGATCGCGATCGATTGTCCGGTGCCGTTAAATCCGGCGCTGTAAAGCGAGTTCAGACCGTAGATGGTGGCAAAATCGGCGGGCGCAAGATAGTGGTCGCCGGTGGTGCCGTCGGTGTAGTGGGGAGAAAGCCCGCCGAACGATTGGTTCGGCGAATTTCCGCCTTTCGGCTGGGCTCGTAAGTCGCTGAGATTGCGGATGGACCGCACTGTGGGGGCAAACGCCGCGGGCACGGAAAGTTCCGTGGCATTGGCGAAGTGAATCTCTCCATTCAAAAGATAGTGATGCATCTCAGTGCGGAACGCGGCTTCAATCTGAGCGGCGGTTCCAGTGAAGAAGATTTCCGTGCGGCCGCGGGAAATGCGGTTGACCTCGAATCCTTCGGACTGCAGCCAGGAAGTCACTTTTGCGAGGTCCGATTCGCTCATGCCAAAGCGGTCGGCGTATTGCTCCGGAGTCAGCCATTTATGGAAACTCAGAGAGGAACGATCCTGCTGCTCCTGGAGGAGAGCTTGCAGTGCGGCTTGCTGGTCCGGGGACGGCTTAAAGACCAGGGAGACGCCTTCGAGCTTCATGTTTCCGTCCACCCGGCCGGCGTCGAATTGAGGCTGGGCAAGGCGATGGGTAGAGCCTGGGACGACGGCATATTGGTTGGGCTCGACCGCTTGCAGGATGCGGTTCTGCGGGCCGCTTTGCGCAAAAGAGGCGAGCGAAGACGCAACCAAGAGCACGAATGCGGAAACACTTTTGCCGGAACAGAACATCAACGAGCCTCCAGTTTACGTTAGGCGTCCACAAGGTTCACGCCGGGGGATTTCCTCATACAGATTCAGGATAGTGCGGCTGGGATGCCACTCCCGATGTGCTCTTACCTGAGTTTACGTTACAATCTGTTGTTCTTGCTGGCAACCAGCCGGCCGCGAGTTTTCTCCTGCAAGCTGACGAACCGATTTCCGTGGCGGTGGTGGGGGTGGGCGTGTTCGGACGGAACCACGCCCGAGTATACCAAGAACTGGAGCAGCAGGGCGAGCCAGTTCGGCTGGTGGGGGTGGTCGATCCTAATCTGGACCGCGCGGACGCGGTGGGGCGCGAGTTTGGCTGCCGGGCTTTCGGCTCGGTGGAGCAGATGCTGACCACGCACAGCGAAATCCGGGCAGCATCGGTGGCGGCGCCTACTGTGCACCATCTGGAAGTAGCGCGCGCGCTGATGGAAGCCGGCGTAGATGTGTTGATCGAGAAACCGCTGGCTGCATCGCTGGCGGAAGCGGATGAGTTGGTGAAGTTAGCTGCCACGCACAAGCGTATTGCCCAGGCTGGGCATCTCGAGCGCTTTAATCCGGCGGTGCGGGCCACCATCCCGCTGCTTACCCACCCTATGTTTTTCGAAGTGCACCGGCTGAGCGTGTTCACGCCGCGCTCGCTCGATGTGGATGTGGTTCTCGATTTGATGATCCACGATCTGGACATCGTGCTCACATTTGCCGATTCTCCGGTGAAAGAAGTGCGTGCGGTGGGGTTGCCGATTCTCTCCGGCAAGGTTGACATCGCCAATGTGCGGCTGGAATTCGAATCCGGATGTGTGGCTAACCTGACGGCCAGCCGCGTCTCCACCGAGCGAGTGCGCAAGTTGCGTTTCTTCCAGCCGCGGCAGTATGTTTCCGTCGACTACGGACGGCAGGAGGTGCTGGTCTTTACCGTTGGAGAAGATGGAACGGCTTCGAGCTCTCCTACCGTGAATCCGCAGATTAAAGTGGGCAAGCCGCCGGTGACTTCAGAAGAGCCTCTGCACGCGGAATTGAAATCGTTTCTGCAGGCGGTGCGGCAGCGGTCTACGCCGGTGGTGCCGCTGGAGGATGGCCGGCGGGCGCTGGCGTTGGCGCTTGATATTGTGGCGGCGATTCGGGAACATGGGAAGAGGGTTGGGCTGGCCGGCATGGCCAGGGTGAAGGGCTAGCCCGAAGAGGATCTCCGAAACGTTAGCTTGGGCTTGTTTGGAGTAATCGCTTAGCAAAAGCCCGCTGGCATCGCGTCGCTACTTTGGCGTAACGATGAGTCTGAGCGGGGTGCTCGTTCGGAGGACGGCATGAGACTTCGCACCGATTCAGTCTCGATATCAACCGTGCTTTTTACGATGGCGCTGCTTTGCCTCTTTCCAGCAAGTTGGGGCAACGCCTTGAGTGGGCGCGACAAAGTGGTCCTCGCGAGGCTTGATGCAGGACTTCGACCGGCCGCCGAAACGATGAGCTATGTCGGGTTTGCCTCTATCGCCATCATCCTCATCGGGCTCATCGTTCTGTGGACGGGATACGTAAAGCGCAAACGTTCGGCATGGTTTGTGCTATTCATCGTCGTCTGGCTCTGGGCTTTTCCGCTTTTCATGTTTCCTCTTGTTTCGGCCTTAGTCCGCAAAAATGTCGCACTGACGTTCTCTGAGACGCTCTACCATTCGATCGAGGGGCCGGGCTCTCCACGGAGTGCGGTAGAGTCGGTCCTAACTTTTTCATTGATGATGATTGGGCTACTTTTGCCGATAAGAAGATTCTTTGGCAAAAGGGAAGTCGTGCAACAGCCGGTCCATCCTCGATCAGCCAGAGTTGTCGGAGCTTCCCTGATAGGCGCTTTGGTTATTATGGTTGCACTGTATGCTTGGATACGCGTTGGAGTCCTCTACGAAATTCCAGTCACCGATCTGAGTTCCACGCAGCGATTGCCTTCCCCACCGCCGCCACCGGCCTCATATAGGTAAGTAGAACGCTGCGAGTGAACGTGAGCTGTAGTCGTATACGCTCGGCTGCTCCATCACGGATAATTGCGCGCGAGTTGTATCATGATATCTAGATGGCATTCCCGATCCGAGTGTGCGCGGTTTGCTCTGAGGAGTTCGAGCTGAAGCCGGATAAGCCCGGCTTTGCCAACCGCTGTCCGGCCTGCAGCGAGACCGAACAAGCTGATTCCGTAACGAAGAAGAGCATGGACGCCGATGAACGCAAGAGTCTGACAGAAGCGAACGAGGCGCGGAGACGGGCGATGCGCGACTTGCTATATCGCAAGGACAGCTAATGGCTTTCGGTGCTTCCCGCTACAGGTAGAAGCAGGTTCCAACGCCAGATTTGGCGGCGTTTTACAAATGTTTACACACGTAAGTCCCACCCCGTTTGTGAGTGAGCATAATCGCCCGAAAGATGCGAAAATGAAGTCAGCTTGGCCCGCGCTGCGCGCTGGGGTTGTCCTAAAGGGACGAATACAACGTAGCGAGGGGAATCCGTGTCTAACGGACAGGCCCTAGCTCGGACAAGCCCGGCTCGGCCAAACCTAGTTCATGCCCATCACGCAAATTCCATTCCAGGATCCGGTGGCTCCTCCCGAGAAGCCGCAACCGGAGCAGCTTGGGCTGTACGACGCCCAGGGATGGGAGACGGCCTATCGCGATGTGGATGACGATGCCGCGCGGGTGCCGCACCTGCTCATCCAGTTGCAGGACGATCTGGCGCGGTCGCGGCGGCGCGAAGCGGCGTGGATCTCGATTATCGTTCACCTGATTCTGATCATTGGCATCTTCAATATTGAGAGGTTCGAAAAATATCTGCCTTGGCACTCGGCGCGCCCGGTGAAGAATCTGACGATGGGCAAGGATCTAACGTTCCTGGAGCTCCCGACGGACTTGCAGAAAGTGCCGCATAAGCCGAATACGAACATTGCTTCCGACAAGGACCGCATCGCGATGACGCGGCATCCGGAACTGGACGTGAAGGAGCTACGCAAGATTTTGGCGACACCGCCGCCGGGAGCGCCGGGGTCGAGTGCGCCCCAGATGGCGCCTCCGCCACCGTCGTCCGCTGGATTTGCGCAGAACCAAGCGCCGCCTCAGCCCTCGCAAGCCCCTCCGCAGACTGCGCAATTGCAAACGCCGGTCACGCCGAACATCGCCAAAGAGTTCCAGAAATACGGCGGCAACATGTCCGCGGGGGCGGCGGTGCAGGACGCGGCTCGAGCGGTGGCGGCCGGACGCGGTAACGGGCAGCTGGGTGAGGGCGGCAATTTTGGATTAGGGACCGGGGCGCATGGCCGGCAATTGGGCAACCTTGAAGTTCTCAGCGACACGATGGGTGTGGACTTCGGTCCCTACCTGCAGCGTGTGCTCCATGATGTGCGCGAAAACTGGTACAACGCGATTCCGGAGTCCGCGCAGATGAAACACGGAAACCTAATCATCGAATTCGCTATTACAAAAGATGGAAAAGTCGCGGGCATGAAATTGGTGGCCCCTTCAGGGGACACTCCCCTGGATCGCGCGGCCTGGGCCGGCATCACGGCATCGGACCCATTTCCCGCGTTGCCCAGCGAATTTGGCGGAGAGTATCTCGCTCTCCGCTTCCGCTTCTTCTACAACCCCACCAAAGACGAACTGCCGTAGTTCTTCGCTTCCTAATAGTTCCGTTCCACTAAGCTCCTCTACCAAACTCTGCATCGATTTTGATTTACCATTGGCGATCCTGCCTTGCAGTGGAACGCTTCCTGAAATTCCGGCATGTTCGACACCACGCCGTTGGTGCGGTATTTCTCTGGAGAATGTGGGTCGACCGTGGCGCGCAACCGCTTGGTCTCGTCGCGGGTTTCGCCGCACCAGCTTTGCCCATAGCCAACAAAGAATCTCTGGTCGGGCGTGAGACCGTCGAGCGGTGGCAGAGTCTGTCCCTTGGTATCTTCTTTCCACGCCATGTAGGCCAGGATCAGGCCGCCCAGGTCGGCGACATCTTCGCCCAGCGTGAGCTTGCCGTTGATCTTGATGTCGTCGATGATCGTGTAAGTGGAATATTGATCTGAGATGCAACTGGCGCGCTTCACGAACTCTTTGCCATCCTCCTCGGTCCACCAGTCGCGCAGGTTGCCGTGGGCATCGAACTGGCGGCCTTCGTCGTCGAAGCCGTGGGTGAGTTCGTGGCCGATGGTGCCGCCGGTGTCGCCATAGTTCGGAGCCGCATCGGAGGCGGGATCGAAGGCCGGAGGTTGCAGGACTCCGGCGGGGAAATTAATGTCGTTCATCTGCGAGTTGTAATACGCGTTCACCGTGGGCGGAGTCATGTCCCACTCGCCGCGGTCGACGGGCTTGCCGATCTTGGCCAGTTGCCGGGCGAATTCAAACTTCCGGGCTCGCTCCACGTTGCCCAGTTCATCTCCACGAACGATCTCCAGCTTGCTGTAGTCGCGCCACTTATCAGGATAGCCAATCTTGTTGGCCATGCCGTGGAGCTTTACCAACGCTTGCTGCTTGGTAGCGGCGGACATCCAGGGCAGCGAGTCGATGTCGTGTTCCATGGCGGCATCGATTTCCTTCACCATCTTCAGCGCCTCTTGTTTGGCCTGAGGACTGAAATATTTCTCCACGTACGCTTGGCCCAGCGCTTCGCCCAGGTCATCGTCCACGTATTCCGTGCAACGCTTCCAGCGCGGCTGCAACTCCTGCTGGCCGCGCAAAGTCTTTCCATAGAAGGCGAAGTTCTCATTCAGGAATGCCGACGAGAGGAATGGCGCATAGGCATGCGCCAGGTGCCAGCGCAGGTAGACTTTCCAATCGGCCAGGTTCTCTTTTTCGAGTTCCTCATTCATCGCCTTGAAGAAGCCGGGAGATGTCACATTCAACGAGCCTAGCGAGGGCAATCCTACTTTGGTGAAATAAACCTGCCATTGAAAATCAGGACTGATCTTTTCCAATTCACCGCTGGTCATTTTGTGATCGAGGTTTTTCGGATCGCGGCGCTCGACGCGCGTCATCGAACCTTTCGCCAGAGCGGTTTCGATGCGCATCACGGTCTGCGATTCGGCAGCAGCCACATCCGGCTTGTCTCCGAGCAATTCGAACATCTTCTGCACATGCGCCACGTAGGCCTTGCGCAGGTCGACTGACTTCTTATCGTCTTTCAAGTAGTAATCGCGGTCGGGCAGGCCGAGGCCGCCCTGGTCCGCTTCCGCAATCACCTGACTGGCATCGCGGTAGTCTTGCGTGGATCCGAAACCAAAGAGCACGTTGTCATCAATCAGAGTGGCCGCCACATCGGCGATTTCAGCTTTGGAGGTGAGGTGGGCAATTCGATCGAGCTCCGGCTGGAGCGGCTCTGCGCCTTTGGCCTCGATTGCTTTTTCGTCGGTGCAGGAGGAATAGAAATCGCCGATCTTCTGGGTCACGGCGTTGCGCTTGGGATCGGGCGCGGCAGCGGCCTCCAGGATTCCGCGTAACCGGCCGCGATTCTCGTCCTGCATTTTGGAGTACGTATCCCAGGAAGACTGGTCGGGAGGAATTGGGTTGTTCTTGATCCAGCCGCCACAAGAGTATTGGAAGAAGTTCACGCAAGGGTCGATGCTGCGATCCATCGAGGTTACGTCGAGGGCGGGTTCATATTTCGTAACTCCGGTGGAATTCTGCTGAGCGGCGGCAAGACAAATCAAAGATGCAACCACAGCCAGGATTGGACAACCGCGTGCGAGTGTCATAAGTATCCTCTGACGAATTGAAATTGCCGCGTCCCAAAATACTATAGTTGCGGAAGAATGCGAAACGAGCGCCCGCGGCTGGTTCGGTAGATGGAGAAATCTCGTCGATCCAAAGTGAAGATAGCGTCGATTCGTTCGCGCCCTGCCAGATAAACCAAGGCGGCATCGGCAAGCTGCGGCCGGATGCTCTCGTATTTCTGTAATAGCTCTGCAATTGGCCGCACGTCCGGCCCCGCCAGCGAAAGCAACTCCACAAAGGGCGTGTTGATGCTGTCCAATAGGCGTCGGACCGCGCGCGGCGTATGACGCAAGAGCCATGTGGCCTCAGTGACCACCGGCCAGCAGGTGTAGAGTGGGCCGTCCAGAGCCCCGAGAGCCTGAACGCAGGCGCGGTGATGCTCGTCTTGATCGTCGAGAATCGCAACCAGTGGTCCCGTGTCGACGAGAACCCGGCCCGCCGCTGGCCGTCTCATCGGCTTTTTCCGAAGCCTTCAAAATGCCGGCGGTTTGTGCTCAGATCTTTCGGACCATGGCTGACGCAGCCTATGAGCCCCGCCGCCTTCGCGGCTTCGTAAGCCGAACCTCGAACCGGTTCCTCTTCAAGGTAGTTCTCGACGGCGAGTCGAATCAGTTCCGAGGGCGTACGCCCCTTATCGCGAGAGGTCCGGCGAAGCTTTGAACCCAGATCTTTGGGAACCCGAACCGTAAACCGTTGAGTAGCCATGTCAGACATTATATAACGTTCGTCAGACACACACTACTCATCGCTAGCCTTTGCGCAGCCGGATCGATCCATCGCCGGTGTGAATTACCAGCAGATTTCCGCCGCCGTTCAACTTGCCGTGGACCTCATTTTCGCGAATCTTGCCGACGGTCGTGACCGGCATATCGAGATCGATGTGGCCGTCGCCGGTGTGCAGATCCACGTCGGCGGGCAGGTTTTCCGGCACCTCGAGCGTGACCGTGCCGTCGCCGCTTTCGAGCCTCCAGCCCGTGGCCAGGGTTGACCCGGCCGTCGCCCGCGCATCCACGCGCCCATCGCCGGTTTTGAGTTCGAGTTCGTCGAAGCGGCCGTGGGCGCGGATGTGGCCATCCCCAGTGGTCGCGTGCAGCTTGCCGTCGACGCCGTCGATTTCCTGCGAACCGTCTCCGCTGCGCAACTGCATCTCGCCCTTAAAGTTTCCGAGGTCGATTTTGCCATCGCCGGTGTGCAGGTCCACGCGGCCCTCGCGCGGCATGTGAACGTCGATGTCCACACGGTGATTGCCGCCGTTGATCGTAATGCCTAAGCCATAGGAATGCGGGTAGCGGACGTCGATTTCGACCACGTCACCCGTCTGGCGCTCTTCGATGCGGATGCCGCCGTCGCCGATCTTGTAACGCGTGGTCGTGACTTTGGCCTCGATGGTGTTCTGGTCCCAGGTGGAAACGTGAATGTTGGCGTCGGACGTATCCACCCGCAGATCGGGCTTGCCGGTGAGAGTGTAGGTTTTCGACCATTCGTCGGCCCGGGCCGGCAGCGCGGCCCAGGAACAGACAAAGCCGCCGAGAATTAGGCCTGCGAACAACCATCGTTCGATGCTCATCATCTTCTTCATAAGACCTCCGCCGGGCAAACACACTGGCGCCCAGCCTCTTAGACGAGGTTACGCGCGGTTCGTGGGTTTGGTTCCGTGGAAATGTGCCGCCGGCTCTACGTCCGTGCCCGTTGTCCCAGGTACGCCAAGCGGATCAGGGTGCGCTCCGAAAATGGCACGTAGAGCAGCGCGGCGCTGGCGGCGAAGGCCGCGCCGAGGCCGATCTTCTCCGCCAGCAAAAAAGGAGCGACGGCCCAGAGCTGATCGAGGGCGAGAATGAAGGGAAACATCTGCTGGAACTTTTCGCCCAGGCGCTGGTAGTCGAATCCCACGGCGGAGAGCAGGTAACAGCGCAGCGGGATTCCCACGCCTGCGGTGACCATCACGGCGGCGACGAGCATGGTCGCAAGCCATCCCGAGAAGACGGAATCCGCGATTCCTTGCAGTGCGTGCAGGCGAAAAAGCGCAACCACGTAGAAGATCAGGTACATCAACTGAGCGAGAGCGAACAATCCGCGGGTCAGGCCGCGGCGCGGGATGGGAACTTCCAGCTCAGGATGAAAAACCTCCGGCGCGGCCGGTGGCGCTGGGGCCTCGCTGCGCTCGGCTGAACCCCTCGACTCCGCTCGGGGCAGGCTCTCGAAGGCGCCCGTTCCCACGTGGTCCGTTTCCACATCTTCCTTCCCCACCTTCTGCACTGGGGCGATAAAGCGATAGCCGCGGCGCGCCAAGGTTTCGATGTAGCGAGGGCTGGAGGCTGAATCGCCCAGGGTTTCCCGTAACTTGTTCACGGCGGTGTTCAGGCTGTGGTCGAAATCGACGAAGGTGTCGGCGGGCCAGAGTTTCTGGCGCAAATCATCGCGAGTGACCACGTCGCCAGCGCGCTCCAGGAGCAAGGCGAGCACCTGGAAAGGCTGATCCTGCAGGCGGAGCTTGGCGCCGTTCTTGCGCAGCTCGCCGGCGGCGAGGTCGAGCTCGAAGACGCCAAAGCGGGCGATTCTGCCGGAGCGATTGCCTGGGGAAGCGGGCATGGGCGATGGACAACGGCCGACGACGCGTAGTGTAGCACCAAGCTGCGCGCGGCTTTGCGCCGAGCGTACAATACTGTGGTGCCTGACGTTCGACGCCAGAACGATTCCGCCCACAAGCAGCAGCGGCACGCGATCTATGCCACGGAAACTTTCGGCCTGCTGCTGATCGCCTTCCTGTTGCTCGTCCTCACCGTGATTCGGTACTGGCACGCCATTCATTGGAGCGTGCGCTGACGGTGGCTTCTCTGCAGCCTGAACCGCTGCTGGTGGTTATTCTTGGGCCGACGGCCAGCGGAAAGACCGCGCTTTCTCTAGCGTTGGCGGAGCGCTTCCACGGCGAGATTGTGAACTGCGATTCCGTCGCCATGTACCGCGAGTTTGACATCGGGACAGCCAAGCCAACATCTTCGGAGCGAGCCCGAGCGCCGCATCATTTGGTCGATTGCGTGGCGCCGACAAACTGTATTACGGCCGGCGAATATGCGCGGCAGGCGCGGCAAGTGCTGGATGCAATCAAAGGACGCGGCCATTTGCCGATTCTGGTGGGTGGAACTGGACTCTACTTGCGCGCGCTGCTCGAAGGACTCTTCCCCGGGCCACAAAGGTCCGAGGAACTGCGCGAGCGATTGCGCGAGCGAGCCGCGGGCCGCGGAGGCAACTATCTTCATCGCATTCTGCGGCGCCTGGATCGCACGGCGGCGGAGAAGATCCATGCGAACGACACGCCCAAGATCATCCGCGCCATCGAAGTTTGCCTGGCGTCTCGGCAAAAGATGACGGAGCTGTGGCAGCGCGGACGCGAGCCTTTGCGGGGCTTTCGCATCCTGCGTCTCGGTCTCGATCCTGATCGTCAGGCGCTCTATGAGCGAATCAACCGGCGCGCGCAGGAGATGTTTGAGGCCGGTTTGATCGAGGAGACGCAGCGGCTGCTGGAGAAATACGGCGACGCCGCAGGCCCGCTGGCTTCGCTTGGGTACAAGCAGGCGGTGCAATTGCTTCGCGGAGAGCTTACGCGCGAGCAGGCTTTGCAGGCGGCTCAGCAAGCGCATCGCAACTATGCCAAACGGCAGATGACTTGGTTTCGGCGCGAGCCGGAGGTTCGGTGGCTGCGCGGGTTCGGGAACGATGCGGAGATTCAGGAGACAGCGGCGGATTGGGTCTCAGGTCTCGGGTGTTAAGTCTTGGGCTTCGGTCACTCGTGGCGCAGGGAGAGGCTTCTGAAGTCGCGCACCGGAACGCAAGATCCCAGATCTAACACCTGAGACCCAAGACCTACCCTTCTGCTATCGTTTCTGCATGCATCGCACACTTGCTCTTTTGCTGTTTGCTCTCGTGCTAGTCACAACGTCATCCGCTAAGGACAAAGACAAGTATCAGCGCTCCGGTCCAATTCATTTGACTCCCGCCGGCGAAAAGTGGGCCGAGAAGACGTTGCACAAGCTCACCCTCGAAGAGAAAGTTGGACAGGTGTTCATGATCTGGTGCCGAGCCAGCTTTCTCAACGTGGAGAATCCGGAGTACCTGCAACTGCGCGAGGCCATGGACAAGTATCATGTGGGCTCGTTCGCGATGACGGTGCATGTGGATGGTCCGTTTCTTCTCCGCAGCGAACCTTACGAAGCCGCGGAACTGCTCAACCGGCTGCAGAGCGATTCGAAGCTGCCGCTGCTGTTCGCCGCCGATTTTGAGCGCGGCGTACCGATGCGACTGATGGGAGCCACCGTCTTCCCGCATGCCATGGCGTTCGGGGGAGATGGCAAAGCAGAGGACGCCGAAGCCTTCGGCCGCATCACCGCCGAAGAGTCGCGCGCCATCGGCATTCACTGGAATTTCTTTCCTGACGCGGATGTGAACTCGAACCCGGCGAACCCCATCATCAACACGCGCTCATTCGGCGAAGATCCTAAGCAGGTCGGCGATCTGGTGGTGGCCTACATCAAAGGCGCGCATGAAGGCGGGATGCTGACCACGGTCAAACATTTTCCGGGTCACGGCGATACGGCGACCGATTCGCATCTCGGG
>Ga0208190_1000545_pt1 | contig 15406 bp, 10 predicted proteins | sample June2015DPH_13_1_FD_184708 | JGI IMG/M metagenome (GOLD analysis project Ga0208190, IMG submission 184708) | Peatland microbial communities from SPRUCE experiment site at the Marcell Experimental Forest, Minnesota, USA - June2015DPH_13_10... | ecosystem: Environmental > Terrestrial > Soil >... | reverse complement strand
CGGACGCCAGTCGGGAAGGTATTGCCCAACTTCCACGTTGAGCCAGAGAACTCGCCCCAACTTTTCCGAATCGATCAGCTCTTTTAAAATCTGCAGGCCGGGATGAAACCGCATGTTGTAACCGATCTGTACCACCCGGTCGTGGCGCCGTGCCTCGGAAATCAGCGCCTGGATTCCGCTCGATTCATGCGAGAGAGGTTTTTCGATGAAAACGTGGGCGCGAGCCTGCAACGCGGCCAGCGCCTCTTCCACGTGGTACACCGGCGGAGTGCAGATGAGTACGATCTCAGGCTTGAATTTCTGCAGAGCTTCGGCATAGTCGGAGAACGTCTCTCCGCCCAGTTCTTCGCGGCACTGCTTCAGCGCTTCGGAACTGGTATCGCAAAACCCGAGCCGCCGTACGCCCAGCGCCTTCAGATTTCTCGCGTGGCGGCGGCCAATCGATCCGCAACCGACCACTAGAGTCCGACATTCCACCCAATCGGAAATTCTCGACATGACTTATTTCGCTTGCCTGATCCCGAGTGCATGCGAGCGCTCGCTCTGCCCGTCATTCGAAACCAGCCGTTGGCCAAATCCGTCCGTACCTTCGCGAACGACTAACGACCAACGACTCTCTTCTCGTAATGCTCCAAGACTTTACCCACCGCATGAATCACATCTTCCACATCCTGCGCCGTCATGGAATGGAACATCGGCAGACTGATCAGCCGCTCATAAGCGTCTTCGGCCACAGGGTAGCTCAGTCTTGAGCTTGTGCCGGACTGGAAGAGTTCGCGATAATACGGGTGTTGATGCACCGGAATATAGTGCACGTTCACGCCGAGGTTTTCCGCCCGCAGCGCGCGGAAAACCTCGCCTCGCCCCGCCGTCAGCGTTTCCAGCTTCAGCCGGATCGGATACAAATGCCAGGCCGGATTCACGCCCTCCCGTACCGCAGGAACGGTAACCCCCGGCAAACTCGCGAACGCCGCGTTGTACTGCGCCGCAATCTCCCGCCGCCGCGCCAGATTTGCGTCCAACCGCTCCAATTGTGAGAGTCCCAGCGCGCACGCAATGTCGGTCAACCTGTAGTTGAAACCGAGCAGCACCATTTCGTAAAACCACTGTCCCGCTTGCTGCCGCTCGCGCGCCTCGCTGCTAATGCCGTGATTGCGAAAGCGCCGCAGAGTCTCCGCCAACCCTGCATCGTTGGTCGTAACCATGCCGCCTTCTCCGGTCGTCAGGTGCTTCACCGGATGAAAACTGAACGCGGTCATATCGGCAATCCCGCCGACGCGCTTGCCCCGAGACTCGGCGCCCAGAGCATGGCAAGCGTCTTCGATCAGGAGTGCTCCGTGCTCTTTCGCCAAACGCCCTAACTCATCCAGCGCCGCCGGATGCCCCGCGTAATCCACGGCGATGACCGCTTTCGTCTTCGAAGTAAGTTTTCTGGTGACTGCTCCCGGATCGAGGTTCAATGTGTCGGGAGAAACGTCGGCGAACACGGGCGTCGCGCCCTGATACAAAACGCAATTCGCCGTAGCGCAGAAAGTCATGGGCGTGGTGATCGCCTCATCGCCAGGTCCCAGTCCAGCGGCAAACGCCGCACCATGCAACGCCGCAGTGCCCGAACTGAAACTGACCGCGTGCCGTGCCCCCACCCATTCCGCAAACTTTTCCTCGAACTCGCCAATCTTCGGCCCCGTTGTCAGCCAGTCTGATTTCAGAACCTCAACCACTGCTTGGATATCTACGGCGTCAATACTCTGCCGCCCGTACGGCAACAGCTTCGCGCGCACGGGCACACCCCCGTGAATGGCCAGCGTTTCCAGTTTTGTGGGCAAGGGATTCATGCTAGGCGGATGTCGGAACCGCCTCCGCAGCGCTGGTTTCGGGCGTTACCAGCGCTTCCAACTCACGCCGCGTCAGCCAGCGTTCGTTCGTGTCGCTCGAATACCGGAAGCCTTCCGCCAGCGGCTTGGCGTTCACCCAGTTTTCCGATTTCCACCAGGGATGCGACGGCTGAATCACATACATATCTTCGGTCTCCAGCGTTTGCCGCGACTCGTCTTCGGAAACCAGCACTTCGTGCAACTTCTCTCCTGGACGAATCCCGATGTACTCCACCGCGCATCCCGGAGCGACGGTCTCCGCCAGGTCCAAAAGCCGCATGCTCGGAATCTTGGGAACAAAAATCTCGCCACCGTGCATCTGCTCCAGGCAGCGGATGACGAATTTCACGCCCAGCTCCAGCGTCAGCCAGAATCGCGTCATGCGCGGATCGGTGATCGTGATCTTCCCGCGCCGCTTCTGCTCCAGAAACACCGGAATCACGCTGCCGCGGCTGCCCACAACGTTGCCATAGCGCGCGCAACTGAAGCGCGTATTGCGCGCGCCCGCATAGGCGTTGGCCTGTACAAACACTTTTTCCGCGCACAGCTTGGTGGCGCCATAGAGATTGATCGGATTCACCGCCTTGTCGGTGCTGAGCGCGAGAGTGCGCCGCACTCCCTGATCGATCGCCGCATCGATCACATTTCGCCCGCCCATGATATTGGTCTGGATCGCTTCGAACGGGTTGTACTCACAGGCTGGCACCTGCTTCAGCGCCGCCGCGTGCACCACCACGGTCACGCCCGAAAGAGCGCGCTTCAGCCGCTCCACGTCCCGCACGTCTCCAATAAAATATCGCAGGCTGGGATGATCGAATCCCGAGGTTCGCATCTCATGCTGTTTCAACTCGTCCCGGCTGAAAATTACCAGTCTCTGGGGATGGTATTCGCGCAGCATGATCTCGACAAACTTCTTCCCGAACGATCCGGTTCCACCCGTTACCAGCACCGATTCCTGCGACCAATTCACCATTCTTGTTCCTTGAAAACCTCTTCTGCCGAGTTACGCCCTGCGCGTGGGGCCGAGTAACAACCGTTCCCGAAGGCTGCCACGACAATCGTCGATTTTCGTGTAAGTTCTTGTGCTCGATAGTATAACCGAGCCTTTGATGCAGCGTTCGCATCTTCGATGCCGAAACGGGAATCGAAAACAATGATCTCCGCTCCGCAATTTTCGCTGTTCCTCACTCCCAAGGATGCTAAAATCAGGCAAATTCCTCGGACCTGGCCGCTTCTGTCCGCCAAAGCTCGCTGCGGAAGGACGGGCGGGAGCGGAGGAGCCGGTATGCCAGCGGCGGCGCTGCTGTGTCGAGTTTGTGGCTAAGGAGTAGTAATGTCATTGGGCCCCCTGGTTCCACGGAGCAACGATCCGAGAAGTAACGACCCGTCGCGCGAGTTGCAACCCGGCGAACCGGCTGAATTCCTCAAACCGCTAACCTCCGCGCTTTACAACACCCTGCCCGCGCAGGAGTCCACGCTGCGTGAATACATGCGCGTGCTCATCAAGCGCAAGTGGATGGTGATCTCGGTGATCGCCGGAATCTTCCTGACCGTCGCCATTGCCAGCCTGCGCCAGACTCCCATCTATGAAGCCGTGGGCCGCATCGCGGTCAATAAAGCCGATCCCAATCTCATTACCTTCAAGGACTCGGGTCCGGTGGTCGACTACTACGATCAAAGCGACCTGGATACCGAGGTCCGCATTCTGCAGAGCGATCTGATGGCCCTGCAGGTGATCCGGCAACTGAATCTGGACAAACGTCCCGAGTTTGGCGGTCATGCCGATGCCAAAACATCCAATCTGGTCGCCGATCCGCTGCAGGCCGATTCCAATCGCACCTCATCTCTGTTGTCCGCCTTTCGCGGAAATCTCCACGTCACTCTGATTCCCAACACCCGGATCATTGAGATTCACTACAACAGCACCGATCCGCAGCTCGCCGCCGGCGCCGTGAATACGCTTGCCTCCACCTATGTCGAGCAGAACTTCAAGACCAAGTTCGAATCCACCATGCAGGCCTCCGACTGGCTTTCCAAACAACTGGTCGACTTGCAGATGAAAGTGGAAACCTCGCAGGAGAAACTCGTGCGCTACCAGAAGGAACACGAGATTCTCGGGACCGACGAGAAGACAAACATCATCACTGAAAAACTCGACGAACTGAACAAGGAAATGACTGCGGCCGAATCGGATCGCATGGAGAAGGAAGCGGTCTACCGCCAGACTCAGTCCAACGATCCCGATGCCATCGCGGCCGCGATCATTGCCGACAGCTCGGGAAACGCGAGCGCCGCCACCTCCGGTCTTTTGGATAAATTGCGCGAGCAGCAGGCCAACCTCAGAATCCAGGTCGCCGATCTCAGCACGCAGTTTGGTCCCCAGTACCCGAAGGTCGCCCAGCTCAACAGTCAACTAAAGGAGATTGACCACCAACTGCAATCGGAAACCAACAAGGCCGTCGACCATCTCAAGGGTCAGTACCTGGCCGCGTTACAGCGCGAAAACATGCTGCGCGCCTCTTTTGAAAAGCAAAAACAGGAAGCCAACAAACTCAACGAGAGCGCCATCGAGTACAGCATCCTGAAGCGCGATCTGGACAGCAATCGGACGCTCTACGAGGGATTGCTGGAAAAACTGAAAGAAGCGGGCGTCACCGCGGGATTACGCTCCAATAACTTTCGCATCATCGATGCGGCCCGTGTTCCGACCTCTCCCAGCGAACCCAATATCCCGCGCAACCTGACTTTCGCCCTCATGCTCGGCGTCATCTCCGGCGTAGGCTTGGCCTTCATACTGGAGAACATGGACAACACCGTCCGCACACCCGAGCAGGCCACGGCGCTGTCCGGCCTTCCTGCGCTTGGGATGATTCCGCTCGGCTCCAAGTCGGTCAGCCATGGGCCCACGGGCAAACGGCTGGTTTTAACCCCCATCTCATCCAAGGAAGCGGTAGAAACCGTGACGCAGGTTCGCCCACAGTCGCAGATGGCCGAATCGTATCGCGCGCTGCGCACTTCGCTCCTGCTCTCCAACCTGGGAGCGCCGCCAAAAGTCATCATGGTAACCAGTGCGCGTCCGCAGGAGGGAAAAACTACCACCAGCATCAACACCGCGATCGTGCTCGCGCAAAAGGGAGTCCGCGTCCTCCTGATCGATGCCGACCTGCGCCGCCCCAGTGTTCACAAGACCCTGGGCATGGGCCCGCGCAGCGGTCTCAGCAACGTGCTCACCGGCAGCGCCACCGCCCAGCAGGCCATCACCACCTCGCCGGTTCTGCCCAATCTTTTCATTCTTCCCGCAGGTACGCCGCCTCCGAATCCCGCGGAATTGCTGGCATCTTCAAACATGCGAGACTTGATCGCCGAATTGCGCGCGGAGTTCGACCACATCGTGATCGATACACCTCCCACACTTTCGGTGACCGATGCAGTCGTGCTTTCCCCTCGGGCCGACGCCACCATCCTGGTCATCCGCTCCGGTCAAACCACGAAGCAAGCGCTGCGCCGCGCCCGCGATATTTTGACGCAGGTCAACGCCCACGTCGCCGGGGTACTGCTGAACGCCGTGGATCTCACTTCTCCGGACTACTACTATTACTACGAGTATCAGGGAAAGTACGGGCAGTATTACCAGGAAGACTCTCCCGGCGCCGGCGATGATGCGGAACCGAAGGCGGGTTAACCTGACGGTTGGACGGAACGGCGACGGAAGCATGACCATTTCACTCTCAAATCGGCAGCGCTGGCAGTGGGCGGTTGGCGTGGCCTCGCTCGCCTGCATCTACATTCTCCTGATCGGCAAAGAGTTTGCCGCCAGCGTGCTGGCCGCGCGTCCGGAGTTACCCAAGCTGCAACTCGCCGTGCGTCTTGCCCCGGGGAACGCGGACTATCGTCACCGGCTCGGACGCTACTTCACATTTGTTGCCAGCGATCCTCAGTCGGCGATCGAGAGCTTTCGCGCCGCTACGGCGCTCGACCCTCACAATGCCCGCTATTGGTTCGATCTCGCCGCCGCCTACCAGGTCACCGGCGACACCGCCGGTCAGCGAACCGCGCTGGACCGCGCATTGCAAGCCGAACCCACCGCCCCCGACGTGGCGTGGGAAGCTGCGAACTTCTTCCTCATCAATGGCGACAAGAGCGACACCGACCACGCCTTGCGCGAATTCCACGTCGTCATCGAGAACGACCCCACCCTCGTCTACCCCGCATTGCGCGCTTCCTTGCGCGTTCGTCCGGATACGGACGCGCTGCTCCGCGACGTGGTACCGGCTCATCCCGATTCCCTGCTCGCCTTTCTCGATTTGCTGACGAGCAAGCAGGAGACCGAAGGCGCTATCAAGACCTGGGACCGCCTCGCTCAGCTGCACCAGAAATTCCCGAACCGCTATCTCTACGATTTTGTGCACTATCTCATCGGAGTGAACCGTCCCGATGCCGCGATGTCGGCTTGGCAACAAACCGCGGATGTTCTTGGACTCTCCGCCTACCAGCCTACGGAAGACAACCTGGTCGTCAACGGCGACTTCAGCCTCGACGTCCTCAACGGAGGCTTCGATTGGATCTACGTCAATCGCATCGGCGTGAAGCCCTTGCTCGATCCAAGCGACTTTCACCAGGGCCAGCGATCGCTTTCGCTCACCTTCGAAGGCCCTGGGATCGAAGACGCCGGAATTTCCCAACTCATTCCCGTACGCGGCGCAACCACCTACGACTTCTCCGCCTACTACAAGTCGGCCGACTTTGAGGGCGCAGGCGGTCCGCAGATCGTTCTGCGCGACGCCTACACCCGAGCCCCCCTGTTTGTCAGCGAGTCGCTCAACGACGCCGACTTCTGGAAGGAAGTGCATTCCAAGGTCACGACCCCGAACTCCACAACCCTGCTGCTTCTTGCGATCGAGCGCTTTCCGGCCGGTTCGCCGATTCGCGGGAAGCTCTGGCTTGACGACTTCGAGCTTTCTCCGGAAGGTTCTGTCGATGAATCTTCCCCAAATCCCAGCGATGGCTCCAAGGACAAACCGTGAGTTCCGCCCTTGCCACCCAACCCGAACCCGCGCCCGTAACCAAGGTCTCGCAACCGCGACTCACCAACAAAGCCCTGTTCGCTGGCGCCGGCGCCATCCTCTTGCTGGGGCCACTCGCCTTCGGAGCAGTCGAGCCCTGGTCCATCTTTGCCTTGGAAACCTGCGCCATGCTTTTGCTCGCGCTCTGGGCCGCACGCCAGTGGATCAACCGCCAACTCATCGTCTCCGACCACCCGCTCTACCGTCCTATGGCCGCGTTCCTTTTCCTGGTGGTGTTGCAATGGGTGACTGGAACCACCGCCTACCGTCAGGTGACCTACTCGCACTTATTGCTCTACGCCGCCTACGGCATGCTCGTGTTTGTGGCCACTCAGACGCTGCGTCGCTCCTCCCAGTTTGAGCTGCTGGCCAAACTGTTCACCGGGTACGGCGCGCTGGTGGGTTTGTTTGCCATGCTGCAGGGTCTGGCGCCCAACGGAAAACTCTACTGGATCTGGGCCTTGGAGCAGGGGGGCTCGATCTATGGCCCCTACGTAAATCACAATCACTATGCGGGTCTAATGGAGATGCTGACGCCTTTCCCGCTGGTATTAGCCGCAACCCGCTTTACCGAAGGCAGCCGCAAAATCCTGGTGGCGGGAATCGCCGCGCTGATGGCGGCAAGCATTTTTCTTTCCGGATCCCGCGGCGGCATGGCGGCATTCGTCGTCCAGATCGTGATGCTCGCCGTGCTTTTGGTTCGCAAACGCGAGGGCAACTGGAAACAACCCCTCCTACTGGGCACGTTCCTGGCGCTGGTGATTGTTTTTCTCGTCTGGATGGGCGGGAACGAACTCACCCGGCGTCTCATCAGCATTCATTCCGAAGCGCAGCAAGAACTCGCCGGAGGAACCCGCCTCACCATCGATCGCGACTGCTTGCGCATGCTGCTCAAACGGCCGTTCCTCGGCTGGGGACTGGGCACGTTCCCGGTCGTCTACCCAGAATTTCGCAGCTTCTACACCACATTCTTCGTCAATCAGGCGCACAACGATTATCTGCAACTGCTGGTCGAAACCGGTCTCGCCGGATTCGCCATCGCGGTCTGGTTTCTGGTACTGGTCTTCCGTCGGGCGGCCAGCAAACTTAAGAACTGGACCGAGAACGCCAGTGGCGCTCTAACCGTTGCGGCCCTGCTGGGCTGCGTCGGGATATTGGTCCACAGCTTTCTCGATTTCAATCTGCAGATCCCGGCCAATGCCGCCCTGTTTTACGTTCTCTGCGCTATTGCCGCGGCCGGGCCGCTCCAGGAATCGCAGCGTCGCCGGGTGCTTCGGCGGCACAGTCTATCCGTGGAACCGAACCCCGAATCCTCGGCGTCTTAAGAGGCAATTCCCGCGCCCGCCAGGGGTGCCTGGCACGGCTCGTTCACAAATGTGCATGATTATGCACAACCGAGTATTCTCCTCGGGAAAATTCCTCAATTTCTGGTTGTTCTCCCGGCTCAACGAACGGTATACTCCAGCCCAACGGAGCGGGCTTTTGCCGCTCTAAGCGAAAGGTTTCCGTACGGCATGTTTTGACCAGCGTCGGTAAGGGGCTCTGGGGACCGTGCCACGACCTAAGATTGGCGATGTTCCAGAAAATACCTCAGAGGCATTAACTAACTAAAGGAGAAATCGTGATTCGAAAATTAAGTACGTCCTTGCTCGCGCTCGTCGCGATCGTGTCGGCCGTGAGCGTCGTTTGCCAGGCGCAACCGCAGACCCTGTTAACCCGTCATGTGCGCGAAGCGGTTCTCAATGGCGCAGCTCAACCCTTGGGCCGGCTTCCCGCAACCCAAAGCCTTCACTTCGACATCGTCCTGGCTCTGCGTAACCAGCCAGCGTTGGAAAACTTCCTGGACGAGCTCTACGATCCTACCAGCGCCTCCTACCGGCAGTTCGTTACGGTGCAGGAGTTTACCGAGAGGTTTGGCCCCAGTCAGGAGGACTTTGACGACCTGATCGCTTTCGCGAAAGCGAACGGCTTTACGGTGGTTGGCGGCTCGCGCGATGCCATGGACGCACAATTCATGGCACCCGTTGCGAACGTGGAAAAGGCCTTCCACGTGACCATGGGCCTCTATCAGCACCCCACCCAAAACCGCACCTTCTACGCTCCGGACCGCGAGCCCACCGTCGATCTGTCAATCCGCCTGTGGCATATCTCGGGCCTGGACAACTATTCGATCCCACGCCCCGCGCTTCATCACCAGGATTCGACGGTGCGTGCCAATGCCGTAAAGGGTTCTTGTCCCTCGAGTTCATATTGTGGTAGCGATATGCGGGCGGCCTACTACGGCGGAACCGCTTTGACCGGCGCTGGCCAGACGGTCGGGCTGCTGGAGTACTACGGATATGATATAGCCGACGTGAAGACTTACTTCAAGAACGCCAAGCAAACCAACAAGGTTCCGATCAAGGGCGTTTCCACGGATGGAACTTCTTTGAATTGCAAATATCCGGTCTGTGACGATACGGAACAGACCATTGACATCACCCAAGCCGTCTCCATGGCCCCTGGATTGAAGGACCTGTTTGTGTTCGTGGGCTCCAGCGACACGGCCATCCTCGGTTCCATGACGACGCACACTCCGCTCTCGGCGCAACTGAGCTCTTCGTGGACGTGGGCGCCGTCGGATCCCAGCACCGACGATCCTTTCTTCGAGAAGTTTGCGGCTCAGGGTCAAAACTATTTCCAAGCGGCTGGCGACAGTGGTAAATATACGTCGAGTTCCAGCTATGTTTGGCCGGCGGATTCCGCCTATGTCACGGCGGTCGGTGGCACGGACTTGCAGATAACAGGCCCGGGTGGCGCCTGGAGCTCGGAAACCGCGTGGTCCGACGGCGGCGGCGGCTACTTTACGCCCGACGCCATTCCCATCCCCGCATGGCAGAAGCTCAAAGGCGTCGTCACCGCAACGAACAAGGCGTCCAAGAAATTGCGGAACTCCCCCGACGTCGCGGCCGAGGCGAATTTTGACTTCTATGTCTGTGCCGATCAAAGCGCTTGCACGGCAAACAACTATGGGGGCACCAGTTTTGCCGCGCCCATGTGGGCCGGCTACATGGCTCTGGTCAATCAGCAGGCGGTTGCCAATGGCAAAACTACGCTCGGCTTCCTGAATCCCACCATTTATGCGCTGGGTGTCGGGAAAACCTATACCACCGATTTCCACGACATCATCGGCGGCAGCAACGGCTATTCCGCAGTGAAGGGCTACGATTTGGCGACCGGTTGGGGCAGTCCGAATGGGGACGGCCTCATCACCGCGCTTGCCGCAACCAAGTAACCAAGAACGCTAAACCATGGGCGGGACTTCGGTCCCGCCCTTTTTCTTGCTTCATACGCTTTTTCGACTAACTCGCAACAGATCGGCAGCCCGCGCAATGCCTCCAGCGTGATATCTTCACTAACCTAGGAGGAAATTCTGTTTCCCGCCAACGAACCGTATCGGTTCGCGCCGGATCTGTATAATCCTCCCCGTGCGGATTTCGAGATTTTAAATCTCAAAATCGAAAGTTCATATTGACCCTATAAGGAGAGACACTTGAAAATTGCGAAATTACGACTACTGATCCTGGCGATACTGCTGGCGGTGGCTTCCAGCCTATGCTTGGCGCAGGCGGCACCGGCGACTTCCACGGACACCGCGAAAACCGACAAAAAGGCCGCGAAAAAGAAATCGGCCCCGGTGGACCCCTCCACCATCCCTCAAGCCGCTGGCGGCGGAGGCGGCAAGGTGTGGGTGAATACTTCGAGCAAGGTCTACCACAAGGAAGGCGACCCCTGGTACGGCAAGACCAAGCACGGTCAGTACATGACCGAGGCGGACGCCACCAAGGCTGGCTACAAGCAAGCCAAAGAAGAAGAGATGGGCAAGAAGGACGAGATGAAGAAAGACGAGATGAAGAAGTAGATTGACGAACTTTGCCCAGCGAAGCCACCCGGACTCGGGTGGCTTTTTGCTGCCAAATTGCCGCGTCCGGGGTGAAAACAACCGCAAGAATGTGGGTTTTTTCCTCGCCTGATGTGTAGATCGAGGGTGGTTCGCAGGAAGGGACCCGTTCCCTCCCGGTATTACCTCAGTAACCCCGCCATTGTTCTGTTCTTCTTCTGGAGTATTCCGTGTGATATAACGCCGTTAGCTGTTCGTTTGGGTTGGGGCTGGATATGTTCGGGTTTTCTGGCCGCTCTTGATGGTTTTCGAGGAAACGCACCCAGCGACAGCAGAGGAGGAATCGTGGCCGAAGCGCGTACCGGAAAAAGGTTTCCGCTGCAATTGCCGATCAAGATTCATAAGGAAGATACCGTTGGCGAGATCAGCAGCGGCATGACCGGCGATCTGAGCGCTGCCGGCGTGTACATCCGCGCCGATGCTTCGCTTGAGGTTGGTTCGCCAGTCGAGTTTGAGATTACCCTGCCGCCTGAAGTGACTGGCGGCAAGGACCATGTTGTCATTCAGTGCCGCGGCCGCGTAGTGCGGACCGATGAGCCCAATGCCAGCGCCGCCTCCGGGGACAACCGGGGCGTCGCTTGCGTAATCGATTCTTACGAATTCGTTCGCAATTAACCGGGAGCGACCATGCTAAAACTTATTCTGGCCGACAATCAGGCGATATTTCGCGCCGGCATCGCCAAGGTGCTGGCGGTAGAAGACGAGATGCGCATCGTGGCGCAAGCGCAGACCGCCGAACAGATGTTCATGGCGCTCGACAAGTTTCGCGCCGCCGTGCTCATCATTGCCGGAGGCTTTCACTCCGACTTCAACTCGATCCTTTCCGCCGCCAACAAGAACAAGACCCGCGTCGTCGTCCTCGCCGATACCGGCGAGAGCGCGCAACGCTACATGGCCGCCGGCGCTCATGGAGTGGTGTATCGCAACGTCACCAGCCCCGCGCTGGTCGATTGTGTCCGCAAGATCGCCCGCGGCGAAAGCTGGGTGCAGGACATGGCGGTGCCGAGCGAGTTGACCGAAAACGATATGGTCGGCCTGCGCGTCCGCGACCGCTTGACGGCCAAGGAACTGCGCATCGTCGCCCTCATCGTCCAGGGCTACAAGAACAAGGAAATCGCCACCCAGTTGGGTACGACCGAACAGGTGATCAAGAACTACCTGCGCAACGTCTACGACAAGATCGGCGTGTCCGACCGGCTGGAGCTGGCGCTGTTCACCATTCACCACCGCATTTTGAACGAAGCCGCGGCCGCAACCGCAGCCGCCGCTATCCCCCCGGTCGCGCAAAGTGCCGGAATCAGCAACTAGCGGTTTTTCGTTTTTAGCGGGGCCGCCTGCGGGCGGCCTTTTTCGTTGTGAAGAGGTTATTCTTGGATCATGAAAATCACACTCCTGTTCTGGCATAGCCTCACCGTCCTTTCGCTGCTCGTCTGCTTGGCCAGTCTGGCATCGGCCGCAGATCAAGCTGACCCAGTCGACAACTACGTTCTTGCCGAGATGGCCAGGCAGCACATTCCGGGACTCGCGTTGCTGGTCTCCCGCGGCGGCCATGTGATCCGCGCGCAAGGATACGGCTTGGCCAATGTAGAACTCCAGGTTCCGGTTAAGCCCGAGACGATCTTTCAATCCGGCTCCGTAGGCAAGCAGTTCACCGCGACCGCAGTCATGATGCTGGTCGAGGAAGGCAAGATCGCCCTCGACGATCCCCTAACCAAATATTTCCCCGACGCGCCCGCCCCCTGGACCCAGGTCACGGTTCGCCAACTGCTGAGCCACACCGCCGGGTTCACCGACTATCCAAACGGTTTCGACATGCGCAAAGACTATACCGAAGCGGAGCTGCTCAAGATTGTCGAGGCCATTCCGCTGGCCTACCAGCCCGGCACCAGTTGGAACTACAGCAACCTCGGCTATCTCACCCTCGGCATCGTGATTCACAAAGTCACCGGCGAATTCTATGGAGACTTCTTGCAGGACCGCATCTTCCGCCCGCTCGACATGAACAGCGCTCGCATCATCAGCGAAGCCGATATCGTGCCCAATCGATCGGCGGGATATCGTCTCTTGAATGGGGAATTGAAAAATCAGGAGTGGGTCGCGCCCACCCTGAATACGACGGCGGATGGAAGTTTGTACTTTTCCATTGTCGACCTGGCCAAGTGGGATGCAGCGCTATACACCGAGAAGCTTCTGAAACGATCAAGCCTGGAACAGATGTGGACCGTGGCCAAACTCCAGGACGGGCAGCCAAACTCCGGCCACTACGGATTCGGCTGGCTCACCGGAAAGCGCAACGGACATTCGGTGGTCGAGCACGAAGGCTCATGGCAGGGCTTTGAGACTGACATTTCCCGCTACCTTGACGACAAACTAACGGTAGCCGTCCTGGCAAATCTAGCCGAGTCGAAGCCCTATATCGTTGCGAACCATGTGGCAGAGATGTATTTGTCGGGAAGCGTGAAGTGAACGCTGCCTGAAACGCTGGTGGAGCGCCGGATACCCGCTCCCGTCGCCCCACCGACTGTATTAGACCTTCTCCGCCACGCTCTTCGCTTGCGTAAACAAGTAGAGATAATCCGGGCCGCCCGACTTGGAATCGGTTCCCGACATATTAAAGCCGCCAAACGGATGCGCGCCCACCATCGCTCCCGTGCATTTGCGGTTCAGGTAGAGGTTGCCGACGTGGAACTCGCGCACGGCACGATCGAGTTTCTCGCGCGAACCGGAGTAGACGGCGCCGGTCAGCCCAAACTCGGTGTCGTTGGCGATCTCCAGCGCATGATCGAAGTTGCGGGAGCGGATCACGGCCAGCACGGGGCCGAAGATCTCTTCCTGCTCCAGCGTAGACTTCGGTGCGATGTCGGCGATCACGGTCGGCTGAATAAAGTAGCCTTCGCCAGCGTCCGTGGCGCGCGCGCCGCCGGTGATCAGGCGTCCTTCTTTTTTGCCGATCTCGATGTAGCGCAGAATGTCGTTCATCGAACCTTCATTGATGACGGCGGCCATGTTGGGATTCATGGCGGGATCGCCAATGGTAAATTGCTCCACCCGCAACTTCAGTTTTTCGAGGAACTTGTCGTAGATGCGCTCGTCGACAATGGCGCGCGAACACGCCGAGCACTTCTGGCCCTGGAAGCCAAAGGCCGCCTGCGCTACGCCTTCGACGGCGGCGTCGACATCGGCGTCGGCATCGACGACGATCGCGTCTTTGCCGCCCATCTCGAGCACGGTGCGCTTGATCCAGAGCTGACCTTTTTGCTGCTGCGCTGCCGTTTGGTTAATGTGCAATCCAACCTCGCGCGAGCCGGTGAAAGCGATGTAGCGAATCTTGGCATGCGCGACCAGGGAATCTCCGAAGCTCGCACCGCCGCCAGGACAAAGATTGACCACGCCATCGGGCATGCCGCATTCTTCCAGCAATTCCACGAACTTCGCCGCGATCGTGGGCGAATCGCTCGAGGGCTTGAGCACGACGGTGTTGCCGCTGACGATGGAAGCCAGAGTCATGCCGGCCATGATGGCGCAAGGAAAATTCCACGGCGGAATCACCGCGCCCACGCCCAGCGGAATGTACGTCAGCGTGCCGCGCTCGCCCGGCAGTTGCACCGGGGGTTCGGCCTTGGCGAAGCGCAGAGCCTCGCGCGCATAAAATTCGCAGAAGTCGATGGTTTCGGAAATGTCTCCATCGGCCTCGGCCCAGTTTTTCGAAACTTCGAAGACCAGCCAAGCCATGAATTCCAGCTTGCGCTCGCGCATTACGTCGCCGACGCGAAACAGGAGCGAAGCGCGCTCCTCGACCGAGGTATGGCTCCAATGACCGAAGGCCTGACAAGCTGCTTGCACGGCGGGCTCCACGTGCTCTTTGCCGGCTCTCTGGTGAACGCCGACCACTTCCGACGGCTTGGCGGGATTGAGGGAACGAATCTTTTCCGCGGTCTTGGAGCGCTTGCCGCCGATGATCAGGTCGTACTCGCGACCAAGTTGGCCACGCACTTTTTCGAGTGCGGAGCGCATCTTGCGCACATTCTCTTCTTTGCTGAAATCGACAAACGGCTCATTCTTAAACGCGCCCTCGTGAAGGCGGACTTGCAGGCGGGGCGGGGCTTCCATGGTTGCCATAGGTTTCCTTTCTATACAAAGAACGATAGGCGTAATTTTACACCTGTCGCTGCGGCGGAAGACGAATGCACGGCGTTCTTCGGGCGTTCTTAGAAGACGGCGAATGCCCACCGCATCGCATGCCAGACTGTATAATCGTGGATTCCGATGAGCTACCAGGTCCTGGCGCGTAAATACCGGCCGCAGAAATTCTCCGACGTCATCGGCCAGGACCACGTCACCCGCACGCTGCAAAATGCCATCGCGCAGGAGCGCATTGCGCACGGCTACATTTTCAGCGGCCATCGCGGCATCGGTAAGACCACGGTCGCTCGCATCCTGGCGATGGCGTTGAACTGCCGGTCGTCGGCAAAGCCCCCCATCGAGCCCTGCGGCATCTGCGAGTCCTGCACCGAGATTCGCAATGGCAA
>Ga0208190_1000539_pt1 | contig 15487 bp, 11 predicted proteins | sample June2015DPH_13_1_FD_184708 | JGI IMG/M metagenome (GOLD analysis project Ga0208190, IMG submission 184708) | Peatland microbial communities from SPRUCE experiment site at the Marcell Experimental Forest, Minnesota, USA - June2015DPH_13_10... | ecosystem: Environmental > Terrestrial > Soil >... | reverse complement strand
CCCCTCTTTCGTGCTCAACTTCAACATTTCCTTCCCCACGAACCCTCTGCCAGCGCGCAAGAACCCGGCGCTTCGCTCTTCCCTGATTTTTGTGTTTGAACGAATTATAGGTGCCAGAAGCGCTGGATCGTATAACAAGCGGTATGCCGGGCGGGTCACGAAAGTAACACCCGCGAGCCACATCTCCTGGCGCGTTTCACGCCTTACTCTCGCCGCAAAGGAATCCTTCTTAACTTGAAGACTCCTCTACAATGCGGAAATGAAGAACTGGGACGTCATCGTCATCGGCGGCGGCATCATCGGCCTCTCGCTCGCGATTGAACTCCGCAAGAAAGGTGCAAGCGTCCTGATCGTCGAACGCGGCCAGCCCGGCCGCGAAGCCTCGCATGCCGCCGGTGGCATGCTGGTGGATTGTCTCTTTGAAACCCCCAGCGCTCTACAGCCACTCGCCACGGCCAGCGCCCGCATGTATCCCGAATTCGCGCGCGAACTGCAGGTCGAATCCGGCATGAAAGTCGACCTGCGCGATCAAGGCACGATTCTCTTCCCGTCCTCCACACACGTTCCGCATCCAGCTTCGCAATCCCAAAACCCGCTTCCTGCACCCCTCGCCGAACTCGAACCAGCGCTTGCCGATCTCAATCATCCCGCTCTTTACTTGCAGGAGCGCAGCGTCGACCCCCGCGCCCTCACCGCCGCCGCGCTCCAAGCTGCCAAACATCGCAGCGTCGATTTCTCCTCTGCCGATCCGGTCATTGCGGTGGACCAAGTCGAAGGCCGCGTGAACGGCGTCACCACAACCAAAACGTCATTCCACGCCCCGAAAGTCGTCAATTGCGCCGGAGCATGGTCCGGCCAGATCTCGCCTCACGCCTTCCCCACGCGCCCGGTCAAAGGCCAGATGCTCTGCCTCGCCGCGCCCCGTCGTGAATTGCTCAAGCATGTAATCCGTTCGCCCGAAATTTATCTCATCCCTCGCAGCGACGGCAGAATTCTGGTCGGCACCACCGTGGAAGAAGCCGGATTCGACAAGCGCACCGACCTCGCCACCATCCAGCGCCTGCACAAGTCCGCGATCACTCTAGTGCCGAAACTTGCCGATGCAAAGATTCTCGAAGACTGGGCCGGCCTCCGCCCCGGAACCCCTGACGGGTTGCCCATTCTCGGCCCCACTGCCACGCCCGGCTACTACGTTGCCACCGGCCATTTCCGCGATGGCATTCTGCTCGCCCCCATCACCGCACAAGTCATGGCGGACGTAATCACAGAAACAAACTGCAAGTACGACCTCACCCCCTTCTCCCCAGCCAGGTTCGCCGCTTAGCGCACGCTGCAAATTGATGTGCCCATGTGGGACAGCCACCCTCCACCCCTTCGGGTATACTGAAACGTTTCCGCGACGGCGTCCGAATGCACTACTGCGCTCTCGCACCAGAAAGGACCAACCCATGGCTTCCCCCGCAGTCGAGTTTGCCCGCAATAATCAGCAACGTTTTCTCAACGAACTCAAAGACCTTCTCCGCATTCCCAGCGTCAGCACCCTCGACGAACACAAGCCCGACGTTCAAAAAGCCGCCGATTTCGTCGCCAATGAACTGCGCCGCATCGGCATGGAAAACGTCGAAGTCATCCCCACCCAGGGCCATCCCCTCATCTACGCCGACTGGCTCCACGCCCCCGGCAAGCCCACCGTCCTCTGCTACGCCCATTACGACGTGCAGCCCCCCGATCCTCTCGATGAATGGCACACCCCGCCCTTCGAGCCCACCGAGCGCAACAACAATATCTATGCCCGCGGCGCCGTCGACGATAAAGGCCAGCTCTGGATGGAAGTGAAGGCCCTCGAATCGCTCCTGCAGTCCGGCAACGGCAAACTACCCATAAACGTCAAAATTATTTTCGAAGGCGAAGAAGAAGTCGGAGGCGAGTCCATCGCCGAGTTTGTTAAGAAGCAAAAAGCCAAGCTGAAAGCCGATTTCGCCCTGGTCTGCGACACCGAACTTTTCGCTCCCAACCTTCCCACGCTGTGCGTCGGCCTGCGCGGCCTGGTCTATACCGAAATCGAAGCCGTCGGCGCCAAAACCGACCTGCACTCCGGCGTCTACGGCGGCGCCGCCCCCAATCCCTTCTTCGCTCTCATCGAAATCATCAGCAAGCTGAAGGACGCGAAAGGCCACGTGCTGATCCCCGGCTTCTATAAAGACGTGAAAGCGCCCAGCAAAGACGAACTCAAAGCCTGGAAGCGCCTGCCCTTTAACGAAGAGACCTACCGCAAAACCGAGGTCGGCTCCAAGGTCCTAACCGGTGAGCCCGGCTACTCGGTTCTGTATCGCACCTGGGCTCGCCCCACGCTCGAAGTCCATGGCATGCCCGGCGGATTCACCGCCGCCGGCGCCAAGACCGTCATTCCCGCCAAAGCCGCAGCCAAAGTTTCCATGCGCTTAGTGCCCAACCAGGATCCCGACGACATCCTCAAGCGCTATACGAACTTCGTGAAGAAGCTCACGCCCAAAGGAATCGAGATCAAGATCAAAGTGCACAGCATCGGCCCCGCCTGCGTGGTCGGCACCGACAATCCCTACATCAAGGCCGCCACCGAGGCTCTGCACGACACGTTCAAGAAAGAAACCGTCTTCATCCGCAGCGGCGGCTCCATCCCCATCGTCACCGACTTCCAGGACGGACTGAAAATTCCCAGCGTCATGATGGGCTTCGGCCTGCCCGACGACAACCTCCACGCTCCCAACGAAAAGTTCCACATCCCTAACTTCCACCACGGCATCGAAACCATCTGCCGGTTCTTCGAGAAGCTCGGAGGAAAGTAGGCAAGAGGCACGAACCATGGGGTGACGGGCGCATTCGCCCGTCCAGCCAGTGCCGTTCCCTCATGAACATACTCGATCTCGTTGTCGGTAAGCCCATCCGGACCAGCGACGAACGCGCCGAGCAGATCGGTCCTACGCAGGGCATCCCGATCTTCGGTCTCGATGCCCTGAGTTCGGCTGCCTACGGCCCGGAAGCGGCCCTCAGCCTGCTAATTCCACTCGGCCTGCTCGGCGTTCACTACATCGTCCCCATCAGCGCGGCCATTATCACCTTGCTCGTCATCGTGTATTTTTCCTACCGTCAGACCATCGCCGCCTATCCCAACGGTGGTGGCTCCTATACCGTGGCCCGGTTCAACCTGGGCGCTCCCGCCGGTCTGCTCGCCGCCGCCGCCCTTCTGGCTGATTACATTCTCACCGCCGCGGTCGGCATTTCCGCGGGAGTTGGCGCTTTAATCTCGGCCGTTCCCTCCTTGCTGCCGCACACCGTTTCGCTCTGCGTGGGTATTCTGATCGTCATCACCATCCTCAATCTCCGCGGCGTGCGCGAAGCGGGCACAGCCTTCGCCATTCCTACCTACCTGTTTGTCGGCACGCTGCTCATCACCATCGTCGGAGGCATTGTTCGCGTTCTCCTCAGCGGAGGCCATCCCACGCCGGCGATTGCGCTTCCGCCTCCGCCGCCCATCACCGAGGCCGTGAGCTTCTGGCTTCTGATGAAGGTTTTCGCTAGCGGTTGCACCGCTTTGACGGGCGTGGAGGCCGTGAGCAACGGCGTAAAAGCCTTCAAGGAACCCACGGTCAAGAACGCTCAACGCACTCTCACCGTAATTATTTTTCTGTTGGCGGTACTGCTGGCAGGCATTTCCTACCTCGTCAGGACCTACGGAATTGCCGCAACCGATCCCGGCCAGCCCGGCTACCAAAGCATTCTCTCCATGCTCACCGCGGCAGTTTTCGGCAAAAGCTTTTTCTATTACCTGACCATCGGCTCCATCCTCGTTGTCCTCTCCTTGTCAGCCAACACCGCCTTCGCTGATTTTCCTCGTCTCTGCCGTGCCATCGCGCAAAATAATTACCTCCCGCATGTCTTCGGCTATCGCGGACGAAGGCTCGTCTACACCTACGGCATCATGGTCCTCGCGGCTCTTTGCGGTGGCGTTCTCATCCTCTTCGGCGGCGTTACCGACCGGCTCATCCCGCTCTATGCCGTCGGCGCCTTTCTGGCCTTTACGCTTTCGCAAGCGGGCATGGTCATGCACTGGCGAAAGAAACGCGGCCCGAATTGGTTGAAGAGCGCTCTGGTGAACGGGCTCGGCGCCCTCGTCACCGGCATCACTACATGCGTTGTGCTGGTTGCGAAATTTGTCGAAGGCGCCTGGATTACCCTGCTCTTCATTCCCCTGACGATCTTTTTCTTCACCCTGGTCCGCCGCCATTACCACCATGTGAAGGTGCTCACCAGTTGCAAGATTCCAATCGACGCGGCAGGCCTTAGCCAGCCTCCTATCGCGGTGATTGCCATCGACCGCTGGAGCAACATCACCCGCCAGGGAATTGAATTCGCCGCCCGCCTTTCCCCGGAAGTCATCGCCCTGCACGTCGAGCCCAGCGAGCATTCCGAATTGCTCCAGGACGACTGGGAGCAATACGTTGACCGTCCCTTCCGCGCCGAGGGCAAAGAACCACCCCAGCTTCACGTCCTGCCTTCCCCCTACCGCTTTGTCATCATCCCCGTCGTTCAATTCGTTCTCGATCTGGCCAAGAAAAATCCCGCCCGCAGCATTGTCGTAGTCATCCCGGAGCTGGTGGAAGATAAATGGTACGAATACTTCCTGCACAACCAGCGTGGCCGCCTCCTGGAATGGGTGCTTCTCGCCCGCGGCAATGAGCGCATCTTCACCGTGAGTGCGCCCTGGTACATCAGGAAGTGAACCGGATTCGCTCTGCTGCAGAGACAGACGCTTCTCCCACAATTCCCAATAGCAACAACTCGCAAGTTCTTTCTGTCACTAACGAAATGACTCATAACTATTGACAATGATTCGTAACTAGCCTAAGCTTTGCCCCATTCGGGCCCTGAAGACCTCGGCCACCGCTCTGTTCGCCGCGATCTTCTCAAACACATCATGTGGGTTTCACAGAATCGAAGGAGATTGGAAATGAAATCGCTTTGGAAGCTGTACTTCGCCTTGGTCGTGTTCGCCTCAACCTCCCTTCTTGCACAATCCGGGGCAACCTTCTATGTGTCCAAAAGCGGCAAGGACACCAACTCCGGCAGTTACACCGCACCCTGGCTTACCATTCAGCACGCCGCCAATTCCGTCTCGGCAGGGGCGACGGTATACGTTGAAACCGGCGTATACAACGAATCGGTGACTTTTCCCGCCTCTGGAACGGCTTCGAGTCCCATCACTTTCGCCAGCTATCCCGGGCAGACCGCGGTCATCGATGGGACAGGCCTGAGCGTCACCGGCACCCAAGGCCTCATCAACATTGTGAACCAGAGCTATCTCACCGTGAACGGATTTGAAATCCGCAATTACACCACCAGCAAGGCGACTCTCACTCCGGCGGGCATCTGGATCACGGGCTCGGGCAGTGGCGTACAGTTGCTCAACAACCTGGTGCATAACATCACCACCACGTCGGAGAAAAATGGTAACGCCTTTGGCATAGCCGTGTATGGCACATCCAGCACGCCCATCACCAACCTTACAATCAGCGGCAATCAGGTTTACAGCCTGAAGACCGGAGAAAGCGAATCGGTCAACGTCGACGGGAACGTCACCTATTTCTCCATCACCAACAACATCGTGCACGACAACGACAACATCGGCATTGATGCCATTGGATTCGAAGGCGTCGGCCCAACCGGCTACGACCAGGCAAAATACGGCGAGGTCAGCGGCAACACCGTCTACAACATCAGCGGAATCAACAACCCGGGCGAAGGCGACTCCTACGATGCCGACGGCCTCTATTGCGACGGCTGCGCCTATGTCATCTTCGAACGCAATACCGTCTACAAATGCGATCTGAACATGGAAGCGGCCAGCGAACACAAGGGGCACGACGGGAGCTACGTCACCATCCGCAACAATGTGTTCTACGACGCCAATACCGTGGGCATCTCGATCGGCGGCTATGAGAAGAGTGTCGGTGGCAGCGATCACGTTGTGGTCGTCAACAACACGCTGTACAACAACAACACCAAGAACCAGGGCGCTGAGTTTCAGATTCAGTACAACGCCCCGCCCAGCAATGGAAACGTCTTCGAAAACAACATCGTCTATGCCGGCACCGAGAATGTCTGGATCTACAGCTACGTCAGCGGCTCCACCGCAACCGCCAACTGGAACCTCTACTATTCCACCGCCGGTTATGTGCAGGGCACGTCGATCGATTGGGGCGCAAAATACAATTACAAGACCTACGCCGCCTATCAGTCGGGCAGCGGAGAGGACGCAAATTCCCCCAATGCCAATCCCCTTTTCATCAACCTGAGTTCCACGCCTCCGAACCTCGACGTGGCCTCCGATTCCCCGGCCGTCAACGCCGGCAGCACCAACCTCACCTGCAGCGCGGGTTACTGCGGCAGTGGCACGTCGATTTACGGCACCACCGACTACGCCGGCAATCCGCGCATCAACCCCAGCGGCCAGATCAACATCGGGGCTTATGAACAGTAGGGAGTAGAACAGCTCGAGTAGGGACGGGCACGTGTGGGGACGGGCGCATTCGCCCGTCCCGCCAAGTGCAGCGAGGCGCGTCCAGTTCAACCTGTGCTGCTTCCCGCGCTTCACTGCCGCGCGACGGTGATATCATTACTTCATGGCGCAGGGAAACGTTAAATTTGTAGCTACCGAGGTCGTGAGCAAGCCGGCCACCGTCAAGTTCGAAACGAAGTCGGGCGAGATCGTCTACTTCAGGGCAATCAAGACCTTCGAACGGAAAAAAGTCGTGCGCGTCCGCGCCAAGAAAAAATGAAGCGGGTCTATCTCGATAGCAATATTCTGATTGCCTATTATTCGCTGGACAAGGCGGAAGAGGGCAAGAAGAGGATGGTCGAGGCAGCCCTGGAAATCTTCACCCAACTTAAGGAAACCCGTCTTTGCACCTCAATGTGGGCGATAACGGAGATGGTCAACATCTTGGTTTCTGCCAAGAAGTTGGAGCATGGGATGGTTGCCGAGATCGAAAGTCAGCTGATCAGCGAGAAGCGGCTGCAAGGCCTTAAGATACAAATCGTCGAGGTGAGTCCGCAAAAAGACTACGATTTTGCGGAGTTTTTCTTCCACGTGAAGCAGGGTATTCTCACGTATCACTCAGGGGTTGGAGACGTGATTCACAGCGTTATTATGAAAAACAACGGTATCGCTGACATTTTGACCTTCGACGAGAAAGATGACTTCAAACAGATCCCCGGCTTAACCGTCCTCCATCCCAGAGACATTAGAATCGAAAAGTAGCCGGTCGCACCTGCCCAATATTTTCGATGCTTGAGGAATTATTGACGCTCATGCGCATCTCCGCACAAGGGATCTAATCCGGACCCAGAATCGCCAGTTTGAACCCCCATTTCCGAGTGTCCCGTTGTTTCTCCCTCCTAGTTGCGCTACCATAACTCTGCTCTCGCGGTTCTCCCACCTCGTCCTTCCCTCGTCCGTAAAATGCTCATGTGCTGCAATGTGTGTGCAACCCAACGCGGTCGGACGTAAGGTCATACAATATATAGTGTTATATTGCTTGACCCCGCCCCCATTTCACCGTTACAGTTGCTGTAATTTGTGCCTGCCCTACCCAGCCGGGGACGGAGTGAATCGCGGATTGAACCGAGCGCCCAATTTTGCCGAAGGCAAGGGTACCCGCGTAGTAAATAGGTCGCCAGCAAGCGTAACGACGAACTGGCCACTGACAACTGGCCACTGGCCACTGCTTCTCCAAGGAGTTTACGTTGCTTAAACTGAAGCGGCTTCAGATTCTCGGCTTCAAATCGTTTTGCGACCGCACCGACCTCAAGTTCCACGGGGACGGCATCGCCGCCATCATCGGCCCCAACGGCTGCGGCAAGTCGAATATTGCCGACGCTATCTCCTGGGTGCTGGGCGAGCAGTCCGCCAAGACCCTTCGTGGCTCCCGCATGGAAGACGTCATCTTCGCCGGAACCCGCGACCGCAAGCCCACCGGCATGGCCGAGGTCTCGCTCACCCTGATCGATCCGCAAGAGTATCCCGGCCCTGACGCCGACGCGCCCACCGAGATCGACATTCAAGACGAATTGCCGAGTGCTGCGGGCGTTTTGCAAAGCGCAGCCGATCCTTCCCGCTTCGATCAGCCGGACCTCGATGAGCCAGACAAAGACTGGGACGAAGCCGCCATCCGTGCCCGCGCCGCGGAAGACACCGAGCGCGCCGTCGAAGAAGCCCAGCCCGGCAAAACCGAAGAAGTCGAGCTCCCGCCCGCGAAAGTAAACACCATAGCCGTCGCCTTCCCTGACGACGAACCGGTGTTCGCACTTCCGGTGCACGCCGTCGCCCCGGTTGCGACTTCCGCCGCCCTAAGCGGCGCGCCCCAGGTCGTGCTCAAGATCCGCCGCCGCAAATTCAACCAGCAACCATTCCACGCCGGAGAAATCGTAGTCACCCGCCGCCTGTTTCGCTCCGGTGACAGCGAATACTTGCTGAACGGCAAACTCTGCCGGCTGCGCGACATTCAGGAACTCTTCATGGGCACCGGCCTCGGGCCCGAGACCTACGCCCTCATCGAGCAGGGCCGCATCGGCCAGATTCTCAGCAGCCGACCCACCGATCGCCGCGCCATCCTCGAAGAAGCTGCCGGCATCACCAAGTTCAAAACCAAGAAGCGCCTCGCCGAAGCCCGCCTCGAAGATGCCAAGCTGAACCTCGCCCGCATCAACGATATTTTCGAAGAAGTCACACGCCAGATGAATTCTTTGAAGCGCCAGGCTTCGAAGGCCGAGCGCTACGCCAAGCTGCGCGATGAGATGCGTGCTCAACTGCGCGTCGTCCTGGCCAGCAAGTTCGCCGCTATCGAGCGCGAGAGCGCCGAACTCGACGCCCAACTCAATGCCCTCGCCGAGGACATGCAGCACCGCACCGAGGCCGTCCAGCAACTCGAAGCCGAACACGGGGAAAACACGGAACGCAGCTATGCCATCGAGACCGAGCTGCGCGAAAATCGCGATCGCCTAAGCGAACTCGCCATGGAAATCGATCGCGCCCGCGCCCGCCGCCGCCACAACGACGAACGCTGCGCCGAACTCCTGGTTCGCTCCGCTTCCGCCGAGGCCGAACTCGCCCAGGCTCGTCACCGGGTGACCGCGCTCGAGGCCGAGCGCGATTCCAATCGGCAGGTGCTCGAATCCGCCGCCGCGGATCTGGCCGCAGCCCAGCACGAGCTCGCCTTGTCCCAGCAGGAATCTGCCACAGCAGCCGCCGCGCTGGCTGAACTCGAACACCAGCAGGAAGAGTCTCGCGTCGCCATCTTTGACACTGTGTCGTCGGTCTCGCGCCTTCGCAATCAATTGGCCCAGGCCGAAGAGCGCCTCGCCGGGGCCGATCGCGAAGCCCGCCGTCTACAAACCGAAATTAGCAACGCGAATCTCCAGCTCGAAACTTTCGGCGGACAGCGCGGCCAGCTCGCCCTCGAGTTCGAAGGCGTCACCCAGCGCGTCGCGGGAATCACGGAGGAGATCAGCCAGCTTCGCCAATTGGTCGAAGCCAAGCGCCTCGACGAGACCAGAGCCAAAACTCATCTCGACGTCCTCCGCGCCGAATTTGCCACGGCTCTCGGCAAGAAAGGATCGCTGGAAGCGGTCATCGCCGAACACGGATACTCCACCGAGTCCGTCCGCCGCCTTTTCCAGTCCGGAGTCATGCAGAGCGGCCTCGCCCCGGTCGGCGTGCTTGCCGATTTTCTTGAAGTGGAGCCGCGCTTCGAGCGCGTGGTCGAAGACTTCCTGCGCGACGAATTGAACTACATCGTGGTCAAGTCCTGGGACGCTGCCGACGAAGGCCTCCGCCTGCTGCGCAGCGACGTCGACGGCCGCGCCACTTTTCTGGTTCATCCCGAAGACTCGCAGGCTAAGTTCTCCTTCGTCCTTGACGAAGCCGCGCACTGCGCTCCACCGACCGCTTCGATCGTGCCCTTGAAGCACACCATCCGCGTTCTCAACGGTTTTGGAAAGTCGCTGGAAGTCATTCTCCCCAAGCTTCGCGACGGCTACATCGTTCCCGGCTCCGACACCGCGCGCGGCCTTGCCCTGGAAAATCCCGACGCATTCTTTCTTTCGCAGTCCGGCGAATGCTTCCACAACGTGACCGTCACCGGCGGCAAACAGCGCGCCGAAGGCCCGCTTTCGATGAAACGCGAACTCCGCGAAGTTCTCCGCCAGCTCGAAGATTTAGAACGCGCTCTTCGTGAAGAAGAAATGCGCGTCCTCACCCTCGGCCGCGAAATCAAAGATTTCACTTCCCTGCTGGAACGTCTGGAAGGCGAAAAGCGAGAGGCGGAACATCAATCGATGACGTCCGGCCACATGCTGCAGCAGCTCGATTCGGAGCTGGCCCGCGTCACCGACCGCATGAACATTTCGCAAGCCGAGTTGCAACGCCTGGCGGCTGAACGCGCCGACCAGGAATCGATCATCACGGCTCGGCAGGCCGAGATCGCCGCACTCGAAGAGACTCGCATCCAACTTGAGCAGCAAATCGCCGCCGCTCAGGAATCTCTCGGCACCCTGCGGCAGCGCCGCGAAGATGCCGCCCAAACCAGCTCCCAGCGCGTGGCCCGCGTCGCCGCGCTCGAAGAGCGCCATCGCTCCGCCACAGCCGTGCTCGGACGCATCGATTCCCTCTTCACCGAAATGAGCGAGCGCCTGCATGCTCTCGTCTCGCAGATCGAAGGCGCCGCCGCCGAAAAGCTGCAGCGCGAAGCCGAGAATCTTCAACTCGAACAACAAGCCGCCGACTTCGAAGCCGAGCGCAACGCCGGCCAGGCTCGCGAAGGCTTGCTGCAATTCGAGAAAGACCAACTCCGCGCCCGCCTCTCCGAAATCGACGAGCTTCTCCGCGGCGCCCGCCAGCTTCTCGACCAGGCCCGCGATCGTCGAGGTGAACTCCAGGCCGCCGCCGCCAAGCTTCAGGCCGATGCTATGTACATGGCCGAAACTTGCCTGAACGAACTCGGAATCGAGCGCCCCGCTCTGCTCGCCGACACCACTCTCGCCCTCGTCACCGGCGACGAACTCGCAGCCTGCGATCAGTCCTACCGCGAAATGCGCGCCAAGCTCGAAGCCATGGGCCCCGTGAACATGATGGCGCTCGAAGAGTACCGCGAGACCGCCGAGCGCCACACTTTCCTCGACGCGCAACGCAAAGACCTGATTTCCTCCATCGAGAACACCACCGCCACCATCCGCGAGATCGACGAAGTCTCGCGCCAGAAGTTCCAGGAAGCCTTCGCCAGGATCAATGAAAATTTTGGCGTCACGTTCAAGAAGCTCTTCGGCGGCGGCCACGCCTTCATGAAGCTCACCGACGAGGAAAACAGCACCGAAAGCGGCATCGATGTAGTCGCATCCCCTCCCGGCAAGCGTCTGCAGAGCGTGCTGCTGCTCTCCGGAGGCGAAAAGGCGCTCACCGCGCTAGCCCTTCTGGTCGGCATCTTCCAATTCACGCCCAGCCCGTTCTGCATCCTCGACGAAGTCGATGCCCCGCTCGACGAGGCCAACATCGGCCGCTTCACCGAACTCGTCAAAGAGATGAGCCTCAAGACTCAGTTCGTCCTCATCACGCACAGCAAGAAAACGATGAGCATCGCCCCCGTGCTCTACGGTGTGACGATGCAGGAGCCCGGCGTTTCAAAACTCGTCTCAGTGCGGTTCGGAGCGGCATAGCCAAGGCTCTGCTACGCCGCGCATCCGCGCCCTGGAACCTGGATCGCAATTCTGGATTCCGCTTATATCCTTGACGTTATCGTGCCCATGTATACGCCTGATATACAATGTATACAGGAGGGGCAACCATGGCGGAATCTGCCGTTCTCACCCTGCGTCTCGATGCAAAGTTGAAAAACCGGCTCGATCGCTTGTCCAAAGCGACCCAGCGAAGTCGCTCTTTTGTAGCGGCCGAGGCGATTCGTGAATACGTCACTCTGAATGAATGGCAGATCGGGGAGATCAGGAAGGCATTGGTTGAGGCTGATCGCGGCGAGTTCGCCACTCCTCAAGAAGTGCAGCGGACTATCAAGAAGTGGACCCGGCGTGCGCGTTAGATGGCTGGCCCGAGCGCTCGCGAACTTGAATGCCGAGGCGGAATACATCGCCCGTGACAAACCGCAAGCCGCGGCTCGCATGGTTCAAACCATTCAAGAATCTGTCGATCTGCTGCAAAGGCATCCCGCTTTGGGGCGCCCGGGTAGGGTCACCGGGACCCGCGAACTGGTTGTTTCGGGCACGCCCTACATAGTTCCCTATCGCATCCGCGATAACGAAATCCAACTTCTGCGAGTTTTTCACGGTGCCCGCAAGTGGCCTTCGAAGTTTTGATGGCGAGCACCTCTTCAAGCCGATCTCGTCGGACTAAGACTGAGTCTTCCACGATATCCACTCTCATCCTCAGCTTTTCCACAACGCTCCCGCCGAATCTGCCTGCTGCTCTCCGTTCCCACCATGTCCCGCCGCCGCCAATGCATTCCCTCTCAACAGGATACGGAACCTGCCTCTCAGCTGTGATCTCTGCCGTTGACAAATATTTCTGAGAGTCTAAAATACGGCCTCGCTGCTTGCCTGTAAAATTTCAAACATGACTCCTAAACTTCTCGATCCCGTACTCTTACAAACTGATTTCCCCGATCTCCGCCTTCACGCCAGCGGCAAGGTGCGCGACGTTTATCAACTGGATGACGAACGCCTGCTGTTCGTCGCCACCGACCGCATCTCCGCTTTCGACTATGTGCTCGCCACTGGCATCCCTCACAAAGGCCGCGTTCTGAGCCAGATTTCGCTCTTCTGGTTCGATTTTCTTTCTGACATCGTTCCCAACCACCTCATCACCGCGGATGTCGAGCGCTATCCGCAGGCCCTCCAGAAATACGCCGATCAGTTGCGCGGACGGTCCATGCTGGTGCGGCGCGCCCAGATGTTTCCTGTGGAGTGCGTGGTGCGCGGTTACATTTCCGGCTCGGCCTGGAAAGAATACAAGGCGACGGGCAAGGTCTGCGGTATCGACCTGCCGTCCGGCCTGCGTGAATCCGAAGCCTTCCCGGAGCCGATCTTCACTCCATCCACCAAGGCGTCGAGCGGCCACGATGAAAACATTTCGTTCGCCAGCATGTGCGAGATCGTAGGCACGGAGACTGCCAGCACTCTGCGCGACCTCACTCTGCGCGTATATAAGAAAGCGGCGGATTATGCCCGCCAGCGCGGGATCATCATCGCCGATACCAAGTTTGAGTTTGGCCGCACCGCCCTGGGAATCACGCTGGCGGATGAGGTGCTCACCCCGGATTCCTCCCGCTTCTGGCCCGCCGACAAGTACGCGCCGGGACGCTCGCAGGAGTCTTACGACAAACAGTACGTTCGCGATTACCTGGAGGAGATTCACTGGAACAAGCAGCCGCCCGCACCGGCGCTGCCTTCCGAAGTTGCGCTCCGAACCAGCGAAAAGTATCTTGACGCCTACTTCCAGGTTACGGGGCACAAACTGGATGTATAGGCGCGCTGTGTTGGTCTGCAACGCGGTTTTCAGGACCCGCAAGAGAGTACTATGACTGCGGCAGACTGGCTGATTGTCATTGTCGTGCTGCTGAATGTGTTGTTAGCCGCCATGCATGGCTTCTTCGCAGAGGTTTTAAGCATGGCGGGACTGGTGGTCGGTTATATCGTTGCCGCTTGGCAATATCAGAGACTTGCCGAATGGTTGCTGTCGTTTCTGAAGTCGGAGTTGATCGCTCAGATTTTCGGCTTCCTCATCATCTTCTTTGTGATTTTGATCTTGTTCAGTATAGCTGGCAGGATCGCGCGCAAGTTGATGAAGGCGGCCGGCCTGAGCGGTTTCGACCGCTTTCTGGGAGCGTTGTTGGGCGTGTTAAAGGGTGCGCTGGTGGTGGCTGTGGTCCTGATGGGAATGACCGCCTTCACGCCGACCTCGAAGATGCTGGAGAAGTCGGAACTGGCGCCGTATTTCCTGGTGGCGGGAAGGGCTGCGATTTGGGTGGCGCCGTCGGAGTTGCGGGCACGGTTTTACGAGGGACTGGATTTCCTGCGCCGCGCCCCCAAGGAACTGACCGGCGCTCCGGCTCCCAAGTCGAAATAAATGCGTGGGGCCAGCAGGTAGTTAAAAAGAGACATTCAACCGAGAGAGAGACCTACCGTGAAAGATCAATTGGAAGCACTCATCCTGCAGATGTACCGAAGCAACATTCTTTATTCCGAGGGCGTGCGTGAGTTCAAGAAACGATTTATCCTCACCGTCCTGCAGGAAAACAAAGGCAACCAATGCCGCGCCGCGCGCGAGCTTAACATGCACCGCAACACTCTGAGCCGCACCATCACGGAACTCAAGATCGATGTGCGGCAGCTGCGGGACGGCGCGAAGCGCCCACCTCGCAGTACGCGTCCGGTCACGCTGGAAAAGAAAGCGGTGCGCTAGCCTCCGGGCTCCCCGCGGCGAAATTCCTGTTTTCCTGAAGTCCAAAAAACTAAGGCAGCCCTTGTGGGCTGCCTTTTTTCTGCGATATCAGCTTTGCCTAGTTCGAAGCCGCTGGTTTGTGATGGACCGGGGGCTTCGCGGGCGCCGCTTTCGGCTTCGCCAGCATTCCCTTTTCCATGGTCATCATGAATGGGTTTGCGGTGTAAGAAGCCGGCTCGCCCTGGAAGTCCAGGCTGGCGCCTTCTTTCGGGATGAGCTTCAACTGCAGCTTCTCCTCAAAGGTAAGCGTGATGTCAGCCTTCTTGGCGTCGATGTCATCGAGGCTGCCAGCAATGTCAAACTGGGTCGCTGTCGCCTTAATCACCGTCCCGTTTAGCTGCACCGCCTTGCCTTTGATGGCGTTCCACACCAGATCCTGGTCTGCCTGTGAACCGTTCGAAAGGATGAATTCCCACTGCGCGAAATCCATCTTCTCGGGAGCGGTCGCAATCGCCATGGCGTGAGCTTGTTCCGCCGGACTGGGCGCGGGTTTGATGGCAAATCCAGCGGGCTGAATCGGGTTGGCCTTAGCTTGTGCCAACACATCTGTCCAGCCATCGTCCCCGCCGTGGTATTTGATGTACTGGTTCTTGGCGTACTTTTCGATCTGCTGCTGATACTGCGCATTCGGCGCCACCGTGGAAGCGCGGGCGGAGAACCAGATCGCATTGACCGGGTCGGGAGTAAGCTTCGGGTCTGGAGGAGTGGGTCCGGCATAGGCCAGCGCCAGGGGATACACCACGCTGAAATCCTTCTGGAAGTCAGGGCTGCTATCGGCGGCGGCGCGCAAGTCCTTCCTCGCGGCGTCATAGTCCTTGTCCGTGAGAGCGGCAATGCCGAGCGCGGCGTTGAAAACCCCGGTCATCTGGTCTTTCATCTTCTGAAAGTCAGCGTCAGAAGTGCCATCGGGCTTGGTGAACTTTGCCAGGCCATCCAGTCCCATCTGTC
>Ga0208190_1000524_pt1 | contig 15657 bp, 15 predicted proteins | sample June2015DPH_13_1_FD_184708 | JGI IMG/M metagenome (GOLD analysis project Ga0208190, IMG submission 184708) | Peatland microbial communities from SPRUCE experiment site at the Marcell Experimental Forest, Minnesota, USA - June2015DPH_13_10... | ecosystem: Environmental > Terrestrial > Soil >... | reverse complement strand
CACGCACCAGCGCCGCCTGACGAAAGCCATCAAGCAGGCGCGGAACATCGCGTTGCTGCCGTTCGCAACGAGGCACTAGATCGCCGGTTGACTGCTCGGCTGCATTCGTGCGTCGTCACCGCTCGTTTAACCTGGGCGGACGAAATAGATTCTGGCACGCGCAGCCGCTACCTGCTCCCGTAGGGAGCACAGATGTTAGCCCAGGATGGAGTCCGCCGCGGCGGACGGAATCCTGGGAAGAGCACGAAGGATCCGCCAGCCCCGTAGGGGCGAAAGAAGCTCGTGACGTGATTCGCGAGAAGAGCCGGACCTTACAAGGAATGGAGAGTTTCCCATGGAAGTGATTCTGAAGGAAGATGTAGCCGACCTGGGCTTTCGCGGAGAAGTGGTGAAAGTGGCCGACGGCTATGCTCGCAACTATCTGCTGCCGCGCAAGCTGGCCATGCAGGCCACCGCGGCCAACAAGGCCGTGATTGAACAAATGAAGGCCGCTTCCGCGCGCCGCTCCGCCTCAGAGAAGGCGCAGGCCGAAGAACTCGTCACCCAACTCGAGCCGCTCGTGCTCAGCTTTACGCGCAAGGCCGGCGAGGCAGGGCATCTCTTCGGCTCGGTCACCTCGGCCGACATTGCCGCTGAACTGGCAACGCAGGGCCACGAGGTCGATCGCCGCAAAATTCAGCTGGGCGATCCGCTCAAGAGCGTCGGCGAATTCAAGGTGGCCATCAGGCTGCACCGCGAAGTCACCGCGCGCGTGACTGTGAAGGTCCAGGCGGAAGTGACTGAAGAAGACAAAGTAGCCGCGGCTAACGCTGCTGCGAACGCTACCGAAGCCGCTCCTGCCGAAGTTGCCGCCGAGCCGGCCGCAGAAGAAGCAACGGCCGAGTAGCACCTTGCGAAAGAGTCTCGCGCCACCTGCTGGTTTGCCGGCAGGCAGCGTGCGGCTATCGGCCGATCTCGGGCACCGAAAGCCCGCGACAGATTTTTCGCGCGAGAATATCGGCTACCTCGGTATGCCGAGGCACCGCTTCAACCTTGCCGGTCTTGGGATTCGACCAGAGCGAGTGTGCGGCGCCCTCGCGTTTCAGATAACAGCCATGCAAACGCAAATGGCGAAGCAGAGATTCGCGCTTCATTGCACCGTTACTGTCTCTTGGATGGCCTCAGGAGGAACTCCGCGCAGGCCGTCTTCACGCCGGTCGGCCAGGATCAGCCGAATGGCTTCGCTGAGGCTGGCGCGACACTCCTCTACGGTGCGGCCTTGGCCATTGGCGCCGGGGACTTCGGGCGACCAGGCAATAAACCACTCGCCGTCCCGTTCAATGACCGCAGTGAACTCGTTGCGCATGGCTAGAGTATAGACCACTCGCCGTTTGCACATCGCGCGAAGGGGAATCGGGAGTCGCATGCTGCTGGAGCGGCTGACTTACGACGGAAAGAGCGAGCCGGACGCGGCGCGAATCGGAGCAAGGCGGTTGCGGCGGCGGGACTGCTGCTGCACCGCGGAGCCAAGCAGGCTCGCAATCTCGCGCAACTCGGCGCGGGCGTGGCCGATGGCTGCTGCTACCGCATCGAGCTGCTTACTTCCGCCGGCAGCCAGCGGCAATGGGGCCTGCGCATCAGGCTTCTTGCTCCGGTCAGGGCGGCGATTCTCGTGACCAAGAACTGCGCGTGCGCCCGACAGAGTGTAGCCCTCGGCGTGGACCAGGCGCTTGATCTCCATCGCCATTTCAACGTCGCGCCGGCGATAGAGCCGCTGCCCGGTCCCGCTTTTGTTCGGCTTCAGTTGGGGAAACTGCGACTCCCAAAATCGCAGAACGTACGTTTCTACGCCGCAAAGTTCGGCGACATCTCCAATTTTGAAGTAGAGGCGATCCGGGATTGTCGGTGGCTGGTAGGCGCGCTTCCGATTAAGTTGTGTTGCCATATATTCAGGCGAGGGATACCGCATCGAATGGGGAAAATCCTCGCTCTAAGCGCAGTATAGGGCACCTCTTTCGCCAATGGGCAAGCAAAATAGCGCGATGAACCTAACTTGGCAGAGGAAAAACCAGGCGAATTCATGCCGCGGAGTTCGCGGATTCGCCCTCTACACAGGAGCCTTTGCGGCGCGCAAGGTTGAGCCGCTGCGGACCGCGCAACCGAGCCGGGCGGCGTCGCGCGCAAATACTTTGTGGGACCGGTCTATTGCTTCTTGAGCACCGCCGCGCCCTTTTCGTCAAACAGGATCGCGCTTTCGAGTTTGCGGAATTCGGCCGCTTTCTCCGGAGGAATCTCAACCTGCCGCACCACATAGTCGCGCTCATAATGAAGCACGTTGCCCTTGGCCGTTGTGGCCGAATGATAGCTCGCGAAGTCCGTGTCTACATCCACCGGATCGGGCGTTTCGTCGACGACATAGCCGGGTGGCAGCGTAATGTCGAAGCTGTCGCGCCAGTCGCCCGGATAATTTCCCGGACGGCCAATTTCGATGGGGTAGGAGCGCGCCTTATTTTCCATCACATCCGGCACGGGTTGCGCGTCATCGCCCACAATCCGGGGACGCAGCAACAGCAGTGGGCCGGCCGCATGCGCATAACTCGAGTCGCTCAGGTGCAGGTCAAGCGTAACCGGCTGATCGAGTGCGTCCGTCTTGTGGAATTCATACCCCTTGAAGTCGACGCTGGGCAGGTCGGAACTCAGTCCCTGCTCCAGCCTGTCATGAACCTCTTTGGCGTCCGCTTCTTTGAGCAGAACGCGCTCGCGCGCTGCGTCCACGCCGGAGAATACGTCGGTGATGTCGCCAGAGAGCGTGCCGTCCGCAGCCAGGGTAAAGGAACCCTTGCGGTCCAGCGAAGCCGAGGCAGGCGGAAGCACCGGCATCTTTAGCACCTGGCTACCGGCTCCATCCGCGATGTTGCCATACGCACCCTGCAGTTCTCCGCGAATCAGACCCACCGGCGTTTCCTCATCGGTTGGATCGAAGATAAGGAGGGTCTTTCCGTTCGCGGCTTTCACGCGCGCTTGCAGGCGAGGATCGTTTTCACCATCCGGCAGCTCGATGGCGGTGATCATGTGATTGCCAATGAGGGACGGCGCGGATGGATCGATCACTCCGCGTTCGCTGTTTACGTGGAGATAATAGGCCCGGACACCAATAGCTTGGAGCATGGAAATCAAGAGCGTTGTCTTGTCTTTGCAGTCGCCATAGCGGTTGCGATAGATGTCGCCAGCGTAATGCGCCTGCCATCCTCCGATGCCCTTCACGATAATGAAATAGCGGATGTTGTTCTGTATGTAGCTGGTGATGCGGCTGAGTTTGGTGTAAAGGTCAGGCGCGCCGGCCACGAGTTGTTGTGCTTCGGCGTTAATCTCCGGCGTGGGGTCGGGCCGGTGCGCTTCCAATTGATCCATCCAAAGGCCGATTACCCGCCATTGATTGTCAGCGCCCTTGGCGGCCTGGTCTCCCCACGTCACCGTCATGCGCGCAGCCAGCGCCTCCCACGGCGGAGTAGCGTGCAAATTCTCGAGATCGAGCGCCGGTATGTCCCGGATCTCCCAACGAAGATGGTTGTCTACGGTTTCAACGGGTTTGATCGCGTTGTAGTGACTCCACGAATCCGCGTAATGGCCCCCGGGCGGCAAAGCCAGTTCCAGGCCTTCGGCCACCACGGGAATCGGCGCCTGAATCATCCAGTCCTCGGAATTCATGTAGGGCCGCAAATGGGTTTCGATTTCGCAGGTGACGACAGCGCCGGGGTCTGCGCCGGGAGGTTTCAGCGAGCGGAAGCGCTCGGTGGCCTGCAAGTCCGCGCCCCCGTAGGCTCCGACGTCCATGAAGTCCGTGTCCATGGCCTGGAGCTGCCGGCCGTCAGCGGCAATGGTCCAGGAGTGGAAGTAATCCAGCTTTTCGTCCGTATCGTACTCCGCTTCGCAGTGGGAGTACTCCCGCCCCTGCGGCTTGAGGATGCGCACGGCAGATCGCTCACGCTCGACGGCGTGATTCTGCTCGTCGACCGTGATGAGGAAGTCGTCGAGCAGGACGACGGCGGAGGCATCGCCGACGTTTGCCGGAGTCGGCGTTTTGGCTGCGTCAACAGCCCAGTCCGGCGCTGGCTGCGATTTTTCTTTGGCCGCGGCAAAATGCCACCCGGGAAGCACTACGATGCAGCAGCCTGCGACAGCAAGAATGCGGGATAGCGAGATGCGCATCTGCATTAGTGGGCCACTCCTGCGGGGCCTGCCTGCGTAGCAGACGTAGTCAAGACCAACGGTTCCTGATCGGCCGCGGCCACCTTCTGGTAGAACCCGCGCAGGTCCTGGTACTCTTCCGGTTTGGCTTCGGTAAATGCTGTCGCCAGGGAGTTGGCGATCGTGATCTGGCCGGGCTCAGCCTTACTCTTCACGATAAAGACTGCGTGGCCAGTCCAGGAGATGTTTGCGTCCGGCGGTGCGCCCTCCACGGTGACTCCGCCAGGGAGGTGATAGGCGATCTCATCGGTTACGCGTTCGCCGTAGTGCATATCGACCGGCACCAGACGCTTTTCCTCGCTGACGAAAGGCACCTTACCACGGGTCTCAAAGAATAAGCCGGGCAAAATAAGGCGCTTGGCTGTCGCCGTGCCGAGCGATCCCTTGAGGTTGACCACCGCCATCAAGTTTGAGTACGGATCGTTCATACCCAGGAAGTGGTCGACATGCGCTTCAACGCCCTCGGGCACGGTCTGTTCCAATTCTTCGCGGTCGAACTCCTTCTTTAGTTCCGTGTCATCTTCCTCAAGCGCCCTCTGCCGCCAGTGGAGTGCCGATTGGCCGGTCATGATGATGTTGATGTGCCCCGTAATCCCGCCTTGAGCGTCGAGGTAGACATCCCCGAGACGTTGCGTGACATTGTCCTTGTATTGCTGCATCGGGGTGACGGCGAGGGAGCCGCCCTCCGCGCTCTCGCCGATGCCGGCGGCGCCAGAATGCCGCCAATTCACTGTTTGGAACGGGCACATCTTCTCCCCGGGGTCGAGGACGATCAGCTTGCCGTCGGTGCTCAACGCCACCAACGTGGTGTCAAGCTGATCCAGGCTCATATAGGACGGGTCGAAGTTGGCCCGGTTGCGATCGACGACCTTGATTGCATACGCTTTCAGTCCCGCGGCGCGCAACATGGCCAGGTAGAGCATGGCGATGTCCTCGCTCGATCCGCTCTTCTGCGTCCAGGTGTCCTGGGCGTGCCTGGCTTCTTTGACCTTCAACTCCTTCATCTCCGACGCGCTCTTTGTGCGTGAATAGTCGGTATTGTCCAGGGCTTGGACTGCGTCGTAGAGCTTCTTTGCCTTGTCGAGGTCGCTGTCCGTGGGCGCGATCAGGCCCCTCACTGCGTCTTGAATCGTTTTCGACGGCTCGGCAAACTTGTCCACATCTTTCGACCATAGCTTGGCCTCGCTCGCCCAGAACGCTCCTGGGTCATGAGCGTAGCTGTAGTAGAAGTCCACCTTGTAAAGCAGGCTCTGGATGGGCGGCATGTGCTCCTCGTCGGGAGCGGGAGGAACATCGGTCAGGTCCACACTGTAGCTGCCATTGACGCTGGTCCGAATCTCCACGTCTTTCGGCAGAAGCCGCCACCAGATCAGGCTGCTCATTGTGCGCCCCCGACTGTCGACCAAGTACATGCCGGTGTCGGTGCCAGGTGAACCTGTCGGCATAAATGCCTTGAAGGGTGTGAATTGGAAATGCGCCTTGTGGATAAAATAAGGCCCCTGGATCTCCCACCTTGGCGGAATGAAGTCGTTATCGTCCCATTGATATTGATAGCTGTATTCCAGGATGCTTCCCACTTCCGCGCTGGGGAGCGTGAAGACTACGCGTCCAAATTGATTCTGACCGATTTTTTCGCTCAACAGATCCTCCGGCTTTACGTTGAGCGGGATCACAGTTCCATCCGGGTGGATGGTGCGGCCCTTAATGCCGGTGACCTTTCTATTGCCTTTCGCGTAGGGCACTTCCACGGTGGCCAGCTCTTTGCCCTTCTCGGTGAGCACCTTGAGACGGACGTAAACACTCTCAAAGTGGATCGGATCGTTGGTGACCTTCTCGATGTCCAGGTACACCGCGTCCGCTCCCGGCGCCTTGGGATCGGCAGTCATCTTGAGCTCTTCGTCGGTGGGCTGCTGAAACTGCGCGCAGACGATAACCGGCGACACGGCGGCGAAGATCAAAACTGCGCCGCGCAGCAAAATCGATCTCGACATGGAATTCGGCCCTGTTGTTAAAGTGCGACCATTCTACCCCGGAACAATCTTCGAAGCGGAACAATTCCGGGAATTCATCGCAAGTGAGGACGCGGTGGTACTGTGCAGGAGGTTCAGAACCCTTTCTGATTCGCCGGAACGGTAAAGACAAGTTGTCCCTGGTCGGCGGCAGAAACCTTCTGGTAGAACCCGCGTAAGTCCTGATAATCCAAGGGCCTTGCCAAATCGAAGGCTCGGGCGAGCACGCGGGCGACCGTAATCTGCCCAGGGTCCGATTTGGATTTGACGATGTAGACGGCGCGGCCCTCCCAGGAAACTTTCGTGTCTTCGGGCGCGCCCTCCACCGAAGCGCCCGCGGGCAGATCGTAGATCAACTGCTCGGTCACTTGTTCGGCATAGTGCATATCGATCGGCTGCTGGCGCGTCTCTTCGTTGACAAAGGGCTCACTCTCCCGGGTCTCAAAGAAGAAACCTGGCAAAATGAGCCGTTTACTCGTTGCCGTACCCAGCGTACCGGTGACCTTGACGATGGCCATCAGCAGGCTGCCTGGATCATCCAGTCCCAGGAAGTGGTCAACGTGAGCCTCGACGCCTTCGGGCACAATCTTCTCAAGGTCGCGGTCGAATGCTTTCTTGAGCTCCGAAGCGTCGACTTCGAGGGCGGTTTGGCGCCAACGGAGCGCCTCCTGGCCGGTCATTACAATTTGCAGGGTCCCCGTGATGCCGCCGTGCGGATCGACAGTCATCTCGCCGCCGCGCTTGATGGTATTCGAGCCGAAAACCTGGGTTGGAGTAATCGCCCTGCCCGGCCCGTCCGGGCTCTGCCGCAGGCCCTCGGCGTGAGAGTGCCTCCAGTTTACGACCCCGAAGGGGCACATCTTTTCGCCGGGATCGAGGAGAATCTCCTTGCCGCCTGTACTCAGGATCACCAGCGTGTGATTGAGCTGGTTGAGACTCATGTAGCTGGCGTCGAAGACGCCCCGATCCCGGTCCACGATGGTTGTGGCATATGCGGTAAGGCCGGCAGCGCGCAACATGGATAAGTAGAGAAGGGCGAGGTCATTGCTGTCGCCGCGTTTCTGGGTCCATGTGTCCTCAGCGCGACCGGCCTGTTTCTGCTTCAACTCCCGCAGCTCCGATGTGCTGACTTGACGCGAATAATCAGCGTTGTCGAGGGCCTCGACGGCGGCGTAGAGCTTTTGCGCCTTCACAAGATCGGTGTCGCCGGGCGCAACCAGGCCGGCAGCCGCGTCGCGGATGGTTTTAGTCGGCTCGGCGAAGTGGTCAACGTCTTTCGACCAGCTTTTCGCTTCGGCTTTCCAATACTCCTCGACATCGAGGGGATCGAATTGGCTTCTGTAGTAGAAACGCACTTTGTAAAGGAAGCTATCAATGGGCGGCATCCACTCTTCGTCCGGCGTCGGAGGGACGTCGGTGACATCGAGATAGTAACGGCCTCCGGCATCGGTCTTGACGCTTGCGCCCTCGGGCAAATGCGGCCACCAAACCAGATTGAATGCGTCAAAAGGCGTGAACAGGAAATGCGCTCTGTGAACGAAGTATTTCTGTTGCACTTCCCAATACGGATCGAGGTGCCAATAGAATTGCTCGTTGAAGCGGAGTTGGAACGAATACTCAAGAATGCTGCCGACCTCCACGCTGGGAAGCGTGAAGACCGTTCGTTCTCTGCGCACTTGCTCGGCATAGGTCTGACGGCCGACCTCAACTTCGTTCGACTTCTGGACGAGGAGATCCTCGGGCTTGACGGTGAGAGGAACGATGGTGCCATCGGAGTGGATGGTCCTGCCGCTGACGCTGCCGATCGAGAACTCTCCTCCCCAGTAGGGAATCTGAATCGTTGCCGCCTCCTTGCCCTTCTCGGTAAGCACCTTGATGCGGGCGTAGTAGTTCTGGTTGTGCTCTTTGTCGTTGTCGGTTTCCTCGAAATCGAGATACACCGCCGCCGCCCCCGGCGCTTTGGGATCGGAGGTCATCTTGAGCTCGTCGGGATTCGGCGGCTGGAACTGAGCGTGAATGAGCGCCGGCGACAGAGCAGCGAACAACCCGACTGCTCCGCACAGGAAGAGAGAATTCCGCATGAGAGTGGCCCTGCTTTTAAGTGCAACCATTCTAGCGCGAAAACCAATGCACGTTAGCCCGATTGAGACTCTTCAGTCATTTATGTTGGAAACTCCGCTCGTTCAGCCCGCTCACTCCAGGCAGTTGCACGACTCGAGCAGCGACGAAACCAGCGCCAGCGGCAGCCCCATCACGTTGAAATAGCAGCCCTCAATGCGGGGAATCCAGCGGGCGGCGCGGCCCTGGATGGCGTAGGCGCCGGCTTTGTCCATGGGCTCGCCGCCGGCTACGTAATCGGCGATCTCCGCATCGGAGAGCGTGAGAAAGCGAACGGCTGTGGCCTCGGCAGCGACTTCAACGCCCTCGGCAGTGACTAGAGCCACGCCGGTGATGACACGATGCGTGCGGCCCGAGAGCAGCCGCAACATGCGCGCGGCGTCGGCCGCATCCGCCGGCTTGCCCAGGATCGATTTATCCAGAACGACGGTTGTGTCGGCGCCCAGCACGGCAATTTTTTCTGGTTTTGGATTGGCAGCGGCGAGATCACGAAAAACGGCCTCTGCCTTTTCTCGCGCCAGGCGGGTGACATAGACGATCGGGTCCTCGCCCGGCAAAGCATCTTCGGGGATATGCGCGGGATGCACGCGGAACCGGTAGCCCGCCTGCGCGAGAAGTTCACTGCGGCGAGGCGAGGCGGAAGCGAGAACCAGCATGATGGAATTATGGCAGGCTGCTCCAGTTTCGTTGTTGGGGCTCGCTGCCCGATTAGAATGAATGGGGGCTTGCGGCTGAATAACGCTGCGCCCGGACAAGGTTCAAATGCACTTCAATTTCGATTATTCGGCGTCTCAGATTCTGTGGACGCTCACGTTTGCGGCGCTGCTGGTTTTGCTTGTGGTGCTGCTGGGGCGCGACAGGGCTAAGCGTTTTCCGTGGTTTACCGCAAGCATTGCGACCATGGGACTGCTGTTGCTGACAGAGCAGCTCCTGCTGAGCAGGGTGCCGCGCATCGCGGGGGGAGAGATTTATTGGGGGCTGTCAGACCTGGATATGGTGATCGGCCTGCTCGTCCTGGTGGAGTTGGCGCGGCGCGCGTTTCCGGGTTTGGGGAAACTCCGTTGGATCGTTGGCACGGTGGCGATGCTCGCCGTGGGCGTTGCGGTGATGGTGATGTGGGGGCATTGGCCGGCGTGGAAGACGCTGACGGCTAATTCAGAGCTGGAGGTGATCCAGCTGATGCAGGTGGCCGCGGACAAGGGCACTTTGCTCTCCAGTGTGCTGACGATCGAACTGGGACTCCTGATCACATTGTTGGGACGGCGCTTCGGGGCTGGATGGCACAGCCACGCGCAGCGGATCGCGATCGGTCTCTCGACGGCTGCCCTCGCGCAACTGACGATGATCGAAACTCTGCGGGCCATGGGCACGCACACACACGTCGCAACACAGGCGGAGTACGAACACTTTATGGCCGTGCGCGACAGGCTGCTCCATGGCAATAATGTGGTGTTCTTGTGCGTAGTTGCGTGGTGGATCACGTCCCTGTGGATTGACGAGACCGGCGCCGCATCAGATGCGCAGGCGGAAGCAGAAGCTGAGCCTGTTGAGGGCGAAGTGGCCCCGCTGGAAGCACAGTCCGATGAGGAGACTGAAGCCGAATCGCTGGAAGCGCCCGATGCCGCGGAGAATCCAGACCCGCAGGCTGAGAGCAGCGGCGCTCACGCTCAGGACTGACAGCTGAAATCTGGCATCTGGCAACAGGCGACTGAGAACTGACACCTGATCCCTGAGACCCGACACCTGTCTTTCAGATGTGGCAGCTCGCCTGGCCGTGCTTTTCGAGATACCGCTGGTGGTAGTCCTCGGCGCGCCAGAATGTCTGCGCCGGTTCCACTTTGGTCACGATTTTGCGCGGCTTGTAGCGGCTATCGGCGGTTAGCTGCTCGATTTTGGCGCGCGCCTGGGCCTCTTGCTCCGGCGAGTGGAAGAAGATGGCGGAGCGATACTGCGTGCCCCAGTCGGGCCCCTGCCGGTTGAGCGTCGTGGGATCGTGCAGCTCGAAGAACGTGTCGAGCAGCTTTTCGTAGGTGACTTTCTCGGGGTCGAAGTCGAGCTCGACCACTTCGGCGTGTCCGGTCTTGTCGGTGCACACGTCCTTGTATGTGGGCCGGTCGAGCGATCCACCCTCATAGCCGACGGCGGTCGCCGACACGCCGGGGATAGCCGCAAACGCAGCCTCTACGCCCCAAAAACACCCTGCTCCGAATGTCGCTTTTTCTGTGCTCATGGCAATGAGATGCGAGAAGGCAGCTCTTGGCTTCTCGCTTTTGGCTCCTGGCTCGATTCCGCCGGAACTTAAGGCCTCGTGTCATCAAGAAACTGATTGCCACCGTTCGCCGCACCTTCCGCAACGCAAAAGCCCAACATTGAAAGAAGCCGGCTGAAGGCTGAGAGCTGACGGCTAAAAGCTGTCTCTTCACGGCAGCGGCGGCAGGTGCTTGGTGTTCTGGTAGGTGTAGATGATGCGATGAGCGACGGTGATGGTCGAAAGCACAGCCATCAGCCACAGCACCGGAGCCATCACTCCCCAGTGGTTGAACAGCGCGCCCAGCAGGACGAGCACGACGCGCTCGGGACGCTCCATGAAGCCCACTTTGCACGAGCCGATCAGCGCCTCGGCACGGGCGCGCGTGTAGCTGACCATCAGCGAAGTGACCATGACGAACGCCACCAGCACTACGTAGCGCAAGCGGTTGATGCGCCCGTAGTAGACCAGCAGCCCGAAGAACAGCACAACGTCGGAATAGCGGTCGATGACCGAGTCAAAGAACGAGCCGAAGACGGTGACCTTGTTGAGGCGGCGCGCCACGCGGCCGTCGACCATGTCGAAGATGCCGGCGCCGAAGATGACCAGCCCCGCGTAGAAAAACATGAGGTCGCCGTTGGTGGCGTTGGCGTGGCCAAACAGGAATGCGGCGACGATGTTGATGACCAGCCCGATGAAGGTAAGCGCGTTCGGCGAGATGCGGGTGAGCGCCAGCCCATGCACGATGCGGTCCAAAAGCCAGCCGCAGGCACGGCCAAACTCGCTAGTCCAGGTCATTTGAGCTTCCAGCTCCTAGCTTCTAGCTCCTAGCCTCTTTTCTGCTGGAACCAGTTTCATCGCTTCACTTTGGAAGAGCCAGAGGCTAGAGGCTAGCAGTCAGTTCTTCCCTATTATTGCGCTGCACCGTCCGCAGGTTCAGCCGCTGCGGCTTCGTCGTGGATCGTCGTCAGTTTCAGGATTTCCAGTTCGCGCTTGCCGTTGGGCGTCACGATGGTGACCACGTCGCCCACCTTCTTACCCACAATCCCCTGGCCAATGGGTGAAGTTGTGGAGATGAGCCCTTTGGAGACGTCGGACTCTTCGCTCGTTACCAGCCGGTATACCAGCTCTTCGTCTTTGGTCGAGTCGTAAACCACGACCGTCGATCCGAATCCGGCTTTGTCGCGGGGAATGTTCGCAAGATTGACCAGCGAAAGTTCCCCCATGCGTTTCTTGAGCTGGCCCAGCCGGGCATTCACGAACTCCTGCCGCTGCTTGGCCATGTGATACTCGGCGTTTTCCGACAGATCTCCCAGAGCCCGCGCCTTCTTGATCTCGGCGGGCAACTCTGTGGTCAGCTCGTACTCGAGTTGCTTGATCTCCTCGAGGAGCTTCTTTTTGATGTGATCGGGCATCCGTAATCCGATTTATTCCGGTGTCGTCCGGTGGCGCAAGAGGGGCTGCTCCAGCCGCGAAAAGATAGACGTTCCTGACCCTTCATTATAAGGCAGGGAGCACAGAGATCTGAGACCAGAGATCGGCGTGCGAGCCATCAGATTGCTTCGGGCTCCAGTCTGGACTTGGACAGAAAACTCCATCTTCGAGAAGAAAAGCAAAGCCCTTTAACGGAAATTGTCACATGATCTCTAGTCTGTGGTCTCCGACCTCTGCTTTTCGTCCAGAAACGATTGCAGAATCAGCGTCGCCGCCACCTGATCGACGACTTTCCGGTGCTTCTGCCGCTCATGGCCGGCCTTGTATAGAATCTGGTGCGCCTCGTGGGTGGTCAGGCGCTCATCCCAAAAGTGAATGGGCAGGCCCGTGAGTTCGCCCAGCTCGGCGGCAAAGGCCTGGGTTTTGAATGCGCGCGGGCTCGAATCGCCGGAGAGATGCAACGGGTTGCCAACCACGATTCCTGCAACGGCAAACCGCCGACAGAGCCGCGCCAGCGAACGCAGGTCTTCACGCCGGCTGTTGCGCCGCTCGAGCGTCAAAACGGGCTGCACCGTGAGGCCCAGCTCGTCCGACACCGCCACGCCGATGCGGCGGCTGCCGACGTCCAGGCCGAGATAGCGGAGGTGTCCGCCAGATTCCACTTATGCTGCACCTCACATTCAGCTTACGGCCCAGCTTACAGCCCACCTTACAAACTTAATTCACCGTCTGCCCCGCATCGGCTCGCGGCTGGCGCGGCGGCGCTTTAATCCCGGTACAATCGAGGCAGGGGGGAACACCCAAAAGGAATCTTCGCGTCCCTATTCTTTTTCAGGGAAGGGTCCATAACGGCAGGATGGCTCGACGCAGACGGAGTGGCGGCAAAAAGAAGGGTTCCGGGGCGGCAGGCATCTTGCTGGTATTGCTGATGGTTGCAGTGCTCGCGGCGGGGGCCGCGGCGTGGTTGATCTTCACCCCTTACGGGCCAGAGACGGAGACGTTCGTCGACATAGCGCCCGGCTCCTCCGCCGTGCGCATTGGGCGTCAACTCGAGGCGGCGGGCGTGGTTCGCAGCAGGTACGCATTCGATCTGGTGCGCTGGATGCGGCACGGAACGCTGCACGCCGGAATGTACCGCTTCGACCATCCGGCTCCGGTCGCCGAGGTTTATGGGCGGATTGCCCGTGGCGATGTTTTTACCATTGCTTTGACGGTTCCTGAAGGGACAAACATCTTCGAGATTGCCGCGCGCGTGGAACAGGCAAAGCTGGCTACCCGGCAGAACTTTCTGGATGCGGCAAGAAGCCACACGGATCTGGTGGCCGATATAGATCCGGGCGCGAAGAGTCTGGAGGGTTACCTGTTTCCAGACACCTACCGTTTTTCACCGAACGTGACGGCGACCGAGATGGTAGGCGCCATGGTAAAACGCTTCCGCGTCGTGGCCACGCAATTGGGGTTAGGTGAGAATGTGCATCAGGTGGTTACAATTGCGTCGCTTGTAGAGCGCGAAACGGCAGTAGATGCCGAGCGCCCGCTCGTGGCCAGTGTGATTGAGAACCGCCTGGCCAAAAACATGCCGCTCAACATCGATCCCACGGTCATCTACGGGCTTGAGGTGGCAGGGCGTTGGCGGGGCGCTATCTACCAGAGCGATCTCAACCACGACACACCCTACAACACGTATCTGCACGCAGGGTTGCCGCCGGGACCTGTGTGCAACCCCGGCCTCCCGTCGTTACGCGCGGCCATGAATCCGCCCAAAACAAACTATTTCTACTTTGTGGCCGCGGGAACCAACGCACAGGGCCATTCGCTTTTCGCCGAAACTCTGGATGAGCACAACCGCAACGTGGCCAACTATCGCAAGGCGCAGAAGAAGGCGGGTGAGCGATGAAGCCGCTTGCTCCGCTCGCCCGCGCCGCGGGGCTGGCTCTTCCGCTCCTGCTCGCGGGATGTTCCTACTTCATCCCCACCAAGCGCCATTTACCGGTGCCGATCGCGCCGACAAATGTGCAAACGGCTACGCCGGACCAACTGGTGAAGCAACTGAATGAGCGCTGGGATGCATTGCAGACTCTGACGGCCACTGCGGAGATTTACGCGACCGAGACGAAAACCGGTGGCATTGCTGAGGATCTCCCTTCCTGCCGCGGGGTCATTATCATGCGCAAACCGAAGATGCTGCGCGTCAGGGGAACGTACTTCGGCCTGATGATCTTCGACATGGCCAGCGACGGCAATCACTTCACGCTCGTTGTTCCGTCAAAGAACCTGGCCATCGAGGGCACGAATCATGTCACTGAGGAGTCGCCCACGGCGCTCTTGAATCTTCGTCCGGACTTTTTCCTGGATGCGATCGCGGTGCGTGGCACGGACCCGGACGATGAATACATGGTGGCCAGCGATACGGAGACGGTTGAAGACGCCGCGAAGAAGCATTTATACACGGAGCCGGAATATGTTTTGAGTGTCATGCACCACAAGAGCGGCCATGAGCTCCTGCCTGCCCGCACCATCACGTTCCACCGCGACGACATGCTGCCCTACGACCAGTATCTCTACAACAGCGAAGGCGTCCTGGAAACGCAGATTTTCTACAGCAACTACACCACCTTCAGCGCCGGCAAGTACCCGTCCAAAGTGACCATCAAGCGCCCGCAGGAGGGAATTCAACTTGTGCTGAGTTTTGAAGCAGTACACGAGAACGTCGACGTTACTGACAGCCAGTTCGACGTGAAGATTCCCGACGGCTCCACAATCAAGACCTTGAAATAGCCTGGCCGCCCGCCAAAATGGGGAGGCCGAGCGAAGTCCTATTTCGCGCCGTGATCCTCGAGCACCTTTGCCGCGTCGGGGTGCTGCTCGTTGATCGCCCAATGGAGCGCCGTGTTGCCGTCCTTGCCTTTGGCGTTGATGTTGGCGCCTTTGGCCAGCAGCAACTGCAACACTTCAGGCTGACCCATATCGCCCGCCTGGATCAGCGGCGTCCAGCCGTTCTTGTCTTTGGCCTCGATGTTGGCGCCTTTCGCCAGCAGAAGCGTGACAACGTCGGCTTTGCCGCGGCCGGCTGCTTCAATCAGTGCGGTATCCCCTTCGTTGGGATAGGCGCTGGCCCTGGCCTCGATGTTCGCGCCCGCGTCCAAAAGCGCCTCGACCGCATCGGCGTTGCCTTTATAAGCCGCCTCGATCAGCGCTGTGGCGCCATCTTTATCTTTCGCCTCGATATCGGCCTTCTTTTCGAGCAGCAGCTTCAACACATCCATCTGGCCGGCGCTGGCCGCGCGGATGAGCGCCGTTTCGCCGTTTTCATCCTTCGCATTGACATCCTCGCCTTTTGCAAGCAGCAACCCTACGGCTCCAAGGTTGCCCTGGCTGGCCGCTTCAGGCAGCGCCGGCCAATCGCGCCGGTCTTTGTCGCCGATCTTCGCGCCGATCTCCAGCAGCTGCATCACCAGATCGGTGTGCCCCATGTAGCCGGCCTCGTGCAACGCGGTTTGACCGCTCTTTCCCTTGGCTTCAAGGTTGGCGCCTTTTTCGAGCAGGAGCGCGACCACGTCAGTGTGGCCCTGATAAGCAGCCCAGATCAACGGAGTCCAGCCCAGGTTGTCCTTGGCCTCA
>Ga0208190_1000522_pt1 | contig 15711 bp, 15 predicted proteins | sample June2015DPH_13_1_FD_184708 | JGI IMG/M metagenome (GOLD analysis project Ga0208190, IMG submission 184708) | Peatland microbial communities from SPRUCE experiment site at the Marcell Experimental Forest, Minnesota, USA - June2015DPH_13_10... | ecosystem: Environmental > Terrestrial > Soil >... | reverse complement strand
CTGTTCGTCCCGTAATTCATGCAGGCGACGTGGTGATCGTGGAGGAACACACCTCAGTGATCGACGCGCGGCTGGAAGCCGTGGCGCTCGGGTCCGCGGCGGTTGGAGCTGAGTTCAAAGCGCGATTGAAGATTGGCGGCAAGGTATTGCGCGTGGTGGCGCTGGCGGCGGGAAGGGCGGAGATGACCCCGGGGAGCGAGGCGCAACCGTGAAGAAGAGTTGGGCGGCGGCAGTGGTTCTCGGCGCGCTTCTGGCTGTGCCAGCCGGGACCTGGGCGAAGAAACCTAAGCCCGCAGTGCCTGCGATCAAGGCGACACCGCCGGAGGAGGCTTTGCGCGCCTATATCGGGAGGGTGCGCGCCCAGCAGGCGGCGGAGGTGCGGACGCCGGGATCGCTATGGAGCCCGAATGGCCAGTTGGTGCGCCTGGGCACGGATGTGAAGGCCTTCCGCATTCATGACGTGGTGATGATTGTGGTGGGCGAAAGCCTGACGGCTTCAACCGACGGCCAGGTCAAGAACTCGCGCGCCTCGAGTGCCAACTCCGGTGTCACCTCATTATTTGGCGCGCTCAAGGCTTCCAACGCCCTGCAGAACCTGGTCGGCGCGACTGCCTCGTCAGGGCTGACGGCGCAGGGGCAGAGCACCACCGACTCCAGCCTGGCGACAACTTTTGGCGCCGAAGTGGTGGATGTGCTGCCCAACGGGATGCTGGTGGTGCAGGCGACGCGGCAAATCACTTTCTCGCAACAGACGCAACTGATCACGCTGCGCGGCCTGGTGCGGCCTGAAGATGTGAGCAACCAAAACCAGGTGCTTTCGACGGCCATGACCGATCTCGAGCTCGACGTGACGGGCAAGGGGATTGTGAACGACTCAACCTACCGATCGAATCCGCTGGTGCGTTTGCTGGAAAAGCTGGTGGTGTTCTGACATGAATCACGTGCCGGAGAGGACGATCGGGGGGCCGGTGACGGATAGGCAGGCTGCCTGCGCAGTTACGGGAGTTCGACACCGCCGCTTGCCGCTGCGGCAGAGCCGGATGTTCTGGTGGTGGATGGCGGTGGCCGCGGTATGGCTTTTGTCGATCGCGCTGGTTCAGCCCGAGGAGCCCGGACAGAAGTCGCGGATCAAGGATGTAACCACCATCGAAGGCATTCGCGACAACCAATTGGTGGGTTACGGGCTCGTGGTCGGCTTGAAGGGCACAGGAGACAGCTCGCAGACGGTCTTTCCCGCGCAGACGCTGGTTTCGGCACTCGAGAAGATGGGCATCACCGTTCCGCAAACGGGATCGAACAGCGCCAGCAACATGCAGGTGAAAAACATGGCGGCGGTGTTTGTGGTGGCCACGCTGCCCCCGTTCAGCGGGCCGGGGTACAAGGTGGACGTTACGGTGTCTTCGGCCGGGGATGCGCGATCGATCGAAGGCGGAATCCTGCTGATGACGCCGCTTTACGGGCCGGATGGGCAGATTTACGCGCAGGCGCAGGGAGCGCTGGTGTTGGGAGGTTATACGGCCGCGTCGGGCGGCAGCTCAAAGCAGATGAATCATCCCACCACGGCGCGCATTCCGGGCGGCGCCATGGTGGAGCGGGCGTCGCCTTTCGACTTGAAGCAGATGCGAACCGTCAGCGTGATTTTGAACGACGCCGATTTTCACACCGCGGAGCAGATGGCGGATACGATCAACAACGCGCTTGACCCGCAGGCAATGGGCTCAGCGCGAGCCAAGGCAATCGACAGCCGGCGCGTGGAGATTGCGGTCAAGCCCGACGAGGATGTCGCAGAACTGCTCGACAAAGTGGAGGAACTTGAGATCGAAGTTTTTCCGCGGGCGCGCGTGGTGGTGAACGAGCGCACGGGAACGGTTGTGATTGGGGGCACGGTGCGGCTGCAGCCAGTGTCGATTCTGCATGGCGGCCTGAGCATCAACGTGATCACTCAAGTGGAGGTCTCGCAGCCCAACGCAATGTCGTCCGGGACCACACAACTGGTGGAGCAGACCACGGTTCAGGCCCAGGACAAGCCGGTGAATCGCATCGAGCTGAAGGAAGGCGCCACGGTGGAGGATTTGGTCGAGGAATTGCAGCGAACCGGAGCGGGAGCACGGGATGTGATCTCGATCCTGCAGGCGATGAAGGCAGCTGGCTCGCTTGACGCCGATCTGGAAGTTCTGTGACGCGGGACCCGGGGAACGAGGGAGAACGCTACCTAGAAGACGGGGAGAGGGAAATTGGGGACAAGGTGGGAAACAAGAGGTTGAGGGTAACAATGCATGCTGGATCGATCGCCGGAAATGCCGCCGCATCTGACGCACAAGCGACGCCATCGCCGCGGCTGGTGAAGGCAGCGCACGAGTTTGAAGGGCAGATGATGAAGGAGTTATTGCAGCCGATGATGGCCGGCGATGCGCTGACAGGCAGCGAAGACGGGGACACAGATCTGAGCGGGAGTTCAGGTTCGGGGTCGGCAGGCGCGCTGGGCGAGTTTGCATCCGAGGCGCTGGGGCAGGCGCTGAGCGAGCGCGGCGGATTTGGGATTGCCGATCGGATTGTTAAAGAGCTCTCACACTCCGGTAACCAGCTCGGAAACGGGAAGGTAACCAGAAATCTGCACGGCAATACCGTGATGAGAACTCCTTTATGACTAGAGTGATTAAGAGAGAGGCCGATAGGCCCAACAAGGAGCAAAACGTATGGATATTCGCAATAGTTTGGACGGATTAAGGTCACTGTTGGGAGTGAACCCGACGCCCCAGTCTGCGCCGCAGTCCAAAGGGGGCGCGGCCACGAGCGGGAGCGGATTCGATTCCGATCGGGCGACGTTCAGCGCCGCGGGGAATGAGGTCTCGCAGGCCCTCTCGGACGAGGGCGTTCGCATGGACAAGGTATCGGCCATTCAATCGGCGCTGGCGGCGGGAACTTACGATGTGCCGGCTGCAGCGGTGGCCTCGAAGTTGGTTGACGCGATGCTGAGTGGCGCCTAGGCCCTTCCGGCGGTCACGAAACCTGGGCGGGCTTGACGAAACAAACCAGCGCCAAACTGAACTCAATGAACCATGAGGGCAGGCAAACGGGAGAGGAACGCGAAGCATGCAAGAGCTTGAGGCACCCGCGGCGAATCCGGAGATCAAGGAGCTCGTGGTGGAGGCTTCGCGTGCGCTGGCGCGCCTGGATGCGCCACGGCTCGAGGAGCTGGCGCTCTCCTGCGAGGCACTGAATCGGGACCTGGACTCGATGGACGCGGGGGAGAAGAGCGATCTGGCGCGCCAGGCGCGGGAGGCGGCACCGGGCATGGCGGTACTCGGCCGGGTGTTGGCAGTGACGCGCGCCAACCAAAACGTGATGCGGCGGCTGCGTGAGATGCGCGAGCGGCGTCTCGAGTACAGCGAGCGGCTGATTCGCGCCAGTGCAGAAGTTGTTGCCGAAGCCGGCAAGAAGGCGGAGGCTGTCGATGGGGACGATTAACTCCGCATTAAGCGTGATGACAGGGGCACTGGACGCCGACCAGGAAGCTTTGAACGTGGTGGCGAACAACGTGGCCAACGCCAACACGACCGGGTACACGGAGGAGAAGCCGGACTGGCAGGAGAACGCGCCCATCTCGGTTGGTGGTGTGCTCGTTGGCGACGGCGTGATGGAGACGGGGGCGACCTCGCAGCGCGACCGGGTGCTCGAGGAGCGGCTGGATCAGCAGCAGCAAATGGCCTCAGCATCGAGCACGCGGCTGACAGCCTTGAACAACATGCAGGCGTTGTTCACGCCGGATTCGGGCTCGTCAAGCGCGACGGCCGGAGACATCGGCAGCGACATCACCAGTTTCTTCGATTCCTTCTCGTCGCTCGAGAGCGATCCCACGGACAACGCTCTGCGCGAGCAGGTGTTGTCGTCGGCGTCGACCTTGGCCGGCGATATTTCCAGTGCGGCTAGCAGCCTGAACGGGCAGAGCGCGGCCATCAACCAGGAAACAACGGGCGTGGTGAGCCAAGTGAACTCGCTGACCAGCGCAATCGCGCAACTGAATCTTTCGATCGAGTCCAGCTCTCCGAACTCCGATGCGGGAACGCTTGAAGATCAGCGCCAGCAGGACCTGAGCCAGCTCTCGCAACTCGTCGGAATCAACCAGGTGACCACGGAGAATAACGGATTGTCAGTGACGACAACCTCGGGGCAATTGCTGGTCTCGGAGGGACAGAACTTCCAACTGACCACGGGAACGGTGAATGGCGTTACAGATTTCTTTCTCGGGGGGACGGATATTACGTCGCAATTGGCATCGGGGGGCGGGCAATTGGGAGGATATTTGACGGCACGGGACGTAGACATTTCCGGCGCGCTCAGTTCGCTCGACCAACTGGCGAACAGTATCTCGACTTCGGTGAACGCGCAGAACAATGCGGGCACGGATTTGAATGGCGTTACCGGAACGCTGGCAAATCCGCTCTATATCTTCAAGGAGCCGGCGCAGGTTGCGGGAAGCGCAGCGGCGATGAGCGTGATCATGACCGATCCCAGCCAGGTTGCGGCGGCGGGCGCTGGAAACGGGACCGGAGACAACTCTAACGCCCTGACGATGGCGGGTCTTGCCAACGGGCTGATCGTGAATGGGCAGACGCCGATCAACTACTACTCGAACTTTGTTTCTACGTTGGGCTCCATGGTTTCAGAGGTGCAGACAGAGAACACGGCGCAGAACGCGTCGGTGACGCAGTTGCAGACACAGAACAACGCGCTGTCGAGCGTGAACCTGAACGATGAAGCGGCGGCGATGTCGACGCTCGAGAACAGCTATCAAGCGGCTTCGCAGGTTTTTACGCTGCTGAACACCGTTATGGCCTCGGCGCTGAATCTGGGCCAGGAGACGGCGGTGGCGTAAAGGCGGGGACCGAGGGAACAAGAAGAACAAACTCAGGCAGTAAGAAGTTGAAAATCGCGCTCTGGGGCAGGAGGCGACAAAGCAAAATGCTTAGGGCAGCAATTGTGGGGCAACGCAATGCGAGTTGATCCGACATACATCGCGAATCTGGTGGGCTCGCTGGACCAGACGCAAGCCAGTGAGCAGCAGTTGAGCTCGGAGCTTTCAAGCGGCGCGAGCATCACATCGCTGAGCCAGAACCCGGTGGGCTCGGGCGAGAATGTGCTGCTGCTGAACCAGATTCAGCAGGACGATTCATTCACCGCGAGCTCGAATCTGGTGACGGGACAGTTGCAGGTGGCAGATTCGGCGCTGGGCAGCGTGGTAACGGAGCTGACGCAGGCGATCTCGCTGGCCACGAGCGCCAACAACGGGACCATGAATTCAAGCGATGTAAAATCGGTCGCCAATCAGATCTCGGGAATTGTGGACGAGGTGCAGTCGCTGGCGAATACGAGCTATCAGGGCCAATTCATTTTTGCGGGCGGAAACACAACCGCGGCGCCGTTCTCGACTTCGGCGGCGACATCACCGGCAGTGACGAGCTACAACGGCGACGAGAATGTGAATTTTCTCGAGCTGCCAAACGGGCAGAAGATTCAGTTGAATGTGCCGGGCGATCAGATTTTTCTTGGCGCTGGGACGAACAGCGTCTTCGGCGCGCTGAACGCCCTGGTTGCCGACTATTCGAGCGGGCAGGTGAACACCGCGCAGGCGGCGAGCGACACGGCGGCGCTGAGCACGGCGCTGAATTTCGTTTCCCAGCAGCGCGTGACGGTCGACAGCTCGATCACGCAACTGAGCGCGGCGTCGGGCGCCGTAACAAGCGAGAAGACGCAGCTGACGGCAGCGCAGACCGATCTGATGCAGGCCGATCTTCCCACCATTTCCACGCAGCTTTCCCTGGCGGAGACACAGCAGACGGCTCTCGAAGACGTGATCGCGCAACTGGAGTCGACGTCGAACAGCCTGTTCAGCAAGCTGCAGGGATGAATCTGCGACCGGCGCGAAGTGCGCCAGCTTCTCTATACTTGAGGCGAGAGGATTCTCCTTGTTTGCAGCGCTGCGTTTCTTGTGGAATGCGACACGGGGCCACCGGCTGGCACCGTGGCGGAGCGAGTTTCTGCGCTGGCGCGTGGAGACCTACTCGGGCAAAAAGGCCGAGACGCTGACGGCGAAGACAGTGCTGGGATTCATGTGGACCGAGCGCTGGGAGTTGCTGCGTTTTCTGGTCTGGACCGGGCAATTGGAGCGCGAGGCGCGAACAAGGCAGGAAATAGGGGGTGGCCAATAGGGAGTAGGAGCTCGTCGATCAGGCGGAGCAACTACTTTTGATATTTCCAGTTGCGCTGTTTGCCTTCGGCGATCCAGCCGACGGCCGTGGTGATGCGTTGCTCGCGTGTTTCGGGCCGCTTGGCATCGACGATCCACTCAATATATTCGCGGCGGCAACTGGGACTGAAGGCGGCAAAGGCTGCGGTTGCCTTCTTGCTCTTGCTGAGAGCGCTATTAAGATCTGGCGGAGTTTTTAAGGTGGGCTTGGCAGGCTTGACGACGCGAGGGCGAGCCGCGATCGGGCTCCTTTCCTGGCCATTCTCGATGAGAGCCGCAGCCTGAGCAACCCAGTCGATCATCTTCTTTTCGGGCGGGAGTGATGCGATGCCGGTGATGCGGCCAAGCGAGCCCATCGCACCGTCGCGCACGACGCCGGCCTGGCGCAGGATGGCTCCGATTTCGAGCCCCCAGAAGCCCAGACTGCAGTGCTCCTTGAAGGCCGACATGTTGCAGAGGATGACGCCGCGGTACTCGAAGAAGGGGCGGCTCCACTTTATGGTTTCTTCAACCTGGGGGCATCCGGCGTGGACGAGCTTGCGCAGATGCACGAGGATGGGCTGGGCAAAGGGACGCGACTTTTTGATGTAGGCGTCGACTTTGGGGTTGTGACGTTGTGTCGGCATCGAAGTCTCCAAGAGCGAGAATAACAAAGAACGAAAAGGGCAGTAAATAAAGATTTGCCGGAAAGGGATAGCGAGCCACAGCGCAGGGCCGCATCACTTAGGATCAAGTCTAAGAGTGCATGAGCATCCGTCTTTCCGCTTTTTGTGTTGTCAACGCGATTGTCCTCCTGGCTGCGGCCGGACGGGCACAGCAATTGCCGCCGCCCCAGTTGCCGCCAGTTGAGCCGCCCAAGCCGATGCCCGCCTCTCAAGGCGAGGCGCCGAGTCTGCGCGTGACCACAACCGAGGTGCTGGTGCCGACGCTGGTGGAGGGGAACGGCGGCAAGATTCTCTATGGGCTGAAGCCGAGCGATTTTGTGCTCGAAGACAATGGCGAACCGCAGAAAATCAAGGTGCAGCCGGAGATGGATACGGCGCCCGTGGCCCTGGTGGTCGCGGTGGAGCAGGGCGGCGCGAGCGTGCTGGAGTTTAACAAGTTGGCACGGCTGGGCCCGCTGCTTGATGTGTTTCTGTTCGATCCGCGCAGCCAGGTGGCGATGGTGGGATTCGATTCCACGCCGCACCTGATCCAGGACTTTACGCACTCAGGCGATCTGGTGAACACGGAGCTGACGAAACTCGAGCCGGGCAATGGCGGAGCGGCGATTCTGGACACGGTGAACTACGCGGTGACGTTGCTCGAGTCGCAGCCTAAGGAGTACCGGCGCGTGCTGCTGCTCATCAGTGGAGAACGCGACCATGGCAGCAAGCACACCAAGCCGGTGCAGCTGATCAGGAAGATTGGCGAGTCGGATGTGCTGGTGCTGAGCGTGTCATTCTCGCCGGGGCTGGCGGAGCTTGCCAGCGGTATGGGCCAGAGGAATTATGGGCAGACGACGCCGGCTCATACGCCAACGCCGGGGCTGCCGGAGCAGACAGCCGGAGGGAATTTGCTGGCGCCGCTGGTGATGGCTCTCAATGCGGCAAAAAAGAATGTAACCAAAGAGGTGGCCGAGATGAGCGGTGGCGAGTACACGACATTCTTCGGCGACAAGGCATTCGAGGCGGAAATCCTGCGGGCGGCGCGGGATGCGCGCAACCGGTACTTGATCACCTTCAGTCCGTCGGATCCGACGCCGGGATTACATACGATTCGCGTGCGGACGACGGAGGACTATGGGGCGCGGATTGTGGCACGGGCCAATTATTGGGCCGGAACGAAACCGTAGAAAAGACGTCCAACTTCCATTCCGTATCGATCAGCGGCATGGCGCTAGGCGAGCCTCCAAGGCGCCCGGTACTGCCGTGAAAGCAATTCGCTTGCCCCAGGATCGTCGAGAATCACTTCCCGCTTCACGTCCCAGCGGATTTTGCGGCCCACGAGCATGGAAATAAGGCCGAGGTGGCCGGGGATCGTGGAATGGTGCCCAGTTTCGACCGGGGCGATGGTCGGTTTGCGGGACCGGACGGAATCGAGAAAGTTGCGCCGATGTTCCGCTGAGACATAGAGCTTGATCTTCCGCTGGTCTTCGGGAAGAGAATCTCCCTTGGTCCACTCGGGGTTGGATGCATCAAATCCGCTGCGATCGACCCACACCCATCCATCGCTTCCGATCCATTTTGTTCCCATGTTGATGGCCGGAGAGCCCCCTGCGATGGTCATCACGACGTCGTTGGGATACCCCGTGACTTCTTTGCGATAGGTGCACTCGATGGTGTACTTGGTTGCGGTGTTCCAGATGGCGTTGGATGGCGGGAATTCGCCGAAGGCGCTCACTTCGGAGGGGCCGGTCTCATCGAAGCCGAGACCCCAATGGGCAATGTCGCCGTGGTGCCCGATCCAATCCAGAAGCTGCCCACCCCCGGTGTTGTAGTTCCAACGCCAGTTCTGGTAGACCCGGACGTCGATGTAGGGCTCCATCCTGGACGGGCCGATCCAGCGGTCGTAGTCGAGGGTCGAAGGAGGATCTGTGACGGCGAGATTCCAGGCGGAAGTGCCGGGGACAACCGTTGCAGGATTGGTGATCTTTTCGGGAAGCGAGGAAAGACGGCCGATGAAAGCGGGCAGTGTGTTTGGGAAGTCGTGATGGCCGCCGGGAAGACCAACCTCGACATGAGTGACGTTGCCAATGAGGCCATTGCGGACAATCTCCGAGGCTTTGTGGAACGTGGGAAGCGAACGCTGCCAGGAGCCGGTTTGCCAAATAACGCCGTTCTGTTGCACAGCTTTCACGATGGCCTGCTGCTCGGCGATGGTTCGCGCCAGGGGCTTTTCGCCATAGATGTCTTTCTTGCGAGCGGCCGCTTCAGTGGCTAGAAGCGCATGCCAGTGGTCGGGGACGGCAATCATTACGGCGTCGATATCGCTGCGCGCTAGCAATTCGCGGTAGTCGTGGTAGGAGGCGCAGTCCTTGTTTCCGTAGTGGCCATTGATGGTGTCGAGCGCCGCCTGCAAGTGATTCGTCTCGATGTCGCATGCTGCGACGACCTTGCAGTCGGGAAGCGTGAGAAAGACCTTGGTATTCGCTGGGCCCATCATGCCCCAGCCGATGACGCCAAGCGTGATGCGATCGGAAGCCGCGACACGGGCTGCTCGCAGAATGGGACTGGATGAAACGGCGACTGAAGCCGCTGCTGTCGAAAGAAAGCGGCGACGAGTGAGAGAAGAATGGAGCGTTCGATCTGCAGGTGAGTCGGGCATGGCAGTCTCCGAACCCGTGCCGAATCGCTCAAGGGCATCTCGCATGAAGAGGCCGGCGGACACGGGCTTGAAATGCGTGCACAGTCTAGCACGCAAGAATTGATAAGGGATTCGGAAGAAGGCCGGGCTGCCAGTCCCGCGCCCGGCGCGACTCATGCGACTCCGGATTTGGCATCCTGTCTCCCAAGGCGAACTTATGCAGCAATCAGTTGCGTCGAGAGAAGCGGGCAGCTGCCCGGCTTCTCTCGGTCTAAAGATTCCGGAATCGGTGCGGCTCAAGCGGTGAGGCAGCCTATGCGGGTTTTGCCTCGAGCCTGCGCGCTGCAATCGCCATTGGAAGCCGGGTGAACCCCGCGAAGAGCATGCTGATCCCAATCAGGGTTCCGATGGCCCACTCGCTGCTCGACGGCCAGCTCAGGCCGATCATTGAACCCAGAATCAGGGCGATGACACCATCGAAGAATAGCCAGCCGGCGCCTCCTATGTGGCGGATGCGGAAGGCCAGAATCAACACCAGAATGCCCTTGAGGTAGAGGTAGCACGCAAGAATCAGCGTAAGTGAGGCGAGGCCGGCGACCGGCCAACCGAGCAGGTAAACCGCCAGAGCGAAGTAAAGCAGGCCAAGAAGCACCTGCCAAATGAGGCCACCGGTTGGACGGATGTGCCAGGCAATGGCCAGGTGCGCCACGCCTCCAAGCACCAGCAGCCAGGCGATCACAACCGCGACTCCGATCCCTGCGGCTAGCGGAAGAACAATCGCCAGGAAACCAGCGAGGATCAACAGAATGCTCAGCGCGATGGCCCAGCCGACAGATTGTTTCTCGATTCCAGTAATAGATGAATCGGCCATTTGCTCCTCCTTATATGTGTTGTCGTGGTTGTCAGATTGGCCGGAGCTTTCGCCGGACATCTTCCGGCCGAATGGGGAAATCAGTGGCCCCGCCGCAGACAAACACTATACCGAATCAGAGTGCGATCGTGGAACATCGGTTGCCGGGCCAATTTGAAGATTCCACCACAACAGGGCTGAAGTCCGCACCTCTCAATCCCGGCCACTCCGGGAAGCCTCGCGGGCTTTGTGGTTGAGGGGGTTCATGTTAATCTTTTAGTAGACACTGAAGAGTGGACACGAGAGAGAATGAGGAGTACTGAACGCCGTGCTGGCGATTGAAAAAAAGACTGACCTGATCAAACGCTTCAGAACCCACGAGACGGACACCGGATCGCCGGAAGTCCAGATCGCGATTCTGAGCGAACGGATCAACGACCTGACCGAGCACTTCAAGGCCCACAAAAAGGATCACGCATCCCGGCGTGGGTTATTGATGCTGGTGAGCAAGCGCCGCCGCCTGCTGGATTACCTGAAGACGCACGACACGGACCGCTATCGCGACGTGATCGGCAAACTCGGAATCCGCAAGTAAACGACGAAAGCTGACATTGAACCGGAAGCATTCAGACCGGACACTGGTCACGGTCCCCATACAACATGGAATACCGGACCAAGGCGCGCCGGGCGGCCTGAAGAGGACGCCTGAGCCCGCGCAGAGGTGTTTCTCTCGCGCGGCAGAGTTGTGGGCGAGATCGTCCACACATCGGTTGGCCTCAAGGCCAGCGCTTCGTGCGCGCCTTCCCCACACAAATTTCCCAAGCGAAAAAAACGAAACGAGGACATTATGTCTACGAAACATGAAGTAGCCGTCGAGCTAACCGGCGGCAAGCGACTGGTCTTTGAGACCGGCCGCATGGCCAAGCAAGCCTCCGGCGCCGCGCTGGTGACGACCGGTGAAAGCGTCGTTCTGGCCACTGCAGTGGCTTCTCCCGACCCCAGGGAAGGCATCGACTTCTTCCCCCTCACGGTGGATTACCGCGAGTACACATATGCCGGGGGACGCATTCCCGGCGGATTCATCAAGCGCGAAGGCCGGCCCAGCGAGAAAGAGATTTTGACTTGCCGTCAGATCGATCGGCCTTTGCGGCCGCTGTTTCCCGATGGATTTCGCAATGAAACGCAGTTGATTGCGCTGGTTCTCTCCGCGGATAAGGAGAACGATCCCGACGTAGTCGCAATCAATGCGGCGGCCGCGGCGGTGGCTCTGTCCGACATTCCCTTCAGCGCAACCGTCGGAGCCGTGCGCGTGGGGCGGGTGAACGGCGAGTTCGTGGCCAATCCCACGTACGCGGAGCGCGCAGCAACGACGGTGAACATCATGGTGGTCGGTCACAAGGACGGCATCGTGATGATCGAGTCGGGCGCAAAGGAGGAGACCGAAGAGGTCATTCTGTCGGCCATCGAATTTGCCCACGACGAGATCAAGAAAATTGTCGCGGCGATCGACGAGCTGGTTGCCAAGGCCGGCAAGCAGAAGCGGGCATTTACCGCTCCCGAGACTGACGAGGCTTACTACGGCGAGCTGAAGGCCAAGATCGGTGACCGGTTGAAGGACGCGCTGGACACCAAGGCGCACGCCAAGACGGAGAGCTACGCACTGGTCAAGACGATCAAGGATGAGTTGGCGGCTGAACTGCCGGCTGACGATCCTAACGCGAAGAAAAAGCTGGCGCACTATTACGAGCTGCTGCGGGAGCGGCTGTTCCGCGAGCAGGTGACGAAGGAGCGCATCCGGCCCGACCGGCGCGCGTTCGACGAGATTCGTCCGATCACGATCGAGACGGGCGTGCTGCCACGGACGCACGGATCGGCGCTATTTACGCGCGGCGAGACGCAGGCACTGGTGACAGCCACGCTGGGCACGACGGACGACGGGCAGCGCCTCGAAAGCTACGAAGGCGAGCAGCGGAAGAACTTTATGCTGCACTACAACTTTCCCCCGTTCAGCGTGGGCGAGACAGGCCGCATGACGGGCGTTGGCCGGCGCGAAGTGGGCCACGGAGCTTTGGCGGAGCGCGCCATCAGCGCGGTTTTGCCAAGCGCCGATGAATCGCCGTATTCGATTCGCATCGTGAGCGACATTCTGGAGTCGAACGGATCTTCTTCGATGGCTTCAGTGTGCGGAGCCAGCCTGGCGCTCTTCGATTCCGGCATCAAGTTGAAGGGCGCTGTAGCCGGAGTGGCGATGGGCCTGGTGAAGGAAGGCGATGACTACGCCATCCTGACCGACATTGCCGGCGCGGAAGACCACTACGGCGACATGGACTTCAAGGTGGCCGGAACGCGCAAGGGAATTACCGCGCTGCAGATGGACATCAAGATCGGCGGCCTGACTCGCGAGATTCTGCGGCAGGCGATGGAACAAGCGCGGCAAGGAAGGCTGTTCCTTTTGGACAAGATGGATGCGGTTCTGGACGGGCCGCGCGTGGAGCGTTCGAAGTATGCACCGCGCATCGAGACCGTGATGATCCCGACGGACAAGATTCGCGACCTTATCGGCAAGGGCGGAGCGACGATTCGCGGCATCGTGGAACAGACGGGCGCGAAGATCGATGTGGACGACACGGGCAAGGTGAGTGTGGCATCGAGCGACGCCGAGGGCCTGCAGAAGGCGCTGGCAATCATCGGCAACCTGACCGCGGTTCCCGAAGTAGGCAAGACATACCTCGGTAAAGTGGTGCGGCTGGCCGAATTCGGCGCGTTTGTGGAGCTGTTCCCAGGAACGGATGGACTGCTGCACATTTCCGAGATCGCGGAGCACCGCGTAAAGGAAGTGAAGGACGAACTGCGCGAGGGCGACCAGGTGATGGTGAAGGTGCTGGCCATCGAAGGCAATCGCATCAAGCTGAGCCGCAAAGCGCTCATCAAGGAACAGAAGGCGAAGCTGGTGCAGTCGGCCCCGCCGGAGGCGGATGAAGTGGAGTTTACGCAGCCGATCGTAAAGGCGGCGCCTCCGAGCCCCAGAAGCGCCGCGCCGCGCAATGAGTTTGACGAGCGCCAGCCGAGCTCGAACCAGAGCACGATTCTGATCGAAGGCGGAGACGACTTCGAAGAGGATGGTGGCGTGGAGCTCGACGAGACAAACGAGCCGAACTTCAACCGCGTGGACGGAGCCCCTGTTGTTCATGCCGGCGGCCCGCCGTTCGCCGGCGGACGGCCCGGCGGAGGAGCGGGCGCAGGAGCAGGCGCAAACAACCGGCGCAGGCGGCGGCGCGGCAGACGCGGACCCGGCGGCGGACAGGGATGAAGAATCTGCTCAATTGAGCAAAAGAAGACCCGGACGATATGTCCGGGTCTTCGTGTCTGAGTCTTCGTATCTGGGGCGAAGTGCCGGTTAGTGGCTTCTCAAGCGGTCAAACGGTTTGCGGAGGTGGGGTATCCGCTGCGGATTGAAGTCCCTGCTGCGGCTTGACGCTGACGGGTGATTTCTTCTTCTGCGGCTGGGCTGGTTCCTGCACGCCGTTTTCCCTGGCTGCGTTCTTGCCGGCATACATGCGGAGATCGGCCGCGATGCGCAGGGATTCGGCATCCGCAGCTTCGTCAGGAAAGACCGCAATGCCCACGCTGGCGCCTACTTGCACTTTGAGTTCGCCAAAGGTAAAGGGCTCATCGAGAAGCTGGGTCAGGGTGCGGGCAACGCGCGCGGCATCGGCACGGGTCATTGGCTCTTCGAGAATCACGGAGAACTCGTCTCCACCGGTGCGCGCCACGGTGTCGGAGCGGCGCACGCGGCCGGTGAAAAGAGTGCTCACATGCTTCAACAATTCGTCGCCCACATGATGGCCGGCGGTATCGTTCACCTTCTTGAAGTCATCCAGGTCGATGAGAAGCAAGGCGACATGCGAGCCGGTGCGTCGGGCGCGCTCGATAGCGCCGTCGAGGCGATCCTGAAAGAGGCGCCGGTTGGGCAGGCCGGTCAGTTCGTCATGCAGGGCCAGGTACTTGTTGTGTTCGAGTTGGTCCTCGAGGAGAAGCATGATCATGCCCACTGCCACCACATATTTGGGCAGATTCCAGACCTCGTTTTCGAGGTGGAGATTAGGCAAGAAGTAGAGGACGCATGGTCCTGCCACGAAGACGCTCGCCCAGGCAAAGAAACCGGCGATGGTGATGAAGGCTCCCGCAGTTGCGCGCCTGTAGGTGAACCAGAAATGGATTGCGCAGCCGAGATAGACGGTGAAGAGTACCGCCCCGAACGCAAGCATTGTGCCCACGCCGGGCCGGTTTTGAAAGATCAACAAGAAGATCGAGAGGCCTACATTGAGGGCGACGATCGTCCAGCGCAACGGATGCATGAACTGACGCCAGCTGAGAATCAAAATAGCAAGTGGCACTGCGCCGATGAGCGCCGCTGCGGGCATCAAAGCCCAGGATGCGACGGGTTTGATGACGAGAAGTCCGAAGTAGAGCGTATAGGTCGTGAGAAAAACGGCAAGCATCCATTGGCTGGAGCGCTGTAGGCTGCGATGGGGCACGGCCGCCCACATAAACAAGACGCCGGCACAGGCAAGAGCGGCAAGTCCGATGAAATACGCGAGACTGGCCCAGTTTCCGGGAGAGTCGAGAAATGCGAAGGCCGCAAAATGGAGTGCGATCAGGAGCCAGCCGGTGAGCCAGACGGCTGAGACCGATTTCCGGCCATGCCGCGCGACAGACGCAAACGCGACAGTGAGGAGCCCGACGGCTCCCAGATCAGGAAGTTTGCTCCAGTCAACCAAGGCACTCCGATCATGCGCGTGCGTTGCGCCGCGCTTTTTTATCTGTATTACCGAATTACCGACAGGATGGGCGATTTTCTAAGAAAGCGCGATAGCGCTTTTGTAGGACTCTTAAGGCACCAGTATACACTTTGGTAATCTTACCGGCCGACCTTGAACGAAATCAATGAGTTAATTCTCGATAAACGTCGCGGAAAAAGCACAATGCAGGAGGCAATTTGCGTCAGGCAAAAGGGAGTTAATCATGGATTCCCTGATTTCTTTCCAATTGAGGCGGCCAAGATCCGCAGCGAGCAACGGAAACCGATTCAAGCCGCGCCTGCTGAAACACCGAAGTGTTCCGTGACTGAACAAAACCAGAGTTCTTGCCGATAAAGCTTGCTGCGGGGTGTACGCGCAAAGTTGGCGCGCCCGGAGCCGCCGCAGAGGCCCGCAATGATCTCGTTGAAAAAGTATCTCGATTTGCAACAACAGGAGGCGCAAGAAACCGTGAAGCATGCGGACGGCGATCTGCTTCCGGCGGTCGTCGTCGCCTTTGGTTCCGCGTT
>Ga0208190_1000520_pt1 | contig 15742 bp, 12 predicted proteins | sample June2015DPH_13_1_FD_184708 | JGI IMG/M metagenome (GOLD analysis project Ga0208190, IMG submission 184708) | Peatland microbial communities from SPRUCE experiment site at the Marcell Experimental Forest, Minnesota, USA - June2015DPH_13_10... | ecosystem: Environmental > Terrestrial > Soil >... | reverse complement strand
GCGGGAGTCGCTGGCCGCCGCGGCGCGCGTGGGACTCACCGTGATCCAGCACGCCGAGGACACGCGCATGACGCAAGGCGCGAGCATGAACCTCGGACCTGTCTCCTTCAAGCTCGGTCTGCGCGGTATGCCGACCGAAGCCGAGACCAGTATCGTAGAGCGCGACATTCGCCTCGTTGCTGAGCTGCGCGAGGCGCATCCGCACCTGCACGTCGCGCATCTTTCCACGGCTGCGGCCCTGGCCGCGGTTCGCCAGGCGCGGCGCAACGGATTGCGCGTCACCTGCGAAGTTACGCCGCATCACTTCCTGCTCACCGACGAACACGTTGGGCTCTACAACACGCACGCCAAGATGAATCCGCCGCTCCGTTCAGATCGAGATCGTGACGCGATGATCGAGGGCATTCTCGACGGAGTTGTGGACGCAATCGCCACCGATCACGCGCCGCACGCAATGCACGAAAAGGAAGTTGAGTTTGAGCTCGCGCCGAACGGGATCATAGGCCTCGAAACTGCGCTGGGCCTGAGCCTGCGCTGGCTGCATCGCGAGTGGCGCATGCCGCTCGGCCGCGTGCTCAGCCTGCTGAGCGCGCAGCCCGCTGCGCTGCTGGGGCTCAAGGGCCGCGGAACGCTGACGGTTGGCAGTTACGCCGACGTTGTTGTCTTCGATCCCAAAGTCGAATGGACGTATCGCGCGACAGAATCGCAATCGAAGGCCAAGAACACTCCTTTCGATGGCTGGCAGATGCAGGGCAAAGTGCGATGGACGTTGAGCGAAGGACGGATTGCCTACGCGAGCCTCCCGTAAGCGAGGCCTACCAACGCAATTCCTCCGCAGGGGCGCAAAGAGACCGCTTCCCACAAGCCGACTTATCAGGAGCTATCGGCTTCCATAGAATTGATCTGAGTGGAACTCAATGCGCCTCTATGATGTAGATTTGCCGCAGGCGGTCGTTGATGCACGGAAACGGGGTGAACTCGTCCTATTCGCGGGCGCAGGAGTGTCAATAGACGCGCCGTCCAACTACCCAAATTTCCCCGACTTAGCTACGGAACTTGGTGGTACGACTTACCCGATCCGTGACCATGAGCTGATCGATCGTTATTTGGGTCGTCTGGCAGAGCACGGCATCGCGGTTCATGATCGCGTCAAAAATCGCCTGTCAGACCCCCGTTCCCGCCCAAATCACCTCCACGAAGCCATCGTTCGGCTCTTCGGAAGTACATCCGCGATCCGGGTCGTCACCACGAACTTTGATGATCACTTTCGGGGCGCAGCTATCAATGTCTTTGGAGGCGCACCGGAAAGCTACCGCGCTCCGGCGCTCCCGCTTGGAGATGACTTCAAGGGCATCGTGCATCTTCATGGCTCCGTCTTAGATGACGCGAAGAAGCTCGTGCTGACGGATGCGGATTTTGGCCGCGCCTACCTGACTCAAGGTTGGGCTCGTCGGTTTGTGCAGCAGTTGTTCTCGGAATTCGTCGTGCTGTTTATTGGGTACAGTCATCAAGATCTTCCACTGCTCTATTTGGCGCGAGGCATTTCCGCCGCCGAGAACGGTCCAGGACGATTTGCATTAACTTCTCCGACTGCTGATACGGACTGGTTGAACCTGGGCATCAAGCCGGTGCACTATCCATTGCGCGATGCACCACTGGCTCCTTATGGAGCCTTGGGCGACTGCCTCGCAAAGTGGGCGGAGATCGCCAATCTTGGCTCCCTGGGGACTGAGGCGAGGATCAAGGGTATCGTCACGTCGGATCGTCCCCTAAGCATTGAAGACGAAGATTTTCTCAAACAATCTCTGCTGGAAATCAGCACCTTGCGGTACTTCACACGGCACGCTAAAGACCCACGCTGGCTGGATTGGATTTCGGAGCTTCCGGTTTTCAGTGCCATCTTCATTCCCGGCGCAACGCTGAGCGAAAGCTCGACCGAGTTAGCATTCTGGTTCGCTGAACAGTTCGCGATCCCTCACTTTGCTATCGCGATCGATCTTGTCCGCCGTAAGAATCAAACGCTCTCTCCGTATCTCTGGAACGTTGTGGCTCAAGCATTCCATCGTCACGCTACCGCTGGAGATCCCCTGAGATTTTGGGCTCCGATCTTGTTGGAGACGACGCCAGTCAACGCGTATTCGGATTTTCTGGCTTACTTGATCGGCCATTGCACAGTTCCCGACGACCAACATACGATCCTTCAGCTTTTCCGCAAACTGGGTGCACCGACGCTCAAGGTCAAGCGCAGGTTTTTCCCGCCGGAAGAGGGCAGGCCCTCGGTACCGGACGCAGAAGTTGTCCCCGTGGGGCGGGATCATTGGATGAGTCACGCCTACCAGACGAGAATCCATCCCCACCTCGATGTCTTTGCAAAGGGACTTGCTCTCATCGTGACGGCAACTTTTGAAGAGGCGCGAGCCCTGCTCTTGATGTACGGTAAGGCCGGACCAAAGTGGGATCCCATCAGCTACTCGCGAGGCTCGGTTAGCTCTCGGATGCAGGACTTCTTGCACAATGGGTTCTCAGTGTTGATCGATGCAGGTACCGATGTTCTCAAATGGGCCAACGAACATGCCCCACAATTCGCTTCGAGTCTGATTGGGCAGTGGATCGAATCCGGCGCGCCCATTCTGCGGCGCTTGGCGATTGCTGGGATGACAGGGCATCCGTTGCTAACCGCAGACGAAAAGCTCTCTTGGGTCATATCGAACCGTGTGGTGGAGGACGTGGGCCTCAAGAACGAGATCTTCGCGCTGTTGGCTGAGGTATACGGCGCCAGTGGTGAGAAAGTTCGTGCCGAATTCTTGGCGCAAGCGGAAGCTGCAATGAATCCAGAGGCAGAAGACTATGAACGGTATGAGTTCTTTAACCTGCTTTCCTGGCTTCATGCACTCGCGCCGAAATGCACGCTGGTGGCGGAAAAGCTGCATCCTATTCAAGAGAGACATCCACAATGGAGGGTGCGCGAGCATCCAGACTTCAACTCCTGGATCAGCGGCGGAGCGGTTCAGGCCGAGCCCGACAGCCCTATTCCCGCCTCTCAAATTGCAGAGATGAATCTCGAAGCGCTTCTTGCGGAGAGCACTCGCCTCGCCGACGTTAGGGATATGTTTGGCGATTCACTCAAAGGTGGGTTTCTGCAAGAAATTGCCCGCACAGCCAATGGAAACTTTGCATGGTCGGAGGGAATCGCCCGAGAGGCACTGGCAAACACCGACGTTCCTGCCGAAATCTGGGCGGCGATGCTGCGAGGCTGGTCCACTGCCCACACGCCCGAAGAATGGGCATCGTTGCTGGCTACTGTGGAGCACCTTGAGCCGGTGTATAGCTCGCTCTTGTATGAGTTGTCGTCACTCCTTAAAGGGGCCGTGGAGAGGAAAGAAAATGGGCTGCCCCTCGGTCTAGTCGATACGGCACTCGCGAGAGCGAACGCCGTCTGGGTTGTCTGTGCCGCTCATGAGCCGCCTCTACCGGATGCAGCCGAAAACTGGGTCATGGTTGCCATTAATCGGACCTCCGGATACCTCCTGGATTTCCATTTCCAGGCGCTACGACTTTTATGGCCGAACCGGAGGCAAGAGTATGTTCGCATTCAGTCGATGCTTCGAGCGCTCGAAGCGGCGCTCGATGGAAACAGTCCCGCGTCGGAGGTCGCCAGAATTCTCGTAGCGGCGAGGGCGGCGTTGTTGGCCGAAGTCTCCCAAGATTGGTACAGCGAACACGTGCTGCCCTTGCTCGCAACGCCCGCAAATCTTCGGAGTTCGGAACAGAATTGGGACGGATTCTTAGTTTGGGGTAGCTGGACGCAAGCAATGCTACCGGCTCTGATCCCCGCCTACATGCGCCATCTGCCTGAGATCGCAGGAGCGCCGAACGATCGATCTCGCATGTTCTGCGGCCATCTGGCGGGCATCGCAGTATTCGGTGCCTTCGATCCCATTGATAACGGCTGGCTCGACGAGTTTCTTACTCGATCGGAAGATAGAGAGCGCATGCATTGGGTTGGGAGCGTCACCCAGGTCTTGCGCGGAGCAACTGACCAGGCCAAGGGATCCGCATGGGATCGGTGGATCGAGCGGTACCTGCGGCGTCGCGTCGAATCGAATCCCATTCCTCTCGACGCGGAAGAATCGGGCGCCATGTGCGAATGGGCTCTGACCTTGGAATCGCATTATGCAGCCATCGTTGAGTTGCTGTTGGCCGGCCCTGCTCCAGAGGTTCAGGGGGACATGTTCTACTACCGGCTGCATGAAACGGCATTGCTTGACCGTGCGCCGGTGCTCACGGCTCGGTTTCTGACAGCTCTTCTTTCGCGAGAGGATGGGCACGATCTCTGGGACCTAGATCAGGTTCACGCGATGGTTTCGCAGCTGATAGATCACGACCCAACAGAGCCAGCATTGCGTCCGCTCTGCGAACAGCTCGGAAGGTTGGGGTCGCCGCGAGCGTTGGAATTTCAGGGTAGGCTCCATTGATGACACTCAACATCAGATCTGTGTTTTGAGTAATCGCTTCGGCTTTTGGTCGGTTTCGTGGATTGGTCCCGGAAAACGCCCATGTCACCAGAAGAAACCACACCCACCCCAGCCCCCCGAACCGGCAACAACTGCTAACGGCCACCAACCGCATTTTCGGCTGTCAAGAGCCCTCGCCCGCTCATCCCCCGCCATCTCCCTGATTCCACAACAATTCTTTTCCGCCCGAAGTTCGCCGATCATTAACGCCTCTCGGCGCATACTCGTTCCATGATGATCGAAGCGCAGACCAGGATCGCTCCCACAACACTCCCCAGCCCCCGCACTGCCCTTTTTCTGACCACGGATCAATGTTCCCCTGCCACCGCCTTTCCGGCCTTTCTAACCACTAACCACTACCCGCTAACCACTGTTTTTGACCCACCCCCCCTGCCGTTTTGTGAAACTGTGAAACTGTGAAACTGTGGAGCCTTTGGAATGAGCGCCTTACACCCCCTCGTCACACAGTTTCACAGAAACTGTGAAACTGTGAGATTTCGAGAAATACGCAGGAAATCGAAGCCTAAACCTCTCAAAATAAGAGGTATAGCGGCAAGCCGATCGGCAAAAAACGATTGCCGAAAATCGCTGAAAAACAACCGTTTTCCGAAGATCGCCGAAAGCTGGTTGCTCAGAGCTGAAACCTGCATTTGATGGTGCGCGACACGCAAGGGAAGCGCGCTCTTTTACGCGTAGCGAGCCATGGCCAGATCCACGATCTCACCGATCATCTGGGTATAGGAGAGGCCGGATTTCCTGGCGGCCATGGCGAACTCCTGACCGCTGGAGAGCCATGGGTTGGGATTGGCTTCGATGACATAAATCTCGCCCTTGCTGGACAGGCGCATGTCGATGCGGCCATAGTCGCGAAGCTTTACGGCGCGATAGGCCTTGACGGCAATCTCGGTGAGCCGGGTTTCGGTTTCTTCGTCAAGGTCTTCGGCGATGGCGGATTTGGTCAGTTTATAGGCTTCAGTGTCTTTCTCGAATTTCACGTCCTGGCTGGCGATGCGGGGCACGCCCTTGGGAAGCCTGGAAAGGTCAAGCTCCACAAGCGGGAGCGCATGCGCGGTCTCGTAGCTGCCAAGGATGGCGGCGTAGATCTCGCGCCCTTCGATGTACTCCTCGATCAAGGCAGGAGAGTCGAATTCAGACTGAATATAGGAGATGCGCTCCATCAACTCCTTGACGCTGTTCACGACGGAATCGGCGCCAATGCCGATGGACCCATCTTCAGAGGTGGGTTTGACGATGAGCGGGAAGGCGATGTCGTGCGCGTGGTCGATGGTGCCGCGATAAGATGTCGCGAAGTAGGGCGACTTAATCCCGTAAAAAGCAAACATCTTCTTGGCGATCGATTTGTCCTGGGCAAGGATGACCGCGTGGGGCCCGGCGCCGGTGAAGGGGATATCGAGAATATCGAGGAATGCAGCGACGTGCATCTCCTTGGTGTCATCGCCGGCATAGGATTCGGTGAGGTTGAAGATAAGATCGGCGCTGGATTTGGCGAGCGAGAGCAGCGATTGCGGGCGGCCGTCGAGAACGTGATACGACGGCTCATGGCCGAGCTTCACGAGGGCTTCAAAGATCTCTTCGCGGTCGTGCTTTACCGGCTTCTTCTTGCGTTTCTTTTGACCCTTGCGCTTGCGCGGTGGAGGAGCTTCTTCCTGCTCTTCAGCAGGTTCTTCTTCCCACAAGTCATACAGCACGGTGACTTTCAATTTCGTTCCAGTCATGCGACCTCCAATCGGCGCGGCGGCAGATGCCGGCACGCTTCAGGGATGGATAAACTTGCCACGAACCAGGTAATTCATTGAGAGCGCGGTGGTGTACACGGTGAACTCGGTGAGGTACTCGGACTCGCGTCGAACGTCCACGAGCAGACCAAGGTCCTCGACGCGCTTGCAGATGGATTCGACCAGGCGCTTGACGATGGGGCGCTGCACGCCGCTCCAATAAGCGACCTTGTCGACGATGGGCTTGCGATGCTGACGCAACATGTCCTGGGCGGGCCGCACTCCCTTGTGGCGCTTGCGGGAGATATTGAAGATGTCCGCCAGGTCGGTATCGAGCGCCAGTTCCTGCAACGGAACCTCCTCCGGCACGCTGAGACGATAGAACTCGCCAACGGTCGATTCCATCTCATCGACGGTGATGTCGGCGCGGCCGCGACGCCGGATGGGCTCGACATCTCCGACTTTTCGCGCCATGCGATCGACAAATCGAAGTTTGGCCAGCGCGGCCCAACCCTGGTAGCGCTTTCGCCAAAGCGAGCGAGGCGTTAGCCAGACGGCAAAGGTTTCGGCAAAATCTTCATCCGGATGCTTCTGCGCGTACCACCCGGCCAAGTGGCGAACAAATTTCCGCGAAAACGGTATGGGGCGGTAGTTATCGCGATAGGCGCGGCGAAACGGACCAAAGAGATCGCGCCACTCAGCCGACTTATATAGCTGGTAAGCGTAATTGAATGCGTGCCCGGCCTCATGACGCATGTACATCATGATTTCGCGGGCGTCTTCGAGATCGTTCATATTGCGCTCAAGCTGCGCCAGGTCAGGGTTGGCCAGATAGAAGGGAATGCCGATGACGGGCTCGCCTGAAGGACATCCCCATTCATCGGTGAGATAACAAAGCGGACGGAACTTGTGGATGCCCTTGGCGTCGAGCTCGCGATAAAGCTGGTGAACGAATCGTTCGAGCGGGGAACCCTCGAGCTTGAGCCCGAGTTCGCGAATGGGCTTGGCGAGTATCTCCTGGAATTCCGTTCGGGTTTTCTCGAAATTGCGCACTGGGGCTATTCAGAGTTCTATACCACTGAAGCAGGTTTGGCACGGGAAGGCGTATCGCTTATGCAAACAGCATCGCCGGCGCAACTTCGGGCAGGGGACGGCGCGGCCGTGGCGAGCGATGCTGCTGCATGCAGCGATCGACTGAAAGCCGGAGGAGTAGGGGATTCAGGCTGCTGAGGAAGGCGAGAGCAGCGATCGAATGTCGCGGGTTTCGAGAACATGTTTGGGCGCACCGTGACGGGCGACGACGATCATGGCCCGGCCGATTTCGTCGGTGGTGAGGACGTGATTGGGAAAGGCGCGCAGCAGAAGCGGAAGCAGCGGGCGGGTGAGCGTGTAGGGAATGCGATAGAGCGCGGTGCGCGAGCGAGCTCCGAAGCGGGGAACGATGATTCCGGGGCGAAACATGAAAGCATCTTTGAAGGGCAGGCGGAGAAGCGCGTTCTCAGTGCGGCCCTTGACGCGCGCCCACATGATGCGGCCGTGCTCGGAGCTGTCGGTTCCCTGCCCTGAGACGTAAACGAAGGTCATGGCGGGATTGAGGCGGGCGAGGGTTTCAGCGGCGCGGAGGGTGATGTCGTAAGTGACGCGCGAGTACTGCTCCTCATTGAGGCCGGCGGAGGAGATGCCGAGCGAGAAGAAGCAGGCGTCGAAACCGGAGAGCTCGGATTCGATGGGCGCGTAGTTGGTGAGATCGGTGTGAAGGATTTCGCGCAGCTTGGGATGAGAGACGCCGGTTGGAGAGCGACCGATGGAGACGACAGACGCGACGCCGGGGTCGAGCAGACATTCGCGGAGAACTCCCTGACCAACCATGCCGGTGGCGCCGAAGAGAAGAACGTTCATGCGGGTCGACCTTCGTAAATCGGTGATTGATGGATCATGGTTCCTTCGGGGCTGAAGCCCGGATTCATTCTGCGACTTTTACGGCACGAGTGAACTCGTGCCCTGACCCTTCGTGCTCTTCTTAAGCAGTTTTTTCCGCAGCCGGTCTAGCCTTTGCGGCGGTAGTGGATTTGAAATTCATAGCCGGCGTTGGCGGGGAAGAGAACGGCGATGTGTCGGAGGCGCTCGGCGAGGGCGGGAGCGGCGATGAGCGGGTACTCGCGCTCGCGGAGGTCGTGGTAGTCGAAGTCAACAGCAAGGGAGAGCATGTAGATGGCGAGAGCGTCGGAGAAAGACGACTCGAAAAAGGCGTTGCGAGCGCGCTCGTCGATACTGGCGGCGCCGGAGAGATTGATGCCGGGTTGGGGCTCGAGGGCGCGGCGGCGATTCTCCCAGGCGTCCTGGCTGGATTCGCCGCGGACCCGCGCCTCGGCCTGCGACCAAACGAGGGTGGAGAAGCTTTCGGGAACGCCGGCTGCTTCAACGAAGTTGTGGGCAACGTTGATGAAGAATTCGAAGGCGAGGCCGAAGCGGTCTTCAACAAGGCGGGTGGAAATGAAAACGGCCTCGGTGTCGCCGAAGGTGGCGTTGCGGTGACAGACGGCGCGGTCGCCGAGCTCGACGGTGTAGGCGGGCGCGACGAGGTTCTCACCGGTGTCTGAAATGGCGAGGGGAACGAAGTAGTAAGCGCGCTGGCGAAGCGCGGGAGCGAGCGCGGCGGGGACAGCGGCGACGAGACGCTCGAGATCGGAGTCGGGGACGCGGTTTTCGCCCCAAGTGGCGTAGTGGATGCCGTTGGGGGCGTCGAGCACGGCGACCTGTGTGGCGACTTTGTCAGCCTGCCACAGCTCAATTTGTGCAGTACCGGCCATGAATTTGTATTCTAGACGAGAGAGGTCAAGAGATGATGGAGCAAACGGCGCAGAGCGGACGCGGGAAAACGGTGTTCGGTTTTCCGCTGGAGGGGTTCAGCCTGTTCCAAAGCCTGCTGCTGGCCGTGGCGTCGGCGTTTCTGACGTTTTTCGCGACGACGTGCGTGGCCATTTTCGCTCTGCTAGGGTGGAACGTGCTGGGCGGCCATGCGGTGAGCTACGTAGACACGTACCGCTATGTCGGATTTCCCGCGGGCGTGCTGGTGCTGGTGGTGGCGCTGCCGTTCTTGTTGGTGTTGTGGGTGCGGGCGAAGATGAAAAAGTAAGCGGGCCGACCGCTGACCGTTTTCGACGGCGTTCCATTCGCAGGACGAAAGTGATTGCGTGCTTTGCCGCTAGAGGCCGGCGGGCTTGGGGTTTTTGCGATCGAATTTGGCGACCTGGACTTTGCGGGCGAGGCCGAGTTTGGACAGGATCCAGATGCCCCAGAAGTTGGGATCGATCTCGTACCAGGCGAGGCCGTGGCGCGCGGAGACGGGATGGGCGTGATGGTTGTTGTGCCAGCCCTCGCCGCCGGTGAGCAGGGCTACCCACCAACTGTTGCGGGAGTCGTCGTGAGTATTAAAGCGGCGGCGTCCCCACATGTGGGTTGCCGAGTTGACGAGCCAGGTGGCGTGAAGACCCAGGGTTACGCGGAGCAATGCGCCCCAGAGGAACATGGCGAGACCGTTGACGAAGCCGCCCCAGTACCATCCGAGGGAAAACAGGAGCACACCGCTGATGGTGATGGGCAGCCAGTGGTATTTGCTCATCCAGACATGGAAGCGATCGCGGCTGAGGTCGGGGGAATAGCGCGAGAGCGCCTTAATTTGCAGGTGCAATGACTGGCCGAAGAGGATCCATCCGGCGTGAGCCCACCAGCCGCCTTCGCGCGGGGTGTGGGGATCGCCTTCCTTATCGCTGAGCTGGTGATGGACGCGATGCGTGGAGACCCAGAAGATGGGCCCGCCCTCAAGCGAGAGCGTGGCGAAGACCGTCATGGTGTATTCAAGCCACTTGGGCACCCGGTAGCCGCGATGCGTAAGCAGGCGGTGATAGCACATGCCGATGCCGACATTGATGGCGAGGATGTAAAGGATGGCCATGACCAGCAGACGCTGCCAACTGAAGAGGAACAGCGCGGCTATGGCGCCCAGGTGAAAGATGGCGATGACAAAGACCATCGGCCAGCTTAAGCCATCGCTGACGGCCATGGCGCGGCCCATGCGAATCTGGCGCCACTTGGCAACGGCTTTGGCGGCGATGGAGGCGGCAGTGGATTCGGATGCCGATGGGTTCGGGTCAGGAACAAGATTGGACTCCGGGATCAGGGAAGTGGGCTGGGTTGACTCAGTGACAACGGAATCGTTTGGATGAACGGTGGTTACAGATGCCATGCGGAGGGGAATCCTTGAGAAGTGTCGGTGTGCCCACTTGTATCTTCTTATTGTATAGGACAATAGCCTGGCCGGACGGGAAAAAGAACAGGCGAAAGTACCGTAAGGGAGTAATCAAAGAGCAAACACCTGGGCGCGGCTGTGCGGGGTCGCGGCGATCTGCGAGGGGACCGTTTGGCTTTCGAGATTCGAGGATAGGCACTGAATTTGGCTGATTCTAAAGGTGCGGGAGCGCGGCGAGCGGGATGGACGGCGAGAGGATCGTTCAGTTCGCTACCGGGGCGGCGAAGGATTCAGGGCCGCTGAGGAAGATTCGGGTGGCGTCGCCGCGCAGGACGCGATAGAGGGCGAACTGACGGTCGGTAGCACCGCGAAGCTCGAAGAGAAGCTCGCCACGGTTGTCGGCTTCGGCGTCGACGGCATCGACGAGGCGCATGCGCGGAGTGAGGTCAAGGTGCGCGGCGTCGGTGATGTTCTTGACGAGGACGACGACACCGCCGTAGAGATCGGGCTGCCCAATCAATGTGACGAATTTCTCCTGCGCGCCTGTGCCGAGGGTATGCGCGGAGAGAACCATGGTTGCGCCGGAGCCGTAGGCCAACTCGAAGACGCGGAATTGCTCGACGAGAAGCGGGGCGGGCGGAGGCGGAGCGGCGGGCTTCAAGGATCTGTGCGTCGCGGCGGATTTAGGCTTGGGTGCGGGAGGCGGAGTGATGCCGAGAGCGGTGCGCGCAAGATCCTCCATTGCGGCCTTCATTTTGTCTTCGTCGTCAGGGTTGGCCCAGGTGTAGCTCCACACGTGCTCGGGGCGGTCGATCGCGTCGGAGACGGCGACGGTCTGCTGCATATCAACGGGGAGACCGAACAGAGTGGGAAGGACGGCCGCGCCATAGCTTGAGGGCTTGCCATAAAAAAGATGCGGACGGTCAGGATCGGTAGCGCTGGCGACGTCTGAAACGTAGGCCTCATCGTCGTCCTTCTTTTTCTTTTTGAGCTTGGGATTGCCGGAGTCACCGCCGGACCCGTTGCCCGATGCGCTGCCAGACCCGTTCCCGGGCGATGAGCTGTCGTCGGTGTGATGGAGGACGGGACGATCGGGATCCTGAGGCGAGGCGCTGGAGCCGGCGCCAGAGTTGCTGCTTGTGCCGGAGCTTGAGCCGGAGCTGGTCTGACTCGAGCCGCCTGAGCCGGTGCCGGAGTTGGCGCCGGAATTGGAGGTTGAGGCGTCGCCGCCCTTGTGCAGCGTGGGACGGTCGGGATCGGGAGCGGGCGCGCTGGAGCCGGGGTCTGCGCCGGGACTGGAGCCTGAGCCGGACGTGCCGCCGCCGGCGGAATCGTCGGCGTGATGCTTGCGGTGCAGAATGGGCACGTCGCTCTGCGCGTCATCCTCTGCGTCGACCTTGGCCACCTGCGATGGGGCGGGATTGGATTTGGAAAGCGGCCTCCACTTGCCGTAGCCGACCCAGCCACCCTGCTCGTGGGCAGAGGTATCAATGTCAAAGAGGCCTGACGGTTGGCCGTCGTGCTGGAGCTGATACTCGACGTCGCTTTGGAGCGCCAGCGGCTCGGGCTGGGTGAGATAGACGCCGGCGTCATTGAGATCCTGGCCGTCGTAGATGCAGACAGGAACGAGACGGCCGGCCTTGGGATGGGCTTCATCGCCGGTCCACTCGAAGACCGCGACAGCGCGCATGTCTGGCGCGTTCGTTTCGGGTTTGGCGATCTGGCCGGGATATTGCGCGGGGGCGGGGAGGGCGAAGGCGAACGCAGCAAAGGCGAGCAGCACGGCTGCTTTTATCCACAAGCGACTTGCACTCCGCGATGACACGTTCGACTTCCCTCGACAATAATCAACTTTGGCGACCGCGGCGAAACTGGCGGTTGCGGCGAATTTGGCGGCCGTAGTTTGGCCCGACCCATCTATATGGAGGATATTCCCCATGAAGCTCAATGAGAAAGTCGCCGACTTTACCCTGCAAACGGACGAGGACAAAACCGTGAGTCTGTCTGACTTTGCCGGCAAACCGGTGATCCTGTTCTTTTACCCGAAGGCCGATACCCCCGGCTGCACCATTGAGGCCTGCGGCTTTCGCGATACGTTCAAAAAGCTGCTGGCAGCGGGCGCCGTGGTTCTGGGCATCAGCCGCGACACGCCGCGCGACCAGGCCAAGTTCCGGGCGAAATACGACCTTCCGTATACACTCCTTGCTGATGTAGACGAGAAAGTATGCAAACAGTTTGATGTGCTGAAGGAAAAGAACATGTACGGGAAGAAATCGATGGGCATCGAGCGAACGACGTTCGTGATCGGGCCGGACCGGACGCTGGTGCACGTCTATCCCAAGGTGACGCCGCAGGGCCATGCCGAGGAGGTTCTCAAGCTGATTGAGGAATGGAACAGGGCGCACAAATAGCGAGTCAGCAGGTCAGCAAGTTGGCCGGATAGCGTTCTTCGCTGAACCTACGGAATTGGAAGCGAGACCAAGGGGCTGATGAAGAAAACGACCGTGCGATTGCCGGGACGGCTGCTGAAACGCGCGTTCTTTGAGGATGCGCCGGAACGAGTTGCGCCGAGGCTGCTGGGGAAGCTGCTGGTTTCAAGGACGAGCGCGGGCCTTATGGCGGGCCGCATCGTCGAAGTTGAGGCGTACCTGGGTCCTCACAACCCGACACCCGATCCCGCAGCGCACTCGCATCGCGGACCGACGCCGCGGAACCAGGTGCTGTTCGGGCCAGCGGGATTCGCGTATGTGTACTCGATCTATGGCCTCTACTACTGCATGAACTTCTCCTGCGAAAAAGAAGGCCGGGGCGGCGGCGTGCTGCTGCGCGCGTTGGAGCCGGTTGCCGGGCTGGAGCAGATGGCGCGAAATCGGGGGCTCAGAGGTCTCCCACCCATTTCGTTCGCTGCGGCGAACAAAATGGATGGGGCACAGACGCGAGAGCAGTGGCGCTTCCTGCGTGAACTCACGGGGGGGCCGGGCCGGTTGTGCCAGGCGATGGGGATTACTCGGGAAAAGCACAATGGACTCGATCTGCTCGATCCGAAATCGACCTTGCAGGTGCGGGACGACGGTATGCGAGTGACGCGGGTGCTGGTGACGCGGCGGATCGGAATCCGGCACGCTGTGGAACTGCCGCTGCGTTTTGCGCTGCCCGGAAGCGAATGCGTTTCGGGCCCGAGAAAGATGGAGGGCACGCACATCTTTCTGCGCAAGGGTGGCGCGGCATCCGGGCGCGGCGGGTAGACTGTTACCGTGAATTGAACCAGGGTTTCAAGAACAGATCCCGAGAGGAAACTTGCCACATGAAGCTCACTTCCCTGCTGTCTTCCGCTTCCCTGCTATCGCGCGCTTCCCTGCTATCGCCCGTCGCCGCAGTCGCCTTGTTGACCGCGGCCGTGCTTGCCTCGACCACTGGAGTGCAAGCGACGCAAGACCAACCGCAAGCGATCGCGCAGACCGCGCCGGCTCCGCCTGCCGGGGGCGCGCCGGCGCAAAACACGACGTCGGGGATGGCGTCCGGCGGCCGCCCGATGCGCAACTTTCCGGCGCCCACCAACCTGCAAGTGCTGCCGAAAGATCTGACGGGCCAACAGGTGCACGAAATCATGGAGGGTTTTGCCGGGTCGCTCGGCGTGCATTGTGACTTTTGCCACGCGGCCGACGCTAAGAACATCGGCCCCAACGGAAAGCCGCGGCTAAATTTTGCCGACGACTCCAAGGATGACAAGAAGATCGCGCGGATCATGCTCACGATGACACAGCAGATCAACGCGGACTATATCAGCAAGGCGTCGGCGATGGATCCGGACGCGATGGGTATGAAGGTGACGTGCGGTACGTGCCATCGCGGCCATGAGATGCCGGAGGAGTTCGTGATTCCGAAGGAGGGCGGGCCGGGTGGACCTCCTGCTGGTGGGCCGCCAGCTGGCGGACCACCGAATGGCGCTGCGCCACCGGCAGGTGCGCCGCGGCCGACGAACTAAGTTTCTGTTCGCGCGAAGTTGAGTCTGAAGAGTCGTGCTATCCCTGGTCCCTCCGCCGGAGCGGACGAGGGACCAGGGGCACCCGTTCTTTTGTGGTGGGGTTAGAGTGGGTTTGGGTTCGTGATACCCACCCTAAACGCTAAGTGCGCGTTTAGGATGGGGCACCCATTTTTTTGTGGTGGGGTTAGAGTGGGTTTGGGTTCGTGATACCCCACCCTTCGCCAGAGTTCCAAGAAGCAGGTCCTTCGACTTCGCCCGCTCAAGCGGGCTTCGCTCAGGATGACGGCCAGGATGGGGTACCCAGTTTTTGTGCCTTGTCGGAGACGGGCCGCGCTATCGCATGCGTCTGAGGCGAGCGGATGCAGGAGCGGCGGACGCGGCCCGATGGCGGACGCCAGGGGCTGATATACTGAAGATTCGGCAACGTGATAGCGCGTGACGCCGTGCGCGCTCCGGCGGCTCAAGCCGCGCCCGAAAACATTCGAAGATCTGGAGTTGGACGATGGCACAAATTTGCGATATCTGCGGAAAAGGGCCGCGCTTTGGCAATAACATCTCGCACGCGCACAACATTACGCGGCGGCGTTGGAACGTGAATCTGCAGGCAGTGAAGGCGATGGTGAACGGCGCGCCGAAGAAGCTGCGCGTGTGCGCGAGCTGCATCAAGAGCGGCAAAGTCGCGAAGGCTTGATTCGCTCCCCATCCGGCTGAGACGCGCGGATTGGGAGCGAACTCATTTTCGAGGATCAATGAACCCCGTCCCGAAAGGACGGGGTTTTGTTGTGCGCGAGTGCGAGTGAGCGAAGATTTGAGCGATCCCACCCTTGCGGCAAAGGCAATGACGCCGTGCCCGGAGGGCGCCCAGATAGGGCACCCACATTTCGGCTTGCCGGTGAGCTATTCGCCTTCGCGGGTGAAGGTGAGCGAGGCGGAGTTGATGCAATAGCGGAGGCCGGTGGGACCAGGGCCGTCCGGGAAGACGTGGCCGAGGTGCCCGCCGCAGCGTGCGCATGTGACCTCGACGCGCCTCATGCCGTGGCTTCTGTCCTCGTGCTCAGCGACGGATTTGGAGCCAGCGGGGATCATGAAGCTGGGCCAGCCGCAGCCGGAGTCGAACTTGGCGCCGCTCATGAAGAGCAGCGCGCCACATGCGGCGCAGTGGTAGTTGCCGGTTTCGTGATTCTCCGTGAGGAGGCCGGTGAAGGGCCGCTCGGTGCCTTTTTCTCGCAGCACATGATACTGCTGCGGCGTGAGAAGG
>Ga0208190_1000517_pt1 | contig 15763 bp, 17 predicted proteins | sample June2015DPH_13_1_FD_184708 | JGI IMG/M metagenome (GOLD analysis project Ga0208190, IMG submission 184708) | Peatland microbial communities from SPRUCE experiment site at the Marcell Experimental Forest, Minnesota, USA - June2015DPH_13_10... | ecosystem: Environmental > Terrestrial > Soil >... | reverse complement strand
AGAGTTGGGCGAGAGCAGCATGGTTATCCCCCGCCGGAACAACTCCCGCTCTGAGCCGGTCCGATCACTAATTCTACCGAAGCCTGGTATAAGTGACGCTTGCTTCAAAAGCAGGTGGTGCGAGGACGTGCTAATGGTGTGACAGAACTGTTTTTGAAACCCATCCGTTTTGGCCGTTGGGGGTTAGGGATTCCTATAGTCAGATTCTCCTTTTGATTCCTCTCCCATCTTAAGAATCCGAGGTTAACTTCCCCGCGGCTGACTTCAAATAAGTTACCTACTTGCAACGCAGCCCGGCGAATTTTGGCTTACAGGTCCCCCCGGCCACAATTTTGCTTACTTTCAGAAACCACATTAAGAGTGTTGGCCGACCATTTCGATTGCCGCGGGCGACCCCTCTCTCTCAATATCCGAGCCGCTGTTCTTTAGTGGGTGAGTTCTTCGCCTCACAATTTCCCCATGCAGGAAGTCGAATCGGTTTTCTGTGCCCAGCTGAGTTCCCTGAAATCCGCTCTCGTTTTCAGGATGCAAGGTTGCGGTTAGTGTTTGTGCAATCCGCAGTCCGTGTGCCTAGGTAACGCTAACATCTGCTTCAAGGTGGCATCTAATCGTGTGGGACCCTAATCTCGAGATAGGCGCGCCAGGCTTAAACCTCATCCTCGGCAAGCTCAGGCCCTTCCGGGCACAGACGCCAAGAGTTCGAGTCGGACGTAAAGTGGTCCTTCTGCAGGCAAGGTTCTAGCAATCAAACCGAATTTGATTCCATGGCTCCCCTCACCAGCCGGCCTTTAGCAGAATTCGCAACGCTTTCTCTGTATTGTGTTTAGTTAACCCGGTTTCGAATTTGGTTTGGACGAGGAACTTAAGCAGTGTCGGCATGTACTTGTTGTCATCGAGGATGACAAACGATTCGATGTCGCCCCTACTCTTCTTTCTATCCTCCAGCCAACGCTGGATCTCGAGCCCTCTCTCTCTTTCCCTGGACTTAACGGGATCAGTGGTTTTGTCCAAGATAGTGCCCTCTACTCCCCAACCCGCAAGCAATTCCCGAAGCTCGGCAAGCGTTCGGCCGATGCGCCAACAGCTGCTCACCACGATATTGGCATCCGGTTTCTTGATCAGATCGTTCAGTCGCTGCACGCATTTCTGGTCAGGAACGTAATTGCTTTCCATCTTTAGCAAGGACGCCTTATTAATCAGGACGCCATCTATATCTAGGAAGACCACTTTCATCTCGATTTCACAGGTCGCCCTGATTCCTCCCGAAGATAGCGCTGCACGCTAGCGAGATACACGTCGGGGAAGCCCACGTCCGGGCGACACTTCTTGATCTTCCTTTTGGCGTCCTGCGGCTTCCATCCCATCGAACCAAGGACGGCGAGCGCCATCATCGGGGCGCGGTGCCAGCCCGCCGCGCAGTGGATGAGCAGCTTGTTCTCCTTCTTGGCCAACGCCGGTTTGGCGAACTTCACGCCGCGCCTGAAAACTTCTGGTGACTTTGGTGCCAGGTCGTCGGAGACGTAGTTCCAGAGAATGCGTATCCCGTGGAGCTTGGCGAGTTTTGTGTTATCGAAGCGGCTCAGGTTCAGGATGTGAGTAACGCCCTGCCGGGACGCCTCGGCCATTTTGGCGCCATCCCGAATACAGCTTCCGATTGCGATCTGCTCCGTCACCCAGCTTATGTCGTGGGCGATGGCGATCGGTCCAAGAGCCGCCGTTGTCTCCGCTTTGCGCTTGGTCTGCGGCTGCTGCTTCTTCGTGGACATTGCCTCCGATGTCGCGTCATTCGATCTAGATTTGCACCCTTTTCGGGGAGTAGGTCAAGCTTCATCCTTGCTTTCGCTTTTTGCCGCGGCGTTGCACGTCCCAATCGTATGCATCACGGCAAGCCAGACGTTCACGTTCGCGCTCCCGCATGTTCACCTCCAATTGGTTTCTAGCTCGTTTGGTTTGTTCACCCTCCGACAATTTCATCTCAGGGAAGATCTGTTCTGTGTCATCGGGCTCAGGAGCTACCATTGCGCCCCCCGACCGGAGATGCGGTTTTGGCTTCAGAGGAGCACAGACAGGCGCATAGGGATCGGCAGAATCTCCGGGTGCCGAGTTATTCATCGCCAACAGCTTTGCCAACTCCAGGCGGGAGGACACTCCCAGCTTAGCGAAAATATTGGCCAAAAAGTGCTTCACGGTGGCCTCGCCGATCTTGAAGGACTGTGCGATCTCTTTGTTGGAGTATCCCGCCACCACTCTGGGCACAATCTCCAGCTCGCGAGCGGTCAAGCGAAATTTCTTCTGCCATGATTCGCCGCTGGAATACCGCACCTGCTTAGGTGAATGCTGTGCCAAATTGGAAACTTGCTCTCGTCCCATCACGTTGTGGATCACTTTCAGCAACACTTGAGTGGCGGAATCTTTTGGTACGACTCCCCTTGCTCCTAAATGTATACCCTCTACAATCTCGCCTTCCATCGTCGCAGCCGTAAGCAGGATCAAACGCACCGGAGTCGAATTCTCGCTGCTGGTTAGATCTCGCAACGCTTTCGATCCAGGCCCTTCCAAAATACTCTTCAGCATCGCCTGATCCAGCAAGAGGATGTCGGGTTTCAACTGCTGCGCCAGTCTCACGACGTGCGCGCTATAGTAGGCTTCACCAACGACTTCAAGATCAGGCTCGGTTTCCAGAAGCCGGCGCAGACCATCGCGGAAAATCGGATGGCTGTCGGCAATCACGATGCGGGTGGGCCGCGACTTCTTAAGGTTTAACGAATTCTCTCCCGCCGGAACAATCCAGTCGCTCATGTGAGTCAACCGCCCGCAGTTCAGGCATGGGGTTAGGGGCCCCCGCCCCGGGCAGTGCGGACAGGCACCTAGGGTTTGGAACGTGTCGAATGGCCGCCGGCACAAGACACAGTTCCACAGATCTCCCACCGGTGGCGATGTTTTGCAGATCGGGCAAGCGTACCCTTCTCGGCGCGGCAATTGTGCTAAACGTGACAGGGCTCGCGCTTGCCGCAGCCCGACCCAGCAATTCATGAATATGAAGACGCAGACGACTCCCAACCAGCCCTGAATTGCGATCGTGCCCATGTCGACATTAAAAGCCCAGATGGCGAAACTAATGAATCCCGCTGCGCCTAGGAGGCCGATTATCGAAGCCACCATTAAGCTGCGGGCTCGTCCCAGTCCAAACCAGAGCAGGGAACGAAGGATCTGGCCGCCGTCCAAGGGATAAACAGGCAGCATGTTGAAAATCAGCAGAAACAGGTTCATGAACCAAATCGCATTCAGAAACGCGAAGAGATCAGGCGCCGCTTCCGCCCAACCCATTGACTGGCTCAATCCTCTGATCAAGAACAAGGCCGGTAGGAGCACCAGGTTGACCAGCGGTCCCGCCCCAATGCACCAAAGCGTGGCACCCGGCCTCGGTGGCGGATTCACGTACGCCACTCCGCCAAGCGGCCAGAGCATTATTTGATTCGCGGTTCCCCCAACTTGTCGACAAGCAAGGGCATGCCCGAACTCGTGAAGTAATACGATCGCGAACAGGGACAGGTACTCCAGAACATTCCAAGTGATAGAGGAATACTTCCCGCTTCGGCTCAGGATTTCGGACACTGCCACTAGAAACCAGGACCAGTGCGAAAACACATCAATTCCAACAAAACGGAAGAGGCGGATCACTCCTCGGCGGGGGCTCGGCACGGGTTTCATACGGCCCAGTCGGTGAATAAGGTAGACGCGCTGTTCCGGTTAGAGCCCGGCGGCGGCTGTGGGCGGTCCCGGGTAAGCCCGCACCTGTGAAAGCAAACTGCCAGCCCCGCCGCTGAGCGGGGCCGGTCGGGTTTCGCCCGGCCCGGGTTATGAGGTTGGAGCACGCTCACCACGGAATGAATCAGTTTCGTCTGGCTGTGTACTCCCACGTGTGCTTTCATCCCGAATACCACTTCCTGCCCTTGCGTGCCGGGTGCATCTCCGGATCCCGTTCCTGCCGGGCGTTCCGCAAGTGCTCGCCTACGCGCTCAAACGGCCGCTCCCTCCAGCGACGGTCACGAAGCCATTCCAGCGCTGGCCTTCACGTGTCCTTTGGCCGTCGATCCTTAATGTTGCGCGTAGCCAGCAGCAAGCGCACCCACGGAAAGCGGATAAAACACGAAACTGCAGGCGTTAAAAGAACAGGACAGTTTCCCGCTTCTGATCAGGCGCGCCGTCGAGTCTGGTGGGAACGGCTCTTCGAACTGGGCCTTCTCCAGGCTCTCTCCCGCATGGCGAAGCAGTTCGTCCCCCCGTGAAAAATTCGCCTTCTCTATCTTCCCGCTGGCAACGATTAGGACGTCGAAGTCTGCACTCGCATATCCCTTGATGATGGCAGGAAGTTTAATGGTGCGCATCTGGCTCAATTCTTCCCCGGCACTCATCTGGTTCTTGGGAAGATGAACGTGGGCTAGGTTGCGCATGCGCGACGGGGTCTCTTCCAGCCGGGGATTCGCTTCAAGCGCAAGATTGTAAGTGTGACGAGCTGCTGGCAGTTTTTGCTCCTTCTCGTATACTTGCCCGAGATGGTCGCCCACCAGTCCATCCTGTCTTAGCTGCCATGCCGAGTTCAGGTAGCTTTCTGCCCGCGCCAGATCGCCCATCTTGAAGTAGATCCATCCGAGCGTATCCCAGTAAGCACTGAACGTCGAGGGGAGTTGTAGATCATCTTTCTGTATATTCTCAAGATCTACCTTCTGTGATCGCTCTTCCTCTTCTTTCACCGACCGCTGCGAGTAACCGAGAGCTTCGGTGAGGTTAGTTCCTGCCTCGGCTAACTCATACGCCACATTGTTGAGCATCAACGCCGAGGAGTCGTTTTCCAGGGCCTTATGGAATGCGTCAAGCCCCTCACCCGTGTTGTGGGAACGCAGACGAACCGTTCCCAGCATCATTAGCGCATACGCATTGGACGGGTTCGCCTTGACTGCCGACTCAAGAAGTGACGCCGCGTCCGGGTAGCGCTTTTGCTCCATGTAAAGCGCGCCGAGGTATTGCGCGACGTCGGGATCGTCGGGAGCGATACTTTGCAATCTCTGCCAGGTGACGATGGCATTGTCCTGATTCCCGAGGAACATGTAATTGAAAGCCAGCATCTTGTAGGGAAGAGCTTGCTTCGGATCGGCCTCTACAGCTTTCTGCAGAGCATCAAGGGTTGAACTCTTGTCTTTACTGGCCGCATAAGTCAGGCCAAGCTCAATCCAGGCGCGGGAAAAAGTCGCGTCAATCGAAACCGCATACTTCAGAGCAGTGATCGCAGATGTGTAATCTTTCGTCTGCATCGACTTCCGGGCGTCCTGCTCTGCCTGGAGCGCGTGTGAATTAGAACTGCCCGGGAGCATGACGACCTGTCGGACTAGCTGTGCTAAGCGGGCGGGCCCTTGCGCGGGGGGGTCCGTAGGGCTGATCGCAGCGACGTCCGCGGGTGAGTGTAGAACAATGTAGGTGTTGTGGTAGTCCGAAATTGCCTTCTGGAATATTTTATAACCTTTCAACTGATCGGGCATTACAGCGCTCGCTTTGAGCAGCAGACGCCGTTTCGTAATGAGCACGCCTTCGTGCACTTCCGAGCTTTCCTGAAATTCGGCAAAACTCTCTTTGAAGTCTATCGAAGCTGGGGGCGTGGCAGACCATCCCTTAGGCAACTCGATTCGCGACTCGGATTCGTGCTCTCCCGCATAGCCAAGCCACAAGGCACCTGACGCTTTAAGTCGTCGTCCTTGACCTCAGGAATACCCAGCGGTGAAAGTGGAATTACGAACCTATGTTTGTCACCTCCGGAGAAATCTTTCAAAGTGTAGTCATACGCTATGGTAAAGGGTTCTTCTGTCTTCTCCGGCGGACTGACTCGTACGTTGCTAATCGTTCCACCCAGACGCGCTCCGTTATACATCTGCGGGCCCAGATCTTTCCACTGCGGCTCAGGCCATCGTCGAAAGACGTACCTGGAATAGAGTTCGTCGTCGCCTCGAGCCATGCCCTCCACGTGCGCTTGCAGCGTACCCTCGATGTCGAGTTTGGCCGTAAGTGTGTCGACTTTCTTGTTGGCAAACGGAGAATTGGCTGGTGTGTTCTGGAATGCCACTTTGTCCGGCATGATGACCAACGCGGGTTTCCCGCGCAGAGGATACACCAGATACCCGATCGTCGTTACTTCCGGTGTCGTGTCCATCCAGGACAGTGTGTCTCCCTTTGCCACCGCGCTGATGACGTGGTTAAACTGTCCGGGCGAGGGCACGTCGGCATCCACTGCGGCTCCGCTGTTAATTAAGGCTGGGTAGGCTCGAATTCCGACGGCGCTCAGCAATGCTGCCAGCAGTGTGTGCTTGTCTTTGCAGTCGCCGTATTGGTTTCCGATAATTTCCGCCGCCGCATGGGGTTGGTAGCGTCCGATGCCAAACGAAATCGCCACATAGCGGTAGCGCAGGCTGACATAGTTGTAAATAGCGCGTAGTTTCGCATCGTCATCCGAGAGACCCTTGGTCAGTTCTTCAGCTTTGGCTTTTACCTCCGGCGACAGCTGAATCTTTTCTTGTTGCAGACGCCCATACCATCGGCCTACTTCCTCCCAGGTACGAAAGCTGCTGATTAGCACATCTGGCGGCGGGAGTAATCCACGAATGGCGTCGTAATTTTGGACTTTCTTTTGTTCCTCCGCGCCCAGGCTTTCGAGATTCGATGTTTTCCATGTGTAAATGCGACGGTTGTTTTCCTCGCGCGTCGTTGGGTGGATCGTTTGACTCTTGAGTTTCACTTCGCGTTCACGCGGAACATTCATCTCTAGCTGCTCGTCGAGAACAACTGCGCTCTTTATAAATTGATAGCCGATCCAGAATTGTCCTTCGGCGAGCGGTTTCTCTACTTGCCATCGGACGTAATATTCCAATGTATCGCCGGGTTCGAGTCCCTTGACCGGGACATGTTTTTCGCGCAGGTCACTGTACATGGGAGCGTCACGAGAGATTTGCGAAGTCATGTCCTGAATTGAGTCAAGGGGAGTTGAGACTACCGACCCGTTCGGTTTGGTGACCCGGACATCGTGTACCTCGATCCCTCCGCCCGATGCCTGGTAGGAGAATGGTATGACTCCGTACTGGCGAACGCCGGCGTCGGACTGTACTCGAACCCGGGCGTGTTGGTCGTACGTATACGTGCCATCCGATTGGAAGACGATCTTGGTCGTAATCTGCTCGATGACCGCACCTTCCTTCGAGAAATCCTGACTGACTGTGTCCTTCTTGGGGGATGTTTGAGAGAAGGAGGGGACGCAAAGGAGAACCAGAACGACGTGAGCTTTGAGAAAAGCGGGGTTAGACATGGGGCTCTGCAATCTTACGCCTCGGTCAAATATCATTGCACTCGTGTGGAAAGGAATGCATCAAGTCCGGCAGCGCTTCCAAACATTCCAGTGAGACCCAGATGAATCCTCGAGGCTCGATTCCTGCGTGCAGTTTTATCATCGCACTCGGTAGCCCGAGCCAATACGGATCCGTGTAGGTGTTCATAAATCTTGTAATCCTGCCAGTCTTGCCCGCATGCGGATGCGGGCTGCCGTCTGGCCGAGTCGGCCGGACCTTGACGTGCACTCCTTCAAGAAGGGATCTTGTTGGCGACTTGTTGCTTACAGGCCCACGTGGTTGGTCGCGGGTCACAGGTAGCTCATGTGGTTCGTCGCGCGTTTGGTGCAGCTCACTTTCTTCCAGGAGCAAAGCGAGTCTGTCCAGTGCGCGTCTACCCCACGCGCTGAATCTAAACCAGATCCCGGGGTTCGCCGCCGCAAAAGCGGCTGCTGTGTTTGAGCGTTGTACGCGCTTCTTAACTCGGCGAACCAGGATGTTCCTACCATAGTAAGTAACTGTGTCCGAGCGTTGTCGGTGCCTCCTTACCCGGCAAACCCCCAGGGTTACACCACAGCCAGTACAGATCACCGTCCTTTCGCCAGTTATTGTGATTGCGCCACAGGAGCAGTGAAAATGGAATTGTCGCTCGACTGAGATTTCTGATGTCATTTGCTCCCCGAACCTCAGCCCGCGGCCGACTCCTAGACGTACAACCAGTACAGCAACAAAAGCAAAAGGGTGATGAACATGACCGGCCGTTCAAGTAGTTCCATTGCATCTTGAACTCCGATGGGCTGAGCTGTGTTCACGTGCCAGTGGGTGCGCTTCCCGACCCGGCGAATCCCGAAGACCCGACCACAATCGGTACAGATCACCGTCTTCTCGTTGCTTATCATGGTTGCACCACACGGACAGGGAAAATGGTATTTTCGTTGGACAGTCCGCTCGACAGCGATTTCCGATGTCGCTGCCACCTTCGACCCCGGCCTGCGGCTGACTTCCAGCAATAAAAGCAGCGTTTGCTCGTCCACTCCGAGCATTCGCGCGACCTGAACCGTCGAGTAGCCTCTATTCATCGCCTTACCAAAGGTTATATTTTGTAACTATTGTCAGCATCGGGTTCACCGGAACGAATCTCCAGTGCAAAACGCAAAAGTCAACGCGTTTATCCGCCCAAATGCTCCGTCAATTTATTGAGCAACCTGTTTAAATCTTTGTCGTTCTTGCGGACCTCTTCTATTTTTTCGACGGAGTGAAGAACGGTGGTGTGATGTTTTCCGCCGAACTGGCGTCCGATCTCCGGCAGCGACGCTTCCGTCATGTGCTTGGCCAGGTACATGGCGATCTGACGCGGATAGACGATGGCTCGCGAATTATCTTTAGCTTTAATTTCGACCAGGCGCAGGCCGAATTGCTCGGCGACCATTTTCTGAATGGACTCGATGGTGACCTTGCGGGCTTGCGAGTCGATGAAATTCTTCAGAACCTGCTGCGCATAGGGCAGGGTAATCTCGGCGCCAATGAGTGAGGAGTGAGCGACGAGGCGGATGAGAGCTCCTTCCAGCTCGCGAACGTTCGACCGAATGTTCTGCGCGACGTAGAGGGCTACGTCGGTGGGAAGCGTTACTTTTTCCTGCTCGGCCTTTTTTTGCAGGATGGCGACTTTGGTTTCAAGGTCAGGCGGCTGAATGTCCGCGATCAATCCCCATTCGAAGCGGCTGCGCAGGCGGTCTTCGATCTCGGCGAGTTCTTTGGGAGAGCGATCGCTGGCGATTACGATCTGCTTCATGGTGTCGTGCAACGCATTGAAAGTGTGGAAGAACTCTTCCTGAGTGCGCTCCTTACCGGCAAGGAACTGGATGTCATCGACGAGCAGGACGTCGACGCCGCGGAACTTGTCGCGGAAGGTAGTCATCTTGTCATAGCGCAGCGAGTTGATCATGTCATTGGTGAACTTCTCGCTGGATACGTAGCAGATGGCGGCTTGTGGCTGACGGCGTTTTACTTCGTGTCCGATGGCCTGCATGAGGTGCGTCTTGCCCATGCCGACGCCGCCATACAAGAACAGCGGATTGTAGGCTTTGGAGGGACGCTCGGCGACCGCCTGACATGCGGCATGCGCGAACTGGTTTCCGGAGCCGATGACGAAGGCGTCGAAAGTGTAGCGGGGGTTCAGTTGCGCGGCGCCATCCCAGTCAAAGCGGGCCTGCGCCGGAGCGGGCGCCGCCGGAGTCGCGGAAAGTCCGCCATTGTAGCGCACTGCGGTCGCGGCGGGATCGTCCTCGGGCGTGACGAACTTTACGTCGTTGAATTCGAGACCGAGGTTGTCGATGGCTTCCTGGATGAGGTCGGCATACTTATCGCCGGCATGACGGAACTCGGCTGTGGGCACGCGCACGAATAAGATTCCGCCACTGGAGTGGCTATAGCGCGTGGGCTTCAACCAAGTATCGTAAGAGTGCCGATTGACCTTTTTTTCCAGCGTATCGAGAATGCACATCCACGGATTGGGAGCAAGTGCAGTGCTTGGAACAGACATTGACGGGTTGGGACAAAGTGTTGTGCTCGGAACTGACATAGCATGAAATACCCTCTGGAAAGCGCGGCTCAGTTCCGGAAGCCATGTTTGCCCCTTCCTTCTCTCCCAGGTTCGTACTCTGCCTTCTGCCGGCGATTCCACGCTCGCCAGACGGCGCAACTCCGCGTCGATCTCTGCGTATTCCTTCATGCGTCCTCGGCAGGTTTCGCATGCGCCAATGTGCTCCGCTGCAACAGATGGAATGCTTTCACCGTCGTGAAGTGCAGAGACAAACTCTCTTGCTTCTTCGCACTTCATGATTTGTCTGGTCCTGCTCGGCATGCGCCCCTCCTCGGGCTTACCGGGTTTTTCCCCAAATTCTTCGCAATGCTTCCCTCGCCGCAGACAGTCGTGAACTCACTGTGCCGACAGGTATTACCAGAGTCTCTGCGAGTTCCGCATATGATAGCCCTGCCACTGACCGTAACCACAGCAGTGTTCGTTGTTCCTCCGGGAGCCGCCGGAGTGCGTCACACATGATCGAAGTGGTTTCCGTCTGGCAAAAACCCGTTTTGTTTTCGGTCGGATCCGGTGGACCTTGCTTTCGCCACCAGTCCGCAGCAAGATGGTGCGCAATGCCGTAGAGATAGTTACGAAGCGTCCCGCGCTCCGGCTGAAACCCGTTCGGCCGAGTCCATATCTGACTGAACATTTCTTGCAGAACGTCTTCGGCCGCCTGACGATCGCCGCGATGCTGAACCAAGTATGCCAGCAGCGGCGGCGCGTTCTCCCGGTAAAGGACGTCGAAAGCATCCGCGTCTCTCTCGCAGATCTTTTTCCAAAGCTCTCGCTCGTCAGCCAATCGGCTTCTCCGTTCAGTTATTCGGGTTTTCCGGTCAAAAAAATCATCCGGCAACAAGAAAATGTTGCACCTGCTCCATCTAGCCATCCCTGCGGTGCGCGAAGTGAAGGAATGTTCGCGGGTAAGGGTCTTCGCAGCACACTGAGTCTTCAAATGCCCATAATGCTGTAGTCAGGGACTTGCGCCGATCAAGACTGTATCCGAGCGGAATTGCCACAATCGTTGTCCCAAACGCATAGATAAACGCTGAATCTGATGCGAATCGCTACAACGTTGTGGGGATTGGAGCAATCCGCACGGTGGCCGGTCTGTACCTGAGCCACAATGCGAGACCGATCCCGAACACCAGAGCTGCGATGAGACCTCCAACGGCAAATAGTAGCCGGTTCGGAAACTCCGGAGCATCGGGAAGACTGGCGGGGTTGAGCAGTCGCATCTGCTCCCCAAGCTGCTGATCCTCTGCATCTTTCGCTAGTTTTGCCGCTCCTTGCGCCCCGCTCAACTTGCTCAGCAGATCTGTGTAGCTTTTCTTTTCGATCTCGTGTTCGAGCACTAGCATCGTGTATTTTTTTTCGCTCTCAGAGCTGCGGGAATCGTGCCCCTTGGACCGCTCGAGAAACTGCGCGTCCAATGCCTCCAAGTTTCGTCTCGTGTCATCAAGTTCTCTATTCAGGAAGTCAATTGCGCCCCGGGCCACATCTTGGCGCGATTTTAAATTTTCTTCCAACATAAGAGACGTCAGTTCGTTGCAAATCTGCTGCCCCTCGTGGGCGGTCGATGCCGTGTACGTAACATAGAAACCCGGAACCGGGCTATTCTGGTTGCTGGCCTTGTCCCGGGCTGCGCCAAACTCCGAACGATCGATCTCCACTGGTTCGACGGACATGTCGGTCCGGATTTTGTCGATCAGGTCCCCCATTTCCTGGCCGGGCTGGGCCAATCCTGACCGCTCCAGCATGGATCGCAAGCGGCTCTCGCTGAGAACCGTCTGCTGCAGTATCGCAAGACGTTCGGTCAGATCGGTGGTGACCACAGGATGCACGATATCCTCGGGCGCCCTCTGGGCGTCCACCAATACCAACGATTTCGAGGTATACCTAGGTATACATGCGTATGAAACCAGCCAGCCTGCGAAGGCGGCCAGCAGAGCCGGAATCAGAATCACCTTCCTATAGTGGCGAAAACTGCCCCCGTCCGAACCCGCTGCAGCCTCCATTTTCGACTCCTCAGGGTCTGAAGTTGCACAGTTCTCCGACGCGATAACCATCCTCTCCGACGACAAATCATCAACCGGCGCAAGAACCTCCGCACCTGGTCGCATTGAGGCAGATGCATCGTCGCCTTGCGGTGCCTGTACGCACGATGGGACCTCTAGCAATGAAAGCAGCATCTGCTTGTCCATTCCAAGCATTTGCGCGACCTGGACTGTCGAGTAGCCTCTATCCATTGCCCTACCATTGGTGTCTCGTGACCGGTTTCAGCACAACCCAAAGGAAAAATGCCAGGAAGATCGAGACACCGGCTCCCGCATGCCTCTGCTGGAAAACGACCTTCCTCAAATCTTGTGATTTACGAACTCTCTCCAGTTCAGCTCTGCCGGATGGTTCTCGGCGATTAAGGCATACCGACTAATGCGAAACCAGCCAAGACGTAAGGATGCAGATGCCAGCCGCGAGAAATAAGGATGATCCAGGGCAAAGCAAGAAGGGGTCCTTGGATTCTCGAGCGGATGGATCACGCAAGCTCATCGCCTCCTCCCGACAAGTTAACTAATCGATGCAGCAATGCACCTTCCAAAATCGAAGGATTCGTTTCGCTCAGCAGATCCTGTTAAGTCCGCCCACAACTCGTTCGTTCGAGCCCCGCACCTACAGGCGACAAAGTGCTTGAGCTTCAATCGCTCACGACGCCATTTCGCTCGACAGCCCTCGGCTTTCGTCGCACCGCGGCCGGTCAGCATCCGTCTCGTACTGTGGGCTCTTCTAGTTTGTTTATGCCCCATTCGTAACGGGGCAGCATGGAAAATTTCCCTGCAAATCACCGAAATCTGAGTACTTTTGTCTAAGCTTGAAATAAATCGACGTTAGCCTGCGAGACTCTCTTCCATCGAATCACTGCAGCTCTGTCGGGATTGGAACAATCCGCAACGTGAGACTTCCATCGGCAAAACGGTTGCCAGTTCGCAACCGACATGTTCAACTCCGTGGTTGTGTTCATTTTGGTGCCTTTCCTGTTCGTCACCATTGGTCCGGCACTCATTCAGGCCTATCACTCCCTCGTTGGGAAGTAGCTCGTGGGAGTCAGCAACTGGGTCGAATCCGAAGTCAGATGCATGTCATCAGCGGCAAGCGGTAGGTCTTCGGCACCCATCTGAATCCGCTCCCAGTTCACAGAAATTGGCCAGCCCTATTGGAGTCTTCAATCTTTTCCGAGACAAATCTCGGAATGAGGACCAGAAGTATATAGCCCAGTGACAATGAGAGCCCCGCCGGCATCTAATCACTTAGAACCAAACTTAACCCGAGTAATCGGGAATCTTGGTGGGACGGAAAACCATGTCGAGGAAGCTCTCCAGTGTCTCTACCCGCAAAGTCGCGGCCAAACGCATTAAAGTCTACCGGGCCCAAGACCCCCAGAGGCAAGGGGTACAGCCGAGGGAACGCTCTGAAGCACGGGTTGTTTGCTATGGATGTTTTCTACGGAAACCCAACGATCACTGAGAACCTGCAGGAATATCGAGCACTCCTGAATGAACTGCGCCGGTATTACGAGCCACTGGGTATTCCGGAAGAGTTGGAAGTCGAACGCATTGCCACCTCCTGGTGGAAGCTTAAACGCGCGTGGAGGTACGAAAATGCGGAACTAATTTGCGCCCAGAGCGATGTTGAACTAGCGCTGGAAGCAGCACAGGACAAGGAGATGACACCGGGCAATCGGGCTTGCATCGCCCTGCTGCGAAGCGCCCAGGCCGAGATCAGAGACACCGGGGGCATCTCGGACGAACTCAGGGAGAAGATGTTTGGAACGTATCATGGTCTGCGCGAGCTGTTTGAAGAACGGGTAGGAATCGCCAAAGGACTGATCGTAAAGTATTGAGGACTACCACCGTCAGAGGCAGAGAAACTCGGTCCCGCTGCGAACTTGCTCCTAGCCACAGATCTTCTAATCATGTCCCTTGAAGGCCGAATGAGTCGTGAATATGTTGCCAGGGTTGCCAAAGACCGGCTAGAAATACCACATCCCGAGGCTCTCGATAGAGTCCTCCGGGCCGACGCCGCGGCTGAAAGGAGCCTCAGTCGTGCGATCGACCGGCTGGAGAGCTTGCAGCGGGGCCGCCGGGGGGAAGCGGTTCCTCCCCCAGTGAACGTCCGCCTGAGCCAATGAAAGAGGGCGCGACTGGATGGAAGGTAGAGGGACATAACGGTTTTACCAAACGAAGCCAAGAAGTGATTTATTATCAACAAAAGCAGCGAAAAGCTGAAGTGGCTTCTTAGGAAAAAGAGCGCACGAAGAGCTATCTTGGGCGGATTAAAGATAAAGATCAAAGATAAAGATATAAGGATGATGCTGGTCGGCGCTGGCGAGCTCTTGCCGGCCTGCTTCGCACTGCCTTGAAATCGCCAACCGGTTGGCACCGCTCACTGAATCAGCAGATAGAGTTTCTGCTGGAGGAATCTCTTTCTGGGGCAGCCAAGAAACCTCAAGGTCGGGCAGCCATGGGACAAGGGCAGTCCCGGGAAATCCTAAGCAGCAGCTACACGCGGAAGCGCGAGGCTTCAGCTTGCCCCCGCGTCCCGCCACCGCGGAATGCTCCTATCTCAATGATGTCCCCGTTTTGCTCTGAAAATCGTATAAATTAATAACAGTTATTCTAATGTCCCGAAGCGAGGTGTAAATTGGGAAGGTTCTAACATTGAGGACCCTCTATGAATTATTGCAAAGGCCGTGCGCTCACTTGTCTGCTAGTCCTCTTAAGCTCTGGGATGTTCTCCCCATCGCTCCACGCTCAGAACAAAGTGCTCGGAGAAGTTGAACTGGTCGGCGCCTCAAAAGTTGAAAACACTTCCGGCGTCTGGATCGATGGTCAATACGTCGGCTACCTCCACGAACTGAAGGGAGCGAAAAAACTCCTGCTGCTTCCGGGCGAACACGACATTACCGTAAAGCAGGGTGGATATCTGGATTTCGTGCAAAACGTTTCGGTTCGCGCCGGAGAAAAGCAAACTATTGGGGTAAAGATGGAAAAAGACACCCGGGTGACCCTGCCGGCAATCACCGCCGAGATTAAGCTGGAAGTGAAACCAAATCGAGCGGCGGTGTTTGTGGATGGCGTCTTCATCGGTCACATAGCCGAATTCGAAGGTCCCGGCAAGGCCCTGCTGGTCGCGCCGGGAAAGCACAAAATCAAAATCAGTTTGCCCGGGTATCACACTTTCGAGACCGATATCGATCTGATGGCCAATCAGAAGTCGACGGTTAAGACTGAGATGGTGACGGGCGGTCCGGCGGAAGGAACTCCTCTTCCTCAGTAACATTCCGACTAAGGAGTTCCGTCATTGTCTGCGATCAGATAGACACGCCAGCGGCAGCCGCAGTAGCGCGGCGAGGAAGTTGTGTTCAATGATGAGTTCAATAAGTGCCGCTAGTGCCACATTCTCCCCTCCGTGACCCGCTCTAAATGCTCCCATCTCAACCTCTCGACCTCACGCCTGTGGTTTCGGCGTCTACCCAGAGGGACGGTCAATAGATCAACAGAACGCTGACGCAGCACGTCGATTCGCCTCAAAGTGCCTAGCAAAACCCTTACCGTCGACAGGTAATAAGAAGAACCGTCCCAAGAGGTTTCATTGCAGCCTCGCATACTCCGCTTTGGCTTCCTTCAGGATGGGGATGTCGGGGTCGGCGTCTTTCCAAAGTCCTAGGAAGTCTTGGTATGCGCTCTTCGCTTTGGCGCTGTCGCCGGATAGTGCGTAGGCACGGGCAAGTTGGAGATGGGCGAGCGAGCCGAGCAGG
>Ga0208190_1000513_pt1 | contig 15843 bp, 12 predicted proteins | sample June2015DPH_13_1_FD_184708 | JGI IMG/M metagenome (GOLD analysis project Ga0208190, IMG submission 184708) | Peatland microbial communities from SPRUCE experiment site at the Marcell Experimental Forest, Minnesota, USA - June2015DPH_13_10... | ecosystem: Environmental > Terrestrial > Soil >... | reverse complement strand
CTTCGAAGTTATAGGTGGAAAACTGCTGCTCATCAATGAGCCGCACGTCGCCGTACTTCACTTCCCTGCCAGTCACCGGATCGCGCGCCCACACAATGTCATAGATTGAATCCACGTCCTGCAAGAACGCACACAGGCGTTCGAGACCATAGGTAAGCTCGGCGCAGATCGGATCCAGATCGACTCCACCGCACTGCTGGAAGTAAGTGAACTGCGTGACCTCGAGCCCGTCGAGCATCACCTGCCAGCCGATTCCCCACGCGCCCAGCGTCGGTGACTCCCAATTGTCTTCCTCGAACTTGATGTCGTGCTGCCGCAGGTCAATCCCGATGGCGCGGAGCGACTCCAGATAGAGCTCCTGCACATTCTCAGGTGGAGGTTTAAGAATCACCTGCAACTGCATGTGTTTAAATAGGCGATTGGGATTCTCGCCATATCGTCCGTCGGCCGGACGCCGCGAGGGTTGCACATACGCAACCTGATAGGGACTGGGTCCAAGCACCCGCAGGAAGGTTTCTGGAGCCATGGTTCCAGCGCCGACTTCGACGTCATAAGGCTGCTGAATCACAGCTCCGCGCTCGGCATAGAACGCCTGCAGCTTGAGGATGAGTTCCTGAAAGGTCAGCGAATTGGGTTTGGATGAGGTCACGATCGGATGACGTTTAGTGAGAATCCTTCCTAGTCTTTTTCCGGATCATCGGGGACATCCCGGTGCTTGACAAACATCGCCTGCCGAAAAGCTCCGAAGCCAAACACGAGCACTCCAAGAGCAGCCCAAGGTGCGCGAACTGGACCATGCAGATACCCAGCCACGATCAACACAGCTATTCCAGCGTACACGCACATCAGAAACACATCCCATAGAACCGCTTCCTTGCTGCTCATATCAGAGTTCCTGAAGGCTAGCTGACCGCCAATTTCTCCAGCATTCCCGCCGTCACCAGCTTCTTCTCGATATGCCGCTCCAGAATCTGGATCAGGAACTTCCGCAAATCCGCGGCTAATCCCTTCGGCCAATCGATTCCGGCAAACTCCGATGCTCGCGACCGCAGCATTTGGGCCGCGATCTTGCGCGACTCCGGAGACATCTCCGACGACGCTAACCTCTTATCGTCCGCGCAAACCAGGCCGTCGGCCAGCGCGTGCCAGTAAGCGCGAGTGCCGTCTAACGCTCGACCGCAGACTGCGCACTCCGAAAACTCGGGCAGAAAGCCCATCAGCCGAGTCATCCAGAGCTCGAAGTAGGTGATCGGCATCCACAACGCCGAGCCGCGCAGCTCCTGTAAGACCGCCAAACTCAACCGGAAAACCGCGTCGCTCGCCTCGCGATCCGGCATTAACTGGTCAAGCAACTCGGCGATGTGTGCCAGCGCAACCGCGCGCTCGTAGGTCACTTCACCCGACATCGGCGACTCGATGACTTCGCACGAGTCGAGCCGCGCTAACTCCTGCCGTTCGCGGTCGTCGTAAAACGCCCGCACGTAAGTCATCGGCTCGAGCGCGCCACCAAAGCGGCGTTTGGACTTCTTGGCCGCGCGCGCCACGCCTTTCACCTTGCCTTCGAGGCGCGTAAACAGCGTGACCAGCAGGTCGGACTCGCGCAAGGGATACGTGCGCAAAACGATAGCTTCCGACTCCTTCAGCGCCATGGAAGGCCAACAGGTGAAACCTTGATTGTAATGGAGAGAGGTGTCAGCCGTCAGCTTTCAGGCATCAGGAAGCTCAAAATCCCAATGCTCAAATGAATTGCAGGCCTACGCGAAATAACAGGAACGGAAAAAATGTTAAGGCGCAGGCCGAACCTCGGCTGCGCCTCAACGATGGGATGGCTTTGCTTGACTTGACGGCTGACGGCTGATGGCTGCATTACCGTCCAAAATACTTCGCGTTGCGTTCGGTGTACTCTTTCCACTTTTCGGGAAGGTCGTCGAGGGCGAAGATCGCCGAGACGGGGCAGACCGGAACGCAGGCTCCGCAGTCGATGCATTCGACCGGATCGATATATTAGCATCTCTTCGGTTGCGTACTTGTCGGAGTCTTTCTTGGGGTGAATGCAATCCACCGGACAAGCGTCCACGCAAGCGGTGTCTTTCGTACCGATACAGGGCTCGGCAATCACGTAGGCCATTTTGTCAGTGCTCCTAGAACACGGGAAGGTAACAGAATTCTGGGAAAAATTGTAGCAGGAATTTTTCCCGCGTGTCGGCGGAATCGTCGAACCGAATCGTCGAACCATGTTGGCTCTCATCGGCCGGTGGGGAGCCTACTTCGCCTATCGCATCAGAGGGCGTTCGGAGCGACAATTGCGATATGAGCGACATCAACGATGGCATTCACCTTGGCGCATCCACTTTTCAAAGGCCGCTTGAGCAATTGGCGGAGGTGATGGCACAAAAAGTAAAGCGGGAAGCCCCCAAAGTCATTGGGGCGCCGCCTTACGTCGCTGTCGATCTGCACATTGCGAGAGCAGCCGGTGTGTTGCTCTGCATCGTCACGGAGCTACAGGGGCATTTCCGTTTCGACGATAATGGCGCACGAATCAACGAACGTATTCATGCGGTGTGGAATGCTCTGATGCCGGTGTTCGAGATCAAGGAACTATACGATGAGCGGTACTCGCAGTTGATGAAGGATAAGCGCATCGCCCCGTGACAGAACGGGAGGGGGACGTCCCCAGCGTCCTTCTCGCCGCTCATCCGGAGGTCCCATACCGCTTCGCGCCCTCTCTCGAGATCTCAATTCCCATAGCACGCCCTGTCAACTTCACAAAGACCAGCTGTAGGAACCCCCTATTCCACGAAAGCGAAGTAACTTGTAACTCCTTCACTTACGGAGACCTCGCGATAAGCGCTTCATTCTAAAACCGTACACTACAAATCCCCGCCATCTCCGTACAACACGGTACGTACACACAGACAGCCGGGACATTCCCAGCAAGAACTCCTTGACTTAGCCGCCGAAAAGTCCAACCATAAAAAGCAGACCGCACAAAGCGCTCAGCGTGATCGGTTCTTTGAAAAAGGAAGAGATGAAAAAGGAAGAGATTTGGGGGTACGTGATACCCGACCATGGGGGCGCAGGCCATCGAGTCGGACAGCTCCCCGAAGCGAAAAAAACGCAGGTATAACTCCTTATTCTGGAATACTTTACATATAAGCCTTTATTCCTGAATATTTTGCGGAGAATGCCACAAAGTCGGTGAATTTTTCCCACCTAACCCTCACGCGCTCAATAGTTTGCCTCTAACCCCTCATTCCGGAATATTTTGGGGAGCAAAAAGCAGAAAAATGGCCAAAATCAGATCTAAGCGCAAGTCATAAAAGGACTTACACGAAATAAGTCTAACTCACATTGTTTGAATATTTTGGCGTCCAACTTACTCTAACTGGCTGATTCTAATATACCAAGGTAAAAAGGGGATAGAGGGGGGGTTACCCCAGGGGTACAAACCGGGATCATACCTGGCAGATCAGGCTGGGATCAGCTCGCGACTCTCGCTCGGCTCATACTCGACGATGTATCCCGCCACTGCGCTAGCCGCCACCGTCAGCGGCGACGCCAGGTACATTTGACCGGGGCCGGAGCGTCCGGGGAAGTTGCGGTTTTGGGCGCTGATTACCACCTGGTCGGGGCGAGTGGAAACGCCGGGTCCGGCGTTGATGCAGGCTCCGCAACTGGGCTCAATCAGGCGGGCGCCGGCCTGCTCGAAAATTTCGATGTAGCCTTTGCGGCGGGAGTATTCGCGGGTCTCCTGCGATCCGAACTGGATGTAGAACTCGACACCTTCGGAAACTCTGCGGCCTTGTTTGAGCGCGTCGGCGAGGACGGCGGCGTACATATCCATGTCTTCGTTCTTGCCGGCGGTGCAGGTGCCTCCGTAGGCGATTTCGATGGGGACGGGAGTGGGGAGATCGCGAATGAACTGGCCGTTGCCGGGGTCTCCGGGAGTGGCGACCATGGGGAGGATTTCGGCGGCGTCGAGTTCGATGATGTGGGAGTAGTGGGCGTCGGGATCGCTGTGAAGAGGGACGATTAGATTGCGGAATTCGTTTCTCAGGCGGTCGGCTTCGCCGACCTGCGCGGACAGGAGTGTCCGCGCCACACGATTTATCAGGAACTCGACGACTTTTTCGTCGGGGGCGACGATGCCGGTGAAGCCTCCGATTTCGGCGGCCATGTTGGTCATGGTGGCGCGCTCGTCTACGCCTAGGGCTTCTACGGCGTCGCCTGCATATTCCATCACCTTGGCGAGGGCCTGGCCGCTGCGGACGTAATCTAACGACAGAATTCTCAGGATGAAATCTTTGGCGGTGACGTTGGGACGGCGACGGCCTTTGATGACGATCTTGACGGACTCGGGAATTTTGACGCGGATATCTTTGGTGATCCAGGAATTGAAGAGATCGGTGGTGCCGATGCCGAAGGCGATGCATCCGATGGCGCCGACGTGGGGGGTGTGCGAGTCGGACCCAACGTTGACTTGGCCGGGGAGCGCGTAGGTTTCGAGCATGACGCTGTGGCAGATGCCTTCCGAACCCTTGCGGTCGGAGAGTTCGCCGTGGAGCTTGATTCCCTGCTGGCGGGCGAAGTCGGCTTGCTTGAGCTTGAGCTGGGTGGCGAGGTCGAGAAGGCCGATTTTCTTTTTCTCTTCGGAGATGACTTCGTCGAGGAAGGTGAGGTGGTCGCGGAAGAAGCGGATGGAACTGGCGTCGTTGACTGGGACATCCCGGCCGACGTTTTGCTCGTAGAAGATGCTGGCCATGGGCGTAACGTATTCATGGCTGAAGCGGAGATCGACGCGGGTGAATCCGGTGTCGCCGGGGCGGACGGCGGGGACGCCCACGTCGGTAGCTGCCGAGCTTCGCTCGGCTTGGACGGGCGGAACGCCCGCCCCCACGCGGGCTTGGATCATGTGGCTGGCGAAGATTTTTTCGGCTAGGGTCATGGGGCGCTGCTTGGTCATGATCGGCGGGAGGAAGACTTTTTTCTGGAGGCGGGCGACGTTGAAGGGAAAAAGGCCGCCGTATTCGATGACCTGACGGGTGATGTCGTCTTCGCCTGCGGTGAATTCGCTGAGCGGGATGTCGTCGCCGGCGCGAATGCGGCCGATCAGTTCGAAGTTCGTTGAGGTTAGCAAGCCGAGGTTCTGGCAATTCTGCTGGTAGATGCGCTCAATGTTTTCGGCGATGACGACTTGAATTCCGGCGCACATCTCAGCGTAGGGAGATTGCTCGCGGCTGGAACCTTTGCCGCGGCGCTTGCCGCTGACGGAGCAGACGAAGCGTCCGTTTTTAACGTCGTTGCGGCCGATGGGTTGTACGTTTCCGCATTTGAGGCCGGCGTAGGGGATCTCGCCCAGGGTTTGATCGAAGTAGAAACAGAAGTGGGCGGGGGTGATTTCGTCGGTGGAGATGTCGTCGCGGAGCTTGGGATTGTTGGCAGGATGGTGGGTATCCCAGGGAAGGTCTTCGCCTTGGAGCTGGCGCTTGATTAGGTCGGGATCTTCGGTTAGGAAAAGGATCCGGCCTTGGAGGCGGAGGTGAGTGGCGCGCTTTTCTACTTGGCGATTGAGGAGAGAGGTGGACACAGTGTTCTTCGCCGTCAGAATCTTCTTTCGCCCCGTTGGGGCTGAATCTTTCATTGAACGCTACCCACGGCTTACGCCCCTTCGACGAACTCAGGGCGGGCTGTGGGCTGGAATCTTACGCCGCTTCGCGGCTGGGGATTGCTTGGCGCAAAAACTAAACCACAGAGGACACGGAGATTCACGGAGGAACCGACCCCAGCTGCGATCCATTGTAGCGCTTCGAATTATGATCTTTTGTCCAGGATGCTGAATTGTGGTCTGTGGTTCTCTTCCGAGGCACTACGGTTTGTGATCTTGGATCTTTGTGATCTAAGATCGGGCGGCTACGAATTGTGACCTTTGGCCCAGGCGGATGGATTGGGCAGGTCTTCGAGACCTTTGCCAGAGAAAACGTCCTGGAATTCTTTGAGGAGAGCGTCGTGGACCAAACCGTTTGAGGCCAGCGTTTCGCGGCTGGCGATTTGGAATTCGCCGCCGGAGAAATCGGTGACGCGGCCTCCGGCTTCTTCGACGATCAGGACTCCAGCAGCGGTGTCCCAGGGATTAAGATTGAACTCCCAGAAGCCGTCGAAGCGTCCGCCGGCGACGTTGCAGAGGTCGAGCGCGGCGGAACCGGCGCGGCGGACTCCATGCGAGCGCAGTGTGAGGTGGTGATAGAAATAAATGTTGGGATTCTTGTGGCGTTTCTGGCTGGGAAAACCGGTGGCGACAAGGCATTCGGCGAGATTCGCGGTTTTTGAAATATGCAGCGGCTCGCCGTTGAGGTGAGCGCCGCTTCCCTTCTCTGCGGTGAACATTTCGTCGCGTGTGGGATCGTAGACGGCTCCGGCAATGCGCTGGCCTCGATGTTCGACGGCGAGCGAGACGCAGAAGACGGGATAGCCGTGGGCGAAGTTGGTGGTGCCGTCGAGCGGGTCGACGTACCACTTGTAGTCGCTGCCGGTTTCGATGCGTGTGCCTTCTTCTCCCATGATGTCGTGGGTCGGGAAATGATTTTTGATACGGCCGATGATGAGGGCTTCCGATTGGCGATCGGCGATGGTGACGAGGTCGGCGCTGCCTTTGTATTCGATTTTGACGTGGCGGCGGAAATGATCCATGAGCAGGGAGCCGGCTTCAAGGGCGATGGATTGCATGGTGGAGAGAAGATTGGCGGGATGGGCGGCGCTATCAAGGTTCATCATTTTGTTGAGGAAGCGTTTCTTTCGCCCCGTTGGGGCTTGACGCTTTGTGCTTGGGCTACCCACGGCTTGCGCCGTGGGCTATACTCTTCCGCCGCTTCGCGGCTGGGTATTCGAGGCTATTTTTTCTTGGCGTCTTCGGCGATGTAGACGATTTCGTGCTTGAAGATGAAAAGATTCGGGCCGTCTTCGCGGGTGACGCGGACCATATTCTTGTCGTAGTACTCGATCCAGCCGCGCACCACCTCTCCGTCGGCGAGTTTGAGGCTGACGATTTTCTGTTTCTCGCCGAGAGATTTGAGATAGTTCGCTTCCTCGAAAGTTTCGTCGGGAGGCGGAGTGCGCTTTTTGCCGAAGTTAGGATTGCCTGCCTGCAGGGACATCTTGTTATTTTACATCGGCGCACGGGTCAAGGCAGGACGAGCGGCGCCGACGTACCCTCTTGAGCTTGGCGCGGATACTTAACCCGTGCCGAATTCGGGCTATGAGTGTAATTGACTGTGGCTGTTGAAAGACTCGATCTCGCGAAAATCGAGAAAATGAAATCGCGTCAGGACGCGTTATAGACGATCTTCTCGGGTTCGGATAGACATTTTCTATCCCCCCAATTTTGCCTGTTTGGGGCGAAACGGGAGTTTTTCAACAGCCACGATTGATAGCAGAAGTTGTGCCTTGGCGTCAGCACCCCACTACTACAGGAGTCGCCCCGTCCACATAGTACGTATTCGGAGCAGTCTTATTACCAGCTGCAGGCCTCCGTAGCCCGAATCCGGGTGTATCCACCATGGAATTGCCTGTGACCGTAAATCCCGATGCAGTGCCCTGACCGCACATGTCGATTCCGTACCCGCCGTAACCACCCGTGATTGTGTTACCTGTGACCGATCCGCCAGTCGCCGTACCCGTAAGCACAATGCCGACTCCGATGGGCCCAGACAATATCCTGTTGCCCTTAACCGTGTTGGCGCCCCCGTTCACCTCGATCCCGGTATTCGGCGGACCATCGACGGTGCTGGCGATGATTGTGTTCGCCGTTATGGTTGCGGCGGAACCACTCAGCGACATACCGAAACCGTTCCCACTGCCATTGACCAGATTACTTTCTACGGTGCCGGAGACGGAGCCTAGAAGTAGTACGCCATCGGTTCCGCCGTATACGCCGTTGCCTCCGGTGTCATTAATCGTGTTCGATTTCAGGTTGAGTGTCAGGGAACTGGATGTATAGGTTTTCCCCCATATCCCCAAACCATCAAAGGATCGGAAATCAGAGTTTTCGACAGTGACCGTCTGACTAGTATCTGCTGCCGCTATGATTCCCATCCCGCCCCCGAAATCTACCTCGTTTGCCACGGACACACCGTTGACTGTACCGGAAGATTCTTCGTAGAAGATCGCCGCGAGGTCACCATAACCATCCGGGATGTTGTTACCAGTCCCGTCGAACGCGATGTCAGTAATATTTACGGGTCCGGTCGACGACACCAAAATCTGATAGTAAACCGATCCGATAATGCCGTCATAGACGTTCCCAGTTGCACCACCCGCCGGTATCTGGATCAACACCTCGGCGTTTGATGCCTCCGATGTAGAACTCGTGAATGCCGTGAGCGTCAACGGTTTTGAAATGACAATCTCTTCAGGATATGCGCCGGGGCACACCTCAATAGTGGAACCCGAAGGCACAGCATTAACTGCCGCCTGGATTGTCTGGTACCCAACCAATTTTATGTCGCAGTTGGCCGATCCTACCGCATAGGCTACGTAGGTACCTGCGAACGAAAGTGTGCTCAAGAACATTGTTGCGACCATAACTGTTATGAATCTGCCTCGAGACATAGATGCTTTTCCTACGCTCCGGGCTTCGATTCCATACAATTTGAGCCGCGGTCACGAGCAATCAAGTGTGCGGCAGACTAGAACGCGGCGGAATAGCACAAAGAGGTGAGGCACGAATGCATGAGGCACAAAAGTAACCACTTGTAAGCTAGCCCGTCCGTGTAGTTGATGAGACAAGTTAGCGGACAATTTTTGACTTCTTTCGATTCGCTCCACATCTGGCGCTGGTGAGACTATTCGGAAAATGAGGGCAAAGGTGTTTGCGGTAACTGAGAGCAGGTTCTTGCGCTCCAGGCGTTCGCAGGCTCACTCATAGTTCTTATCGATCCATTCCGGGTAGCGGTACTTCAACATGCAAGCGATCCACATTCCCTGGGCGGTCGAGTGGCTGATCGAGGACTCATCACCAAAAGTGAAGCGGTAAGGCTGGCGAGTCCAACCGTGCCAGCTTTTTTGCCAGCCCCCGTCGCTCTGCTGTGCCGCAAAAGCTCTTTCAACCCATCGGGGCCGGACGAGATCCGGCCTGCCCGCAGCCAGCAGAAATGCAATACGCTGCAAGTAGAGGTCAGTCACGCGAAAGTCGAAAGTGGCCTCCCACGCGATTCGCTGCTCGATTTTTTGCATCAAGCGATCCAACTCAGGCGTGGAGCCTTTGGATTTTCGGTAAAAATACAGAGCAAACAACTGGTGCGTCGCTTTCCCCGTTCGATACTTGTCGGGAGAAAACATGTCTTCGCTCTCCCCGGGTGACAGGGGGACGTCGTTCGGGGCGGCTCCGTGCAGGATCCAGCGTTGGTACTCTTGCAGATTTTGGAGTTGCCGATCACTCGGCGTATTCGCCACGATGTCGGGATCAACCATTTTGCCCGAGACGTCCGCTCGGGCCCTCCAGGCGTCAACAAAGCTGGACCCAAGTGCCTTAATTCGCGGCTCACTGGAAAGTGAGGCGCAGTCCACCACCATGTGGGCTGTCGCGGAGTTCGATATCAGAGAACGGCCTTCGGGAGTGGAGACAATTCCCGTCTCAGTCGGTTGATATTGCCGCATCGCCCAATCTACGCTGAGCGCGAGCGTGCGATCGAGATTTCCAACGAACTCCGCTCGGGAAGATCGAGGGAGCGAGACGTTGTTGTTGAGCAGCGCCGCACCGAGGGCAAGCACGAAAATGACTGCAGCGGACACAGCGATCCGCTTCAACCACACGAAGAGTCTACCGCGTGTACTCCTGCGGCCAGCCTTAATTTGCATTGAAAGCCAGAGGCTCGTTTCCGTCTAGAAAATACACTATACCGGTGATTTTCGCGCTTTTTGTCACACTCGATGCTTTGCTCAATCCTTCTTCATATAGAAAGCGGCCTCCTCGGGGCGGTGGACTCGAGGGATCCACAGCGGGCGGCGGAGGCCGTTGGGGCCGGGAGCGGGACGGGCCAGGGCCTTCCAGCGCTGATAGACGGCGAAGGAAAGATTGGTGTCGACAAAGATGTCGCCATACTGGTCGCCGGGAGCGGCGCGCTCGACTCGTACTAATTGATGCCAGCAGTGCATGCCGCTGATGGGATCGGGATGGACTGGGAAAGTGATGTCCTGGTGAACGCCGGCGTCGCTCCACCAGACTCGCTTGGTGTCAGGGTCGGCGCTGTCGTAGGGGTGGACGCCGTCGAGCTGGCGCATCTTCCATTGTCCTTTGGCGACTTCCTTGAGGTCGACCCATGCGCTCGACATGCGCTCGATTTTTTCGTCCTGATTGACTTTCCAGCGGCCGAGATGGTGCGAGCAGGCAACGACTCCGGGAGTGAGGCCTTCGGTAACCCAGGCGTGGAGTATGAAGTATCCGATTTCGGTGTGGACTTTGAGCAGATCGCCGGTGCGAATGTCGCCCACTTGTTTGGCGTCGACGGGATTCAACCAAAGTGGATTCTTGTGCGAGATTTCGTACAGGAACTTGGCGTTGCCGGACCGGGTGTGAATGAGATTCGGCAGGCGGAAGATGGGCAGCAGTGTGTAGACGTCTCCGTTGGAATCTTTCGGCCACTCGACTTTGGGCATGTATTGGGGATCGAAATCTTCGGCGGGCTTGCCTTGGCTGGCGGCTTGCGCGGAGCGATGGATGTGGCTGCGGTAATACTCGGGGAGGGCGAACTCGGGCCACTTCCAGTCGGCTAGAGTTTTCGAAAATAATTCGAGCTTGCGCGAAGGAGTGTTGTAGCCGACAACCGGCTGGCCCTCGACCATGACGCCTACGGGCTTGCCGTTCTTCTTGATGACTCCGTTTAGATCGACTTGCGAATCTGTGAGATCGGCTGCTGCTACGGGCTTTTCGTTGAGGCGGTGAACATCTTTGGTGACTTCGTAGGCGCCGTATTTGCGCATGTATTCGAGTGGCTTCAATCCTTCTTTGGCGGCGGTTTCGGGAAGGCCGGGGACGGAGTTTTCGAAAATCCATCCGTAATAATCGTCAACCGTGAGTTTTTGACCGGGACGATAGGGCGACTCGAACCACTGGCGAATGCCCATCGAGCCGTCGGGATCGATTGCCCAGGAGAGGCTGATCCAGAATTCATCTTCTTCCCAGACTTCTCCGGGATTCGCCTGATAGGTGTAATCGAATTTTTCGCCGGCACGTTCTTTGAGGACGCGCGCGACGGGCTGGCGGAAGCCGATCCATTTGCCGGCGTAGGATTCCTGGCTCATCAGGTCGTGACGCTCGGAGCTGAAACCCATCGGGAGAACGTAGTCGGCGAACCAGGCGGTCTCGCTCCAGGTGGGCGTGAGAGCGGCGTGCAGACCGACTTTTTCTTCATCGCGGAGCATTTCGATCCAGGAAAAACCGTCGGGGTAGGTCCAGACAGGATTGAAGACACGAGTGAAGTAGGCTTCGATGCGGCCGCGACCTTCTTTGAGAAAGTGCGGGAGCAGGAACGACATTTCGTGCGTGCAGAGCGGCCACTCGGGTGGATAGAGAAGTTCGTTCCAGCGTTTTTGCGGAGGGGGCACGCTGAATGGCTTGGGGACAAATTTATTCCACGCATTGAGATTGTGGCCACCCTCGGTGCCGACGGAGCCCGTGAGGACGTGGAGGAGCATGAGGGCGCGGGCGGGTTGCCAGCCTCCGAGATTACCGGAGGCGCTACCGCGCCAGAGATGCGAGGCAAAGCGGCTGCCGGCGGTGGCGATTTCGCGGGCGATTTTGACGATGACTTCGGCTCTGACTCCAGTTTCTTTTTCGGCAAACTCGGGAGTGAATTTTGCGTAGTGGCGCTTGAGGGCATCGATAGTCGCGTTGAAGGTCTGGCCTTTTGCCGAGAATCCATCGACTTCGAGTTCTTGCCAGTTGGTCCAATTCTCGACGAAGCCGGCGTCGTAACGGTTCTCGTCCAGGATCACCTCGGCCATGGCGAGCAGCATGGCGCCTTCGGTGCCGGGATAGGTGGGCAGCCAGTAGTCGGCCATGCTGGCGGTATTGGAGAGGCGCGGGTCACAGACGGCGAGTTTGGCTCCAGCCATTTTGCCTTCGATAATGCGCTGGGCGTGGGGATTGAAATAATGTCCGGACTCGAGGTGCGCAGAGAGAAGAAGGATGAAGCGGGCGTTGGCGTGGTCGGGCGAGGGACGGTCGGCATAATGCCAGAGGAGATAGCCGAGGCGCGCCGAGCTTGAACAGACGTTGGTGTGCGAGTTGTGGCCGTCGATGCCCCAGGCCTGGAGAGTGCGCTCCATGATGAAGTCGTGGCCGGGGCGGCCGACGTGGTACATGACCTCCTCGCCGCGATTTTCTTGGATGGCTTTGCGAATGCGGGCGCCGAAAGTTTCGAGGACTTCGTCCCAACTTGTGCGCGCCCATTGGCCGGAGCCACGAGCGCCGCTGCGCTTCATCGGATAGAGGACGCGATCGGGATCGTGAATTTGATTAATGGTTGCTGGGCCCTTGGCGCAGAGGCGTCCGCGGCTGGCGGGATGCATGGGATTGCCTTCGAATTTTTCGATCCTGCCGGTTTGTTTGTCGACGTAGGCGAGCAAGCCGCAGGCGGATTCGCAGTTGAAGCAGATGGTGGGGACGATCTGGAAATGCTTTTCGACGCGGCGCGGCCAGGCGTCGGGATCGTATTCGGTCCAGTCATCCCATTTTTCTACGGGCGGGCAGTAGGCGAGATGGCTGCCGTCGCGTTTGAAATCGGTCATTGGTCAGTCTCCATCATCCATCTTTGCCAAGCGAGAATTGCCTGCGGCAGGACGCGGACAGGAGTGTCCGCGTCACACAATCAACGCCACACAATCAACTGTTGGGCACGCTCTGTCCGGCCATTACGAAGCACCACTCAAAAATTAGAAGTCCTGCCAGCACCGGGATCGCGGCTACCGCGACCAGGGCAGCGGCTGCGCCGGATATTATCGCGGCGTGGGGCACGGCTAACAACATTAGAAGAGGAATGAATCCGCCGAGAACTACGGCTCCCATCCAGAAGGCACGGGAGAATGGGCCGTGCGTGATCAGGCGTGCGGCATAGCGTGAGTTGTCCGTAGTGTGCGGCATGGCGATCTCGCCTAGCATCATTATTACGTGCAATGACAAAGTGATAATCAGGGCGGGCACGGCGAATGCTCTGGCGGCTTCTGAGCCTCCGGCAAAGTCGGGAAGCAATGCGAGCACGGCGGATCCGCACATGAGCGTTTGAACGATCAGATGAGCGGGCAGTAGCGGGGTTTGCCACAGGTCGCGGCCTTCGCATTGTCCGAAGAGGAAGGCGGTGTAGGCGGCGGCGCAAAAGCCGACCAGGACCGTCGGCCAGAGCAGGATGTTCGTGGCAAGTGGAAACCCAGCGACGGCCGCGAGCCAGAAGACGCTGCAGAGGCCGCTGTAGGCTATGAGGATGAAGGCTCCGCGCGCGAGCCATGATTTGCTTTGCGGCGTGAGAACGACTTTCAGGAAGCGCTCTTTGTGCTCGAGGTCCCAGACGAGCAGGACGGTTGTGAGCATGGTGAAGAGCAGGGCGATGGTGCAGAGCGCGATGTCGCGCATGCGATCGCCGGGGAGGCGACCTAGCGCCATAGCAATCGCAGGAATTGCGAGCGCGCCGGAGCCGATAGCCTTCGTCCAGCAATAGGCTGGGACTTGCCATCCCCAGGGACGGGCGTGGCCGACGTCGTAAGCGGCGAGCGCGTTTTTCTGCAGGAGGGGACTGTCGGGCGGATAGACGGCTCCGCTGCCGTGGAGCGCGGCATTGCGCTGCGAGAACATGTAAAAAGGCTCGTGACGGGCGGCGGTGGGCACGATGGCGGCTTCGTCGGCGTCGATGTAATGGAGCTTGGGCTGAGTTCCCTGCTCGGGCTTGCGGACGCGAACGGCCTCGCGCGCGATGAGTTGGGAGGCTTCGCTGCTGGTATCGCTCAGATCTCCGGCGATGATGGCGTGCTCGGGGCAGACGATCACGCAGGCGGGCTCCAGCCCAACTTCGGTACGATGCGCGCAAAAATGGCACTTCGCGGCCGTTCCTTCATCAGGGTCGATGTAGATCGAGTCGTAGGGGCAGGCCTGCATGCAGGCTTTGCATCCGATGCAGCGGTCGGAGTTGAAATCGACGATGCCATCTTTGCGCTGATACATCGCGGTGGTGGGGCAGATGTAGACGCAGGGCGGCTTTGCACAGTGATTGCAGCGCGTGACCTGAAAAACGCGGCGAGTATTGGGATAGGCGCCCTTTTCAACGTACTTGACCCAGGTGCGATTGACGCCGAGAGACACGTGGTTCTCGGTTTTGCAGGCTACGGTGCAGGCGTGGCAGCCGATGCACTTGCGGTTGTCGATGACGAATCCGTATTGCATGCTACGAAGGTTCCCCACGGAACGCGTGAATCGAGTTTCACATCTATGGTGGAAAGGGTCAACTGTGGGGCACTTCACTGGTCACGGGGTACGGGAAAGCACTGTCTTAAGAAAATGATTGTTGTAGTTCAGCAACGCGCGCTGGGCAATGTCGGAACAATTGCTGTTTCGCTTACGTTTCTAACCTAGAAGGGTCTAACCAGACAGAGGACGCGGAGTGAACGTAAAGGAAGTTCTGCGGCAAACAATCAGTTCGATTGCGGCCCACAAACTGCGGAGCTTCCTGACGATGTTCGGAATCATCTGGGGCATCACGTCCGTTATTCTGCTGGTCGGATTGGGGCGCGGGTTCAGCCGCGATCAGAAAGAACACCTGAAGACCATCGGAGTTGACCTCGCCGTCGTCTGGGGCGGGCGCACCAGCGAACAGGCTGGGGGGTATGCGGCTGGGCGCGTGGTGCGACTCTCAGTACATGACGCGGAATTGATCAAAGAACAGGCCTACCTGATTAAGACGGTCAGCCCGGAACTGCGCCGCAGCGTTCCGCAAGTGAGCCGGTATAACGCGGCCTCGCGGCCGGTGCGTGGAGTGTGGCCGGAGTATCAACGCTTCCGATCGCTGACCGTGCAGGAAGGGCGGTTGATGGATGACGCCGACGAGAAGGAAACGCGGCGCGTGGTGGTGCTGGGAGTGGAAGCACGCGATCAGTTGTTTCCGGGCAGGGCGGCGGTGGGCGAGATCCTTATGATGAACAGCTCGCCTTATACGGTGATCGGCGTGCTCGAAAAAAAGAAACAGAATGGCAGCTACGGCAGCGGGCCGGATAACACGCAGTTGTTCGTGCCCTATGCCTCGATGGCGCGGGATTTTCCTCCGGCGGAACGGCCTGGGATTTTTAAGGGATGGATCAACAACCTGGTGGTTGAGGTGAAGGATCCGGAACATCATGAAGAGGCGATCCAGCAGATCTACCAGATTCTGGGGCGCGAGCATCGCTTCGATGAAAACGACAAAGATGCGCTGATGATCTGGGACACGCTGGATGGATCCAAGCTGATGACGCGCATCTTCAATATCATGACGATGTTTTTCGGAGCGGTCGCGGTGATGACGCTTGCGCTTGGGGGCATCGGCGTGATGAATATCATGCTGGTTGCGGTGACGGAGCGCACGCGGGAAATCGGAGTGCGGAAGTCGATGGGGGCGACGGCGCGGGATATCCGCAACCAGTTTTTTGCCGAGTCGGCAGCGCTGATGATGATCAGTGGGGCGCTCGGGTTGGGGATCGGGTTGGGGATTTGTTTCGCGTTCAATCATCTGGCGCTGCCGGATGTGGTGCCGCATCCGGTGATTTCTCCGGTGGCGATTGCGGCTTCGCTGGTGACATTGGGATTGATCACGGTGGGCGCGGGAATGT
>Ga0208190_1000507_pt1 | contig 15970 bp, 12 predicted proteins | sample June2015DPH_13_1_FD_184708 | JGI IMG/M metagenome (GOLD analysis project Ga0208190, IMG submission 184708) | Peatland microbial communities from SPRUCE experiment site at the Marcell Experimental Forest, Minnesota, USA - June2015DPH_13_10... | ecosystem: Environmental > Terrestrial > Soil >... | reverse complement strand
GCGGAATCGTTGGGGGAATTATCAGTGGACAGTGAGCAAGAAGCAGTGGTTAGTGATTAGTGATTAGTGGTTAGTGAACGACAAACAGAAGGCGTGAAGCGGTAGACAGAAGACAGCATCCGTGGACGGTGAGCGGCGACCCGTGGGCAGTGAACAGTGGCCAGCGCGCAGCGAACCATCATCGCTGCGCATGAGCCCGGCATGTAAGGATTGCCTGATATGAATCAATCCGCGCAGAGCAAGCAAAACGTTCGCGGACACATCCTGTTCTTCTTCGCCGTGGCGCTGGCCCTCTACGTGGCGTGGCTGATCCGCGGCATGCTGGCGCTGCTTTACATCTCGGCGCTGTTTGCCGTGGTGCTCTCGCCGATTGTGCAGGCCACTTCGCGAATCCACATCGGCCGCTGGAAGCCGTTCCACGGATCGACGGCCATTCTCATTCTTCTGCTGGCCGTGGCCGGCGCGTTCGCGGTGTTCGGATTTTTCGCTTTGCCGCCGGTCATCAACGACCTGCAATCGCTGGCCGGTGAGTTGCCGGCTCGGCTGCCCGCAATCCTGGACAAGATTAAAGAAGTCCCCTACGCCGATCGCATTGACGCCGCCGATGTCATCTCCTGGGTTCAGCGCTGGCTCAGCGGCGGGGCGGCTTACCTGCTTTTCTCGTTCAAGGCGTGGGCGGGCGTGCTGGTCGAGGTGATCGCCGGCTTTGTGCTCACGCTCTACTTCATTCTGGAGGGCGACGGCGCGTACCGCTGGTTCCTTTCGTTCGTGCCAACAGCGCCGCGGCATCGACTGGACGCTACGCTGAGGCGCGCAGCCGGCCGCATGGAGAAGTGGCTGGTCGGCCAGTTGAGCCTGATGCTGATACTCGGAACAGTGAGCACCATCATTTACCTTTTGCTCGGCGTGCGCTACGCCTACGTGCTCGGCGTGCTTACCGGCCTGCTGAATCTGATTCCGGTTCTGGGTGCAGCGGTTTCGGTTGTGCTGGCGATGCTGGTGGCGGCGATCGACAGTTGGGGCCGCGTGCTCGGCGTTGCCATTTTCTTTGTCGTGTACCTGCAAATTGAAAACTCCTGGCTGATTCCGCGCATCATGCGGAGCCGCGTCCAACTGCCGGCGCTGGCGATCTTCCTTTCTCTGCTGCTCGGCTCGGCAATCGGCGGCATTGCCGGCGCGATGGTCGCGATTCCGACGGCCGTTCTGGTAAGCGTGCTGGTCGAGGAGTATCTGGTCAAGAAGAACGACGCGTAAGGCAGCGGAGCTGGCGGAGTTAGCAAGTCAGCAAGTCAGCAAGTTAGCGAGTCATCACGTCAGCTAGCTCGCAGCGACCAGTTTTCAGCGATTTTCAGAAATCGATTGTTTTTCGGCGATTTCCAGAAGCCGGTTTTCAACGACTAATTCTCCGCTATCCGTTTCCTTTTGAGTGATTTGGACATCCATTCACGGTTTTTTCTTCTGCACGAAAAAAGTTCACAGTTTCTGTGAAACTGTGTGACAAGTGGCTGTAAGGCTCTCATTCCAAAGGCTCCACAGTTTCACAGTTTCACAGTTTCACAAAACGGCATGGGGGGTGGGTATAGGCAGTGGTTAATGGGTAGTGGTTAGTGGTTAGTGGTTAGTGGTCAGAGCCGCCCGCGAGGTCTCCCAAAAAAGACACGCCCTGTTTTTGTTCTCTAGTAAGAGGGTAGCGAAACGCGGGAATTAATCGGCAAAGTTGGCGAGAGAATTTTGCGGAATGTTCTCAATGGGATGCGGGAATCAGAGATTGTAGAGGGGCTTGACATCACGAATCGCGCCGGCGGCCGGTCAGGGCGACTGGTGGTAGAGGGCTCATTCAGGGCCGTTTACGCTTTCGCCAACTGGAGGGTGAGGCCTTGACATGATGTTGAGGTGAAACCTTCAACCCTCTGTACTCCACCCCGTCCGAAAGCCGAGCGCTTTGTTGAGCGCAAATGGACCACAACATAGAGCACCCACGGCTTGGCAGACGTCGGGAATTCTGCGGTTGGCCCGCAGAGTTGACGGTCTCGATACTTCGGTTGTCACGACTGTTCTGTCTGCCGGGCTTACGAGGGCGTAAGCAATTAGGAATGGGTCTCGCCCGATCTTTTCAACTTCATCGTCACGAAGGTCGGGTGCGTAACCGGCGGAGACTACTTGTTGGACGAGGGTAGCGTCGACGGTTTCGTTGAGGAGCAGGACGGCTTCGATTTCGGGAGTACAAATCCACTCGAGCAGTGGATCCTTGTCCTTCCGTCCGGCCTTAATCTCCTCCATGATTTCACGCGGAATCTTTATCCGATCGGAGGTGGCTTGGTTGCTGACCCAGGTCCAAAACTCCGGAACTTGGTCAAGCGGGTAATAGAGGCTGTTGGCGGTAATGAGGACGTTAGCGTCGAGGAGGTAAAGCACTTAGTGGCCTCCTCCCGCGCCGAGCAAGGAGATTAGAGGGTCTACGTTACGGGGCTTGACGCCGAGGACCTGTCCCGCTTTCGTGTGTGTGAGGAATCCTTCCGCGAGCGAAGCCTCCACGAGGCCCAAGAGCGCGCGGCCGAGCCGATGCCGTTTTACAACGTAGTAATTCGGGCCGCCCTCGTCCTTGTCTCCAATTCGCTCGCGAGCTTGCGCCGTAGTCCATTCGTCCCCGTAATACCTGTCTAGCTCTTGCCACCTTGCGCGAGTGATCACGTTGACTCGCAGGAGCTTGTAAGCAACCATTGGGCGGCTAATCTTCCGACTGTTTGCGAATTCGGCAATCGCCGCGATCGTCACCTGAAGGCTAGCGCGACGCAGAAAATGGAGTTCATTCATCTCCTGATCCGGCAGCAGGATCTCCCCGGCGACACTGTTGCAGTAGGCCTCAAGTTGTGTGTCTGCGTTTCCGCCACTCACGCCGGTGGTTCCGAGCCATAGGTGCGTTAGTTCGTGGAGAGATGTGAAGGCCCACGCTACCTGGGCGTCTTGATCGTTGACGACGATTAAAGGTGCAATGGGGTCGGCAATGGCGTACCCTCTGAAAACGCCGCTAGGAATATTTGTGTGGTAGCTTCCAAGATTTCCGAGCAGTAAAACGAAAGTCCCCGACGCTTCGATCTTCTCGCGAAGGTAGCCGAACGCCGACTGCACGTTTGCTTTTTGTCTGAAGTCGGCGAGCGAAAGGCCGAGCCTCTCTGTTATCCGCTGCGCTAATTCTGCTGGCGGTACGTTCGTTGTCACTGACGCGACGTAGTCCACTCTCTTGGAATCTGTTTGCTCGAGGAGGTCTTTCACGATGCTGTGCCGCCCGCGGATATCGCGAATAAGGGCGTCAAGGGTGGGATCGTACTCTGGGGCGCTCGTGCCAGGAGCCCGGCGAAAATCCTGACCTCTGTCTCCTTTACGCGGCGGCTCGCCTAGATAAAAGACAAGAAGGGACCGGTGATATTTCTGCGCCATGGTTTTCAGAACAGTCCGCGAGGGTTCCTCCTTTCCGGATTCCATCCCTTGCAGGCGTTCGACAGCTGTGCGATCGCGGGAGTCCTTGAACCCGAGGGCGCGCGCAGCCTCATCGACAGAAAGGCCCGCCGTCTCGCGCGCCCATGTCAATATTTGGGGGTTGAGTGCCATCGCTCTTGATGCTAACTCAAAGCAGGCGCGAGCGGATGCGCCCGGGTTGGGGTCCGGTGGCGAGATTCTCGAGGTCGGGTGCGGCCTACGCCGGTGAGCGCATGGCTTCGAGGGCTTGGGTTAGATTTTTGGCGAGGGTGGTTTGCGCTTCGGGCGAGAGCTTTTCTTCGTGGCTGGTCAGGCAGAGGACGTCGATGGCGGTTTCGCCTTCGGTGTCGATGAGCGCAACCTTGATGTTGCACTGATGCGTCGAGAGGGTTAGAGCGATCTGGCGCCGACGGCCGGTCAGGGCGACCGGTGGTAGAGGGCTCATTCAGGGCCGTTTACGCTTTCGCCAACTGGAGATGGCAAAGTATGTCCAGCACCCGAAAATCGCGCCAATGTATCCGCCAATGAAGCGCAAACCCGACATCCCAGTAGGGCTTGTAATGGGCGGTTGCCAGAATTGCGATGACGGTCAATTTCTGACCGGCTGCGGCGGTAAACGGAGTGGGCCGCAGCGGCGTCGAAGGTATTCGCGGACGGCTGGGTCCCTCTCGAGGCCAATCGCCAGTTGATATGCGTGTCGCGCCGCATCATGCGATCCGGTGCGGCCCAGCAGGTTCGCGCGAGCGGCCCAATAGGGCTGATACGATTCCACCCGCCGGTCGGCGCCGGCGGCGTCAAGCGCCGCCAATCCAGCGTGTGGACCTTCCAACTCCGCCACTGCCAGTGCGCGGTTGATGAATGCGACGGGCGAGCCCGTAAGCTCGGCCAGCGCATCGTACAGGCTGACGACGGCAGCCCAGGACACGGATCCGGTGCGTGCGCCCTCCACATGCGCCGACTGGATGGCGGCTTCCAATTGACATCGCCCGATGCGCATGGAGCGGCTCGCACCGTTCAGCGCGGCTTCGGCTTCTTCGATCATCGTCCAATCCCAGAGTGTCTTGTCCTGGCTCCTGAGGGGAACGAACTCACCTTCGGCCGTGCGGCGAGCCGGTCTGCGCGCTTCGGCGTAAAGCATGAGCGCCAGCAAGCCCCAGGCCTCAGGCTCGTCCGGAAGAAGCTGGGTCAGCAGCCTGCCGAGAAAGATCGCTTCCCCGGCCAGCTCCCGGCGCGCCGGATCGGTACCGGTGGCATCCGCCCATCCTTCGGCAAAGCCTGCGTAGATCGAATCCAGCACCGATTCCAGCCGGTCTCGCAGTTCGTTGCGTTCCGGAATGCGGAAAGGAATACCGGCCTCGCGAATCTTCGTCTTGGCCCGCACCAGCCGCTGCGCCATGGCAGCCGGCGAAACCAGAAAGGCCGACGCGATTTGTTCCGCTTCCAGTCCCAGAACCACCTGCAGCATGAGTGGCGCGCGGATTGCAGAATCAATTGCCGGATGCGCGCAGGCAAAAAGGAGCGCGAGCCGCCGATCAGGGAATTCGTCGTTCGTTGCCGCGATCATCGCGTCGGCCGATTGCTCGGGTTCGTCGTCGCTCGATGTTTCGCGATTGTGGCGAAGATGGTCGATGAGTTTTCGCCGGGCCGCGGTGAGCAGCCACCCCTCCGGATTGTCGGGGCAGCCCTTCTGGGGCCACACCGACAATGCCGACGCGAAGGCCTCCGATAGGGCATCTTCCGCGGCGGCAACGTCTCCGAACCGCGACGCCAGGTACGCGATCAGCTTACCGCGGCTGCGAAGAGCCACAGCCTCCGCAGCCGCATAAGCTCGATCGCCGCTTGCAGGATTCACCATGGTGCGTCTACCTGCCTGCTCACCGTCACATCGCCCAGATCGCGCGGACTTCCACGATCCCATGCTGCACTGCAGGGCATCGGCCGGCCCACTGCATCGCCGCGTCAAGGTCGGGCGCCTCGATCAGGTAATACCCGGCCAACTGTTCTTTCGATTCAGCAAAAGGCCCGTCGAGCACCTGCGTCTTTCCGTTGGTGGTGCGAAGAGTCGTGGCCGTGGATGAGCGTCGCAGGCGGTTGGAGTTGACCAGCGCGCCGGCAGATTTCAGAGCTTCTGTATAAGCCATGTAGGCTGCGCCGCCCTGCTGCTGCTGTTCGGGTGTCATCCGGTCCCAGCCGGACTCATCGACGTAAAGCGTCAGTACGTATTGCATTGTGTCCTCCGTCATGGATTGTAGGCGTTGACCGCCTCACTTCCATGACGGCTTGGCGCTCATCCAATCGACAGTGCGCCCGAAATTATTTCCGATCAGATGCATGACCCCGTAATTCCTGGGTCTGAGGGAATCGTCTCAGCGATGGTAAGGAGAACTACGCCGGAGACCGCATGGCGTCGAGGGCTTGGGTGAGGTCGTGTTTCGCGAGCCGAGTTGGTTGCTCCCCGCAACGGTGTACAGAACCTTCATCGGCCCAGCGAGGTTGGCTCGCTGGCCGTACTTTGTTTTTGAGATTTTTGTGGGCGGGTTTGTGCGGGGGTCGAAACCACCGCCTCCCTCCGCCCTGGAGAGGCGAGGATCTTTCGCCCGCTTAAGCGGGCTGGCGGCGTTGCTGGGTTCTCTTTCCCCAGGCTTGCGCCGTGAGGCTAGCGTCTTTCGCCCGCTACACGGGCTTGCGTTGATTGGTTTGCTTTGCGGTCTCCGGGCCTGAAGGCCGGTTGGTTGCGGCTGCGGTTTTCAGGGATCTGAAGTTCCCTGCTCCCTCCGCTTGTTGACCGCAGGGGCTAAAGCCCATCGATTTTGTTGGCTCTTTGTGGCACGACTGAAATCGTGCCCTGATACAAAGCGAGGGGGTTGGGTTCGTGCGATCCCAGGTCCCCAAATTCGAGGGACCTGGGGCACCCATTTTCGTGGTGGGGTGAGGATACGAAAAGCAACCGCAGGTCCTTCGGCTTCGCTGAAAGACGCTCCGCTCAGGATGACACAGGTTGAGAATGGTTGAGATGCCTAGGCCGGGGAGCGCATGGCTTCGATGGCTCAAGGCGAAACCGCCATCGACGTCTTCTACCTCACCAGCCACGAAGAAAAACTCTCGCCCGATGCGCAAACGACCCTCGGCAACAACCTCACCCAGCACGAATAGAAGTCTGCCGGCAACTATTCGCAAATACCGCTGGACAGGTGCACCCTATTTCATAGAAGGATGACATCGCGAATGGAGTAGTGGCGGGAGTTTCGGTACCTGAGTGCGCGGCTTCCGGGGATTCTGTTCACATTTGACCAGCTTTTCACCGTTTCGGTGGGAAAATGGATGCGGGACCAGTTCGCCGCACCGAGCGGGGCCGCACTGCTTTCATTGGTGGAAGCGCGGCCTGAATCCTGCAGATCGTGCCCGCGCAGCCACTCGTCCTGCTGAAAGATGGCCTATGAACGTCTTGCTCGTCTATCCGGAATTTCCTGAAACATTTTGGAGCTTCAGACACGCACTCAAGTTTTTGGGCAAGAGGGCGGCGCAGCCTCCGCTGGGCCTGATGACGGTGGCGGCGCTGCTGCCGGGCGCATGGAAGAAGCGGCTGGTTGATACGAATGTGGAGCGGCTGCGCGATCGCGACCTGAAGTGGGCCGATGCGGTCTTTGTGAGCGGAATGCACATCCAGCGCGATTCGCTGGTGGAGATTGTGGAGCGTTGCCGCGCACGCGGACTGCGCACCGTGGTGGGAGGCCCGATAGCGAGCAGCGTGCCGGCGGCTGAGATGAAGGCCGACCACGTGGTGATCGGCGAAGCGGAGAGCCTGATCGGCGAGCTGGCGAGGGAACTGGAAGCGGGAACGGCGCAGCCCGTGTACCAGGCGGTGGAACGGCCGGAGATGTCGACGAGCCCGCTGCCCGACCTGAGCCTGATCAAAATGAGGCGCTATTCGACGATGACGGTGCAGTACTCGCGCGGCTGCCCGTTCAACTGCGAGTTTTGCGACATTATCGAGATTTACGGTCGGCGGCCGCGGACCAAGGCCGTGGCGCAGGTGCTGGCGGAGCTGGACCAATTGATGGCTGCGGGCTGGCGCGAGACAGTGTTTATCGTGGACGACAACTTCATCGGCAACAAGGCGCGGGCGAAGGAGTTGCTGCGGGCGATGGTCGAGTGGCGCATCGAGACTGGCGCGCGATTCGACTTCATTACCGAAGCGTCATTGAATCTGGCTGACGATGTGGAGCTGATGCAACTGATGAAGGATGCGGGCTTCAGATCGGTGTTTCTTGGCGTGGAGACGCCGGATGAGTCAGGGCTGATCGCGAGCAACAAGCTGCAAAACACGCGGCGGAGCCTGCTCGAGAGCGTGGCGACGATCCAGAGCTACGGGCTGCAGGTGATGGGCGGGTTCATTCTCGGGTTCGACACGGATAAGGAAGACATTTTCGACAGGATGGTGGAGTTCATCCAGAAGAGCGGGATTCCGATTGCGATGGTTGGTCTGCTGCAGGCGATGCCGGGGACGCAACTGTTCCGGCGCTTACGGCGAGAGGACCGGATTGTGGACGCCGGCGGCGGCAACAACACCTTTTGCGACCGGCTGAACTTTTTGCCGCGCATGGATTCGGCGAAGCTGGTGGAAGGCTATCGCGACGTGATGAAGAGAATTTATAACTGCGAGGCCTACTACGAGCGGGTGAAGCTCTACCTGAACCGGGCGCATCCCAAGCCGGCGAAACGGGTGCCTGGCGAGCGGGCGAAAAAGCAGGCGAGTCCCCCATTTCTGACCAGCGCGAACATGCGCGCGCTGGCGAATTCCATCGTGCGGCAGGGAGTGCTTGGGCGGCACCAGTGGAGCTACTGGAAGTTTCTTGCGTCAGCGGCGACAAAGTACCGGCGCTGCTTTAGTACGGCCATGACGCTGGCGGTGATGGGATATCACTTCCAGGTGATGACGCGGAAGCTGGGGAAGGCGATGGATAAAGCGACGGCGGCGAAAGCGGAAAACGAACTGCTTGCCGAGACAGACAGCTCGACCCGCTAGGTTCCCAAGAAACTTGATTACGCGCCAGTGGTGATGACGACGCGGAAACGCGCCTTGCCGCTCATCATGCGGTTGTAGGCTTCCTCGGCTTTTTCCAGCGGATAAGTTTCGATCATGGGTTTGATGCCGGTGAGGGCGCTGAAGTTGAGCGTGTCTTCAGAGTCCATGCCGGTGCCGGAGGGCCAGCCGACAATAGAGCGGCGGCCGCCAATGAGCGCCAAGGCGTTGACGTCGAATGGCTTGTCTGGAACGCCGACGACGATCAGCTTGCCGCCTGGAGCGAGGCCGCCAACTGCAGAGGCGAGGGCTTCAGCGCTGGTGAGCGTGGACAGGATGACTTTGGCGCCGCCGAGTTTTTGGAGCTCAGCCGCTGGGTCCTGCGTAGTGCTGTCGATGTAGATGCTTGCGCCGAGTTGCTTGGCCAGCGGGCCCTTGTCGGCGCCGCGCGCGATGGCGACGGTGCGATAGCCGCTCTTGACGGCGTATTGCACGCCAAGGTGGCCGAGGCCGCCGATGCCGAGGATGGCGACGGTGTCACCGGGACGCGCTCCGCTGTTGCGGAGGCTGTTGTAGGTGGTGATGCCGGCACAGAGAAGGGGCGCGGCGTCGACATCGGAGAGGCTTTCTGGAACGTACGCGAGAGCGTTGGCCGGAGCGGTGACGTAGTCGGCATAGCCGCCGTCGAAGGTGATGCCGGAGATCTGGCCGTTTTCGCAGAGGACGAAATCGCCGCGACGGCAGGGCGGACAGTAGTTGCAGTGGCCGCCGTGCCAGCCCAGGCCGACGCGCTGGCCCACCTTGAACAGTGGCACATCGGCGCCGACGGCATCGACAATGCCGGCAACTTCATGGCCGGGCACTCGCGGATACTGGATACCGGGCCAATAGCCAAGCTTGGTGAGGGAATCGCTGTGGCAGACGCCGCAGGCCTGGACGCGAATACGAACCTGGCCGGGTCCGGGATCGGGAAATTGCTTTCGGATGAGTTCGAATGCTCCGCCGGCGGCGGAAACCTGCATGGCTCTACCAGTGACTGGGGGCATGGGGAGAATCTCCTCGCAGTAGGTCGGATGACTGGCGCTGGCAGGAGGATGCAAGGAGATGTTTGTGGGAATGTGAATTGCGCATGCGAAGGTGGCGGCGAGGAGGCCAGAGGGTAGTAGGCCACAAACTTTATACTTGTGGGGACATGCAAGGATCCCTACCCCAGAAGTTTCTACCTGTTGCCGAGCAGCTGGATCTGCTTGAGAAGGGCGCGGCGGAGATTATCCGCGTGGCCGATTTGAGGGAGCGCCTGGAAGAAAGCCGCAAGACAGGACGGCCGCTGAGGGTGAAGGCGGGGTTCGACCCAACTGCGCCCGACCTGCACCTGGGGCACACCGTGCTGATGCGCAAGCTGCGGCACTTTCAGCAGCTGGGGCACACGGTGATTTTCCTCATCGGCGACTCGACCGCGCTCATCGGGGACCCGACGGGGCGCAATGTGATGCGGAAGCCGCTGACGCGGGAGGAGATCGACAAGAACGCAGAAACCTATAAGCAGCAGGTGTTCAGGATTCTCGACGAGAAGGCGACCGAGGTGCGCTACAACTCGGAGTGGCTCGACAAGCTTGGTTACGCCGGCCTGATCGGCCTGTCGGCAAAGGTAACGCTCTCGCAGATGCTCGACCGCAAGGAATTTCTCACCCGCTTTCGTGCGGAGCAGGACATAAGCCTCCATGAGCTTCTGTATCCGCTTGCGCAGGGATACGATTCCGTTGCCTTGAACAGCGACGTCGAGCTCGGGGGAACAGACCAGAAATTCAATCTCCTGATGGGCCGGGAGCTGCAGCGCGACTACGGGCAGAAGCCGCAGATCGTGCTGATGACGCCGATTCTGGAGGGGCTGGACGGTGTGCAGAAGATGTCGAAATCGCTGGGCAATGCAATTGGGATCAATGAGCCGGCGAGCGAGATGTACGGGAAGCTGATGAGCATCAGTGACGAGCTGATGTGGAAGTATTGGGTGCTGCTTACGGACCTGAAGCAAAGTGAAATCGACGCGATGAGGGCGGACGTGGCTGCGGGAAAGCTGCATCCGATGGAGACCAAGAAGAAACTGGCGCAAACGATTACGGCGGGGTTCCACGGCGAGGCTGCGGCCCAGAGCGCGGACGAGAACTGGGCGCGGATGTTTCAGCAGAAGGGTGAGAGCGAGGACCTCGAAGAGGTTGCGGTCGCGTTCGCGGATGTGGCTGGATCTGAGCCGAATCAGATTCGGTTGCCGAAGTTGCTGGTGGCGATGGGCCTCGCGGCGAGCGGCGCCGAGGCGAACCGAAAGATCGCCGAGAAGGCTGTAAGAGTCGACGGCGAAGTTGCGAGCAGCGCGGTTATTTCGGTGGGAGCGCTGCCGGCGCGACTGGTGGTGCGATTGGGGAAGCGGGCGAAGGCGGCGGTGATTGTCTAAGCGATTGCAGCCGTTTCAATTATTAACGTGAGGCCTTGCCGAGCACTTCTTTGTAGCGGGCTTTGACAACTCGAATCGGGTAGATGCTTCCATGCCCTTTTTTCCGGGCAGCGAGATGTTTTTCGTATTCGGCGGCTGCTCTCTTCCACTGTCGTTTCTCTTGCCAAATACAGGCGATACGGTAGCGACAGTCTGCGAGAGCGCTGCGGGCTTTGAGGATGCCCTCGCCGCATTCCCCATGCGCCAACTGTTCCTCGCCCCAACTTAACAGGTAGCGATAGAGGGAAAGGGCCTGGCTGTGACGGCCGAGCATGTCGAGTGCCCCAGCGAGTCCCCAGATTGCCATCGGGCAATATGGAGACACATGTAACGCCCTTGCGTCCCAATAGAGTGCGCGTTTGTACTGCCGCTGCTCGTAGAATGTCAACGCAAGACGGCTCAGGAGCCAGTGGTCTTTGGGCGCACTCTTGAGTTCGGCCTTGATCAGCCGGCGCGCGCCGATCCAATCGTCGGCCTTGATAGCTTTCTCAATCAGTTTCCCCGCATGGCTGTTCATTGGCCACAAGTCTACAACGAATTGTGTTCGACACCGTGTGACGAGGTGAGAAGAAGAGGGGGGTATGGCCAGCAACCCGGCGACCGGGGCCCGGACAGGGGCTAAAGCCCTCGCTCTTTTTGCGGTGCATTTGGCACGACTAAAGTCATGCCCTGATACGAAGCGATAAAAGCAACCGCAGGTCCTTCGACTCCCTTCGCTGTGCTCCGGTCGCTCAGGATGACAGTTCAGTGTTGATGGCAGTTGTTAGGTGGCGAGCGCGAAGGCGCGGGCGGAGTCGAGGAGTTTGGCGACGGATTCCTTCGAGCAGGATTCGGCGTAGATGCGCAGGAGGGGTTCGGTGCCGCTGGCGCGCAGCAGCAGCCAGGTTTCGGCGGCCCTGGGCTTGGTTGTCGCTTCGGGGTTGTCGAGAAAGAACTTCACGCCGTCGAGACTTTCCTGGTTGTAGATGGCCATACCGGCGAAGACGGGGTCGCCCGACTTGAGGGCGTGAGCACGCGCGATGACGGCGTTCTTCTGGGCTTCGGGCAGGTGGAGGTCGATGCGGCCGTACTGGTGCTCCCCGTACTCGGCCTGAAGGTCGGCGACAAGTTGGCCCAAAGTTTTCTTTTCCTGCGCCATGACGTTGGCGAGCATCAGGCAGTTGAGCAGGCCGTCGCGCTCTGGCAGGTGGCGCTGGAAGCCGATGCCGCCCGACTCCTCGCCGCCCATGACGATTTCGCGCTCGAGCATGAGGTCAACGACATACTTGAATCCGATGCCGTGCTCGATGAGCTCGCGGCCGTATTTCCGGGCGATGCGGTCGAGCATTTTGGTGGTGTTGAAGGCACGGGTAACAGCGCCGGGCCAGCCTTTGTACTGCAAGACCCAGCTCAGCAGTACGGAGTAGATTTTGTGCGGGTCGACGAATTGGCCATGCTCGTCGATTGCGCCGATGCGGTCGGCGTCGCCGTCGGTGCAGAGGCCGGCCTGGCAGCCGTTGGCTACGACCGCTTCGCCGAGGGCGCGGATGTTCGGCTCGATGGGCTCGGGATTGATCCCGGGAAAGAGCGGATCAGGGTTGGAGCGAATCTGCACGTGGGCCACGCCGAACCGGGCGAAGATGTCGGCGAGGATCGTGCCGCCGGCGCCGAACATGGAATCAATGCAGAACTTCATGCCGGATTTAGAGATGAGGTCGAGATCGGCGAAATCCTCGATGGCCTTGAGATAGGTGGGCAGGAAGTCGACTTCAGTGATGGGCGCGGGTTGCGCGGCGCGGGCGACGGGTTTGCCGAGATACGACTCGATAGCCATGATCATCGCAGGCTGTCCCGAGCCGCCATACCAGCCCTTGTACTTGACGCCGTTCCACTCTGCTGGGTTGTGCGATGAGGTGATCATGATGCCGCCGGCTGCGCCGCGCTCGCGCACGCCCCAGCTGAGGGCCGGCGTGGGAGTGACGGCGTTGGCCAGCATGATAGGAATGCCGGTGGCCGCGACGACTTCAGCGCAGGTGTGGGCGAAGGCTTTCGAGCCGAAGCGCGTGTCGTAGCCGATGCAGAGGCCCTTTGCGGGGTCCTCCTGCGCGGAGCCTTTGCGAGAGTGAATGTAGGAGGCGACGGCTTCAGCGGCAATGCGAACGTTGGCGAATGTGAAGTCGTCGGCGATAACGCCGCGCCAACCGTCTGTGCCGAATTTGATTGCGGGTTGAGGCATGGTTTGAAGCTTTGGTGTTCCCGGGAAGCAAATGAAAACAATAACAGGCGGAGCGGGGAGAGCGCACGGGGGCGGGGCGGGACCGCGCGAGTCGGCTTGGAAAGGACGTTCGTCAGGTCTAGAATAGGGCCAATCGTTGGTAGAGCAGAGGCGGTTCTTTCCCCCCGACCAAAATTCAGATAGAGGATTTACTCATGTCGATTCTCTGCAGAACGGCAAGCGTTGCGTTGCTGGCGGCGGCAACGGCCATGGCGCTGGCGCAACAGGGCACGGGCGGGGCCCAGCGCGGCATCCAGCCGGAGAGCACCGACGAGCCGGCGGCGAAGAACGGCCACCAGTACATCGTAGCGATCGGAATCGATCACTACGAGAACTGGCCGATTCTGAGCACGGCAGTGAGCGACGCATCGGAGTTCGCCAAGTTGCTGACAAGCAAGTTTGGATTTGAATATGCAGCGGAGCCGCTGACGGAGAAAAACGCGACGCGCGAGGCGATCATTTCGTTGCTTGAAGACGATCTGTCCGCGCGCCTGAAACCTGAAGACTCGCTGGTGATCTTCTTCGCCGGCCACGGGACGACCCACGACTACAAGATCGGCGATGAGCCGCGATCGGATGGATTCATTGTTCCGGTGGATGCGCGCGCGCCGGGCGCGAACGAGCACTGGAGCGACTACCTGAAGATCGAGGAGCTGCTGCACACCATCGACTCGCTACCCCCCTCGCACATTCTTGTGATTCTGGACAGTTGCCACAGCGGCATGGCGCTGGGGAACAAGTTCATGACGAGCCGCGCCGATACGCGTTTCGAACGGGACATGCTGGTGAAGGTGAGCCGCAAGGTGATCGCCAGCGCGCAGGGCGACCAGCTCGCCTCCGACAGCGGCCCGCTGCCGAATCACTCGCTGTTTACCGGGCTGATGATTCAGGGACTGACGAACGGGAAAGCAGACAGCTACGGTGAAGGATTTGTAACCTCGAGCCAACTGGGCGCCTTTGCGCAGCATGAGGTCGCGGTTGCTGCGCAATCGAAGCAAACTCCGCTGTTTGGTGCGTTCGACGATGACCAGGGAGGCGAACTGGTGATCCACATGGGCGCTGGAGCCCAGCCGGCTGCGGCGGACGGAGCAAACTCGGCGACCACTTTCACGAAATACGAAGCGTTGGAGCTGGATCGGCTGAAAAAGGATGGGAACCGCTATTGGCAAAATGACGATCCGCTGAAGAATTTTCCAGCGGCGCGAAGCGTTGCGCTCAAACTGTGCGACGCGGGAGACGACAGCGTCAAATACTGGGGATGCGAGCAGGCGGCACGGAGCTTCCGCAGCGGTCTTGGCGGAGGCACGGATTACGCGCAATCAGCGAGCCTGGCGCAGCACGCTTGCGACGGCAAAGATACCGACGCGTGCGTGTTGCTGGCGTCGCTCTACCAAACAGGAGAGAGCATTGAACCCGATCTCGAAAGCGCGGTGCGGCTGTTTCAGGATTCATGCAACAAGGGAAACCTGCGCGGCTGCTTCGGGCTGGGCAGGCTCTATATGGATGGCCACGGGGTGGCCAAGGATTACGCGCAGGCCAAGACGCTGTTTACCAAAGTGTGCGACGGCGGCGAGATGACGGGCTGCAATGGCCTGGGCGCGCTCTACAGCTTCGGCGATGGAGTGAAGCAGGATTACGCGCAGGCGATGAGCTACTGGCAGAAGGCGTGCGACGGCGGCATTGGAAGGGCCTGCGAAAACATTGGCCAGTTGTACTGGTTTGGAAAAAGCGTCAGCAAGGACCCGGTGCAGGCAGCAAACTTTTACCGCAAAGGCTGCTCAGCCGGCGAAATGGAAAGTTGTGCGGAGCTGGGATGGATGTACGAAAACGGGCAGGGCCTGAGCAAGGATCAGCCGCAAGCGCTGACGCTCTACAAGCAGTCCTGCGATGGCGACTCGGCGACAGGTTGCAACGAGCTGGGCAACCACTACCAGCTTGGCGACGGGTTGACCAAGGATTTGGCGCTGGCGGCGGTGAATTTTCGCAAAGCCTGCGACGCCAGCGCCGGCGTTTGGGGTTGCAACAACCTGGGGTTGCTCTACGAGCGGGGCAAAGGCGTAGGGCAGGACGTGACCGAGGCACTGCGGTTGTATCGCAAAGCCTGCGATGCCGGCCAGATGATTGCCTGCACCAACGCGGGCAACATGTATGTGAATGGGCGCGGGACGTCGAAGGACGAGGGAGAAGCGGTGCACATGTTCCGCACATCCTGCGATGGAAACTACCTGGCGGGGTGCGTTCAGCTTGGATACATGCTTGAATTTGGACAGGGAGCGACGAAGAATGAGCCGCAAGCGATCGGTCTCTTCCGCAAGGCTTGCGACGGCGGCGATACGAGGGGCTGCCTGGGACTTGGCGGCATGTTTGAGAGCGGCCAGGGCGTAGCCAAAGACGAGTCGCAAGCGGCGAAGTTGTACGGCAAGGCGTGCGATGCGGGGAACTTTGCAGGCTGCACCGATCTGGGCAACCTGACGGTGAGTGGCCGCGGCGTGGCAAAGGACGAAGCGGCGGGTTTTGCGCTTTACAAGAAGGGCTGCGACGGCGGCGATATGAACGGCTGCGTGAACTATGCGCTGGCCTATGAATCGGGACAAGGCGTCGCCAAGGATGAAGCGCAGGCGGCGCAGCTCTTCCAGAAAAACTGCGACGCGGCCGACCTGCGGAGCTGCACGCAGCTCGGCTACCTCTATTACAACGGGATCGGCGTGGCCAAGGACGAGACAAAGGT
>Ga0208190_1000506_pt1 | contig 15973 bp, 15 predicted proteins | sample June2015DPH_13_1_FD_184708 | JGI IMG/M metagenome (GOLD analysis project Ga0208190, IMG submission 184708) | Peatland microbial communities from SPRUCE experiment site at the Marcell Experimental Forest, Minnesota, USA - June2015DPH_13_10... | ecosystem: Environmental > Terrestrial > Soil >... | reverse complement strand
GAGAGCACGCTCGCCCAAACGCTGGAACAGATGCGGAAGAATACGCCACAAGATGCAGAGGAATCGGAATTGCACGATGCCGAGATGGAGGCGCTGTTGGCCGATCCGGAAGCCCGGAAGTTCCTGCAAGCCACCGTGCAGAAGCAAGTCGAAAGCTGGGTCCACCAGAAGATCCCTGCGTTGGGCGGGCGCACGCCGTTGGAAGCCGTTCGTGATCCAGACGGCAAGGAAATGGTGGAAGCACTGCTTCTCGATTGGGAGCGCCGTGATGAACGAGATGTTTCTCCGAATCAGATACGCCCTGACATTAGTGCGCTTCGCCGCCTGTTGAACCTGGCTCCCCAGGCTTCCTGAGTCTCTCACCTGACTCTGCTACTCCGCAATTATGTGGCGCTGGTCTGCCGTGATCGACCCGTCTTTATGTGCGTCCCGAGGCGGACGCCACATAAATCTCTGCGCCACATAAGTGGCCGACCTCATGGTCTAGCGTGGCAAATTCCTCGGCGGGCTGCATGCCGAGCAGGAGGGTGATCTTTCCGCCGTGCGACAAGCCCTTGGCGGGGCCAATCCGCTCGGAATAATTCAGCTCGATGCCTTGCGATGCGACAAACTGCACCAGCCGTTCGCGGTAGCCACTCACGTCGCCCTGCACTTCGGTGAGCGAGGGAAGCTTTTTGCCTTCGGTCTGGTCGAACACGTACACCGCGCGGAATCCGAACAGGGTGGACTCGATGCCCCTTGGCATCCTCGGCCTGCTCCGTGTCGTCGTTCTTGGTGCGCTTCTTGCCGACCATGGGAGCCAGAATGAGAATGCCTTTTCCCCCGCGTTTGACGAAGCCATGCCGCCGAGGTATTGGGTGACCACATTGCTGGCGTCGGGTTGGAGTGCGCTAAGCGGCGTGTTTTCACAGCGCCGGAAGCGGCTGAAACCGGGGATTCTGGCACGACCGATTAAGCGCAGTCGGAACTGTTCTATTCGTATTCCAACTTTCGATTTGGTTCATCACTCCGGTGGAACACATATGCTTCGGGATGCCGACGCAGTAAACGAGAGGCGCGAATTCCAGTAACCGCCGGTCCCAGGATCATAAGGAGAGCGATCGTTACTTCGCCGGTCTTCCGTTGTCGATGCACAGGGCGATCAGGTCGGAAACATTTGCTTCGCCTACGCACATGACCGTGTCTGCGCCCCCCCAGTAGAGTTTTACTGTTCCATCAGGCTCGGGAACGGCGCCACAGGTGAAGACCACGTTGTGAACATATCCAGTTATCTCCCAAGGATCCTCCGGTTGCAAAATCCACGAGTCGCCCACCCCAATGATCTTTGCCGGGTCGCTGAGGTCGTGAAGAGCAACCCCCAGACGATAGACAGATCCATCCATTGTCTCGAAAACTCCGTGATAAATGGAGAGCCATCCCTGGGGTGTTTTTATCGGCGGCGCGCCGGGACCGATCTTCATTTCGTCCCAGTGATATTGCACAGGCCTCATGATGAGCTTTGATTGGCCCCAATAGCAGAGATCCGGAGAATAGGAAATCCAGATTGACCAGGGGGCGATTTCAGAATGAGGACGGTCAAGCCGGGCATATAGACCATTAAACTTCTCGGGAAAGATCACTACATTCCGATAGTCCGCCTCCGTAATCAAGGAAACTCTTTCCACCCGGCTGAAATCTTTCGTCTTGGCTAGGGCGATCCGCACTCCGTTTCGCGAATATGCACTGTAGGTGATGATGAACTCTCCCTCCACCAGGGTAACCCGCGGGTCCTCCACTCCGAACTCTTCATAGGCGGCAAAAGGGCCGTCCCGTTCGGGAGTCAGAAAGGGCTGTGGATCGGCGGTGAAGCGGAACCCGTCAGGACTGCGTGCCAAGCCAATGATGGACCGTCCGGTGCGGAGATGGGAGCGGAACAGCATGATGTATTCGTTCCCGTACTTCACGACCGCCGCGTTGTGAACAGTCTCCACGGGATAAGGGATCTCGGTCTTGGTGAGGATGGGGTTGTGGCTGTACCGCCTGACAATGTCGGTCTTCATGTGCGTCTCTTGGCCTCCAGATCAAAAATCGTCGAGTAAACTCGCTCATATCCGTCCACCATGGTTTCGATCGAAAAGTATTGTCGGACTCGGCTGCGGCAAGCCGATCTGTCGATCTCAGAAACTCGTCCAACGGCCCGAACTGCTTCAGTAACGCTGTCAACGAGAAAACCGGTCTGACGGTCCTTGATCACCTCACGGCAAGAACCGAGGTCCATCGCAATCACTGGAACGCCCGCGGCATTGGCTTCAACTAGGACAAGTCCGAATCGTTCCGGGATGGTGTTCAGGTGCAGTAACGCTCGGGCCCGAGCGAACAGTTCGTTCTTGCCCCTCACATCCACCGGTCCGATATAGAGGACGTCTTGATCGTTGAGATGGGGCTCGATCTGCTCCCGGAAATAGGCTTTGTCCTGGACAATACCGGCGATGATCAAACGCATTCCGCTCAGACGAGCAACCTCGATGGCCAGATGAACACCTTTATCTGGGTGGATCCGACCAAGAAAAATTAGGTCATCCCCACCGCATTCCTGAAAGGGGTACAAAGAGAGATCAATACCGTTGTAGACGGTCGCCAGGTAGTTCAACCCTGTCGCTCGGTCGGAGTCACTGACAGAAACGAAATATCCATCATGATACTTCAGATAGACGGGCATGATTTTGGCTGACGAGAATCCGTGGACAGTGGTGAGGACCGGTGTTTTGATCAGCCGCGTGTAGCTCAAAGGCATGAAGTCGTAGTGGCTGTGGATGAGGTCGAACTCAGCGGCGTGCTCGAACGCTTCGGAGATGTGAAGGTATTCGGCTACTTTGGGATCAATAGTAGAATCCTCTTCATACCCCCTGTCCAGCACGGCATGCAAGTGAGCGCGGGTCACAGAATCCGCGGTGGCGAACAAGGTCACGTCCCAGCCACGGGCCACGAGCCCTTCGGTGATGTTGCCAGCCACCGTTTCCCAAGCGCCATATTGCTGAGGAGGGGTTCGCCAGGCTATTGGCGACAGGATCGCCACTCTTTTTTGGGGGTCTCTCATGCTGTTCGACGGCACTTCCTAATCCATTGCAGCCAGCACTTCATCGAGGGCAACGGTGGCGAAACCGGTGGCGTGATCGGCCATGGCATAGGGAATGATCAGTTCGCTGTTGTGCACGAGAGCACCGCAGGTATAAACAACATTCGGAACGTACCCCTGACGCTCGTTCTGATTCGGCTTGAGCAAGGGTTCATGGAGGCGGCCGATCACTTTGCCAGGGTTGTCGCGATCGAGGAGGAACGCGCCGATGCAGTAGGTTCGCAGGGGGCCTACACCATGGCTAAGGACCAGCCAGCCTGCTTCAGTTTCAATGGGGGACCCGCAGTTCCCAAGCTGTACTAGTTCCCAGGAGAACGTCGGCTTAAGCAGCACTTTGCGTTCATGCCAGAAATGCACGTTGTCAGAAAACATGATGTAGATGTTTTCATTGTCTTGGCGGGAAAGCATGGCGTACAGGCCATTGATTTTGCGGGGGAACATGGCCATGCCTTTGTTTTCTGCGGCCGGACCATTCAGCGTGATAAACCGAAAGCGGAGGAAGTCGGTAGTCTCCACCAGTTCGGGCAAGATCACCTTGCCATCGAAGGCTGTGAAGGTGGCGTAGTATACGTGAGAGCCATCATCTTTCTGGAAGCAGACGAACCGGGCGTCTTCGATACCGTTGCGTTGCGACGGCGTGGCGGGGAAAAGAACCCGTTCAGACAACTCCTGCTGGGGCTGAAACTGAACCTCATAATTGGACCGGGCCAAAGCCAGAATCCCTCGAATTGTGTTCCGGTCCGAAACGCGCGACTGATTCATTTCCACTTCGAGACTGGCGCGTAATTCTTCCAATCCAAACGCTTCTCCAAACTTGTCCATCGCCCGGCGTGTAAATTCGTTGTTCAATCCCAGCTCAAAGAGTTTCCGCTCAAAGAGCGCCTTATCGTAACGGGGGTTCGGAATTTGACGTGGCTCGGTAAGGAAGCCTGCTGCGGGCAGGACCTCGATCCGATGGTCGGCGTGGATAATACCCGTTCGAAAAGTGATAGAAGAGATATGTCCCTCGCCCGTTGCGCGCAAGCTGAGGATAAAACGCAGAGCGCCGGAAGAAAGGTCAGACTGGTCAGGGTGCGGGACAATGGATGGATTGAACAGTGCCGCAGATTCTAAGGAGTATTCGCAAACGAAATAAGAACCAATCAACAGCTGTCTCTGTTCGGAAATTTTATTATCGGTCAATAGGAAGTCGCGGACCTGTTCGAACCGTTCCAGGAAGGATCGGTGGATTTGCTGGTGTCGTTGGGAGAATTCAGCGGATACTTCGTCCAGGAGTGGCCCGACTTGGTCTTCTGGGAGCGACATGATCCTGGCGATAATCCTGCGAGATCGCTCGGGATCCTCGTGGCTGAACGGGCGCAGAAGAACGCGGGACTGGTCTGGTCGGAGGACCGTGGCCGTGCGACGGACGCGAATCGAGGTGGTGGCGATCATGGATTGGCTATTCCCCAGAAACGGGGCCGGAAACCGCGATTAGTCAAGCGCAAGTTCTCTTCTTCCTCCCGATTCTTCTTTCCCGTTCGCTCAACTGACTCGTCGTCATGTCGATTTCTAGATAGGCGGAGTCATAGGCGTGGACGGGCATGTGCCACCACGCAAAGTCTACAAAGGCGATGGTGGACAAGTCTGATCAAGAACGCTCACATCAAGAACCAGGTTCCGTCGACAGCAGGACCAGCCACAACGGCGGCGTGTACTTATCCTCTTCTTCCTTTCGGCATACCTGCGACCGTTAGGCGGTTGATGTGCGGCGACAGGATCCCAGAAACAGCTGCCCTTACTGACAGAATCTTCAGTAACCCCAGTTCAGTGGGGCCTCCGTTCCTAGCGAATTCTGATTTTCGGTTTGTATACTTTGGGTGCGGGCACAGATAAATACCCCTACCTCCAATCACTCAAACAGGAGGCAGTGGCATGACGATTCTGAAAGACAGGAACGGCAATCCACAAGGTATCATTTGAGAAGTCGCAGCTGCGTCTGTTGATCTCGATGGCAAGGTCGTGGCGACCTATCGGCCGGATACCGATTGGACGTACGACAAGAACGGCGTCCACATTGGTACCGGCAATCGCCTAGCCGGCATGGTCGGAGACAAAGAATAGCCGGTGACCAGCTCTGGGCAGTGCCTCCTTCTCCCCTGAACTGATCATCCCTCCGTCTCTTTCTCCCCAAGATGCTAAGGCATAGAGCCGATGAAAAACACCCATCACGGCGATCGGCTTAAGACATCGGAATCGGCAGCGGAGCCACAGGTAGGAATTCTTTGGCTGGTCGACGGCAAGCTGGTCATCGACAGAACCGCCCTCAGCATGTCCGAGGACTGTGGAGCCTTCAAGGTTCACCCTGGAGATCATTGCTCGGTTTGGGAGAAGCTTCAGCGTTGCGGAGCTGTTCCTGCCGACGTGGAGTACGAGGAATGCCCACGCGGCCGAGTGATGTACGACACGAAGGCACGGCGATTCAGTTTACTGGCTGACAGAAGCCTTCTGAAAAACAAGGGCGTCATCCGCAACATCATTTCGAAGATGAACCTGCCGGGCAAGAACACGGACATGGGAGCCGACAGCCACTACCGATGCTTCTCCTGTTTGCAGGGCGGAAGAGAAGACCCGGATTGAGTTGTGCGAAGAAAGGTTGTGGAGATGAAGCGTGCGGTTTTGTATACCCGAGTTTCCACCTGCGATCAGAATCCGGAGACACAGGCGCTTGATCTGCGCCTTCTTACGGAACAGCGCGGATTTGAAATCGTTCACGAATACACCGACCGAATTAGTGGCGCAAAGGCGAAGCGTCCCGCACTCGACCAGATGCTAGCCGCCGCCCACCGTAGGGAGTTCGACACCGTTTTAGTCTGGGCCGCCGACCGACTCGCTCGCAGCGTGCGGCACTTTCTGGAAGTTCTCGATACGCTGAACCACCTGGGCATCGAGTTCGTGTCGTTCCGCGAGATCCTCGATACCGGCGGACCGTTGGGCAGGGCAGTCGTGGTGATCGTCTCGGCGGTTGCCGAGCTGGAACGTAAACTTATTATAGAGAGGGTCCGCGCAGGCCTTAGGCGTGCCAAACTGGAAGGCCGCGCTATAGGCCGGAAGCCGCTTGAGACTGATCGATCAGCTTTGCTCCGCGACCGTGCCCGCGGACTAAGTTTGGCCCAGCTCGCAAAGGCTTACAGGATTTCCCGCACTAGCGTCGCAAGGACCTTGAAGCAGTCCGACGGCCTTATATCGAAGACGCCACCTTCTCCTATCTCAGCGGCCAATTGAAGACATTCCGCAAAAACAAGAACATCGAGCGTCTTAATCGATCAGTCCTCGTAGAGTCCTTGGTTGCCACTGTCGCAGCACTGATCCGCACTGATCGGAACTAAGAGAGTTGTTATTTTGGTTATTTCCCGAAAAGCACATCCAGCAGTCGCACCAGCTTGGCCTTCTCCAGTGTTCCACTTGCGTTGTCGGGAGTGTCCTCGGTGAGTTCTGCGAGTTCGTGTGCCAAGACGCGCTCGGCTGTGTGCTGAGGAAGGTATATCGCCTTCCGTGAAGGCGTGAGCTTCCAATTCTTTTTGTCTTCCCGTCTGAGAGCCCATCGTTGCCGTTCCGACTGCTTGTCAATCTCCGCGTTGCCTTCGGTGAGAGAAAACAGCTCATCGATCTGAATTTCAATCCAGCCCTGGTTTCCTATGATATGCACCTTCTCCACTTCGAAATGGTCGAAGACGACGAGAGATTCAGCCGACCTGAAGAGGTCACGCCCACGAAGCTGCTCCTCTGAATCATTGCATGCTTGCAAGAATGCTGAGCTCACCTGATCGGATTTGGGCCGGACGGAAGTTAGAATCACACTGGGAAATGCCTCCGAGTTCACGGGCATATTCTTCGCAAGTTTTGCGGAGGCTGCAACCTCACTGAAAGGCCTCTCCGATATCCCAGATGGCCGGCCATCAGGAGCCGACTCGTACGGTTCCGCATCGTTCAAAGCGGCGGGCTGCCAGCTCGCAGTCCGGATCGAGCTATTGAGGACGCCACTCGGCGCTTGCTTGAGGTAGCGAAAGAAACGGGGCTGTCCCCGCTGTCTCCAATATGGCGAATCGTATGAATCGACACCAGGGCCTGAATGCAAGACACTGAAAAAGGAATGCTGAGCGGGATTCACCACGATCCCAGCATGTCCGCGCCAGACGGCCAAGTCGCCCGGTTGTGGAGTTGCGACTTGCCGAAACTCGTCGGTCCCCCGATAAAGGTCCGCAGAGCTCGCGTACTCAAAGGGGAAGCCCGCGCGCTCATAGAGTGCGTGGACAAAATGCGAGCAATCGGAAGAGAAATCCGAACGACGATGGCGCGAATCCAGCGCGGCCCCCAGAATGGCCAAGCCCTCATTAGGAGTTAAGAGGCGGGGCTGGGTCGGCGGCTCCTTAAGATCAGGAGTTTTGTGGGTGACTCGATCAGCCCCGTTGGTGCTTATCCGCTTCTCTTTCTCTTTCTCTTGCTCTCGCTCCTGCGCCAAGCCGGGGCCAACAGCAGCCAGGTAGAGCAGAAGGATAAACGGAGCGCCTTTGGCGTGGAACCGCATAGTCCATCTTCATAACGAACCTTCAAAAGGCACAGGTCACAGGGGTGCCCCCGGGTTCGGGAAAAGTGTCCTGACCTCAGATGCACCTTAGGGTCCAAGAAGTTTCCAACTTTTTGGCTGTGGGCGGGTTGAGGGGCATTTGGGGGAAGAGGCTTCCAGATCCCGGTTCGTGCTCCGTCTTGGAGTTGCGGCTGTACCGAAAACCCCGATTCCGCGGGCTTCAGCCGGCCCTGAAAACACTCAGCTTAGGACCGCGCAAATCGTGAACTCAGGCTGTGCCGGAATTAATACCCAATAAGACGCCACGAGGACGGGAACACATCAAGCCGGGCGTAACATTTCGGTAGAGTCCGGCTCGGTTCGAAAGTTACCCAAGTGAGAAATTCCATTGGAAACTATTCCTCGCACCACTAGTTTGAGAGCCGACCCAAAGCGTCGTTGGTATCGAGTCAATCTTCGTACGAGCGCATCTGCTCGATGCAGCGCTTGCACGAGCTAAGAACCCGCTCGCGTTTGTGATCTTGCGTTCCACGCAGTTGAAGATTAGTCCACAACACCCGACCCGGCTTTCCAACCTTCAGCCCTACGTCCCTCACGAACGACTTCGTGCCGTTCGAATGATTTCAGTCCCCTATCAGATTGCGCGCCAGTGGGCGCTGGTCACGCCCATTGTGTCAAGCCAAGCGGCGTAAAATGGAGATTAGAGGAAAAACCGTGCAAGTAGTAGCAGGAGTCGATCTCGGCGGAACTGCAATCAACTATACGTTGGTGAACCGGCAAGAACAGTTTCTGATCGAGGCTTTATGCGAGCATCCGGCACTCTCGAAGCAAGGACCAGAAATCTGCCTCCAGCAGATCGCAGATGGTCTCAAGATCGCCACCGACTTGGCGGGTGTTGCGCTTGGGGACGTAGTCGCCATCGGCCTCGACACTCCGGGGCCGGCCAGTGCCGCAGGCCAGCTCAGTGCGCGAGGTTCAACCAATTTTGTGCACCCCAAGTGGGCGGGATTCGATATCCGCGAGGGTCTGGCGCAGAAGCTGGGCATGCCCGTGTCCTACTTGAATGATGCCAATGCAGCCGCGCTCTGGGGACACTATTCGATATTCGGAGCCAACAGCCGCGAAACATCGGTTTCCGACGTCGTCGGTACGGGCAACGGCGGAGGCATCATCCTCGACGGCAACGTCGTGAAGGGCAAAAACGGATTCGGAGGAGAACTCGGCCATGTGCTGATTCCGTACCAAAGCATCGTCGGCATTGGCGGGATCAAGCCACACTGCAACTGTGGACGAATCGGCGACCTCGAGTCGCTCTGCTCTCTAACCGCGATCGAGAAGACTCTCCTGCCGTATTATCTGCAGCAATATCCGAGCCATGAGTTGGCCAAGCTGGAATCGCATCAGGCGGCCAAACTCGTTCGCGGCCTCGCGGAGCAAGGCGATCCCATGAGCAAAGAGATTTTCCGGGTTCAGGCCCATGCCCTGGGACTCTTTTTCGACGAAATGGTGAATACCTTCGACCCTGATGCCTTGATCATTGGTGGCGGTGTCCTTGAAACCAGTCTTGAATTCCAGTGCTGGTTCCTGGCAGAAATCCGCGTCGGGATGCCGACCCAGCGGGCCGAGCAGGCCGACATTCCCATCCACGTCATGCCGAATGGCGACACCGCCGGGGCACGAGGCGCGGCCTTAGAAGCCTTGAAACTTGCGAGGCAAAGCGGTCTCGCGTAATCGGCGGCAGGCTTCCGACACTCCTCAAGGCATTCAGAGGTGAACCCCCGATCGGAACCTAGCGCGCCGGAACAGTGGTGGCCATTGCCATGCGCTCCTGCATATGTCGCGTCAGGTGCGGCACAATGCCCAGCATCCGCTCGATCAACATTAGTTGGCCGCGGTGATGCATCTCGTGTTCCTTGGTGCCCAGCAGCATCTCGAAGCGGGTTTTAGTTGGCGGCGTCATGCCCGCCGGGAATTTGACGCGTTCCGCGAGAAAGTCGTCGGATTGGCTCTCCAGCCACTTTGCCCACCGCTCCCCTTCGTCGCCCAGAAGAGCGATGATTTGTGCCTTGCTGCGAGGCCTCTGCTCCTCGGCCACGATGCTCCGCATAAACTCCGGAAAGTCGAATCCTTCTAGAGTGGTGCGCTGCTCGATGGAGTGGATCTGTTCCGGCATCCTCTGCACAACCGCTATGTGAGTGAGTAATTGGGCTACTGTTCGTGTTTCCGGCGCCGCTCTGAAGCCGTACCGGTCCTCGGGGATTTCCTCGGCAATGATGAGTGTGTTCTTGCGCACAGTGCGAAGGCTGTCAGCCAACTCTTTGGCTCCGTAGTAGGTCATGGGGAATTCTCCTTGTGATCCTCGCGCTTGAAGCTTCAGTGTACGCTCCGATCCGCTAGCGTGTTCGACCGCCCTCACCGCACACACTTCTGAACGACAGACCGAGAGGATTGGTGTGTGTCGATCGTTGGTTCTCGGGAGAGTGATGGTTGGGAAATGAGGTTCTGGGACCTAATGGGTTTGAGAGGTCATACACATTGTCAGGAAATGCGGGGAAGCACCAGCCCTTAATGATCGGGAATGTGCTGCTGAGAGGTAAGCATACGCCGATGAACGCCGATGGCCGTCTCGACAAGAGTATGATGTGAGCGCATCCTGCCGACGTGGCCATGAAGTAGTGTCCACTTGGAGAGATGCTGGACACATACACTCAACCGGATCCACGCTGAGATTGCTGCCGGCGAAGATGCCGCAGGGCTGAACCATCGGCGCAACCCGAAACAGAAATCCCAAGCCCAGCTCAACGAACATCTCGTTATTTCTTTCAAGACGTCCAACCAAAATAAGGCCGGTTGCGATCAGCAATGTGTGCCGCGGAATGTGCCGTGCGCTTCGAGCCACCATGCGCCAATACGGGCTTTTTCGCTACTTCGACAGAGTGCTTCCGTGCCGGGCTAGGTTGTGGGCAAGTCATTGAAAAGGGTGGTGAGCGCGGGAGTAATCGAACCGAGCGGTGTTCGCATTGTCTTAAGGAAGGTACTCATAGGGTGGTTCTCCACAATACTCGGTTTAGCATTACGTTGTGAGATCGGTGATGCATGAATGGCCAGAGATAATCTGGAGAGGTATAGGGAACGTGGTTTGAGCTTGAGTCAGGCCTTTGGTTTTCGAATCATCACGACGATGATGTCGATAGTGCATCCGCCCTGGCCGAAGCCCGAGATAAACCCGCAATGACCCTTTTCGGCAACCGCTTCGTCCCACTCGGCGAACCATACTCCCTTCGCCCAAAAGACATCGTTTGCGTCCGCTTCGATCCCATATCCAAAGGCAACGTCTCCGACCTTGAACGACGAAGGGTCATCTGGGCCGACATATTTGATTACCGCTATGTCGGGTTCGCGGATTATGTTCACTCCTCCGACATTAACACTCAGAACATTCGGTTATGAGCGTGATCGAGATGTTAACAACAACTACCCCTGAGTGGGCGATGGAATGGGAGCGGTCAAACTGCACGCAGAGTACTAGGGCACCATCCTTAGGTTCTCTCAGCGCCAGCCGGACCAGTTTCATAAGCGGGGTCAAACCACCACATAGAGCGTCGGCCTTCCCGGAGCTCCGCGTGCAAAGTCTACACCGGGCACCCGGGAATCCATTTTCATGGCCTAAGGTGAACTTGGGGTCATGCCGGTTTCATAGGATGAGCGCTATCGGGATTTGGTGACAGTCGCCCCATTGTTCAGTTGTGCGTGGGCAACAGGAGTTGCCGTTTTGGCTCGCTTTCCGTCAAAGGTACACGACAGGCCCTACTGGCCAGCATCGCATCCGGTTTGGAAACAATAAGTTGCGCGTTGATGCAGAGGGCCACTTAAGTGCACCAATTGAATAGAGTGAGCATCCTTGCTCCTCTTTCAGGTCCTCTGAACTAAGTCAGCCCATCTGAAGTTCTCTCTCTTAGCTATCCCTCAACCCTAGGAGGTTGCCTATAATGTTTTCACGCAATGTCTCGTTCCATCTGAAGTCGAATATGCTCTCCGATTACACGCGAGCTTTTGAAAAAGACGTCCTGCCTTTGCTTCGTAAGCAGAATGGCTTTAAGGATGAAATCACTTTCGCCGGTCAAGGCGGAGTTGATGTGACCGCGATCAGTCTGTGGGAAAACAAGAAAGATGCCGACAACTACAACACCAATACTTATCCGCAAGTGTTGAAGACGCTGGCAAGATTTATCGAGGGAACACCCCAGGTTCACACCTTTGACGTTGTCACCTCGACCCTCAAACAGCACGAACTCGTGACCGCGTAAAAGCTATTCTGAGTTGGTTGGGTCCGAGGAGGCGGGGTTTCGTCCGCCTTCTCGGGCCTTAAAGTTGTAGCAGCCCAAGCCTTGATTCAGTAGCCCTTTTACTTGAGGCGTCCCCCATTGACTCAACCTCACCCGTTGATCACTCGACGATGATGTGGCACAAGCCAGAGCAAAGAGCTTTCCACTTCAACATGACGCGTCCGGCAAGAGGGCTTCAATCACCGGATGGGGAGAGCGGCTGTGACGCGTGGACTCTTGCGCGAATCGCGGGACACTCGAATATCAGCATTTCTCAGGGTACGTTCATCCTTCCGAGGATGCAGTGCTAAGGGACCTCGCAACAATAAGTGACCAGTGATAGGGTTAACTCCAACATGTAGATCCGTCCAATGAGGCTAGGGAAAATCCAACCATGAGCTTCTGAGATGGGCTCCACTGGCTCGAAGGGAGGCGATCGGTATTCCCCGCCGGGGGGTTCAGTTGATTATGTTATAGTTTTCACTATTCCATGCAAGGAGTGTGAACTCTAACATTATGCGACCCACTTCCTTCGATCCATCCGCCCTGCGCCAACGTCTCCGTCGTAACAAGATCGCCGATCTACCCGAGCTGAAACGCGTCCTCGGCACAGACACCGATCTCACTGTCTTTCGGAAACTGAAGCAGCTTCACTATCTCGCTAGCTACACTCATCGCGGCCGCTTCTACACCCTGGCCGAAATCGCTCGTTTCGACGATCGCGGACTGTGGTCGCATGAAGGTGTCTGGTTCTCCCGTTATGGCACGCTGCTGGCTACCCTGGAAACCTTCGTCCACCAGTCGGCCAACGGCTATTACGCCCATGAATTGGCCGATGCCCTGCACGCCGAGGTGCAGCAGCCTCTCCGCCATCTAATCGAGCAACAGCGCCTGGCTCGAATGGAGGTGGATGGCCAGTTTCTCTATACCGACATCGAATCCGTCCCTCGCCGCAAACAGTTGCTGGCCCGGCGCAGCGCTCACGCCGTTCCTGTAGCCGTCCATTCCGCCGACCTCCAGGCTTCTCCCGATGAACTCAAGGCCGCCATCCTCCTGTTCTATGGCCTGCTCGATGAACAACAGCGCCGATTGTTTGCCGGGCTGGAGTCCATCCGCCTGGGCCACGGCGGGGACACTCTGCTCGGTGATTTCCTGGGCTTGGACGTGCACACCGTAGCCCGCGGTCGGCAGCAACTGCTGGATCAGAATGTGGTCAGCGGCCGATCTCGCCGCACCGGCGGTGGTCGTACTCCGGCGGAAAATCCTTGAGGAACGCATTCTTCCGCGGATTGCACACCACCAGCTTGTCCACGTGGGGGTTGAGCAAATCGTACAGCCAGGCCGACCAGGTTCCCTCCTCGAAGGTCACCAACAAAGTTCCGCGCAAGCCGGCAAAGAACTGAAGAATGGTCGCCGCTTCGGTCTCGAGGATGGACTCCATCACTAACTTACCCGTGGAATCCGTCACCGCCACCACGATGGTTGCTTGATGAACGTCGAGCCCAATATACTTTTCACTGCTCATAAGGGTGCTCCTTTTCGTAGATAATGATTCGAACAATCACAACCTACTCCAAGAGGGGCGCCCTTTTATAATGCGGTTACAGCAACTATCCCCGAGGTTGGTGGAAATCAGGGCTGATTCGACGCTAACATGGGGTGGTGAGCCGCATAGGGCAGCGAGCGGTGCTCCGGCGCTTCGTGCCCGAGGACCGCGACGGATTCGTAGAAATGAACCGCGATCCCGGAGTAAGGAAATACTTCCCCGGGCTCCTCACTCCGGAGGAATCCTTGGGCGAGATGACGCGCATCGAGCAGCATTGGGACACCCACGGATTTGGACCATGGGCTCTCGATGTGCGAGGCGACTTTGCCGGTTTTCTGGGTCTGAAATGGGTGCCACCCGACATGCCGTTCGCGCCGGCCGTCGAACTCTTGTACCGCCTCATTCCTCGTTTTTGGGGTCAAGAATTGGCCACCGAAGGCTCGCTTGCAGCGCTGGAGTTTGGTTTTTGCGAGCTCCACCTTGACACAGTGGTCGCATTCGCTGTGGACGCGAACACTGGTTCGCGGAGAGTCTTGGAAAAGGTCGGAATGGTCTACGGCAGCGATTTCGATCACCCGTCGATTCCAGAATTGAGTCCCCTGCGGCGGCACGTTCTTTACTCGCTCAAACGCGCTAACTGGCACGAGAAGTCCTCACCAATTCACATCCTGGTGTAACGAGTGGCGATCAAAGCAGGAGCTTTAAAGACGGACGATGTGAGGACTCTTGTCGCTTCCCGACCGACGCCCTAGTGTTCAATGACGGACTGATCCGCGGAGTTGTCGGCAAACAGAAGTAATCTGGGCTGCCAACTGGTAGGCACTCACCTCAATTGCTGATCGCGGTAGGGACAGCCGTTGCTGGCTGCCCCCGCACAGACCCGGACGGGCGCTGATTAGCGCATCCGGTTCTTATCTCGGATGAGTAGCGGCGAAGCGTGCATCAGGAAAGGGATGGAGCGCACGCGGTTGAGGAAGCCATCGCTGAGCCAAAGCGAGGGTGCGTGTCCATGAGATCCGGCGCTTCTGACTCCGGCGACGAATAGTTCGCCACCAGAGCACGATCACCCGATCCCGAAACACTCCCAAACTCGCGAGGTTTCCTGGTACCGCGTAGTAGTTGAAGTAGCCTTGCACGACCGACTTGAGCCATCTTCCGGTTTGGGGCACGGGATCATGCATACGCTTGCGGAGTTGCTGCTTAACCTCTCGCAGTTTGGCTCGCATGCGCTTGCGGACCGTGGTGCGCCGCACCATGAATCGCCCTAATCCGTTCTTCCCGCTGATGTGCGTGAAGCCTAGGAAGTCGAACGTTTCCGGCTTGCCTTCCCCTCTTCGTTCCCGGTTTTGTTCGGCAAACCGTCCGAACTCGATCCGGCGCGTCTTGTCGGGATGGAGTTCCAGCCCAAACGTTCCCAGCCGTTCCCGAAAGTTTTCCAGGAAACGATCTGCTTCTGTCTGATGCTGGAATCCTAGGATAATGTCGTCCGCATAGCGGACGACTACCACGTCGCCTTGCGCCCATTTCTTGCGCCAGACGTCCACCCAAAGATCGAAAGCGTAGTGCAGGTAAATATTCGCGAGGAGCGGTGAAATCACCGAACCTTGCGGACTACCTGTTTGCGTGTCCGACCATTTACCTTCCTCCATCACTCCAGCGTTGAGCCATTTCTGGATCGGCCGCAGGATGCGGGGATCGGCGACGCGATGCCCCACGAACTTGACCAGCCAACTTTTGTCGAGGTTATCGAAAAAGCCTCGGATGTCGGCATCAAGAACGTAGTTCACCTTCTTCTTCAAGAGCGCGTACGACAACGCATCCAGCGCTTGATGCTGGCTGCGCCCTGGACGAAACCCATATGAGAAGCCGAGAAAGTCTTCCTCATAAATCTGGTTGAGGATGGTAACTACGGCATGTTGGACAATCTTGTCTTCCATAGCCGCAACTCCCAGTGGACGTTGTCGTCCATCTGCTTTCTCTATGTACACTCTTCTCGAGGGCGTCGCTCGGTATGCTCCGCGATGCACCCGGCTATGAAGATCGACCAAGCGATCTTCCAACCCGGGTTCATACTCCTGCCACGTTACGCCGTCTACTCCGGGTGCGGCCTTCCTCTTCAGTGAGTAAAAGCTTTCCCGCAGCAGCTCGATCGTCAGGTGGTGGAGCAAGGCGGTGAACTTCATCTCCTTATTTTCTTTTGCTGCTTTCCGCACACCCGCCAGCCCCTGGGACACGCCCTTCCCGCTCTGCGTCGGGTACGTGTTAGGTTGACGAGCGTTCTCCTTGATCAGCGGCCTTTCCTCCGCACTCTCCGCCAACGGTTCCCCGTCTTTGTTCGAGTGGTTCATAGGTAATACTCCGCTGTGTGGCTCCTCAGGGACGTGCATGCGGGCCGTACGGCCTGGGCCTTCGCCCGCCGA
>Ga0208190_1000503_pt1 | contig 16040 bp, 10 predicted proteins | sample June2015DPH_13_1_FD_184708 | JGI IMG/M metagenome (GOLD analysis project Ga0208190, IMG submission 184708) | Peatland microbial communities from SPRUCE experiment site at the Marcell Experimental Forest, Minnesota, USA - June2015DPH_13_10... | ecosystem: Environmental > Terrestrial > Soil >... | reverse complement strand
TGCCGCATCCGCCGTTTACATTCCGGCTTTCTCAATTCAGTGAGTTGCATTCCATGCTTTTTGCCACAGGCATTGCAAAACCGGGAACAGCTATCGGTAACGTGAAGGCGGAAGGACTGGTGGGAGGCGCAATCGTTGCCGTCCATGAATTGCAGGCTCCGGGAGTGCCCACACAGCTTGCACTGGTCCTGGACGATTGTGGTCGAGAGATGGTTGCCGATGGATCGGATTGGGTGCGTGTCTATGCGCATATCTGTGACGCCCGCGGCACGACCTATCCTTATGGCGACGACGAGGTGACATTTACCGTGAGCGGGGAAGGCACGGTGATCGGAGACGCGAGCATCCTTGCCAATCCAATGCGGGCGGAAGCAGGCATTGCCACCGGATTGATTCGCTCAACCACCACGGCCGGCCCGATCACAGTAGAGGCTTCCGCATTTGGACTTAAAGCAGCGAAGCTTCAGTTCTCATCGCATGTGCCCCGCATTTGAGTTCGCACACCAGTATGACAAGGTTGTGATGTGTTTATATTGAAATCAATCTTCCTGGCTTTCGTGCTACTTCTTTCGTGGCCTGCTTCGGCGTAGCGTGCAGATTCAGCGCGCTCTCCCATTACAGGCATCTCGCATTTCTCGCTCTTCCAATACGATTAGCCAGAGTTTGTACCTGGCTGTTTTCATCGTGTATCAGCGACTGTTCCCGTGCTGGCCGCAGACGCCTGTTCATCGTGGAACGGCTTGCCATCGGTATAAAGCACAATTCGATCTCGAATCGCAGTGGACAGTGCTTTATTCTTTTGCGCCACGGCCAGATCCAGCGCACGACTGGCGGTTGCCCGCGCCTTTACAAAATCCCCGGTCTCAGCATAAGCCGCCGCCAGAGTGTCGAGCACGTCCGGACTCTGGCCCTTTGCAATTTCGTTGGCTTTTTCAGCCAGCGCAACCGCCTCTGTGCCGTTTCGAATACTCGCATCCGGAGCAGTCGCCAGCAACCACGCCGTCCCGGATAGTGCGCTGATGCGCTCAGGTTCCAGCGTCAGCGCCTTTCGCCAGTGGACAAGTGCTTGAGCGCTTTCGCCTGAGGACTGAAGCGCCGCTGCCATGGCCTCCTCGCCAGGCGCGAACTGCGGCTTGATTTGAAGAATGTATTGGAGGTCCGGCAGAGCCTCCTCGGGACGGCCTTGCTCAACCAGGAACTTGCCGAGATTTAACCGGCTCTCAATAAAGTCGGGATTGATGCGAATTGCCTGCCGCAGGTGGTTGAATGACTCCTGGACGTCTCCCTGGATGTAGAGGGAGAGCCCGAGTCCATTTTGAACGCGGGCGTCATTGGGATCAAGTGCAACAGCCTTTCTCCAAAGCGCAAGCGCCTCGCTGTTCTTCCCCTCTCCCTCCAAATCCATCGCCTGCGATATCAACTTGTATAGATCAACGGCGGGCACCTGAATGTCCAGCATCCCTCCGCTGCGGATGTTGACGAACTCCGGAAGGTTGACTGCCCGATTTGCAGCCGTTGCGTTGTCGATAAGGATAGCCGGACTGTCGTTCCCATCAGCGTCGAAATGCGTAAGATACATCTGCGTGTACGGCGACCTGGCTTTCGATGAAAAGACCAGCCAGCGGCCGTTTGGCGAGAAGCTGTGCCAGGAGTTCATTAGCTGGGTATTGGCCCGCAAGCGCCGCGCCTGGCCTCCCTCAAATGGGACGATGTAGAGCTGGCTGTCAGGGCGCATGAGTTGCCCGTTGTGGCATTGTACAAAGACGATCCAGCGCCCATCCGGCGAAACCTTGGGGAAGTTATTGCTCATTCCATTTTGCGAAGCTCCGGCGATGGGCTCGGGCACTCCACCCCGGCCTTCATTGAATGGCACCCGGTAAAGATCGTATTGGATGGGAGTCTCATTGGGATCGTTGGCATGAATCGCGGGCTTTTGACCTTCCGGATGCGGGTCCTTCGCCATGGCGCGCGCGAACACAATATACTTGCCGTCGGGACTCCAGACTCCATCAGTTTGCACATACTGGGGATCGTCGGCGCCGGGCAGGGGCTGGCGTTTCCCGGTTGCTCGGCTGTACCACTCAAGGATCCCGCGGGTTGGATAAAAAACCTGGAGAAACCGGTAGTCTTTGAAGTTTGTGATGAAGTAACTTCTCGGAACGTCAAGGGAGGGCGGGGAGAACGTGCTTATCACGTATCGGCCGTCCGGAGAAACCTGCGACATGAATCCAACTCGCGAGAGGCCGGGCTGGCCATCCTTGTTCCACTGCACCACGTCCTTGTTCTCGATCACGGTGTGGGGCCGCACAGACACAACGGCATAGAGGCCCTTGTCGTTGGCCGGGCCATCGACATCGATGCCCATCGTCTTTCCGTCCATGGAAAACGAATGGCAATTGGCGCAGGTCGGCATATCTTTGAGGACGGTGTGGCTTTCGGGCTGGGTAATGTCGCGAACACGCCAATGAATCAGGTGAATTGCCGAAGGCGCCAAAGGCTGTACGGTTCCGTTTGCTCCTGCTGACGGCATCAGGGGCACATCGCGATAAAAGATGAGTGCTCCCACCGGGTCCTTTGAAGTTGTGAGGGTTATCTGCGACTGAGATGAGGGCGATTGAGCGCTTCCGTACCCGGTGATCGTCACGGTTGCCGGCAACTTTTGAGAGTCCGTCTGGATCCTGGCCCATGTAGCTGCGGATGGTGTCCACGCCCACGCCGCCGCCTCTCGCGGAGTGAGCTTCGGCAGCTCATTTGTGCCGGAGATGCAATCGCGATCGATGGGGCCAATGCGCAGTCGTTCTCCTGAAGTAATGAAGTGAATGGGGGGAGCCCCATCTGTGAACGTGACGTCGATGTGCCACGAAGTTGCGGCTGCATCGCGCCAAAGAAACGTTGGGGGGGTGATCCCGGGAGGGAATATAGAGCCGTCTTCAGGGTAGTCGATGGAAATCGGCCACAGCGGCGCCGCGGCCGTTTCCTGGCCCAATACATTGTTCCGCAATGGCAGGGACAGGAACAGGGTCAAGAAAATGGCCAGAATTGCGGCCATTGCCAGCAGCGCGCGTATTGGTTTTTGCGGGGTTTGTGAGCTAAGTTCGAGCAATTTGATTCTCCCGGCGCCACGCTCGAGCTGTGACCCTCTTCCGCTCAATATTTTAGAGCAGTTTCGGAATTAACGTAGACTTTTTGAGAGCATTGAAAGGTGGCATTTTCTTGATGAAAATGCCACTTGGCTGAGTGCATTCGGTCTACACCAATTCCGAAACTGCTGTAGTCGATCACATCGTTATCTTACTCGTTTTCGCATGCGCAGGGCGCGGCATCCGCCCGCGTCCGCAAAAGAAAAGCCCGGGCAGCAAACTATGCCGCCCGGGCCTTAAAGTGCCAGTTAGAAGGTAAGTTTCAGAGCGGCCTGGCCATAACGCGTGCCGTTGGTCGGGCTGCCGAAGCCGTTGTTGCCGCAGTTGATTTCTCCAGCGCATCCGTCCCCGCCGCCCAGAGGTCCAGAGCCTGAAGGTGGACTGGCATCCGGATTGCCCATGATCGGGTGGTTGAAAGCGTTGTAGAGCTCGAAGCGGAACTGAAGCTGGTACTTTTCAAGGATCGACCAGTTCTTCATCAGCGACGCGTCGGTGTTGAAGCCCGGGGGGCCCTGGATGATGTTGCGTCCGCTGGTGCCGAAGGTTCCGTCGTGACGGGTGGTAAACGCAGCCGTGTTGAAGTACTGCCTCGTCCAGTGGGACCGTCCGCCCTGGCGAACCTTGAGAGGCACTCCAGGAATGCGGTCGGGGCGGTCGCTGCTGCAGCCATCGAAGCAGCCGTCGCCCTTATTCAGCTCGCCATAGGCAACATTGCTGTTACCAGGACCGAGGCTAAACGGCGTGCCCGACTGCCAGGTGAGGATTGGGCTTACCTCCCAACCTCCCACCATTTCGCGGACCACAAGGCTCTGGCCCTTCAGCTCTGGACTGTGGTAAATGAAGTTGCTGGTCCAGGTGAAGGGGATATGTGCATTGGAGAGGCCCTTGCTCCAGTGCAGGTTCTTGGGATTGTTCATCCCGCTTGTTTCGCCGGCAATGTCGGCGAAGCTGGACACGTCGATGGTCTTCTGCCAGGTAAAGCTGGACTGCGCCTGGAGCCCATTCGCCATGTGCCGCTGGACGGTGGCCTGCAGAGAGTGGTAGCTCGCTGTGGCGCCGCTGTCATACTCCAGGATTTGAGTGAAGTTGGAGTATGGGAAGGAAGCTAGTGTGAGCGTGCCATTATTGACGTTCGCTTGCGTTGGGAGCGGGCACGCCGGGTTGTTGTAGTAGGTGCAGTAGCTGTAACCGGCGAAGTTGTCGTCCTGGACGTAGTCCTGGTGATACGACTCGCTGCCAACGTAGGCCACACGCATGGCCATCGCGTTGCTGAGTTGCTGCTCCACTGAGAAGTTCCAAGCCTGGGTCAGGGCCTGATGGAAGTTCCGGCTGAAAGAATCCTGCTCATAGATTGGTGTTGGAATCACTGAGTTGAGGGGCGGTTTATAGGTGGGGTTAGCCCACGGAATCTGGCCGGGGCCAGTGCCAAATGGGTTGCCGTTGGGCGTATCGAACGACGGGGTCGACCATGGGTTGTGGAAGTTCATGTATCCGGTGACCGCTTGGCCGGTGTTCGGTGTGCAGGTAGCGCCACCGTTGCAAATCGGCGAATTCGAGGGCGCGGGCGGAGAAAATGCCGGAGCAAAAGGCGCCATATCGACGACGTGGTTGTAATCGGAGTAAGGCACCGGGGCGCTGAACATGCCGAATGCGGCGTGGAACGAGGTTCTCGGCATATTAGCGGGCTGGTAGGCAACGCCGATGCGAGGCTCAAAAAACTTCTTGTCGGCGGGGCGAAGGCCGGCGGTCATATTGGTGTCGCCGGGGTAAATCAGCCCCAATGGCGCGCCGGGGAACTCGTAGCTCTGCTGGCCGGGCACGAAAGCCGTCCCACGGCCTCCGACAGAGGCAGGCGGTGAGTCCGGATCCCAGCGCAAGCCGAGAGTAAGGGTCAGGCCGGGCTTCAAGCGGAACTCGTCGTTGACGTACGGGTCAATCAGCCATCCCTGGATATCGGCCAATTCGCCCGCTCCCTGCTCGTAATTGCTCATATAACCCATGAGCCAGTCTGCCACGCCGTTGCCGGTGTAGCCGCCACCGAAGTCGATGATGGCGTCGGCGGGATAGTTGGATGCGTCTTCGACCGCCCGCTGGTGCACCAGATCGATGCCTACCGATATCGTGTGACGTTTAACGGTCTTGATCAGCGTGTCGGAGAAACCGATCGTGCCACGGACTTCATCCGATGGCTCGGTCCAGCCGCCGTTGGAGCCGCCAAAATATGCGCCCTCCATATAGCAGACAGGCTCAGTGATATTGATGTAGCGCGACCAGCACATGTTCTTGCCGCTATGGTCGACAACCGGAGTGCCATTATGTGAGCTCTGCTGGGTCCAGAAACCCGTGAACGTGTTCACCGTGGTGGCGTTCGCGGTCCAGGTGTGCTGGGCGATCTCATTGAAATACCACATCTGCTCGCCAAAGGTCTGGCCCCAGCCGTCCACTTGGTTGATCACGGAGAGGACATTGCCCGGCGTGTCGCCGGCCGGCTGAATGAACCTGTCGACGAACGAGCGCAGCGTGAGGCGCTGGCTCTTGGTCAGATCGTAGTCAACCTTGGCCGTGTACTCGTTAAAGGTGGAATTCTTCAGGTTCGCCGATGCGTACAACATCCCCCCGGCCAGGTTTTGGGCCGCGGAGGTGGCAGGCGCAGTGCCTGAAGCCGCGGCTGTGTGGCCTGGCAGCCCATCGTTGGTAAACTGCACGGCCACCGGATCAAGCCCGGTTGCGCCGCCAATCACCTGGTTGGGCACACCATTGACGGTGTGGAATGGTCCGTTCAGCCAGCCGCAGTTGGTTGTTTGTTCCGCTGCGGGAACGTTAAAGCCCGATCCGCAGTTGGAACTGTTGGCTTGAGCGTACGTGATAAGCCCGCTGAAGTCTCCGTTCATCATCTGCTGCGTGGGCGTGGTGGTACCGTTAGCCGACGTTCCGATGCCGCCGTCAACCACGGTTCCCTGGTAGTTGAAGAAGAAGAAGAGCTTGTTCTTGATAGCCGGTCCGCCGACATAGCCGCCGAACTGGTTGCGCCGGTAAGTATCCTGAAGGTGGTTGCTCCAGTTCCCCGCGTCAAAATCTCCGTTGCGCATGAATTCCCACAGGCCGCCGTGCCACTCGTTGGTGCCGCTCCGCGTGGCCATGGAAACAACGCCGCCCGTCGAGAACCCGTAAACAGCGCTGAAGTTGTTTGAGATGAGGCGGAACTCCTGCGTGGCGTCGGAGTTGGGCGTGGGCGAGTTGGAGCCCAGATAGGTATCCATGTTGGAGACGCCGTCAAGCATGTAGAACGTACTGCCGATGCGGCCGCCATTGGAGGACGTCACCGACTCATTCGGGAATGAGAAGCCAGCCTGCTGCCAGGCAACGCCGGCATGGTTGCCATCGACGATTCCCGGCGCCAGCAGTGCCACAGCGGAGGGGTCGCGGTTTGGAAACGGCAGGTCGCTCACCGACTGCTCGTTAATTGTCATTCCCAGTTCGGCCGTGGTGGTGTCGATCAGCTCGGCATTGGCCGTCACATTCACGACCTCGCCCTGTACTTTGGCAATCGTCAAGTGGACGTTTTGCGTAGCGTACAGGTTGGCATTCATGACAATGCCCGTCTGGTTGTACGCGGCAAACCCCTGGGCTGTGATACCCAGCGCGTAGTTGCCCGCGGGCACAAGTTTGAAGAGGTAGACGCCCGTGGCATCCGTCTTCTCAACCTGTGAATCGCCAGTGCCGGTATCGGTGAGAGTGACGTTCGCCCCAACGATAGCTGCACCCGTTGGATCGGTAACTTGCCCTGTAAGGCTCCCGTTCGTACCCTGTCCGTAGATCAATCCGCACGAACATGCGAGGCCGATAATTGCGACGAGCAGCAGTGCCCGAAGCTCTTTCGAACCAATCAAATGCATGACCGCCTCCTGAATAGTGTTGTGAGGAGCATCCGGAATAATTTCTTCCTGGAATCTGAAACCATCCATTGCTCCAAATGAAATCGTTTTCAGTTATCGTTAAACAACCTGGTCAAGACAAAACCCTCCCGAAGTCAAAAAGCGATTTTGAGAGAGCAATTTGCCTAGAATTCGAGATCCCGGAGATCGTAATCCGCGAAGAAAACGTTGTCAAGGGCGAAAACTCGGCGAACTCAAGATTCCGCTCTACGTCCGAAGTAGGATGGGACCCTCCGCTATTAGGATGAGACCCTCCGCCTTTAGGATGAGGCCCTCCGCTTTCTTGATCTTTGACGTAAATCATACGTCTCGTTCCTGCTGCCGGCAGATGTGACCGGTCTCAATTCCCTGTACAATGCAATTGCGCCTGCGTGGATTGCGCATCCGTAACATGCTCCGTCTCTTATCGTTGGAAGCACTTTTCGTTATCACACCGGATTCCAGCCCGAATCACACCCGCATGTACTCTGAATTTGAACCCAAACCGTCAATAGTGAATTGGCTTCTAACCGTGCGCCGCCCTTCCCTGTTGCCGAAGGCGTGCGCGGGCATTTTGCTTTGCCCGGTCTTGACCGTCGCGGCATTTGCCGCCTGCACCCCACCGCCCAGATTGAAGGCAGATCTTCAGGACAAGCCGAGTGCGGAGACATATGCCGATCTTGGCGCGTGGTTCGGAAATCAGAAGCAGTTTGGGTGCGCCGCCGATGCCTATTCGTCAGCCGCCAAGTTGCAGCCCAATTCAGCTTCCTACCAGTATTTGTGGGGCCTCAGTCTCTACTCCGCCGGCCAGACAACCGAGGCGGAAGAACCCTTGCAGGCGGCGGCGCGCCTCAATCCGAGCGATGTCCGGCCGCTTCTTGCGCTGGGGGCGGTGCTCGATCACGTGAAGCAGACTGCCGCAGCGGAGGCCGACTGGCGGGCGGCGCTGGCCATCGATCCCGACTCGGAGACGGCGCTGGACGCGTTGTCACAGGATCTGATCGACGACGATGACTATGAGGGCGTAATCACTTTGCTGGGAAAGTCCGGGGAGGCCCGGGTGCGCTCACCCTTGCAAAGTCTGAACCTGGGAGTCGCCTATGCCAACCTAGCAAGGCTCAATGAGGCCTCAACCGCGCTGCGCGAAGGTCTCAACACTACGCCGGATTCCCTCCCGCTCGCCAGAGAATTGGCGCTGGTCCTCAAGCTGCTGAGCAGGAATAGCGAAGCCTATGCGGTTCTCGACCTTGCGCTCCAACATCATCCTGGCGACCTGGACACGGAACTTCTCTATTGCCGAATGTTGGTTTCGGGTCACTCGGAAAATGCCCCGCCGCTTCTGCACAAGGTGCTGCTGGCTCATCCCGATAACGCAGAAGCGCTCTACCTGAGTTCGGTCCTGGAGTCGGAGGACGGAGACTTCACGCACGCACGCGAGCATCTGGAGCGATCCGTTGACTTGAATCCCAACGACGCCAAGGCGCAAATGGCGCTAGGCAATGTGCTGGCTAAGTTCCAGGACCTGCACGGAGCGAAGGAACACTTTGAGAAAGCCATTGCGCTTGGCGTTCCCGACCCTGAAGTCCACTACGATCTGGCGAAGGTATTGCAAAGCCTGGGTGAAGGGGAACAGGCGCAAGAAGAGCTGCGCACCTATCAACAGCTCAATAAGGCCCAGGCAGACCGGACCGAGGCGGCGGGAAAAGCTCTGGTGGGAGATGAGGCATTGGCCGCTGGCGACGCCGTGAAAGCAGCAGCGCTCTACCGCGCCGCGCTGGCCTCCAACCCCGACGAACCTTATCTCTCCTACAAGCTCTCGCAGGCGCTGGACAAAACCAACGATCTGGCTGGCGAGAGGGCCGCGCTGCAGCGCGCAATCGAGCTGGACCCCAAGCTGGCCGAAGCCCAGAATCAGATGGGCTATCTAAGCGCCCGCAGCGGCGACGCGATTGCTGCCGAAGCGTACTTTCACGCGGCAATTCAAGCATCTCCCTCCTATGTGTCCGCGTGGATCAATCTTGCGGCAACACTGGCAAGCGAAGCCAAGTGGCAGGATGCCACGGCGGCCGTGGACCACGCTCTTGCAATCGATCCCTCCAACGCGGAAGCCCGGGATCTTGAACAAGCGATCCTGGCCGCTCAGCCAAAACAGTGAGGACGCGCAGGCGGCCGCACGATTATTCTTTGAGTGCTCGTCAATTTGAGAAGAAGGAATCCGCCGGCCCCTGGAGCCGGACCAATTTCAATTGCACCGGGAGGGAGAGCCAGCATTGAAGGAAGTTTTGTCCAGTGCAATCCGCCGCTGGTCACGCCGCCGTCTTTTGAAGTCCATCTCCGGTGTCGTTGCGTCCGCGGCGCTGCCCGCCGGTTCACTGGCTGACCCGCCAGAGGCCAAGGCAACTCCTCCCTTTTCGCAATTCACAGATATCGCCCAAGCTGCCGGACTCACCAAAGTGATGCCATACGGCGAAGGAATCAGGGCCACCTACCTCACAGAGATCATGGGAGGAGGCTGCGCGTGCTTCGACTTCGACAACGACGGTTGGATGGACATCTTCATCCTCGGCGGGCGGCTGCTGGAAAGCATTCCCCCTGGCGCCAGCAACCGCCTTTATCGCAACAATCGCGACGGGACCTTCACCGATGTCACTGAAGCGGCGGGTCTGCTGGATGCCGGATGGGCTGTCGGCGTCTGCGTGGGCGACTATAACAACGACGGCTTTGAAGACCTCTTCCTCACTTACTTTGGCGAGAATCGCCTTTATCGCAACAACGGCAACGGTACTTTTACCGATGTGACCGCGCAGGCCGGCGTGGGCAGCAAGACCACTCGCTTCGGCTCCGGATGCACCTTCGTCGATTACAACCGTGATGGCTGGCTCGATCTGTTCGTCTCTAACTACGCCGACGTCACCATCGCTACTCTGCCCACGCCGTCGCTTGAGCGCCCCAACTGCAACTTTGAGGGAGTTCCGGTGAACTGCGGGCCCAGCGGGCTGCCGCTACCGAGTCATCTGCTCTATCGCAACAATGGCGACGGCACGTTTACCGACGTATCGAAAGAGTCCGGAGTCGGCGCGCTACGCGGCTCCTATGGACTTACCGCGGCGGCCTTCGACGTGGATGAGGATGGATGGCCCGACATTTTTGTGGCTTGCGATACCACCCCCAGCTTGCTGCTGATGAACAACCACGACGGCACCTTTCGCGACGAGGCCCTTCTGCGCGGCGTTGCCCTTAGCGAAGATGGCATGGCGATGGCCGGCATGGGCGTCGCCATTGGCGACTATGACTGCGACGGTCACCTGGATATAGTCCGCACGCACTATATGAATCAGGCCACCGGCTTGTACCACAACGACGGCAAAGGGAACTTCGAGGATGTGACGACCCAGGCAGGACTTATTCATGAGCGCCGCTTTGTGAGTTGGGGAATAGGATTGTTTGATTTGGATAATGACGGCTACCCGGATATTTTTCTCGTTACCGGACAGGTTTATCCGGAAGTGGAAGCGGTCTATCCGACCAAATATCCGCGCCGCGGCCCGCGCATCGTCTTCCGCAACCGCGGCGACGGAACCTTTCAGCAGATTCCTGAAGGAAGTCAGGCTGCTTTGAATGCTCGTTACGTCAGCCGCGGATGCGCATTCGGCGACTTTGACAATGATGGTGACATCGACATGGTCATCATGAATCAGAACGACATTCCATCCCTGCTGCGCAATGATGCTCCGCCTTCAAACCATTGGATTAAAGTTCGCCTCATCGGGACCAAGAGCAATCGCAGCGCCATTGGGGCTCGTGTGACTCTCCGCTACGGCGGGAAAGCGCAGGTGCAGGAGGTCATGAGCCAGTCGAGTTATGTGTCCTCAAATGACCCGCGCTTGCATTTTGGTCTTGGGTCGGTGGAGTCTGTCGACATTGAAGTTCGCTGGCCCCTGGGGCTCATCGAACAACACAAGTCGGTCCGGGTCAATCAGCTGGTTACGTTTAAGGAAGGTTCGGGAACGGTGGATTCCAGTCCGTTGGTCCCGGCTGCACCCTCTGGCCGCCATGCTTAACTCCGCGGACCAGGTCCGCGATGGAAAGACCTACGATCAATTGCGCGTTCTTGCTATTGCTTTTCATCGGCCGCCTTCTCCGAACGGAACATCGCGATGGCCTCAATCTCAACCAGCAGTTCGGGGCGGCAGAGGATCGCCTGAATTCCTGTTGACGCCGGCAGAGGATCAAGTCCCTGTTCCTTATAAAACGCCGTGCGCTCCTCGTTGAATGCCTCGTAGTCGCGGTCGATGTCGCGCAGGTAGCAGGTGGTCCGCACCACGTCGTGCCATGTGCAGCCTTCGCTGGCCAGCAATCCTGTGATGTTGGAGAGGGTGCGCCGCAACTGGGCGCGAAAATTGCCGTGATGCACACTCACGCCGTTCTCGTCGATCGACGCCGTCCCTGAGATGAACAGGACGGTCAGCCCATTGATGTCGATCCTCATGCCGCGCGAGAAGGAACTCGGTTTGCCGTAAGAATAGGCTTCGTTCAACACACCGTGATTCGTAATGGCTCGCTTCTCGATCGGCAGGTGCGCGATGGCGTCCGGATTTACTCTTATTGCGGTCAATTCAATTTCCTTTCAATATTGTTGCTATCCCGTATCCGCTGTGTTGATGGACTACAACACGATCGCCTGCAACCACATCCCAACAGAGCCGGAATTCTCGAATCCTTGTGAAGCCACATATTTCTTAGCGTTGGATTAGGCATCAACCGGGTGACGCGAGTTCAGATTATCAATTGCTATGCAATAATTTACCAAATTAGTCGGGTAACAGCGGTGCTCGCGATGGTGCTCGTCACGGCCCGCGATCCAGAAAAGATCGCGAACGAGAACCTCGATTTCGCCGATCGGCGACATCTGCAATCCCCACGGAAAGACAACAAAGGCCCGGTGCCTTCTGCCCATGTCGGAACGGTGAGCTTCGATGTTGGCTGAGCGCTGCGGAGGGAGGAAAGAGGGTGGATTTTCCCATCACCGCACTCGAAGTCAGGACGAATCACGACGATTGCGAAAGGCTCTCAATCCTTGCGTGAGAGAGCAGGACTTAGCAAGAAGCTTGTGCTCTATTCGGCTCGCCACACCTGGCAGCTACACCTTGGCTGCAATCGGAAACATCTTTGCGGTGGCAGGCTAAGTGGGCCACGTGGACTTGAAATCCATGGAGCCCTACCAGCATCACGATCTCGCTTCGTTAAGCGACCAACCTGCGCAACGAGAATCCCGCATCGCTTTCGCAGTTTGGTCATATTTTTGGTCACACTGGCCAAACCGGCGCGGACGAGGCATCAGACAAAAATTTCAACCAATTGAATTCGAAAGACTTCCTGGTGGGCCCGGAGGGATTTGAACCCCCAACCAAGGGATTATGAGTCCCCTGCTCTAACCGTTGAGCTACAGGCCCGTTGCAGCCAATCTTAAATGCAGTCACTATACTCGTAGCGTTCTCGAAGCTTTAGAGCGCTGTGTGCGGGTCAACCGGTGGATACGCCGCTGCCGCTCAAATTGCATATTTGTGCCTCAAATGACCTTGCGTGAAGTACATCATCTCGATTTCTATTTAAAAATGCTCTTGAGAGCATTTAATATGATATAAACTGCTCTTGAGGGAATATTATGTACCAAAACCAGCTACTCGCTTCGCAGCCCTATCAGGTTGAGCGCGCCCTCAAGACCCTGGGCGATAATCTCCGCACAGCCAGAATCCGTCGCGGTTTGACCAGGAAGGATGTCGCCCAAAAGATCGGGACGGGACTGCGCGCTGTCACGGATGCCGAGAGAGGAAAGCCCTCTACCGGCGTGGTGGTTTACGCCGCGTTGCTCTGGCTCTACGACTTGATTCCGGCATTTGAGGATCTTGCAAATCCCGCCAAAGACGCGCACGGCCTGGCCCTGGCCCGCCGCAAGGAACCTGCCCGAGCGAGAAGGGCCCGAGGACTTGACAATGACTTCTAGCTCCGAGCAACAGTGCTTTGTCTACATCACTCTGCCGGGCGCAGTGTTGGCCGTAACCGCGGGAAGATTTGTGATCGAGACGGACCCGCGTGGCGATCCGCTGGGACGTTTTGTCTATGGCCGTTCTTACCTCGAAAACTCCGCGGCTGTGGACATCGATCCGGTAGAGCTGAAGCTCGCTGAGATTACCTACGAAACGATCCGGATGAATGGCGTCTTCGGCGCTTTGCGCGATTCCGGCCCCGACTTCTGGGGCCGCCGCATTATCGAGAAACGTGCCGGCATCCCAAAGCTCCGGGAGATCGACTACCTCCTTGAGTCGCCCGATGATCGCGCTGGGGCTCTCGGCTTCGGCTTGAACCCCGTTCCCCCAGCGCCTCGGCGAAAATTCAATCAGACCATTGAGCTCGAAAGGCTTCAGGAGCTTGCAGAGGCTTTGGTGCGGGACGAGGTTCCCGGCGATACGAATACTGAACAGGCTCAGGATCTCCTGCTGCTAGGCACCTCAATGGGCGGTGCACGCCCCAAGGCCGTCATCGAAAACAATGGTGAGCTCTGGCTGGCGAAGTTTTCCCGGTACGACGATCGCTGGAATTATCCGCGCGTTGAGCACGCCATGCTGGAGCTCGCGCGCCAGTGCGGCATCGATGCGGCAGAAAGCCGGATCGTCGACGTGGCCGGCAAGGATGTTCTCCTGATCCGGCGCTTCGATCGGCAAAAAACGTCCGCCGGTTACGCCCGTGCGCGGATGATTAGCGGTATGACAGCCCTACGGGTGGACGATTCGCCGACAGCAAGAGAGCGCTGGTCTTACATTCTTCTTGCCGAAGAATTGCGCCGCATTGTCTCGGAACCGAAAGTCGATGCGCGGGAGCTTTTTCGCCGCATGTGTTTCAACGCGCTGATCTCGAATGCGGACGATCACCCTCGCAACCATGCCTTCGTTGCATTTGACCGGAACTGGAGACTTTCGCCAGCCTACGATCTTATCGCGCTCCCAACTGTGAGCCAGGATCGCCGAGATCTGGCGATGGAATGCGGTCGCCAGGGCCGCTTTGCCAATGCCGCAAACATTCTTTCCGAACACCCTCGCTTCCTGCTGGAGCGCGAGGAAGCGGAGAAGATTGTCTACGGAACGCAGCAACAGGTGGAGAAGACCTGGTACAACACTGCCCTTCGGTGCGGCGTTTCGCTCAAAGATGCCGATACAATCCGTGGCGCATTTGTCTATCCGGGGTTTTCGCGGATAGCCGGATGACACCTCATAGGAAGTGCGGCGAGGTGGACACGACTCGAGTTTATCGATTCGAAAATGGTAGGCGAGGCAGGCTGATTCTGGAATGGTAGGCGAGGCGGGAATCGAACCCACAACCCCCGGCTTAGAAGGCCGGTGCTCTATCCGATTGAGCTACTCGCCCACGCTCTTGATTATTGTATCCGCGAAGAGCGTGTTTCAAGAATGCTTGTATAGAGTCCGGCTGTTATTCCTCAGGGGCTAAAGCCCGCAATCATTTTGGCGCGTTTACGGCGCGACTAAAGTCGTGCCCTGACACCTCGTGCTTCTCAGCAGTAGTTTTTCCGCAGGCCCTAAGCGACGGCTTGAAGGTAGCAGACGACCATGGCCTCGGCCCAGTGGACACCATCCTCGCTTCGAAGACCATCCCCAGTACGGACACCATCCTCGGCGCGAACATCATTCACGGAACCGACGCGATCCCCCGTTCGGGCGCCAGTCCGGGTTCGGCGGCTGAGGAAGGCGCAGTGGCCGCCGTGGCGCGGCTCAATGAAGTCGATATGGGGATTGGCAAGGATTCGCTCGCGGGTTTCGGGCGTGAGACGGATGAAGGGATCGTCCTGGGCGAGGAGGACGAGCGCGGGAACAGTGATGCGGTCGATGACACGCGCGCTGGCGGCGCGGTGGTAGTAGTCGTCTGCATCGCGGAAGCCGCAGTTGGGAGCGACGATTTTCTGGTCGAATTCGCGGATGGAGCGCACCGGGCCGATGCCGCGGGTTTGATAGATGCCGGGAAAAAGTTCCGCCTTGTGGCGGAAGCGCTGCATCAATGCGTGCAGAAAATGGCGCTCATAGACGAAGTTGGAAGGCGCGTGCAGAGCGTTGGCACAGGCGGCGAGATCGATGACCGAGCAGACCGTGGCGACGGCAACGAGCGGCGGGCGCGCGCCCCACTCGCCGGCCAGCTTGAGCACCATGTTGCCGCCCATGGAGTAGCCAACCAGCGCCACGCGCTTGAGGCCGAAGCGCTGGGCGAAGTGGCGGACCACCGCGCCCACATCTTCCGAACGGCCGGAGTGAAAGAGCGTAGGCGAAAGCGCATCGGTGCCGCCGCAGTTACGCATGTTCATGCGGATGACGTTCATTCCCGCGTCCCAGGCTCGCTGCGCGATGCCACAAATGTAGCGTGAGTTGGACGAACCATTCAGCCCATGCACGAGCACGGCCGTCAGCCTCGCGGCCCGCACTGTCTCAGGCTGCCAATGGCAATGACAGAGCACGCGGCTTCCGTCCGCCGGGTCGACTTCTACGGTTTCCGCCACGTCGGGTAAATCAAAGGCAGGACGCGGAAGAAAATTGCCGACAATGGTTTGAAGATGACCGTTCGTGAGCCAGGGATGCGGCTCAAACGACGTAAGCCAGGATGGAAGCCCCGCTTGTGCCTGGACCAGCGTATCGGCTTGCGTTACCAAGGATTACCCCCCTGAATGCGAAAGACGGAGCATGAGCATGATTTCCGGCATTTCTCCTTCAGATATAGCCGTCTCGATTTTCGTGTGCGGTGGCGATTTCTTGAGGAAATCGCCACTTCAATGCAACGGTTTCGGCGTACAGCAGAAGGAGAAATGCGCTCGAGCGGAACCGGGGTAAACGTGCCCCTTCAGTGCGTCTTGACCTGGCCTTTTCCTGCGGAAGGGCCACTTGGCGGACGTGCTTTCAGGGTATATCGACTCGAATTGCGCTCCAGC